>Ga0265798_10000098_pt1 | contig 168103 bp, 153 predicted proteins | sample P3T30metagenome_FD_192430 | JGI IMG/M metagenome (GOLD analysis project Ga0265798, IMG submission 192430) | Plant litter microbial communities from East Loma Ridge, Irvine, California - P3 T30 | ecosystem: Environmental > Terrestrial > Plant litter > Unclassified | place: USA: California... | reverse complement strand
TCAGCCACGGCTTCGACGACCAGGGCGCCCAGTACGACGGCGACGGCAACCTGCGCGACTGGTGGAGCCCGTCGGACCACAAGAACTTCAAGGCCAAGACCAAGATGCTGGTCGAGCAGTACAACGCCTTCGAGCCGCTGCCTGGCTACCACGTCAACGGCGAACTGACCCTGGGCGAGAACATCGCCGACAACTCGGGCCTGGCGATCGCGGCGAAAGCCTACAAGATCTCGCTGAACGGGAAAAAAGCGCCAGTCATCAACGGCCTCTCCGGCGAACAGCGCCTGTACATGGGCTGGGCGCAGGTGTGGCGTTCGAAGATGCGCGAACCGGCGCAGATCGCCCAGGTGAAGACCGACCCGCACTCGCCGGGCCAGTACCGCGCCAACGGCACCCTGAAGAACCAGCCGGGCTTCTACGAAGCCTTCAAGGTCAAGCAGGGCGACAAGATGTACCTGGCGCCGAAGGAGCGCGTGATCATTTGGTAACTGCGTGGTAATCCGACTCTGCGGATAACGGAAAAGGGCCTTCGGGCCCTTTTTTCATGTGCCGGCTATTTGCCCCGGGCTGCCCGCCGTGCTGCTTTATAATCCTTCGATTATTAGCAGAAATTCATGGAGTATCGAATGGCAGTGGAGAATGGTCGCTGGGCCGTGGCGATTTTTGCGGCGCGTGAAACGCCGGCCGTACTGGCAGCCACCGTGCGCGCCGCGATTGCCGCCTGTGCCGGACGGCGCGCCACCATCGATGTCCTGGTCAACGGTAACCCGGCGCTGGCCGAACAGTTCGGGGGCGAGGTGGCGGCGATCGCGCCCCAGACCTGCACCCTGCGCGTGTGGTCGATCACGGCGCCCGACAAGGCGCATACCTGGAACGAGTACGTCCACCGCATCTGGGATACCGACAGCATCGCCTTCTTCATCGACGGCTATGCCCGCGTCAAGCCCGACGCGCTCGATGCCATCGAGCGCCACCTGGCCGTGACGCCGAAGGCGCTGGCGGCCAGCGGCGTGCCCACCTGCGGGCGCTCGGCGAAGCGCCTGCGCGAACAGATGCTGCGCTCGGGCGGCATCCACGGCAATTTGTACGCCGTCACCGGCGCAGGCATGCAGGCGCTGCGCGCTGCACGCTTCCGCATGCCGCTCGGCCTGTACCGTACCGACCCGATGCTGGGCGCGGCCCTGACCTTCCGGCTCGATCCGGTGAACAGCCCCTGGACCCGGGGCAGCGTGGTCGCCGTGGCCGGCGCGACCTGGGATGTCGACGGCATCTCGGACCTGAGCTACAAGAATATCGTCGGCTACTTCAAGCGGCGCCTGCGCCAGGCGCACGGCGTGCTGGAAAACCGCGCCCTGCGCGAGCATATGTCGATCAAGCGCCTGCCCTTGCGCGACTTGCCGGCGACCTCGCAGGACATGGTCAACGCCTGGATCGCGTCGCAGCCGGCCGAAGCGCGCTCCCTGTTCCGCAGGCAGCCGTCCTGCCTGTATGCGGCGCGCAAGCTGCGCATCGCGCGCGACTGGTCGTCGGCGCAGGTGCCGCCCTCCCTGGTGCGCCAGCGCGACGCCGAAGCGGAACCGGTGCGCGCCGCATAAAAAAACCCCTGCGGCCTTGCGGCGGCAGGGGTGTGCGGTACAGCCTTGGCTTAGCGCGGCACGATCGCGAACTGCGGGCTCAGGCCGTAGTTGGGCTTGACGCTGCGGCCCATGAAGGTGGCCCATGCGCCGTCGCTGTTCGGCAGGCGGGCGTCGACCGAGTAGGCCAGGGCCGGCTGCATGTTCGACGGGTAGCCCGCGATGCTCGACGCGTAGCCGGTCATCTCGCCCACCTTCAGCTTCAGGAAGGAGGCCATCGCCGAGCTGTTGCAGGCCAGGGAACGGAAGCCTTCCGACTGGCTTGCCGCCACCACTTCCGCCATCGTCTTGTAGATCGGGCTGGTCTCCGAATCGCGGATGTTCATCGAGTACAGCGAGGCGTCGATCCAGCACATTTGCGTCATGCGCAGCACGGGGGCCTTGGCTTTCCAGCCCAGGAAGGTCTTGGCGCCGGCGAAGCCGAGTTCCGCAGCGTGGCCGATGGCCGAGGTGAAGAAGTCGTCCTGCCATGGTGCGATGCCGCGCTTGCCGTTGTACAGGACGGCGCCGGTGTGGTCGATCACGCCAAACGCGTTGGCCGAAGCATTCGCCGTGTAGTTCGCGTTGTACCAGTCCAGGTTATTCGTCAGGATGGTGGTGAAGTGCGCTTTCAGGCGGTCGTCGTCCGGGGTGATGTACGCTGCTTCAGCCAGGGTGCGCAGGCTCCATGCCTGGCCACGGACCTGGTCGCGGTACAGCAGGCCCTTGACATTCTGGCGGTAGCCCGGGTTCGACATGAAGACGTCGTACATGGCCCAGAACTGCAGCTCTTCCAGGTAATAGTAGTCGCCGGTCAGCAGGTAAGGCAGGTAGGCGAAGCCCGGCTGGTGCGACGAGTCGTGCACGTTGCTCGACGAGCAGCTGGCGCCCGTCATGCATTTCGGGAAGGCTTCCTGCTGCTTGGTCACCGGGTTCTTGGTGTCCGTCGGGATGCCCAGGATGGTCATGTACGGGTAGTCGATCAGGCTGACCGGACGGTCCGTGTTCTTGTCGCGGTAGTGCGCCGACCAGCTGCCGGCCAGGTCGGCGGTGCCCAGCGTGACGGTCTTGGCGCGCGGGTCCATCGACAGCAGGTAGGTAGCCGCCCAACCCGGCATCAGGCCCAGGTCGTTACGGCCGCCGGTGCTTGGCATGTAGGGATTGGCCAGGCCCACGCCCATCGGTTCGATGGCGCTGCCGGTCCACTTCGACATCAGCGTGTTCAGCGCCGATTCCGGGGTGACCACGCTCTGGTCGTAGTTCGGCACGGCGCGGCTGGCGATCAGGTAGCCGGTGTTCAGGCGCACGTGCACCTGCGGCGCCTCGCCCCACCAGAACAGCTTGCGCCAGCGGCTATGGTGGAAGTGGGTCAGCGCAGGCTTGTTGTACATCTCCTGGCCGCGCACCACGACCTTGGCGTCGTAGGTGATGTTGCTCGGGTTCGGCTCGTAGGCCCAGTTGTTTTCCAGGGTGACGTCGACGCGCGCTTTTTTCACGCTGTCGTACCAGCGGATCGCGAAGCGGGCGGTGAGGTGGGGGTGCGCCACGCCGCTGGCGGTGGTCAGCGGCGCCGACACGTGCCATTCGTTGGCCACGGCGCCCGACAGCCAGGTGTTGTATTTCCAGCCGCTCTTGATCAGGTCGTCCGCTGAAGCCTTATACTCGACACCATTGATGGTGGCGTGCACCGAGGCGCTGAAGCCATTCGTCAGCAGCGTTTTTGGCGACTGCGCGCTCGCGCTGTTCGGCGCATTCGTCTTCATCAGCGTCATGGTGCGTGCTTCATTGATCGCCAGGCCCGGCAGGATGGCCGAGATCACAGCGTGGCGCACCGAACCGTCCGGATGGTAGGCCTTGGCGTCGAGCTGCAACGGCACCAGGGTGCCGTTCTCGAGGCGGCCGATCAGCATCTCGTTTTTCAGCAGGTGACCTGCGGCGAATACCTGGCCGAAGGTGATCGGCGCGTTGGCCTGGGCCGTGGCGCCGGTGTTTTGCAGGCGCACGTCGGTGACGGGGCCGTAGACGGCGTAGTTGCCGGCATTGACCACTGGGTCGATGACCGGGGCGATCGCCGCAGGCGCCGGGGACGAACCCGAGATCGGCGCCGTGACCGGGCCGCCGGCCGGCAGGTCGCCGCCGAATTCCGCTTGCGAACCGGTTTCTGGAACGACATTGCTGCCAAGATTTTCTTCGCTCAGGTCGAACTCGTCCTGGACGGCGGCGACCGGGGTGCCGGGCGCGACAGGTGCTGCTGCCGCAGGTGCCGCTGGTGCCGCAGGTGCCGCTGGTGCTGCTGGTGCGCTTGCCGAGGTGCTGGCCAGACTGGCGTTCGAGCCCGAACCGCCGCCGCCGCCGCCGCAGGCTACCAGAGTGCTACCGAATACCGCGATGGCGGCAATTCGCATTGCAAGAGTATGGAGTGGGAGAGTCATGGCAGTCTTCAGGAAGTTACTGGGAGGCATAAATTATTGCCTCGTGGAATTCCTGAAGGTTACGCCAAAGCAAAATTTTGGAACAGACAAATCAAGCTGGCTGCTCACAATTTCACCCAAATACAACATAAAATTATCGCTTTTTTCACGACCATTATTTGGTTTATAAGCGATTCCAGTGCGTATTTATATTGTCATTTTCAGAATTAGCACAATAAAAAAACCGCCCCATTGGGCGGTTCGGATGACAGTCGCTTAACTTTTCTCAAGCGCTTGCTCGCACTTGCAGGTACTCCATGTAACCGGGCATCACCCGGTGCATGACAGGCATCAACGCGCGGCGGCCACCATGAAATCGACGGCCGCCTTGACGTCCGCATCCGGCGCGCTGGCGCCACCCTTCGGCGGCATCACGCCAACCTTGCCCTGGAAACCTTCGATCGCATGCTTGTACAGCACGGCCGTGCCTTGCTGGATGCGCGGCGCCCAGGCGGCCTTGTCGGCCAGCTTCGGTGCGCCGGCAACGCCTGCGGCATGGCAGGCCATGCAGGCGGTGTTGTAGAGGGCCTTGCCGTTGTCGGCGCTGGCGACGGCCACTGGCGCAGCTGCCGGTGCAGCTGCTGGCGCCGCCGCGGCAGGGGTGGACGGCGTGCCGGCAAGCGGGGCTGCGGTGGCGGCGTTCTGGGCGGCAGGTGCGGCGGCGGCTTCCGCCGGCGTGCCAGCGGCCGCCTGCACTGCGGGAGCGGCCGGTTCCTTGAACTTGGCGCCGCTCTGGTTGGCCATGTAAACCACGGCGCGTTCCACTTCCAGGTTGTCCAGGTCCGGGTTGCCGCCCTTGGCCGGCATCGCGCGGATGCCTTCGATGGCGTGCTTCACCAGGGTGTCATAACCCTGCGCCAGGCGCGCCGTCCAGTCGCCGGCTGCGCCGACCTTGGGTGCGCCGGCCATGCCGGTGCCGTGGCAGGACGCGCACACGGCGGCGTACACGGCGCCGCCCGCCTGCAGCACTTTCGGGGCGTTCGCATCGACCAGGGTGAAGCCTTCCTCGGCAACCGGACGCAGGCGCTCCGCGACCGCTTTCTTGCCCAGGCTCTGGGTGCCCGCGCCTTCCAGCTTGTCAGTGGTGACATAGGAAACCAGCAAGATGATGCCGATGACGATGACCAGGAAGAAGCCAGCGACCACCGCGATGAGTTGCTTGGGCGTCCGGATAAACGATTGTTCATTGTGTGCGTCGCTCATGATTTCCTTAATGCGATTAAAAAAACCTGCCACTAGACTAGCTACCCGGCGCTTACGCTACTTGCATGACATTTTGCAAAGCTGCCAAGCGGCGATTATAGTCCCAAAAAATGCCCCATGGCACATGCACAAGGTCCGGCCCCACACTTTCCGTGGACGCCACGGGCGAAAGACTGTATCCTTCGCATCGCTCAGGAGTTTCCCGTGCGGCTGTAGCTCAGTGGATAGAGTATTGGCCTCCGAAGCCAAGGGTCGCTGGTTCGATCCCAGCCAGCCGCACCACCTGACGCATTTCTTCCTGCCTTTGCGGCGACATTTCCCTGTTTATCGTTTGGCCGTGTGAAAACACGAATGGCTGCCCACGTTTGCAGACAGCCATCCTGGCATTCATAACTATATAAATGGATCGACGGGTAAGACCGCCCGCGCTTTACAGCGGGTGCCTTACAGCGTGCGTCTCACAGCGTGATATACCTTCGCAGCCTCGGCCCCAGGCTATTCGTCACCGCCAGCGGCAGCTTCTGCCAGGCGCTTTCGATCATCGGCCGCAAATTCGATTTGATCCCGCCTTTCGCGCCCGGCACGGCAATCGGCGCCGCCTGCACCGCCGTCCCCTGCGCATTCCACTCGCGCCAATCCAGCGCCACCGGCTCCGCGCCCCATTGCTTCTTGAATTTATAGGTCCCTTCGCCAAAGGTCGAGCGGCCGAAGTCGAACTGGCGCACGCCGCGTTCGCACAGCTGCGACTGGATCGCCCAGTACAGCAGCATGTTCGGCGCCAGCGGGTTGTAGTCGGCCAGGGTCGAGGCCCAGGGAATCACGGCCTTGTCGCCGCACAGCAGCACCCAGCCGGCGCCGACCGCTTTTTCCTCGTGGCGCACGAGGACGATGAACATGTCGCCGGCCGCGCTGTAGTGGCGGTGGATCGCGTCGAACCAGGCGCGGCTGTGCGGCGGGCTGCCGAGGCGGCGCATGTTGCGGCTGTAGATGTCGTAGAAAGCGGCCACCGCATCGGCGCCGCCTGCAATGTCCGACGTGAGGCCGTTCTTCTCGGCCTTGCGCACCTGGCTGCGCAGTTTCGGCGGGTAGCCCTGCATCAGGGCGGCGGCAGTTTCGGGCAGGCTGAGCAGCATGCGCACCTTGCGGCCTTCGAGCGCGGCGTCGTCGAGCCCGCTTTCGAGCGAGCAGCGCAGCTCGAGGCCGGCGGCGCCTTCGCTCCCCACATCGCGCCGGGCGTGCGCCGCCAGTGCTTCGGCCACCTCGGGCGACTCGGCCAGCGGGCCGCCCAGGTCGCAGAAGGGCAGCGAGATCCAGCGCGGCTTGCCGAAAGGCAGGCTGACAGCTGACAGTGGTAATAAGCCAACCAGCGTGCCGGCGCGCCGTGCGACCAGGGCCTGGCCGCGGTAGCCATAGGCTTGCGCTACCGTGCGGCGCCAGGCTGCGAGATGGTAGGCGCTGCCTTGCGGCTGGGCACGCGCAAAGGCGTCGAGCGCATCGTTGCCGGGGGCGTCGGTGTCCAGGTAGGAGAATGTGAGGTCGTTCAAGCGCTGCTCCTGCGGTGCGCACCGAAGTTTCTGCCGGTGCATGATTGATCGCGCCAGATTGTATACGATCGACAACTTTCTTCTCGCCCTGCGAGCCAAAAGTGTGGCCTGCGCACGATTCATTTTCTTACGGAACTTGTCTAGCAGAAAATGCTAATATGGCACGGTGACTTGTCATCCACAGGCAGCGGCCAGCCCGCTCAGTGCCTGCACTGGCAAGGTGCGAAATGGCAGAGTGCAGATTCCGGCAAACATCATAAACCGGCACGACACTGCCGCTTCTCAGGCAAGTTCATCCAGCATGCATGGAACGGGTTGGTTTGGAAGCGTTCAGATGCAAATACAACATCTTCAGGAAACGCCTGTTGTTGGTGTTCTACAAACGGGAACCCGGTATTGAGGCGTCTCCTGTTTCCATGCTATATTAAAAATTAGCATAATAGCAAAACTTTATTCGATAACGGAAGCTGATAATGAAAGCAGATCAGGTCGTCGCAGTAGTTGGACTGGGTTACGTCGGACTGCCGCTGGCAGTGGAATTCGGCAAGAAGGTAAGAACGATCGGTTTCGACCTGTCGGCTGCCAAGATCGAAAACTACAAACAATTCATTGACCCGACCGGCGAAGTCTCGACCGAGCAGCTGCAGTCGGCGAAGCAACTGGAAGTGACCACCGACCCGACCGCGCTGGCCGAAGCCGATTACGTGGTGGTGGCGGTGCCGACCCCGGTCGATATCGCCCACAACCCGGACTTCACCCCGCTGATCGGCGCCAGCACCACGGTCGGCAAGAACATGAAGAAGGGCGCGATCGTCGTCTTCGAGTCCACCGTGTACCCGGGCGCAACCGAGGAAGTCTGCATCCCGCTGCTGGAAAAGCATTCGGGCCTGAAATGGAAAGACGATTTCCACGTCGGCTTCTCGCCGGAGCGCATCAACCCGGGCGACAAGGAACACACCTTGACCACGATCCTGAAAGTCGTGTCGGGCGACGATGCCGATTCGCTGGAACAAATCGCCCAGCTGTACGAATCGGTGATCACCGCCGGCGTGCACCGCGCCTCCAGCATCAAGGTCGCGGAAGCGGCGAAGGTCATCGAAAACACCCAGCGCGATTTGAATATTGCGCTGATGAACGAACTTGCGATCATTTTCGACAAGATCGGCATCGATACGCTGGAAGTGCTGAAAGCGGCCGGCACCAAGTGGAACTTCCTGCCCTTCCGTCCGGGCCTGGTGGGCGGCCACTGCATCGGCGTCGATCCCTACTACCTGACCCACAAGGCCGAGATGGTCGGCTACCATCCGCAGGTGATCCTGGCGGGCCGCCGCATCAACGACGGCATGGCCAAGTTCGTTGCGGAAAAAACCGTGAAATCGATGATTTCCTCGGGCTTCCAGGTGAAGGGCGCGAAAGTCAACGTCATCGGCCTGACCTTCAAGGAAAACTGCCCGGACCTGCGCAACTCCAAGGTGGCCGACATCGTCCATGAGCTGCAGAGCTATGGCGTCGACGTCCACGTCTACGACCCGCTGGCCGAAAGCGCCGAAGCCGAGCACGAGTACGGCATCAAGCTGGAATCCTGGGACAGCCTGCCAAAGGCCGACGCCCTGATCGCCGCCGTGCCGCACAAGGAAGTGCTGGCGCTGTCGCTGACCGACTTCCAGGCCAAGCTGAACGACGGCGGCTGCTTCATCGACGTCAAGTCGCTGTTCGACGAAGCGGCGCTGAAGGAAGCGGGCTACTGCGTCTGGCGCCTGTAACAGACTGGGCCACGACAGGGCCGCCCTCGCCGGGCGGCTTTGTCGCCGGCGCCTGGTACACCGGGTCACGGCAGCTCATGTATTACACCGCGCAATCGAGAAAGTGTTCGAAAAATTGTGAATAAGATTCAAGACGTAAGGCAGCAACTGGGCCAGCACAGCCACCACTGGCTGGTTACCGGCGCCGCCGGCTTCATCGGCTCGAACCTGGTCGAAGCGCTGCTCGCGCTCGGCCAGCGCGTAACCGGGCTCGATAATTTCGCGACCGGGCACCGCCACAACCTTGCGCAGGTGAAAGAATCTGTCGCAAATGACGCATGGATGAAATTTAATTTCATCGAAGGCGACATTCGCAACCATTCGGACTGTTCACGCGCATGCGAAGGCGTAGACTTCGTGTTGCACCAGGCCGCGCTCGGCTCGGTGTCCCGCTCGATCGACGATCCGATTGCCACGAATGAAACGAACGTCACCGGTTTCCTGAACATGCTGGCCGCCGCCCGCGACGCCAGGGTGCGCCGCTTCGTCTACGCCGCCTCGAGCTCGACCTATGGCGACCATCCCGGCTTGCCGAAGGTAGAAGACGTGATCGGCAACCCGCTGTCGCCGTACGCGGTGACCAAGTACGTGAACGAACTGTACGCCAACGTGTTCGGACGCACCTACGGGATGGAATCGATCGGCCTGCGCTACTTCAACGTGTTCGGCCCGCGCCAGGATCCGAACGGCGCGTATGCCGCCGTGATCCCGCAGTGGGTCGCCGCGCTGATCCGCAACCAGCCGCTGCGCATCAATGGCGACGGCGAGACCAGCCGCGATTTCTGCTACATCGACAACGTGGTGCAGGCGAATTTGCTGGCCGCGCTGGCGCCCGCCGAGGCGGTGAACGCGGTATACAACGTGGCGCTGAACCAGCGCACCAGCCTCAATGAACTGTATGCGATGATGCGCAGCCTGTTGGCCGAGCGTTTCCCGCACGTGGCCGCGCACCAGCCGGAATACGTCGACTTCCGCCGTGGCGATGTGCGCCACTCGCAGGCCGACATCGGCAAGGCGCAAGCGCTGCTGGGCTATGCGCCCACGCACCGCATCGAAGAAGGCCTGCAGCAGGCCATGGATTGGTACGTCCGCGACCTGCAAGCCCAGGGTTCGCACGCCGTGTCCGAATAAGCAAGTAAGCAAGAAAAAGTAATAAGAACAGGAGGGCTGACGTGTTTAGAATCTCTAACCACTACGTGTCGAAGATCGTTTCCGTGCTGCTGGTGGTGGAAGTGCTGGTACTGCTTGGCGCCGCCTATGCCGGTGCGGCCCTGCGCTATATGGAGGTCGGCAATGGCCTGACGCTGCCGCCGCTCGACCATTTCTTCACCTCGGCCGTCGCTTTCGCCCTGGCCATCGTGTTCAGCATGAGCGCGATGGGCATGTACCAGCTCGACTTCGAGGATGGACTGCGCCACCCCTTCCTGATGAAGCTCCTGCCGTCCTTCGTGATGGGCTTCCTGATCCTGACCCTGGTGTTCTACATCGCGCCCGAACTGTCGCTGGGCCGCAGCATCCTGCTGCTGGTGTTCGCGCTGTCGGCGGCCGGCATCTACCTGGCGCGCATGATCTTCTTCAAGACCTCCGAGGCGCGCTTCCTGCAGTCGCGCATCCTGTTCCTCGGCGGCGGGCCGCTGGCCAAGGAGTGCGCCGACCTGGCCGACCGCGCCGCCCGCTACCACCGCTACGAGATCGCCGGCTTCATCCCCAGCACCGGCGAAGAGCTGTGCGTGCCGCAGAACAGCCTCTTGAAGTCGCGCGAGGGCGATTCGCTGGTCAAGCTGGCGCGCCAGTTCAACGTGCAGGAAATCGTGGTCTCGGTGCAGAACCGCCGCGGCGGCTTCCCGATCAAGGAACTGCTCGACTGCAAACTGCAGGGCGTGAAGGTCACCGACGCCGCCACCTTCTTCGAGCGCGAGACCTGCCAGATCCGCGTCGACTCGATCCAGCCGAGCTGGCTGGTGTTCGGCGGCGGCTTCGACCAGAGTTTCGTGCGCATCTTCATGAAGCGCAGCTTCGATCTGGTGTGCAGTACCGCGATCCTGGTGCTGACCTTCCCGGTCATGATGCTGGCCGCGCTGGCCGTGCGCATGGAAGACCGCGGCCCGGTCTTCTATTCGCAGGAGCGCGTCGGCAAGGATGGCAAGAGCTTCTTCGTCCACAAATTCCGCAGCATGCGCGCCGATGCCGAAAAGGGCGGCAAGCCGCAGTGGGCGGCGCAGAACGACCCGCGCGTCACGCGTGTGGGCAACTTCATGCGCAAGACCCGGATCGACGAACTGCCGCAGATCCTGAACGTGTTCAAGGGCGAGATGTCCTTCGTCGGTCCGCGTCCTGAACGCCCGTACTTCGTCGAGCAGCTGATCGAAGTGGTCCCGTACTACAACGTCCGCCACAGCATCAAGCCGGGCATCACCGGCTGGGCCCAGGTGCGCTACGGCTACGGTTCCTCGGCCGAGGACGCGCTGCAAAAGCTGCAGTACGACCTGTACTACGTGAAGAACAACAGCCTGTTCCTCGACTTCCTGATCCTGATCGACACGCTCAAGGTGGTGCTGTTCCGCAGCGGCCGCTAAGCGCCTGCGGTTCGACCTGTCCCGGCTTTGGCCGGGATTGGCTTTTCTCCTGTCCGCACGCTCCTCGACACCATGGCTAGTATTTCCCTGACCAGCATCGCCGCTTTCAGCTATGGCCTCGCGGCCCTCGGCTTCGCGGCGCTCGCCGTGCCGCTGCTGACCGGCTGGCGCCGGCGCGCCTATGGCCCGGTGCTGACCCTGGCCTGCGTCGCCACGGCGCTGTGGGCCGCGGCGCTGGCCTCGAGCGCCTACGACCGCATGCTCTGGACCGACCTGAGCGACGCGATGGAGGTGGCGCGCAACGCCGCCTGGTCGCTGTTCCTGGTGGTGCTGCTGGGCGACTACCACCAAAAGGGCAGCCGCCTGCCGTTCGGCCTGCGGCCCGCGCTGTTCATCGCCGCCGTCTGCTACCTGCTGGCGCTGGGCGCCGCCTTTGCCGGCTACTGGGACCTGGCTCTGCTCGACTCGGTGCTGCCGGTGACGGCGCGCGTGGCCCAGGCCGTGGGCGGCATGCTGCTGGTCGAGCAGGCCTACCGCAACAAGACCGCACAGGAACGCTGGGCCATCAAGTTCGTCTGCCTGGCCATCGGCGGGATGTTCGCGTACGACTTCTATTTGTACAGCCACGCGATGCTGTTCCGTGAAGTCGATCCCGACATCTGGGCCGCGCGCGGCGTGGTCAACGCGCTGACGGTGCCGCTGATCGCGGTGTCGATGCGGCGCGCCAAGTCCTGGAGTTCGCCGCTGGCGGTGTCGCGCCGCGCCATGTTCCACTCGGCCGCGCTGTTCGGCTCCGCCATCTATCTACTGGCGATGGGCTCGGCCGGCTACTACCTGCGCTACTTCGGCGGCAGCTGGGGCACGGTGATGCAGGTGACCTTCCTGTTCGGCGCCTTGCTGCTATTGGCCGGGATCCTGTTCTCGGGCACCTTCCGCGCCTGGCTGAAGGTCTTCATCAGCAAGCATTTCTACAGCTACGGCTACGACTACCGCGAAGAATGGATGCGCTTTACCCGCACCCTGTCCGGCGGCGGCGAGAACCTCGGCGAGCGCGCCATCCAGGCCGTGGCGGCGCTGGTCGAAAGCCCGGGCGGCGTGCTGTGGCAGCGCCGTGAATCCGGCAACTACGAGCCGGCCGCCAGCTGGCAAGGGCTCGACACCGACATCGTCGAACCGGGCGACTCGGCCCTGTGCCGCTTCCTCGAATCCACGCAATGGGTGATCGACCTCGGCGAAGTGATCACCGAGCCGGAAAAATACGATGGCCTGGAACTGCCGCAGTGGCTCAAGGACTACCCGCGCGGCTGGCTGGTGGTGCCGCTGATGATGGGAAGTAAACTGTTCGGCTTCGTGGTGCTGCAGACCGCGCGCAGCCCGATCAAGCTGAATTGGGAAGTCATCGACCTGCTCGACATCGCCGGCAGCCAGGCCGCCAGCTACCTGGCGCAGCAGGAAGCGGCGAACGCGCTGATGGTGGCGCGCCAGTTCGAGTCCTTCAACCGCATGTCGACCTTTGTCGTGCACGATTTGAAGAACCTGGTCTCGCAGCTGTCGCTGATGAACGCCAACGCGGCGCGCCACAAGGACAATCCCGAGTTCCAGGCCGACATGCTGGAGACCGTGTCGCTGTCGGTGCAGAAGATGCGCCTGATGCTGCAAAAGCTGAGCCGCATCGACGTCCAGGAAAAGCCGGCGCCGCAGGCGCTGGAAACCGTCGTGCGCCAGGCCATGGCGCAAAAGGCCGCGTTCGAGCCGCGCCCGCAGCTGCAGGTGCTCGATGCCGGCCTGCGCGTGCTGGCCGACCGCGAGCGCCTCGAGCGCGTGCTGGGCCACCTGATCCAGAATGCGATCGAAGCCACGCCGAAGGAAGGCAGCGTCACCATCCGCCTGGCGCGCGCGGGCGAAGCGGTGCGCGTCGAGATCGCCGATACCGGCGAGGGCATGAGCGAGGAGTTCATCCGCGAGCGCCTGTTCAAGCCTTTCGAGTCGACCAAGTCGGCCGGCATGGGCATCGGCGTGTTCGAGAGCCGCGAATACATCCAGGAGCTGGGCGGGCGCCTGGAAGTGTCCAGCCAGCCCGCGCTCGGCACCACGTTCAACGTCATCCTGCCGCTCTACCAGCGCGACGCGCTGCTGGAACGGGCGGCGTGACGCACAAGCAGATACAAGGAATACCGTGACACAGAATAAAGCGAAACTCCTGATCATCGAGGACGATCCCGGCCTGCAGAAGCAGCTCAAGTGGAGCCTCGATGCCTATGACGTCGTGGTGGCCGGCGACCGCGAAGCGGCGCTGGCCCAGATCCGCCGCCACGAACCGGCGGTGGTGACCATGGACCTCGGCCTGCCGCCCGACCCGGACGGCTCGACCGAAGGCCTGGCGACCTTGCAGCAGATCCTGGCGCTGGCGCCGGACACGCGCGTGATCGTCCTCACCGGCAACCAGGACCACGCGAACGCCGTGAAAGCCATCGGCCTGGGCGCCTACGACTTCCACCAGAAGCCCTGCGACCCCGAGGTGCTGAACCTGGTGATCCAGCGCGCTTTCTTCCTGCACAACCTGCAGCAGGAAAACCGCCGCATGCAGCAGCAGCAAGCCGATTCGCCGATGTCGGGCGTGATCTCGCGCGCGCCGCAGATGCTCAAGATCTGCCGCAGCGTCGAAAAGGTGGCGCCTACCTCGGCCTCGGTCATGCTGCTGGGCGAATCCGGCACCGGCAAGGAAGTGCTGGCGCGCGCCGTGCACGCCTTGAGCCCGCGCGCCAACCAGCGCTTCATGGCGATCAACTGCGCGGCGATTCCCGAAAACCTGCTCGAATCCGAACTGTTCGGCTACGAGAAGGGCGCCTTTACCGGCGCCGCCAAGCAGACCAAGGGCAAGGTGGAACTGGCCCACGGCGGCACCTTCTTCCTCGACGAAGTGGGCGACCTGCCGATGCCGCTGCAGGCCAAGCTGCTGCGCTTCCTGCAGGAGCGCGTGATCGAGCGCATCGGCGGCCACGAAGAGATTCCGGTCGACGTGCGCATCGTCTGCGCGACCCACCAGAAGCTGAAGGAACTCTGCGCCACCGGGCGCTTCCGCGAAGACTTGTATTACCGCCTGTCGGAGATCGTGGTGACGATCCCGCCGCTGCGCGAGCGCGAAGGCGACGCCGCGCTGCTGGCCCACCACTTCAAGAACAAGTTCTGCGCCGCCGAGTCGCGCCCGGCGCTGCACTTCGCGCCCGACGCGATCGCCGCCATCGAAGCCTACAACTGGCCGGGCAACGTGCGCGAGATGGAAAACTACATCAAGCGCGCCGTCATCATGGCCGACGGGAACACCATCGTCGCCGACGACCTCGGCCTGCCGGGCGAGGGCCTGGAAGAAGAACCGATCAACCTGCGCCAGGTGCGCGACGAGGCCGAGTACAAGGCCATCGTCAAGGCGCTGGCGCGCGTGGACGGGAACATCGTCAAGGCTTCCGAGATCCTCGGCATCAGCCGCCCGACCATGTACGACCTGATGAGCCGCCATAACATCAAGACCGGGCCGTGAGGCGGCTGGCCGGTGCGCTGGCGCTCTGCGCGCTGTTGTTGATTGCCACGGTGGCCGGCGCGCTGGCCTGGCTGCAGGCCCAGGGCGTGGCGCCGCGCGCGCTCGCACCCTACCTGCTGCACCGTAGCAGCGGCCACAATGACCTGGTCGAAGGCGTTGGCCGCGTGACCGCAAGCGCCTTGCTGCGCCTGGACCGCGGTGCTTACCCGCGCCAGGCCATGCCGCCGCTGGGCGCCGGCGCCCAGCCGCACCCCGCCGGCAGCGAGGGCGGCAACCCGCGCCTGGTGGGCACGGTCGAGGAAGCGCGGCGCGCGTTTGCCGCCGCCGTGCCCGGCGACGTCATCACTTTCCTGCCGGGCAGCTATGCGGTAAAGGGCAAGCTGTTCGCCAGCCGTCCGGGCAGCGCGGACGCGCCGATTGTCATTCGCGCCGCGCGCCCCGGCACGGTGCAGATTGCCTTCGACAGCGTCGAGGGCTTCGTGGTGTCGGCGCCGTACTGGCGCTTCGAAAACCTGGGCATCCGCGGCGCCTGCCGCTACGACGACAACTGCCAGCACGCCTTCCACGTGGTCGGCAACGCCCATCACTTCGTCGCCCGCAACAACACGCTGGCCGATTTCAATGCCCACTTCAAGATCAATGGCCAGCAGGGCGCGTTTCCGGACTTCGGCCTGATCGAGTCGAACACCCTGTCCAACAAGGCGCCGCGCCGCACCGCGCGGCCGGTGACGCCGGTCGACCTGGTCGGCGCCAGCGACTGGACCGTGCGCGCCAACATCATCCGCGACTTCGTCAAGGGCAGCGGCGACGGTATCAGCTACGGCGCGTACGCCAAGGGCGGCGCCCAGCGCACGCTGTTCGAGCGCAACGTGGTGCTGTGCGAGGAGCAGCTGCTGGGCGAGCCGGGGCAGCGCGTCGGCCTGTCCTTCGGCGGCGGCGGCACCGGCAAGCCATATTGCCGCGACCGGCAATGCATCACCGAGCACGACGCCGGCATCATGCGCGCCAACCTGGTGGCCGGCTGCTCGGATGTCGGCATCTACCTGAACAGCGCGGCCGGTACGCGCATCGACGACAATACCCTGCTCGACACGGCCGGGGTGCAGGTGCGCTTCGCCACCAGCAGCGCCAGCTTCGAGGGCAACCTGGTCGATGGACCGATCCGCAGCGATGCCGGCGGGGTGGTGCGCCTGGGCGACAACCTGGTAACGCCGATCTGGCAGCTGTACCTGGACCGGCATCCGCAGCGCGCGCTGTTCCAGGATGTCGCCGCGCGCGACCTGCGCTGGCGCGGCCAGCCGCCGCAGCGTGAGCGGTCGGCGCCGGGCGCCGATTTGTGCGGCGCCGCGCCCGGCAAGCGGCGCGCCTATGGCGCCTTCGAGGACGTTGGCGCCTGCATGGCGCCTGCCGCAGCGCGCTAGGCTGCCCTGGCGGGCCCCGGCAGCGGCCGCGCCGCCAGCTGCGCGGGGGTGGAATAGATCGTGATGTCCTCGGCGGCCAGCTGGCGCAGGTGGTCGAAGAAGGCCCGGGCCGGGATGAACCAGGCCTGCGCCGCGCCGACTTCGCCGTTCACGCGCAGGCCGGCGCGTTCGAACTCTGCCTGGAACCAGGCGCGCAAGTCGTGGCGCGCAGGATGGTCGATCCGGCGCGCCGAGATGCCGCGCGCGAACGGCCGCACCGGCACTTCGCAGGAGCGGCCTTCGCCGTCGAGGCAGGGCAGGCGGTAGCTGCGCTCGTCCCATACCGGCACCGGGAATGCATCGCCGAGCGCATCTTCGAGCACGTGGTAGAAGGTGACCGGTCCCATCGAGACACCCAGTCCCAGTACCTTGGCGCCCTCGATGCCGACGAAGCGCTCCCAGGGCGAGCCGGCGCCGAAGATCGACGGCGCCGTGTGATGCGCTTCGGTGAGATAGCGCGCGTGGCGGCCCCAGGCCGATACCGAGTGGGTCGGATGCACGCTGCGCTCGATCGCCTCCTGGGCCAGGAACGCCTCGGGCAGCCTGCCCATGCTGGTCCCGTGGCGCCTGGGGTCGAACACATAGCCGTCCATCTCGCAGGCCGCCTTCACGGTGCCGGCCGGCAGGTAATAGGTCGGCACCAGCAGCGTGCCTTCCGGCCCCACCGCATCCTGCAGGGCCTTGATCACGGCCGCCGCGCCGCCCTCGACATAGCCGAGGCTTTTCAGCGAGGAATGCACAAAGAGGGTGTCGCCGCGCCGGATACCGAGGCGCGCCAGGTCGCGCGCCAGATCGGCGCGCGTGCTGCGCCCGCCGGAGCGGCGCATGCGCCAGGCGCTGCGGCGGCGGCGCAGGCTTTCGCGCGCGGCCTTCGCCAGTCTTTTCAGGCGCTCAAGCATCGGCGGCTTCCAGGACCAGCTGGAGTTCGAGCAGGTTGGCGTCGATGCAGAATTTCGCGGCCCAGTTCAGGTATTGCCACTGGCCGTACTCGCCATTCACAGGATACGAGCCTTTCACGCCGCCGGTCCTGCCGTCGGCGCCATCGAGGCGCACGGTGCGGCGCACGAAGGCGGTCAGCTTGCGGCCGGCGGCCAGGTAGCGGTCGTCGCCGGTCAGCCGGTACAGCAGGAAGAAGCAATGCGCGATCTGCACCGAGCCGGTCAGGCAGACATATTTCGCCGCCGGCCCGAAGTGGCGGTTCAGGCGGCCGGGCAGGTAGCCGCCGGCGCCGATCGCGCCGAGCAGGCTGTTCGCGGTGCGCACCGCCGCCGCCAGCAAGTCGGCGCGGCCGCTCGACAGGTGGCCTTCGATCACCCCGCGCAGCACATAGCCGATGGTGTGGGTCAGGGGCTTGTCGACGTCGTTCAGGCAGTTCGAGGCGAACCAGCCATTGGCCTGCTGCTGGGTCAATGCCCATTCCACCTGGCGCAGGCCGGCGGCGCCATAGCCGTGGCCGGGCGCCACGCGTTCGGCTTCGAACAGGCCCCAGGACACGTGGGTTTCATAGGCCTTGTCGCCCTGCTTGGCGAACGGCGTCGAGAACTTGCGCCAGCAGCCGTCGGCATCCTGGCTGTCGCGCAGCCAGGACGCGGCGCGGTGCATCGCATCGAGGTAGGCGGCGCTGCGGTACTCGGCCGCGCCGGCGGCGAGCCCGATCAGGATCTGGCCGGTGTTGAAGGTGACCGGCACGCGCGGCATGGCGTCGATTTTCCCGCCCTGGAAGCCGCCGTCCGCAAACTGGATGGCCACGCACCAGTCCAGCATGCGGCGCGCCCGTGCATGCAGGGCGGCGTCGCCGTTGCGGTGCGCCAGCGCGATCATGGTCGGGATGATGTAGCCGGTGGTTTCGGGATACGAGCTGGCCCAGCCTTTTTGCAGCGAAAAGTCGCGCGCCACGCCGCCATCGTTCGATGCCGATTTGTCCTGCGCCATGCACAGCCATGCCGTGCAGCTGGCGATCACGGCTTCGGGGCCGGGATCCTGCCGCGGCAGGCGCAGCATGTCCGACTTCAGCTCGCGCTTGGCGAGCTCGGTCAGCGATGGGTGCAGGGTGAACTGGTGTTTAACCGATTTCAGTAACTGTAACAATGGCGTCCTCATGTTCAGCTAATGATTCCTGGACGCTGTGCCTTGTATAAAGCAGAACGATATTCCAGGAAAAACTTACTAAAAATAAAATTCTTTGAGGATATTACTAGTTATGAAGTCATTTGTTCAATATTTGGCCTGATTATTCGTAAATACAACACATTTCGCCGTTAAAGCCCGCTTCAAGCTTGATGTGTTATTTCAGCAATAAATCACTCAGTCCGGCACGGCCAGGATCACGCTCGAGGCCTTGAAGATTGCCATGACTTTCTTGCCCAGCGCCAGCTCCAGCGCGGCGCTGCTGTCGTTGGTCACGATCGCCGCCAGCGCCACGCCGCCGTCGAGGCCGATCACGACCTCGGTGTTCACCGCGCCCGGCTGCACCCGCGACACGGCGCCGCGCAATTGGTTGCGCGCCGAGAAGCGCGCGGTCTCGTTTGCCGCCACCAGGATGATCGACGAGGCCTTGACCAGCGCATAGGCGTCGGCGCCGGGCACGAGGCCGAGTTCCTCGGTGCTGCCGTGGGTGATGACGGCCACGATGCGGTGGCCGCCGGCGACGTCGAGCGTGATCTCGTCGTTGACGGCGCCGCTCTTGACCGAGGCAACTTTACCCAGGAACTGGTTACGGGCGCTGGTGCGCATGCTGATTCTCCTGATAAGCAAGTATTCGTCGGCGAGGCCTGCGCTCTGCCGTCCCAGTTGTTCGACAAAGCGCCGGTGTTCCTGTTCCACGCGCCCGAAGTTGGCCACCAGCTGGGCGCCGCGCGCCGTCAGGTGGGTGCCGCCGCCGCCCTTGCCGCCGGCCGCGCGCGCGACCAGCGGCTCGCCGGCCAGGTTGTTCATGGTGTCGATCGCATCCCAGGCCGTCTTGTAGCTCATCCCGGCGGCCTTGGCGGCCTGGGTGATCGAGCCGCATTCGGCGATCTTTGCCAGCAGGGCCAGCCGGTTCGCGCCGCCGAAGGGCTCGCCGCCGGCGGTCAGCCAGAGCGCGCCCTGCAACCCCAGGGGCTTGTCGGATGGCGCGCTCATGCGGCGGCCTGTTTGCGGGGCGGGAAAGACATGGCGGACTCGCGGTCGGGCGTGGAAGCGGGATGCTACTCTTGAGTTTGCTTTTCGGCAAGGATCAGGGCGGGGCCGTCGAGCGTATCGATCGCACCCTCAGTGGCACCCTCAGTGGCCCCATCCTGCATGCGCACCACGTGGTCGCCGAACACCTCGGCATCGGCCACGTCGTGGCTGATCAGGATCATCGGCAGCGCCAGCTCGCGCTGCAGGCGGTCGAGTTCGCCGCGCAGGACGACCCGCAAGTCCGGATCGAGGGCGGCGAAGGGTTCGTCGAGCAGCAGCGCCGCCGGCTGCGCCACGAGGGCCCGCGCCAGGGCCACGCGCTGGCGCTGGCCGCCCGACAGTTCGCCCGGCAGCTGGTGCGCCAGGTGGTCGAGGTGGAAGGCGGCGAGCCAGCGTTCCACGCCCTCGCTGCTGGCCTGCGTGCCCGGATTGCGCCAGCCGGGCGTTTCGCCAAAGGCAATGTTCTGGCGCACGCTCAGGTGCGGGAACAGGGCGTAGTCCTGGAACAAATAGCCCATGCGGCGCGCCTGCGGTTCCAGGTTGATGCGCTGTGCCGCGTCGAACAGCACGGCGCCGCCGACCATGATGCGGCCGCTGTCCGGGCGCAGCAGGCCGGCGATGGCGCGCAGGGCCTGGCTCTTGCCGGCGCCGGAAGGGCCGAGGATCACCAGGCGTTCGCTGTCCGACTGCAGGCGCAGGTTCAGGTGGAACGAGCGCCTGCCGGAGCGCAGGGTTTTCTGGATGTCGAGGTCGAATTGCATGTGCCGATTCTAGCGCTGCTCGGTCAGCGATGCGCGACGCGGCCCGGCGCCAGGCGCCCCGCGGTCAAGAGCACGGCGATGCACACCGCCGAGGTAATCAGCACCAGGGTATTCGCGATGTCGTCCTGCCCGGCCTGCACCGCCTCGTAGACGGCAATCGACAGCGTTTGCGTGCGTCCCGGGATGCTGCCGGCCACCATCAGCGTGGCGCCGAATTCGCCCATCGCGCGCGCAAAGGCGAGGAGGGCGCCGGCCAGGATGCCGCGCCAGGCCAGCGGCAGCGTCACGCGCAAGAACACGCCGGCCTCGGAGATGCCGAGCACGCGCGCGGCGTCTTCCAGGCGGCCGTCGACGGTCTCGAAGGCGGCGCGCGCCGGCTTGAACACCAGCGGAAAGGCGACGATCGCCGCCGCGATCACCGCGCCCTGCCAGGTGAAGATCAGGTTGATGCCGAACCAGTCCTGCAGGCGCTGGCCGATCCAGCCCTTGCGGCCCAGCAGCACCAGCAGGTAGTAGCCGAGCACGGTGGGCGGCATCACCATCGGCAGGGTCAGGAGCGTGTCGAGCAGTTCGCGGCCCGGAAAGCGGCGCCGCGCCAGCAGGAAGCCGACCGCCACGCCCAGCACCAGCGCAATCGCGGTCGCCCAGCAGGCGACTTTCAGCGACAGGGCGAGGGCGGTCCAGGTCGGGTGCATCGGGGTCGGCCAGCCAGGATCAGGGCTTGAGGAAGCCGTAGCGCGCCAGCACGGCCTGCGCCGCCGGGGCCTGGACCCAGGCGACGAAACGGCGCGCCTCGGCCGCGTCCCTGGCGCCGGCGGTGGCGGCGATCGGGTAGCGGATGGCGCCGGCCAGCGGCACCCCCAGCGCCACCTTCACCTTGCCCTTGAAGGCGGCGGCGTCCGAACCGTAGACGAAGCCGGCCCCGGTTTCGCCGCGCGCCACGTAGTCGAGCGCCTGGCGCACGTTCTGGGTCATGATCATTTTCGGGGCCAGCGGCTGCCACAGCTTGGCCGCCTCGAGGGCGTCCCGGGTGTAGCGGCCGGCCGGTACGCTGGCCGGATTGCCGACCGCCAGGCGCGTGAGGGCCGGCTGGCGCAGGTCGGCCAGGCTGGCCAGCCTCAAGGTGCTGTCGGCCGGGACCACCAGCACCAGGGTGTTGCGGACAAAATTCACGCGTGCATTCGGCGCCACCAGTTGCTGCTTGACCGCTGCATCCATGGTCTCCTGGTCGGCCGAAGCGAACACGTCGACCGGCGCGCCCTTGGCCATCTGCTGCAGCAGGGCGCCCGAGGCGGCAAAGTTCAGCAGCACCTTGCTGCCCGGGTGCGCGGCTTCATAGCCCTGCGCGATGTCCTTGAAGGCGTCGGTCAGGCTGGCCGCGGCCGACACGGTGATCTCGGCGGCATGGGCGGCAACGCCGGCCGCGCACAGCAGGGCAACGGCAAGCAAACGGCGGGCGGTCGAAACAGACACGAAGATCCTCCTGATGGGTTATTTCCGTCAGTGTAACAGCGCTATATACTTCGGTATATTGCGGTTCGCACTGACGCGCCGGGAGGGCGGTGCAAGGACTACCACGAGCGCAGCCAGTCGCGGGTCCAGCTCGAGACCTGGTCTTGCCAGGGGCGGCGCGAGAAGGTGTGGTCGGCCTTGTCGATCTTCTGGCGCGTGAAGCGCGGGGTGGCCAGCAGCTTTTGCCAGGCGCCGGGGCGCGCGGACAAGTCGGCGAACTCCTGGGCCGTGAGGTCGGCGCCGCTCAGCACCACCAGCACGCGGCCGTCGAAACGGGCCAGCGCCGCCTGCATGCGTTCCGGCAGCGGCGCATCGACAGGCGCGGCCACGCTGGCGCTGTCCGCCTGCGCACGCGGCCCGAAGGCCTTGCCGAGGTCGCGCCATAGCGCGCCGACCGAGGCCTTGACGTCGAACTGGCCGCTGGCGACCTTCTTCCACAGCCGCGCATCGAACAGGCGCGCGCGGTAGTAGTGTTTGATAGTGGCGCGCGCCGCGCCTTCCTCGGTGCGCACCCAGGGATTGAGCAGCGCCAGTCCGGCCACGCGCGCATCCTGGGGCGCGTACATGGCGGCGGCCGAAGCGCCGTCGCACAGGCCCCAGAGCACCACGTCGCGCATGCCCGGCACCTCGATAAAAAAGCGGTCGAGCGCCGCGCGCAGGTCGTCGCCGACATCGTCGAAGCTGCGCAAGTCGCCTTCGCTGTCGCCCATGCCGCGGTAATCGAAGCGCATCGCCGGCACGCCGGCGGCGGCCAGGTCGCGCGCGAGCAGGGTGAACTGGCGGTGGCTGCCGGCGCGGTATTGCGGGCCGCCGACCACGATCAATACGCCGCGCGCAGGCGCCGCAGCAGTCTTTGGCGGCAGGCTGAGGACCCCGTACAGCCAGGCGCCGCGGCAGGCGAAGGAAAGGGCGCGTTCTTCAGGCATCGGCATGGTTCATCAAGGCGGCGCTGCTGGCCGCGATCAGGTTCGGGCAATCGATGGTCTCGGGCGCGGCCCAGAACTGCGGGCCGGCGGCCAGGTGCACGTTGACGCGGCTGCCCTGCAGGCGCCAGGTGTCGACCACGCGCGCGGCCGCCGGCGGCAAGGGACGTTCCGGCGCCGCCACCACTTCGCACCAGTCGATCGGGCAGCGCGGCGCCAGCGCGCGCGCATCGGCGCCGTCGATGCCGCCGGCCAGCGCCGGGCTCAGTGCATAGCCGGCGATTTCCAGCGCCTCGCCGGCCTTTAATGCTTCGCGCAGGGCGTCGGTGCCGCCGCTGTCGCTGCCGCCGGCCAGCAGTTCGCCGGCCAGGCGCAGGCGCAGGAACTGGTTCAGGTAGCCCGAGCCGATGGTTACCGGTTGCCACAGCAGCAGGCGCGCCGGCGGGACCGGTGCGCGCTGAGCGTGGCACACCGCGAGCAGGGCGCCCAGGCGCAGGCCCCAGAGGCCGGCGGTGCGGCCGGTGCGCTGTTCGAGCCAGGCGCGCGCTTGCGCGATGTCGCGCAGCCAGCTATCCCAGGAGGCGTCGCCGAAGTCGCCGGCGCTGTCGCCGCAGCCGTGCAGGTCGAGCAGCAGCACGGCAATGCCTTGCGCTGCCAGCGCGCGCGCCTGCAGCGCGGCCATGCGCCGCGAACGGTTCATCTCCTCGGCGAACGGGTGCACGTAGACCAGGGCGCCGCGGCAGTCGCCAACGGCGGCGTGGTACAGGCAAAAGCGCTGGCCGTCCGCGGTATCGAGGAAAAAGGCGTCCGCGGGCGCGTGGCCGGGCGCGCTCATGGGTTGGTTCACTATGCCGCGCGTTCTTCGACGAACGCCGCCAGGCTGCCGAGCGTGGCAAAGGTGCTGGCGCTGATGTCGTCGTCGTCGATGGCGATGCCGAACTGCTCGTCCAGGGCGCCGATCAGGGTGACCACGGCCATCGAGTCGAGTTCGGGCAGGCTGCCCAGCAGCGGCGAATCGGCCGTGAGGCTGGCGCCGGCGGGGCCGAGGTTCAGCACATCGGTCAGGAGGGTTTTGACTTCTTCAAGGTACTTCATAAGCGGCTCGTCGGTGTAGTGGCCCGGTGATGGCGTGCATCCAGCATCGCGTGCAGGCGGCGCAGTCCGGGCCAGCGGTAATAGTTAACATGGTACATAGTGCGTACCTCGTCCGTCCAGCGCAGGTGCCATTCCATCACGCGGCCGTAGAATTCGAGCCGCGCAAAGCGGCCCGCGTCGAACAGGGCGCGCGTCGCTTCCTCGCGCATCAGCAGCGTGGGCGACCAGTTACTTGGCACGCTCTCGTCGTAGCTGGTCTTCAGGACCACGATGCTGGCGTCGTCTTCCACGCACAAGTCCATCGCCACCAGCTGTTCGTTGAAATAATAGCGGTAAACCGAGGCCGCGTTGCGGCTTGCCAGCGCTTCGAGCATGGCGCGGTAGTAGCGGCCCTGGGCATTCCCGGCATCGACCGCCGTGCCTTGCCCGGCCTTCCAGCCCGCGCTTTCCAGGCGGCCGTAGTCGGCCACTGCCTGCGCCATCGCCTGCGGAGCGCGGTCGACCTGCAGGCGCGTGGCGACGCCTTCGCGTTCCAGGCGCGCGCGCTGCTTCTTCAAATTGCCGCGCAGGTTCTTGCCGCGCCCGGCCCAGTAGTCGTCGAAGCCGCCGGCCAGCGTCACGCGCGCGGTGTCGATGTAGTCGAGCGTACGGGTGCAGGGGCCGCCGGCCGGGCGCGGCATCAGCATCGGGTCCATCTGGGTCAGCGCGAAGACCAGCGGGAAGCCGGGCAGGGCGCCGAGCAGGCTGCGCGCCAGCGTTTCCGTGTCCAGGCCGGGCTGCTGCAGCCACAGGCCAAGCGGCGCCTGCGCCGGCTGGAAGGTGGCCCAGGCGCCGCGCCGGGTCGGGCGCACGATGGCCATCGCGCCAACGACGCCCTCCTGGCGCCAGATCGCCAGCAGGTCGCCGGCGCGGCTGAATTGTTCAACCAGCGGCGCCACGAAGTCCGCCGCCAGCAGGCTGGTGGCGGGGCCGCGCGCATGCAGGCCTTGCCATGCAGCGGCGTGCTCGGCGAAATCGGTCGCGGGGACAAGGCGCCAGCTCATGCCAGCACCGCCTTGCGCACGGCCTCGACCAGCCAGTCGACTTCGGATGCGGTCAACTCCTGGTGGCAGGGCAGCGACAGCACCTGGCGCGAGAGCATGGCGGCGTTCGGGCAGGTGGCCGCATCGACGCCTTGCCACAGCGGGTGGCCGAAGCGCGTCAGCGGCACGCCAGCCGCCTTCAGGCGCGCGAACAGGGCTTCGGGTTCGTCGGCCAGCAGCGGGAAGACCCAGGGGCAGGCGCCGTCCGGCAGCCGTTCGTGCAGCGGACGCACGCCGGGCAGGCCGCGCAGGGCCGCGTCCAGGCGCGCGTAGTGGCTGCGGCGCAGGGCCTGGATGCGCGCCGGCGAGGCGAGCTTGAGCATGCTGCGCGCGAACAGCGAGGAGCGCTTGTCGAGCCAGCGCGGATCGAAATTGAAGCTGCTGTCCGAGGAGTCCGGCGCCAGCGCGCGCACCGGGGTCGTGCGGCCGCGCTTGAGCATGCCCCAGAGGACGCTTTTTGCGTGCAGCGGTAGCCACAGGGCAGCCTGCACGGCGCCCAGGCGGCCGTAGGCGAAGCCGCGCTCCAGTGCATTCAGGGCGGCTTTCGCTTCGAAGCCGGCGCCGGCCGAGCGCACCCGCACGCCGTCCAGGCTGCGGGTTTTCGAGACCAGCGCGCCGCCTTCGTAGATCGGGAAGAACTTCATGCTGCTGGCAATCGCGTAGTCGCCCCAGCTGCCCAGCGGCTGGCCGCCATGCTCGCCGATAAAGGCGTGGGCGCAGTCCTCGACCAGGGCGATGCCGCGCGCGTCGCACAGGGCGCGGATCGGCGCCATGTCCTGGGCGAAGCCGAAGTAATGGGTGACCATCACGGCGCGCGTGGTGGGACTGATCTTTGCCGCCAGGTCGCCGAGGTCGACGCGGGCGTCCGGGCCGACCCGGTAGAACACCGGCGCGGCGCCGCGCCACAGCACGGGCGGGATCATCGAGGGGCTGTGGTAGGCCGGCACCAGCACCGTGTCGCCGGCCTGCACGCCGAGTTCGCGCAGCGCCAGGGCGATGGCCACGCGGCCGCTGGTCACCAGGCGGTAGGCGCCGGCGTCCAGCACTGTGCGCGCAGGCGCGGGCGCATCTGCGAGCGCACCCGCCGTGCGCCGGAACGACGAGGCGGACAAGACCGGTGCGAGGGGAATGGCCGGGCGGGTGGAAGACGGGGACGCAAGCATGAAGCCAGTATAAACCCTGTGTTGAAAAATTTGCCACGGAACAAAAAACCGTGCTGCGGTCAAAAGCTGCAAGCTGTTAAGATTGCGGGCTGCGCGCCGGTTGCCGGCGCCGCCCACCAACCTGTTTGCCATGGCTGACCTGATCCACGACTTCCTCTTCGATTCCGCGCGCCGCACGCCTGGCGCCGAAGCGCTTGTGCATGGCGCGGCACGGCTCGACTACGCCGCGCTGGCCGCCGCTGTCGAAGGCGCGGCCGGCGCTTTCCTGGCCGCCGGGGTGCAGCCGCGCGAGCGCGTCGCCGTGTTCCTGGAAAAGCGCATCGAGAACGTGGCCGCCATGTTCGGCGCGTCGCTGGCCGGCGCCGTGTTCGTGCCGGTGAACCCGCAGCTGAAGGCCGAGCAGGTGGCCCACATCCTGGCCGACTGCAATGTGCGCGTGCTGCTGACGTCGCCGGAGCGCCTGGCGCAGCTGGGCGAGGCGCTGGAGCGCTGCCCGGACCTGCGCACCGTGTTCGTGACCGGCGTCCACGCTGGCCACGCCATGCTCGACGTGCGTGCCTGGGATGCGGCGCAGGCGGCGCCGCAGCAGACTGTGTTCGCTGCGCGCCGCGCCATCGACGCCGACATCGCCGCCATCCTCTATACCTCGGGCAGCACCGGCAAGCCGAAGGGCGTGGTGCTCTCGCACCGGAACATGGTGGCCGGCGCCGTCAGCGTCGCCAGCTACCTGGCCATCACGCCGCAGGACCGCATCCTGGCGGTGCTGCCGCTCAGTTTCGACTATGGCCTGAGCCAGCTGACCTGCGCCTTCCTCGCCGGCGCCAGCGCCGTGCTGCTGAACCACCTGTTCGCGAAAGACGTGCTGAAGGCCGTGGTGGAAGAACGCATCACCGGCCTGGCCGCCGTGCCGCCGCTGTGGTTCCAGCTGTGCGCCTTGCCCTGGCCGCAGGACTGCACGCTGCGTTATCTCACCAATTCCGGCGGCGCCCTGCCGACCGCCACGGTGGCCGCCCTGCGCGCCGCGCTGCCGCGGGCCGAACTGTTCCTGATGTACGGCCTGACCGAAGCCTTCCGCTCGACCTATTTGCCGCCGTCGGAACTCGACCGCCGCCCCGATTCGATGGGCCGCGCGATCCCGAACGCGCAGGTGATGGTGGTGCGGCCCGACGGCACGCCTTGCGACGCCCACGAGCCGGGCGAACTGGTGCACCGCGGCGCCCTGGTCTCGCTCGGCTACTGGAACGACCCGGCCAAGACCGCCGAACGCTTCAAGCCGGCGCCGGGCCAGGACCCGGCCCTGCCGCTGACGGAAATGGCGGTCTGGTCCGGCGACACCGTGCGCATGGACGACGAAGGCTATTTGTATTTCATCGGCCGCAGCGACGACATGATCAAGGTCTCGGGCTACCGCGTCAGCCCGAACGAAGTCGAGGAAGCCGTGTACGCGAGCGGCCTGGTGGCGGAGACGGTGGCCTTCGGCGTGCCGCACCCGCAGCTGGGCCAGGCCATCGTGCTGCTGGCGCTGCCGCGCGAGGCCGGTCTGGACGAAAAAAACCTGCTCAAGGAATGCCAGCGCCGCCTGCCGGCCTGGATGGTGCCGGCGCATATCGCCTTGGTGCACGCCGCCTTTCCGCGCAACCCGAACGGCAAGATCGACCGCAAGACCCTGCGCCTTTCCTACTTAACGATGTTCGATAACACGCCATGAACGCCAAGCCCGTCCACGCCGCCCAGACCCTGTTCCCCGTGGTCGACGACTGCCTGCAAGTCGGCGGCATGCCGCTCACCCGCCTGGCCCAGCGCGTCGGCAGCACGCCTTTCTATGCCTATGACCGCCGCCTGCTGGACGAGCGCGTGGCCCACGTGCGCGCCCACATCCCGCCGGCCATCGAGCTGCACTTCTCGATGAAGGCGAACCCGATGCCGGCCCTGGTCCAGCACCTGGCCGGCCTGGTCGACGGCATCGACGTGGCCTCCGGCGGTGAAATGAAGGTGGCGCTGGACACCGGTATGGAACCCGCCCGCATCAGCTTTGCCGGTCCCGGCAAGTCGGACGCGGAGCTGGCGCGCGCGGTGGCCGCCGGCATCGTGGTGCACGCCGAGTCCGAACGCGAGATCCGCGCCCTGGCGCGCATTGGCGATGAACTCGGGCATGTGCCGCTGCTGGTCCTGCGCATCAACCCCGACTTCGAGCTGAAGGGCTCGGGCATGCGCATGGGCGGCGGCGCCAAGCAGTTCGGCATCGACGCCGAGGAAGCGCCGCGCATGCTGGCGCTGGCGTCCGACCTGGGCTTGACGGTACTCGGCTTCCACATCTTCAGCGGCTCGCAAAGCCTGAAGGCCGATGCCATCATCGAGGCGCAAGCCCAGACCCTGCTGCTGGCCGAGCGCCTGGCGGCGCAGGCGCGCGACCCGGTGCGCATCCTGAACATCGGCGGCGGCTTCGGCATTCCCTATTTTCCGGGCGAAGCGGCGCTCGACCTGGCGCCGATCGGCGCCGCGCTCGCGGCAGCGCTGCCGCGCGTGCAGGCAGCACTGCCGCATGCCCAGCTCTCGATCGAACTCGGACGCTACCTGGTCGGCGAAGCCGGCGTGTACGTGGCGCGCGTGGTCGACCGCAAGGTCTCGCGCGGCCAGGTGTTTTTGGTCACCGACGGCGGCCTGCACCACCATCTCGCCGCCTCGGGCAACTTCGGCCAGGTGATCCGCAAGAACTACCCGGTCGCGATCGGCAACCGCATGGGCGCCGCTACCCCGCTGGAGACGGCGTCGGTGGTCGGCCCGCTGTGCACGCCGCTCGATCTGCTGGGCGACCGCATGGAGCTGCCGCAGGCCGAGGTGGGCGACCTGGTGGTGGTGTTCCAGTCCGGCGCCTACGGCCGCTCGGCCAGCCCCCAGGGTTTCCTCAGCCATCCTGACGCGCCGGAAGTGCTGGTCTAGGGTTCGCATGCGGCCGCCCGGCCCAATCGTGTGGAAGGTTCTGTTGAATTTGCGATAAATTCATTGTTGCAGGAAAATAAACAACGACTCATACTACCCTGCGGCGGCTATCGGCGTTGTTGGACGCCGTCCCGGAGCAGACCGGCTGCGGCCACCCAGGACCCACGACATGCTAGCGCACCAGAACACCAGCTTCGAATCCCGTTTGTCCGACCAGTTGCAGCGCGCCCTCGCGCTGTGCGCGGTCCATTTGCCCGATGCGGCGGCGCGCGTGCGCGCCTTCCTGGCGCACTTCGCCAATCCCGGCCCGCGCGACGGTTTCAAGGACATCCCGCCGCCGGCGCGCGCGCTGCACGATGCGGTGGTGGCCGAGCGCGGCGAACAGGCCGGCGCCTGCTTCCTGCTGGCGGCGGTGCTGATGGCCGTGCGCGATTCCCTCGCCAGTGAGCTGATGGCGCGCCTGCCGGCGCGCGTGCGCGCCCACCAGCTGCGCCAGTTCGCCCGCATCGCGAATCACGACGAAGCCTTCCTGCCGTTCTGCCGCCTGTTCAGCGACGTCTTCCTGAAGGAGTTCGGCCTGGCCACGCTGCGTTTGTACGCGGGCGCGTCGAGCGTGATCGACCCGCGCTCCGGCATGGGCCGCTCGATGCTGTGGAAGGGCGGCCTGCTGCAGCTGCCGGGCCGCGCCCTGGCGTTCGCGCGCGCCGGCGGCTTCAAGCCCTACTTCGAGATCCACGTGAACCGCCTCTACCAGGACGAGTTCAACGAAGAGGGCCGCAACGAGTGCTACCGCTGCTGCGCCGACCTGTACGCGCTGCATCCGGATAACCTGGGCATGATCGCCGGCAGCTGGTTCTACGACCCGGTGGTCGCGATCATCAGCCCGCACCTGGCTTATTTGCGCACCGTGCCGGAAGCGGGCGGCGCGCGCGCCATGTTCGTTTCGCACGACGAGCAGGCGGCGAAGAACGCCACCGCCACCTCGGAAAAACGGCGCGCCCTGCAGGCCGCCGGACAATACCGTCCGGCCTCGTGGTCGCTGCTCTGGCCGCGCCGCGCGCAGCTTGCCTGGGCCAGCCGCAACAAGGACAAGAACGACTGACATGACCATCAAACGAGCCGTACTGCACGCCGCCAAGTTCGCCGGTATCTTTGCCCTGGTGCGCGCCGCCACGCGCCGCTATCCGCGCATCCTGTGCTACCACGGCGGCAACCTGGGCGACGAGCGCCGCTACAACCCGAAACTGTTCTGCACCCGCGAGCAGCTGCGCGAACGCCTCGACTGGCTGCGCCGCACCGGCTTCGTGCCGGCCACGCTCGACGAGGTCGCCACGCCCGGCTTTGCGCCGGCAAACGGCATCGCGGTCGCGATCACCCTCGACGACGGCTGGTACTCGTCCTGGCACGACCTGCTGCCCTCGATGGCCGAGTATGGCCACCGCCCGGTGCTCTATCTGCACACCGAGGCCTACGAGGCCGGCGCCCCGATCATTCCGGTGAGCGTGCGCTACATCCTGTGGAAGGCGGGGCCGGTGGCGGCCACGCTCGCTGGATTTGACGCCGACGCGGGCGCCGGCATGGACGGCCAGTGGAACCTGGCCGAGCGCGACGACCGCCACCGCCTGTGCGCGGCGGCCGAGGCCTGGCTGCAGGCCAGCGAGCGGCGCGAGGTGGCATCGAAGCTGGAGCGCTTCGCCGCGGCGCTCGGCGTCCCGGCCGCCGACCTCGACCTGGCGTCGCGCCGCTTCAGCTACATGACGCGCGATGAACTGCAGGCGGCGTCCGCCGGCGGCTGCGCGATCGAGCTGCATGGCCACCTGCACGAATACCTGCCGGGCCAGCCCGAGCGCAACCGCGCCAACATCGAACTGTGCCGCGACCGGATCGTCGCCGCCGGTCTGCCGCGCCCGACCCATTACTGCTATCCGAGCGGCGCCTTCGACGCCGAGGCGCCGCAGGTGATGCGCGCGGCTGGCGTGTCGACCGCCACCACCTGCCTGCCCGGCTTCGTGCGCTTGAAGGATGGCGACACGCGCTACCTGCTGCCGCGCTTCCTGGACGGCGGCGACGTCTCGATGATCGAGTTCGAGGCCGAGATGAGCGGCGTGATGGTCTTGCTGCGCAAGCTGGCCGGGCGCTGAAATCCAGCCCCGGCTGGGGGCCTCCTTACCCCACCAGCCTGACGCGGATCCCGAGTTTGCCCAGCGCGCCTTGCAGGCGTGCGAAACCATAGTGTTCCGGACCCTGCGGCGACTTCGCCAGGCGCCACATCAGGTACAGGCTGATGGCATACACCAGCCCACCCACGCCCACGCACACCAGCAGCGCGACGATGTAGTCGAAGGTGACCTCGTGGCGCAGGCGCAGCTGGCTCTTCACGGCCAGCACCGCGCCGGCCATTACCAGCGCTGCCAGCAGCGGGCGCACCAGGCGCCGGCAGAAGGTGGTCCAGCCCAGGTCGAGGCAGCGCGCGACCATGCTCTGGTTCACCGGGATCATGACGATGGCGGTGGCCAGGTAGGTCCAGGCCGCGCCGATCACGCCGTAGTACTTCACCGCCGGCACCAGCAGCGCCACCATGAGCACCGCTTGCGCCGCCCACACGATCGTGATCAGGCGCGGCCGGTTCAGGGCCAGGTAGACATAGGTGATGTTGGTCTGCACCGCCTTGATCACGCCGTGCATCGCCAGGATCTGGATCAGCGGGATCGCCGCCAGCCATTTCCAGCCCAGTGCCGCCGGCACCAGCACGTCGGCGATCACGCAGATGCCGACGCCGGCCGGAATCGAGAACAAGGCGATCGAGCCGATCACGTTCAGGAAGCTGTCGCGCAGCAGCGCCAGGTCGTGCGCGGCCTTGGCGTAGCCGGGGAAGGCGGCGCGGTTGATCGGCGCCACCAGCTCGGTGGTGGGCAGGGTCGAGATCTCGGTGGCGATGGCCTGCACGCCGAGCCAGGCCGGGGTGGTGTAGTGGGCCACGATGAACTGGGACGCGCGGTTGTTGACGAACTGGATCACGTTGTTCACCACCAGCCACTTCGACGCGTGGAACATCTCGCTGCGCGCGGCCAGCGACAGGCGCGGGCGGTAGGTCGACACCACATACGACTGCATTACCGACAGCATGGTGCCGGCCAGCTGGCCCAGCACCAGCGCCCAGTAATTGCGCAGGATGAAGGCAAGCGGGATCGTCACGCCCAGCGTCGCCAGGCGCCGGCTGAGCAGGAAGCGGAATTCCTTATCGAAGCGCATCTCGCGCTGGAACTTGACGGTGCCGATGTTCGAGAAGCCCTGGATCGCGAAGCCCAGCGCCAGCACGTACAGGATGTTCTCCAGGCGCGGCTCGTCGTAGTACACCGCCGCCGGAATCGCCAGCCCGGCCAGGGCGGTGCCGCAGACGCAGGCGAAGATCACGTTGAAGGTCCAGGCCGTGTTGAAGTGGGTGGTGTCGGCCTTCGGGTTCTGGATCAGCTGGACGTCGAAGCCGAACGAGACCAGCAGCTGCATGGCGGCGATCAGGATCATCGACATCGCCACCAGGCCGAAATCTTCCGGCACCAGCATGCGCGCCAGGATCAGGGTGCTGACCAGGCCGATGCCGCGGTCGAGGAACTTGAAGGCGACCATCCAGGCCGCGCCCTTGGCGATCTTGGCGTTGATCTCGGAAACCTGCTTCGCGCTCATCGCACCGCCTCGTCGAACAGGCCGGCCAGCTGGGCCGCCTTGTGGGCGCGCGCGGCCTGGGCGATCACGGCGTCGGGGGCGATGTAGGCGCTGCCGTCGCGCAGGCTCGGGACGAAGGTCTCGAGCGCGGCGCCGATCTCGGCCGGGTTGTCGACCTGCGCACCCAGGGTAAAACCGGCCGCGCGCAGCACTTGCGCGGTTTCGCCGGCCGGGTCGACCAGGCCGAGGATGGGTTTGCGGGTGCGGAAGTATTCGTAGACCTTGGCCGGGATCTGGTTGTTGAAGGGCGTGCCCTGGAACAGCAGCAGGCCGTCGGCGGCCAGCATCTCGCCCAGCGCGTCGCGGTAGGGCACCGGCGGCAGCACCTCGACGATGTCGCCGACGCCGTGGCGGTCGACCTTGGCCTGGGTGGCCGGCAGGTTGCCCGGCGCGCGCAGCACCACGCGCAACGTGGCGGCGTCGATCTTGCCGGCGCTTTTCAGGGCGGCCAGCGCCGCCAGGAAGGATTCCGGATTGCGCCCGGCGTCGTACAGCACGCCGCTGTGGAGCAGGGTGGTGCGGCGCGGCGTCGAATTATCCGTCGTGGCAGCGGCAGCCGCCGCCGTCGCCGCTTCGATCAGCTTCCCGAATTCCTCTTCGTCGTAGCCGTTCTCGATCACGTGGAACTTGGCCGGATCCACCTCCGGGAAGCGCTCGCGGTAGGAGCGCAGGGCGCTGTGCGTGGTGAAGACCGCGAAACGGCAGCGGGTGATGGTCTGGCGTTCGATCCAGCCGTAGATGGCGCGCAGGCGTTTCGAGGTCGGGTGCGAAGGCTGCAGCATCGGGTCGCGGAAGTCGGCGATCCAGGGCAGGCCGGTGACGCGGTGCAGGGCCAGTGCGATCAGGTGCGCGGTGGCCACCGGGAAGGTCGACCACAGCACCTGCGGCTTGTAGCGGCGGATCATGGCCAGCCCGGTCGGCGTGGCGCCGAACCACCAGGACACGTAGCGGTCGGGCATGGCCAGCGCTTCCATGTAGCGGCCCTTGTAGCCGAGATGGACCTTGGTGTCGAGCGCGAACGGGCGCTTGACGACCAGCTCGGGCGGAATCGCGGCCAGCTGCGAGGCGTTCTTCACGCCGTAGGCGCGCGGATGCGCCGACAGCACCATCGGCTCCCAGCCGTGGCGGCCGAGCAGCCGGGAAAAGCTCAGCGTGCGCTGGATGCCGCTGCTGCCCGCCTGCGGCGGGAAGTGGAATGCAATGAGGAGTGCGCGTTTGTTCATGGGTGTTTCGCCTGGCCTCGCGGCCCGTGTTGTTGCTTTTATCGGTGTCAGCCGCGCGCCAGCCACTGCAGCAGGCGCAGGGCGAAGCGGGTCGGGGTGCTGTCCCACGGCCGGCTGCGCGGCAGCTGGTAGCGGTCGTGGTGGCGCGTGATCGACCCCACCGCGGTGGTGAAGGCGGCCTGGAAGCCGGCTTCGCGCACCATCGCCACGTGGCGCGCGTCGAAGTCCTTGCCGACCTTGCCGTTCGGGTAGGCGAACAGCGGCACCGGCTTGCCGATGATGGCTTCCAGGTCGCGCTTGCTGCCGGCGATTTCCTGCATCGCGCTGGCGTCGTCCAGGCTGGTGAGGATGGGGTGGCTCACCGTGTGGGCGCCGATCTCGATGCCGCTGCGGTCGAGGTTCACCACCATCTCGGGCGTGAGCATCAGGCCCGCCGCCGCTTCGGCGCCGACCAGGGTCTCGAGGTGCGCGACCAGGCGGCTGCGTTCGGGCGGCGGCAGGTACTTCGAGGCTTCGGTCAGCTGGCCGAGCGTGGCGGCGCGGTCCTGCACGCTGCGCAGCGAATACACGCCGAGGCCGAACGCGGCCAGGTCGAGTTCATCCGCGGGCAAGGTCTCGACGGCTTCGACGATGCGGTCGTTCCACATCGTGTGGCCATTCACGTAGCCGCTGCTGACGAACACGGTGGCCGGCAGCTTCAGGCGGCGCAGCACCGGCAGCGCCAGTTCGTGCACCGAGCGGTAGCCGTCGTCGAAGGTGATGCAGACCGCGCGCGGCGGCACCCGGCCCGATTCGATCGCGGCCAATGCCTCGCGCAGCGACAGCACGTTGAAGCAGCGCGCCAGCAATTCCATCTGCCAGGTGAAGATGCCGATGTCCGGCTCGGAAGCCAGGAAAGGGCTGGGCGCGGCCAGCACCCGGTGGTAATTGACGATCGCGACGCGGCCATTGCCGCGCGTGGCGCTGGCGATGGCATTGCCGGCAAACCGGATCAGTTGCTCATTCATGTGGTCAGGAAAAATCCGCGTTTATTATTAGTCTGCCAACCACTATACATGTTGAGCGGCAATTGTGGATGCGGATACGGTGCGCGCGGGTTGAGGTTGAGGCTGCGGCGGCTGCAGCGGCGTGGACGCCCCCGCCAGCCCGGCCTGCCCGGCCGCTTGCGGCGCCATCTCCGCCAGCGTTGCCGGCAGCAGGCGCTTCTCGATCACCAGCACCAGGCCGAACAGGCAGAAGATCAGGTCGACGTAGGCGAAGCTGAGCGCCGCCCCGCCCAGGGCAAAGGCGAAGATGCTCAGCTGGAGCATGGTCGCCAGGGTGCGCAGCCACTGCGGCGCGCCGGCGCGTTTCGCGCTGCGCGCGATGCCGCCGGCCTTGAAGAAGGCGCTGCCCAGGCAGCCCAGGTAGAGCAGCAGGCCGCCGAAGCCCTGTTCGCCCAGCACCTGGAAATACACGCTGTGCGCGGCGCGGCCGACCGTGGTGTTCGGCACCGAATGGCCGGTATAGAACCAGGAATAGGAGAAGAAGTCGCGTGACAGCTCGCTCCAGACCGGGAAGTATTCGAGCGACTTGAAGCCGCCGCCGAAGAAGGGGTGCTTCATCGCCATGATGAAGGAGAGCTTCCAGGCCACCACGCGGCTCATGAACGAGGCATCCTCGTTGGCGGTGCCGATGGTGTCGATCCGGCTCGAATAGTCGTTGCTGATGAACGGCACCAGCGCCGCCACCAGGATCACGATCAGGAAGGTCAGCAGCACCTTGCGGTCGCTCTTGATGTACATGTAGCCGCCCAGCGCGATCAGCGCCACGAAGCCGCCGCGCGACTGGGTGCCGATCACGCCGAACACCAGCAGGGCCATGGTGCCCAGCAGGCCCAGGCGCAGGGCCTTCGACTGCTTGCCGTATTCGCCCAGCAGGTAGTAGCAGACCGGCAGCGTCATGACGAATGCCAGCGACAGCTCGTTGCGGTCGCCCAGCACGTGGCCGGCCATGCCGGCGATGCTGTGGTGGCCGCCGCTGGCGAGGAATTTCAGGCCTTCCAGGTCGGCATAGAAGCCGACCGACAGGACCAGGCACCACAGCACGAAATCGACGTGCAGCTTGTCCTTGATCGCCAGCGCCACGAACACGAACAGCATCACCACCTTGAAGAAGCGGGTGAGGTATTCCAGCGACACGGCGGGCGGCGCGATGGTGGTGAAGGTACTGATGCAGGTCCACAGGAAAAACAGCAGCACGAAGCTGCCGATCATGCCCAGCTGGACCTTGGGCTTGTGTTTGTAGGCCAGGTAGCCGAGGATGGCGACCGCGGTGAACAGCAGGTTGTAGCGGATGCTGCCCGCCACGCCGTAGACCCAGCCGTTCGGGAAGAACAGCGCGGTCCAGACCCACATGCCGACTGCGATGAAGGGACGCTGCACCATCGCGTACAGCATGATCGGCAGCAGCGCCAGCAGGAAGACGTCACGCATGGCCGCTCTCCTTGCGCAGTGGCGCCGCCTGCCCCGCCGCTGCATTGCGCTGCGCTTCGGCAGCCGCCTGTTCGGCCGCCTTGGCGCGGGCCTTGTCGGTACGCAGCGCCCACAGGCAAAGATAGACCACGGCGCACAGGTCGAGTGCCCACAGAAGAGATTCCATCGTTCAGTTCATCCGTATCAGGTTCAGGCTCGGGGATTGCGCTTCAAATGCGCGCCAGGGCCGGCGCGCCGGCGCGGCGCGCGAGGACGTCGCCGAACAGGCGCAGCTGGCCTTCGGTGGTGTCGTCCCAGCTGAAGCGCTCGGCGTAGCGGCGCGTGGCGGCGCGGTCGGGATAGCTGGCGCGCAGGGCGTTCACCGCATCGGCCACGCCCTGGCAGCTGCGCTCGGCCATCAGGACGCCCGCCTCCGGCGCGGCCACCACTTCCGGCGTGCCGTACACGCGGCTGGCCACCACCGGCGTGCCGCAGGCCATGGCTTCCAATAGCACGTTGGCCCAGCCTTCGCGGCTGGACGACAGCACCAGCGCGTCGGCATTGCCGTAGTGGCTGCGCAGCTGGGCTTGCGGCACGGCGCCGAGGAAAATCACGCGCTCCGTCACGCCAAGCTCGCGCGCCAGCGCTTCCAGCTTGGCGCGGTCCGGGCCGTCGCCGGCCAGCACCAGGCGCACGCCGGGCAGCAGCGGCAGGGCGCCGATGATCAGGTCCTGGGCCTTGACCGGCACCAGGTGGCCCACCGCCAGCAGCGTGAACATGGCGTTCGGCGTGCGTTCGATGGGGCGGAACAGGTCCAGGTCGACGCCGTTCCTCAGCGAGACCACGCGCTCGGCAGCGATGCCCATGCCGACCACTTCGTCGCGCAGGGCATTGCACACTGTGATGATGGCGTCGGCGCGCTTCGCGGCCCACAGGATCTGGCGGCGCGGCAGCGCGTAGTGCGGGAACAGGGTGATGTCCGAGCCGCGCGCGGTGATCACCACCGGTTTGTTGAAGTAGCGGCCCAGCATGGCGGCGGCCACGCCGTCCGGATAGAAGTAGTGGGCGTCGATCAGGTCGAAATCAAAACCTTCGTCGATCATGCGGCCGATCGCCGGCTTCACCGCCTGCGCCAGCAGCAGCGGCGCGACGCTCATGCCGACTTTCGGCAGCACCGGATAGCGCGGGTGGCGCACATCGATCCCGTGCCGCACTTCCTGGCGCGGCGCCCTGGCAAAGCGCGCGTACTGGCCGTAGCGCGGATTGGTCGACGGGAACCAGGGAATCGGCGCGACCACGCGCGACTCGACCCGGTTGCTGGCCACCAGGTGGCGCAGGCGGGTTTCCACGAAAATCCCGTGCCCCGGCTTTTCGGCGTTGGGGAACAGGGTGCTGAAGGTCAGGATCTTCATGCCGCCTTCGAACCGGTCAGGCGGCCATAGATGTTCTTGTAGCGCGACACGCTGACCGGCCAGTTACGTTCGTTTTCCACGTAGGCGCGGCCGGCCGAGCGCAGGGCGGGCCACAGCAGGTGGGCGTCGAGCAGGTCGCCGACCTTGGCGGCCAGCGAGGCCGGGTCGTCCGGTGCGAACAGCACGCCGGTCTTGCCGTCGACGATCAGCTCGCGGTGCCCGCCGACGCTGGACGCGGCCAGGATGCGCCCCTGGGCCATGGCTTCCAGCGGCTTCAAAGGCGTGACCAGGTCGGTCAGGCGCATCGACAGGCGCGGATACACCAGCACGTCGAGCAGGTCGTAGTACTTCTGCACCTGGTCGTGCGGCACGCGGCCGGTGAACACCACCTTGTCGGCGATGCCCAGGTCTTTCGCTTGCTGGCGCAGGTTCGCATCCTGCGGGCCGCCGCCGACCAGCAGCACGCGCAGGTCGGGGTGGCGTGCCGACAGCGCCGGCACCGCGCGCAGCAGCACGTCCAGGCCCTCGTAGGCGTAGAAGGAGCCGATGAAGCCGATCAGACGGTTGCCTTCGAAGCCGAGTTTACGTTTCAGTTCCAGGTCGGCTTCGCCGCCGACGGCGAACTTGCCGATGTCGACCGCGTTCGGGATCACCGTGACTTTCGCCGCCGGGATGCCGCGCGCGACGATGTCGCCGCGCAGGCCTTCGCAGATGGTGGTGACGGCGTCGGCGCGCTTCAGGGCATAGGTCTCCAGGCCGCGCGTGAGTTTGTAGCGCAGGCCGTTCTCGGTGCTGGTGCCGTGATCGACGGCGGCGTCTTCCCAGAAGGCGCGCACTTCGTACACGACCGGGATGCCGAACTTGCGGCCGGCGCGCAGGGCGGCGATCGCGTTCAGGCAGGGCGAGTGGGCGTGCAGCACATCCGGTTTGATGGTCGGGATGATCTCGAGCAGGCGTTTTTCCAGGCCGCGGATGACTTCCAATTGGTTCAGCACCGGCATTTTCGCCAGTGCGCCGGTGGCGCGCGGGGTGCGGTAGAAGTGCAGGCCGTCGGCGGTTTCCTCGGCCAGGTCGTTGCCGCCCTGGTGCTTGGCGCCGGTGACGTGGAAGGTTTCCCAGCCGAGCGCGCGCTGCTCGCGCAGGATCGAGGCGGTGCGGAAGGTATAGCCGCTGTGCAGCGGGAGCGAATGGTCGAGGACGTGAAGGACACGCATGAAAAACTCCGGAATGGCGTTATGCCGCGGTGGCGATGGGCTGGCGGCTGATGCTGTCGGCACCGTTCTTGCGCAGGAAGGCTTCGAACATCAGCACCGCCCACAGCGCCGTGCTGTGGTCCTTGGTGCCGGCCAGGTGTTCGTCGACCATGCGCTGCAAATAATGGGGGTTGAAGATGCCGGTATCGACCAGCATCGGGTTCAGCACCGCCGCTTTCATCGCTTCGCGCAGCGGACCGCGCAGCCAGGAAGCCAGCGGGATCGAGAAGCCCATCTTCTTGCGGTACAAAATGTCGTCGGACAGATAGGGCTGGAGCGCCTTCTTGAACACGTGCTTGCCTTCGCCATTGCGCAGCTTGGACGACGACGGCAGGCCCGACACCCATTCCACGAACTTGTGGTCCAGCAGCGGCACGCGCACTTCGAGCGCGTGGGCCATGCTGGCGCGGTCGACCTTGGTCAGGATGTCGCCCGGCAGGTAGGTCTTCATGTCGACGTACTGGGTGATCGACAGCGGGTCGTCGGTCGGTGCATTCGCGGCATGGCCGCGCATCACCTCGACCGCGCGGTAGCCCTGCAGCTGGCTGCGGAACGACTCCGAGAACAACTGGTCCCGCACGCGGTCGACCAGGATCGACACGCCGTGGAAGTAGCCGTCGACCAGGTCGCGCGCCAGCGCTTCGAAGGTGGTCTTGGCGCGGAAGATGCGCGGCGCCCAGTCGGCCTTCGGATAAGCCTTGCCGAGGAAGCCGAACACCGGCTTGCGCAAGGCCAGCGGCAGCATCGAGCGCACCTGCTGTTCGCCCATGGCCATGCGGTAGCGGCGGTAGCCGGCGAAGTTCTCGTCGCCGCCGTCGCCGGACAGGGCCACGGTGACGCGCTTCCTGGCCAGTTCGCAGACGCGGTAGGTCGGGATCGCCGAGCTGTCCGCATACGGTTCGTCGTACAGGCCGGCCAGCAAGTCGATCAGGCCATAGTCGTCGGTGTCGACGGTGTCGCACTGGTGATTCGTCTTGTACTGCTCGGCCACCTGGCGCGCGTAGGCCGACTCGTCGAAGGCGGGGTCGTTGAAGGCGATCGAGCAGGTGTTCACCGGCCCCTTGTTCAGGCCCGCCATCATGGCGACGATGGCGCTGGAATCGACGCCGCCCGAAAGGAAGGCGCCGAGCGGCACTTCGGCTTCGAGCTGGCTCTCGACCGCTTCGCGCAGGCGCACGATCAGCTCTTCTTCCATCTCCTGTTCGCTCATGGCGCCGTGCGGCGTGAAGGGCACGTCCCACCAGCGTTTCGGCTTGATGTTGGCGGCATTCGCACCGACCTTCAGGGTCAGCGAGTGGCCCGGTTCGAGCTTGAAGGCATCCTTGAAGATGGTGCGCGGCTCCGGCACATAGCCGTAGGCGAAGTATTCCTCGACGGCGCGCGGTTCGATCACGCGCGGCAGTTCCGGGAAGGACAGCAGGGATTTCAGTTCCGAGCCGAAGACAAAGGTCCCATCCGGCAGGAACGCGTAGTGCAGCGGCTTGATGCCCAGGTGGTCGCGCGCGACAAAGAATGTTTGCTTCTTGCGGTCCCAGATGGCAAAGGCGAACATGCCGCGCAGGTGCTTGACGCAGTCCTCACCCCATTCTTCCCAGGCATGGACGATGGTCTCGGTGTCCGATTTGGTGGCGAAGGTATAGCCGAGCGCCGTCAGTTCCCTGGTCAGTTCGCGGAAGTTGTAGATCTCGCCGTTGAAGACGGTGACGACCGTGCGGTCGGCGTTGAACAGCGGCTGCTGGCCGGCCGCCAGGTCGATGATCGACAGGCGGCGGTGGCCGAAGCCGACGCCGGGTTCCAGGTAGACGTCGCCCTCGACCGGACCGCGGTGGAACTGGGTCTGGTTCATGCGTTCGAGGGCGCTGCGGTCGAAAGCGCGCGCGCCGCGCGGGTCAAAAATGCCAACTATTCCGCACATGGTTGAGTGATCTCGTTGAGGTTGTTCGTGCGCTTGCCGAGGCGGTCGTACAGCGCCGTATAGGCGCCGACCATCGCGGCAACGCTGTAATGGCGTTCGATGTTCAGGCGGGCGGCGGCGCCATGGGCGCCAACGCGGGCAGGGTCGGCAGCATACACTGCCAGCGCGTTTGCCAGCGCTTGCGCGTCGCTGGCCGGGACCAGGGCGCCGTTCACGCCGTCCTGCACCACTTCCGGAATGCCGCCCACCGCGGTGGCGACCACCGGCAGGCCGCAGGCCATGGCTTCGAGCAAGGTCACCGGCGTGCCCTCGGCAATCGAGGACAGGGCGAACAGATCGAAGCTGCGCATCAGTTCCGGGATGTCGTTGCGCGCGCCGGGGAACCAGACCAGGTCCGCGACGCCGAGGTCGCGCGCCTGTTGCGCCAGCTTGTCGCGCAGCGGGCCGTCGCCGACCACGGCCAGGCGCAGGCGCGCGCGCCCTGCTGGCGCGTTCGTCACCAGCAGGGCAAACGCCGCGAGCAGGCTGGCCTGGTCCTTCACGTCCTGCAGGCGGCCGACGGTGCCGATGACGAAGACATCCTGCCCGGTCCATGGCGTGGCGGCGGCCGCCAGCCCAGGCGCGAAGCGCTCGGTGTCGACGCCGTTCATGATCAGTTCCGACTTTGCAGCGGGAATACCGACCACATTGGTCAGCCAGCGCGCCAGGTCGTGCGACACCGGCACGTAGCGGTCGATGAAGGGGACCAGCGCCCGGCGCAGGAAGTTGTGCTTGCGGTTCAGGCCCTGCGGGTCGCTGGCGTCGCGCCCGTGCTCGGCGTGCACGCGCACCGGCACGCCCGCCAGCCAGGCCGGCGCCGCGTACTCGGCGCAGGCGAAGTTATACGTGTGCAGGACCGCGGGACGCAGCTGGCGCAGCAGCTTGAACAGTTTCACATGGATGCCCAGGCCCAGGCCGGGCTGCTTGTCCAGGGCGTACAGCTCGACGCCGGGGCGCGTGATCTTGTCGGCAAAGGCCGTGTAGCCGGTCAGGCAGACCACGGCATGGCGGTAGCGCTCGGGCGGCATGTGGTTGATGCAGTCGACCAGCAGGGTCTCCAGCCCGCCGAAGTCGAGCCGGTAGATCAGGTGCACGACCAGCGGCGGCGCCGGGCGCTTGTTCGTTACCGCCATCTCAGCGTCCCCGCGCCGCCTCGAGCGTGGCTTCCAGCGGCGCCAGGTTGGCGCCGAGGAAGCTGCGCAGTGCGGCGCGCGCCGTTTCCGGATGCTCGCCGACCGGGGTCGCCACCATCAGGGCCGCGCCGTCGTCGCCGTGCATCAAGAGCTTGGCTTTCGCCTGGCGCAGCTTGCCGACATAGTCGTTGGCGGTAAAGCCGCCGTCGACCCAGTTCCAGTGCCAGACCAGGTAGTTGCCCTGCGGGCCGCGCACACGCGTTTCGCGCAGCGCCAGCTGCTGGCCGCCGATCTCCTCGACGCGGCCGCTGGAAGCGACTTGCTGGAAGCCTTCCTTGCGGCTGTCGACGCGGTTCACGGAGCTGATCAGGCGTTTATCGGGACCCTGGTTGCGGTAGTACAGCACGTTGAGTTCCACCGGGGCGCCGCCGGCACGGTAGCTGCCGCGCAGGGTGGCGTCGGACGCCTGGTAGTTCGGGCTCCAGCCAGGCATGCCTTGCGGCGTCGAGGCCAGGCGCTTGCCGTCGAGTTCCACCGGCGCCGGGTTGTGGGCCGCCTTGTCGCTGACGTAGGCCAGGGCCGGCCACAGCGCGCAGACCGCGACTGCGGCGATGGCGGCGCCGAGCACCGGGCGCGATGCCGCGGCAACTGCTGCCGTCGTGCCGGCGCTGGCCGCGGCCACGGGCGCTTCATCTTCGCGCCAGTAGCTGCCGATCCAGAACATGATGAACATGACCAGGCCGAAGAACAGCCAGCCGTAGATCAGGTGGTCGACGCCGGTGGCCAGGGCCATGTCGCTGGTGTGGCCGATCATCACGATCATGTAGGCGCGCAAGCCGTTGGCGACGATCGGTACGATGATCGACAATCCGATGAACAGGGCGCGGCGCCAGTTCGAGCGGTAGCTCAGGTAGGCGTACAGGCAGCCCAGGGTGATCGAGGAAATCAGGTAGCGCACGCCGCTGCAGGCTTCGACCACCGACCAGTTCCCGGTCGGCAGCTCGAACATGGTGCCGTTGCGCAGGACCGGGATGCCGGTGGCGCGCACCGCGGCGACAGTAAAATCGGCGGTGAAGTTGATCAGGGGCTGGACGAAGACTTCGCCGAAGGGCACGGCGAACAGCAGGAACAGCAGCGGGAAGGTGAGCGCTCCGGCCAGGCGGCGGCCGAGCAGGGCCAGGGCCATGGCCGGGAACATGGCGACGAAGGCGTACTGCATCACCACGCCGACTTCGCCGGCGCGCGCGACCAGCCAGCCGGCGCCGCACAGGGCCAGCAGGCCCAGGGCCGGCCACCAGGGCGCGACCGGGATGTGCTGGAAGACCTCGCGCCGGCGCCAGATCAGCCACAGGCTGATCGGGGCGATGGCGTAGCCGTGGGCGAAGGTCTCGGAACTGTTCCAGACCGAGACGATCGAGGCGGCCGTGCTCCAGTACAGCAGCAGCGGCGCCAGCAGGGCGGCAACGAGGATGGCCACGGTCGGCACGGCCATGCGGCCGCCGGCTGCACCAGACAGGGCTGGGTTATCGTTCATCAGCATTCGAACCTCGTTTCGATGGTGGACAGGTGGGCCGGCCAGCTGTAGCGGCGTTCGACGCTGGCGCGGGCGGCGCGGCCCATGGCCGGGTGGGGCGAACGCAGCAGGCCCACCACGGCGTCGGCATAGTCTTGCGGCGCATCGGCGACCAGCAATTCGCTGCCATCCGCAGCGTCGATGCCTTCGAAGGCCTGGGGCGAAGCGACCACCGGACGCGCCATGGCCATCGCTTCCAATACCTTGTTCTGGATGCCGCGCGCGATGCGCAGCGGCGCCACCGCGGCCTGGCAGTGCGCCAGGTAGGGGCGCACGTCGGGCACGGTGCCGGTGACGACGACCGCTTCGCCGGCCAGCGCCTGCACGTCCGCCGACGGACGGGCGCCGACGATGTAGAAGCGCGCCTGCGGCACCGCTTTCAGCACGCGCGGCAGCACTTCGGCCGCGAACCACTTCACGGCATCCACGTTCGGCCAGTAATCCATGGCGCCCGTGAAGACCAGGGCCTGCTCGCCTTCCTCGAAGGGATTGCCGTAGCTGCGGTCCGGGCTGAAGTAATCGGTGTCGACGCCGTTGTTGAAGAAGCCGATCTTGGCGCGGCTTTCCGGCGCCAGGGTGCGGAACAGTTCCGCTTCCGGCTCGGACACGAACAGCGAGGCATCGAACTGGTCGGCCACGCGGCGCTCGTAGTCGAGCAGGCTGCGCGCTTCATGGCGGTAGACCCAGCTCATCGGCCAGGATTTCTTGTCGGCGTACTGGCGCCATTTGTCGGAGTCGACGTCGCAGAAGTCGATCACGCGGCGCGCCGCCGGATAGTCTTCGGCGTACTGCGCCATCACCGACGAGAACATCATGATGCGGGCGATGCCGTGCTGGCGCATGGTCTTCGCGATCCAGGCCTTCATGCCGGCGTCGCGGTAGTAGCCCAGCGACAGCGACTTGCCGGTGGCCAGGGCGGCGGCGCTGCGCACCTTGCCGGCGGTCGGGTTCAGGCGTGCGAAATGGGCCGAGGCGCACAGGGCCTCGACCTTCGGCACATACTGCCAGTCGTCCTCGTCGTCGACGAAGGTCGCCAGGTGCACGCGGTACTTGCTGGATAAATGCTTCAGCAGGTGATACGAGCGGATCTTGTCGCCCTTGTTCGGCGGGAAGGGAATGCGGTGCACCAGCAGCAGCAGGTCCTGCTTGGCCGCCTCCGCGGCTTGCGCCGCGCGCTTTTCCAGCACGCCCTCGATGATCGAATTCATGGGCGGTCCAGGAAGATGCGGTCCATGCGGTCCCAGGCGAAGTCCTGGGCCAGGGCCGCGATGCGCCTTTCCATGCGCTCGATGTTGATGTAGTGGCGGAAGCGCGCCTTGGCGCCCAGGCCCTCCGGACGCGGCTGGCCGGGATCGACTTCCCACGGGTGGAAGTAGAACAGGGCGGGCTCGTTGTCCATTTCGTTCACGCGCTTGACCATCCAGCGCGACAGCGCGTACGGCAGCAGGCGGAAATAGCCGCCGCCGCCGGCCGGCAGCTTCTTGCCGCCCAGCTGCACCGTGGTGATCGGCACTTCCAGCAGGCCATCCGGGCCGTTCGGATAAAAGGCGAAGCGCGGCGCGTCGGGCATGCCGTAGTGGTCGTGGCGGATCGGGTAGATGCTGGAGCTGTAGCGGTAGCCGGCTTCGGTCAGCGCGTCGAGCGCCCACAGGTTGCCTTCGCCGATCGAGAAGCTCGGCGCGCGGTAGCCGATCACTTCCTGGCCGCCGATGTCTTCCAGCAGGGCTTTCGCGCTGCGGATGTCGTTGTCGAATTCGGCGCGGCTCTGGTCCGAAGCGCGCAGGTGGCCGTAGCCGTGGCTGGCCAGTTCGTGGCCGGCGTCGACGATGCGGCGCACCATGGCCGGATAGCGCTCGGCGATCCAGCCCAGGGTGAAGAAGGTGCCCTTCACGTCGTGGCGCGCGAACAGGGCCAGGATGCGCTCGACGTTGGCTTCGACGCGGCATTCGCGCGTCGGCCAGCTGTCGCGGCTGATGTAGGGGGCAAAGGCCGAGACCTGGAAGTAATCCTCGACGTCGCAGGTCATGGCGTTGCGGATGCGCTCGCCCGGCTGGCGTTGCGGCCGGGCTGCGGGGGTTTGCATTTTCATTCGGGGGTATCCACGTGTTGGTTCGCCTGCACCCCGTTTTGCGGAGTGGCGACGATTTTCTTCAGGATCGACAGCACCGAGACGATCGATTTCTCGAGCCGCATCATGCGCTCGTCGAGCACTTCGGCGCTGGCGCGGCGTTCCGGCAGGTGGCCGTGCGGATCGTCGGAGAGCGCCATGCCCATCGATGCCGGCGCCGGCGTACCCACTGCCGTCGGCAGCTGGAATTCCTCGGCGATGTCGCCGATGACGGTGTTGATGTGCTCCGCGTGGAACGCGTGCAGCTCTTCCAGGTAGCCCATCAGCAGCACGCGGTCGAGCAGGGTATTCGTCTTGCGCGGGATGCCGCCGGTGTAGGCGAAGACCGCGGCGTGCGCGCCGTCGTCGAAGGCCGGGTCGCCGTTCCAGCCCACGGTGTGCAGGCGGTGCTCGATGTAGGCGCGGGTCTCGATTGCATCCATCGGCCCCAGGTGGTAGCTGGCGATCACGCGCTGGCGCAGCTGCTGCATGGTCGGGCTGTGCAGGGTGGCGCGAAACTCGGGCTGGCCGAGGAGGAAGGTCTGCAGCAGCGACTTGTCGTCGGTCTGGAAGTTCGACAGCATGCGCAGCTCTTCCACCGTCTGCGGCTTCAGGTTCTGGGCTTCGTCGATCACCAGCAGGGCGCGCTTGCCCTGGCGGTCGACGGCGCGCAGGAACTGCTCGAGGCGGGTCAGCAGGTCGGTCTTGCTGGCGCCTTCGTACGGCAGGCCGAAGCCCGAGACCACCATGCGCAGGGTGTCGTCCGGGTCGAGGTGGGTGTTGACGATGTGCGCGGCGACGATCTGGTCGGACGGCAGCTTGTTGAACAGGTTGCGCACCAGCGTGGTCTTGCCGGCGCCGACTTCGCCGGTGATGACGATGAAGCCTTCACCCTGCGACAGGCCGTATTCCAGGTAGGCCATGGCCCGCTTGTGGCCTTTGCTGCCGAAGAAAAAGTGGGGATCGGGGCGCAGCTGGAAAGGCTTGGCCGAGAGTCCGTAATAACTTTCGTACATCGTGTCACTCCGTGTTTAGAGCTGCACCGTCACCGTGGCGGAGACGGCGTTCTCGGTATAGTCGCGGCGCTGCACTTCGCTGTTGCCGCTGGTGCGGCGCAGTTCGACGCTGCCGTTCACCGAACGTCCGAAGCGGTGGGTCAGGCCCAGGCGCAGCGAGGTCTGGCGGCTTTCGAGGCCGGTGTCGAGCGAGCGCGCATGGCTCGATGCCAGCGAGGCCACCGCGTTCGAGCGTGCGCTCAGGCGGTAGCTGTAGGAGCCGTCCAGGCCATACTGGCGCACGCTGTCGTTCAGGGCGCTGAGCTGGCTGCCGAGCAGGCCGCTGTCGCTTTCCGACGACGACAGCGCCGTGCGGTCGCTGGCGTAGGCCGTCAGCACCGCGGTGCTGTGGCGCCAGTTGAAGGCGGCCGAGCCTTGCAGCAGCTTCTGGCGCATGTAGCGGTTGGTCAGGTAGTTGATGCTGTCGGCCAGCGACGCGGGCAGGCCGGCGGCAAGGATATACGCTTCCACCGCCTGGCGCCGCACCAATGGATCGGGGATGGTCGAGATGAACAGCGAGTCGAGCATCGAGGCGGTGTCGATCGCGGCCGGCAGCGTGAACTGCGAGCGCGTGGTGGTGACGGCGTCGGAGTACGACAGCTTCCAGGTGCTGTGGCGGCTGCGGTGCAGCGCCATCAGCGAGCCGGTGTTGCCGAGGTAGTGGCGGCCCACCGACAGCTGGATATTCGTGCGCGGCGAGGGCGCCCAGGCGACGCCGGTCGACCAGCTGGCGCCCGAGGTTTCGCCGCCCAGCGCCTGGTAATCGTATTTGTCGTAGCCGCCGCTGGCGGTCAGGCTCAGGGTGGTGCCGATGCGGTAGTTCAGGCCGAGCAGGGCGTTCTCGGACGAGGTCTTGCCGAAGCCCTCGTTGTCGATGTCCTGGCGCGCATAGCGCACGTTCCAGCCGACGGTGCGGAAGCCGGTGCCGCTGGCGATGTCGATCGACGCGGCGTCGGCCTCGCTGTTGCCGTAGATGCTGCGCGAATCGGAATTCACGCTGTCGTGGCTGTAGCGCACGATGGCGCTGGCGAAGGTGCCGAAGCGGTGCGTCAGGTAAGGGCTGATGCGCCAGGTCTTGACGTCGGTCGAGTTGTCGTTCGTGTAGCGGTTGCCGTCGGCGTCTTCCACCAGCGGGCCGAAGGCCGAGATGCTGCGCGCGTTGGCGCCTGCGCTGGCATCGACGTAGAACAGCTGGTCGACCACGTTGACGCGGCCCGAGGCGCTGTACTCGCGGGTGCTGTCGCGCACGCCCGGGATGTTCTTTTCGCTGTAGTCGTAGTAGTACAGGCGCGCCCTGCCAGTGAAGTCGACGCGCGAGCTGTGCGCCTGCACGTCGAGGCCGGGCGAGGCTTCGGTGATCCAGGACGAGCGCTTGGTGGCGTCGCCGCGCTGGTTGACGTTGTCGGAATAGCTTTCGCTCAGGCTGAAGGAAGGGGTGACCTTCCAGTCGGCGTGGGCGGGGAGGGCGGCCAGCATCGCTGCCAGCGGAACCAATCGAAGCGGAGCCAGGCGAGGCGCTCGCGGCCGGCCTGGCGCCCGCGAGCGCTTAGCCGTAGTGATAGTCATACGTCTCTTCGATGCCGGGGATGTCCCGGGCCTTGTTGTAGATGAGGTTCACGTTGCTGCAGCCTTCGAGCTGGCGCAGCGATTCCTTGACCGCGTGCTGGGTCGTGGCCTGGGCCTCGACCACCATCACGATCTGGCCCATGTGGCTGGCCAGCACGCGCGATTCGCTGGTCAGCAGCAGCGGCGGCGAATCGAAGATGACGATGCGGTCCGGATAGCGGTTGGCGATCTCGTTGACCATGTTGCTCATCGTCGAACTGGCCAGCAGTTCGGTGGCGCGCGGGGTGCTGGTGCCGGCCGGCAGGATGCTCAGGGTGTCGACGTTCGTGCGCAGCATGACGTCGGACAAATCGAGCTTGTCGTCGAGCAGGATGTCCATCAGGCCGCGCTGGGCCGGCAAGCCGAGCGTGCGCAGCACCGATGGGCGGGCCACGTCGGCGTCCACCAGCAGCACGGTGTGGTCGAGTTCCATGGCGATGCTCATCGCCAGGTTGATCGCGCAATAGGTCTTGCCTTCGCCGGGCAGCGAGCTGGTGACCATGATCAGGTTGTTCGGACGGCCCGGCGTCGATGCTTCGCTGAAGGCGCGTTTCAGCAGCGGGCGCTTGATGACGCGGAAGTCTTCCAGCAGGCTGGTGCGGCCGCTGGCGGCGGTGACCATGCCGGCGTCGCGCATGCGGGCCAGGTCGAGGTCGACCTTGCGCGCGCTGTGCTTGCCGCCCACGGTGCGGGTGCTGCGCGCCTGCGGCTGGGCCGGCGCGGCGTGGATGCTCGCCACGTGGCTGTCGGCAGCCGTGCTGGCAGTGTGCGCGGAGGCGGCGGCCACGGCGGCGGCGGCGCTTTCGGCCGGGCTCGGGGCAAAGGTCTCGACGGCGTGGATGACGGGAACAGGGGCCGGCGCAGGCGCATGGGCCGGCTGCGCGACGGGGTCCGGCGCCACGGGATCCAGCGCCAGCACAGGCTCGCCGGAGTCGACAGGCGCAGGGGCCGGGGCCGTGTTGCGGGTGTGGTCAATGCGGCTGGCCGCTTTTTCGATAATGCTCACATTCGCTCCTAAGATTCTTCCTTACAGGCCCGGACGGGCCATCATCGTCGCCACGCCGGCGCCGTACAGGCCGATCAGCAGCAGCACGGTGGCGGCCAGGCCGTACAGGCGTTTCTTGCGGCGCACCTTCTGGTTATCGGTCCAGTGCATGTTGATGGTGCCGAGAATCGGCATGCCGGTCACTTCGCGCAGCGCCGCCTGGCTCAGGAAGGTCGGGCGGAACTGGCTCATCAGGAAGGCGCCGGCCAGGCCGGCCGCCAGCGCGGCGATGAAGGCGGCGGTGAACAGCACCGGACGGTTCGGGCCGGTCGGCACGGCGGGCGCCAGCGGCGGCTCGATCACGCGGAACGACATGATGTCGGTGGCCGAGGACAGGTCGCCCGACAGGCGCGCCTGTTCGCGGCGCTCGATCAGGCGCTGGTGGTTTTCGCGGTTCACCTGGTAGTCGCGGTTCAGCTGGGCCAGCTGGGCCTCGACTTCCGGCGCGGTGGTGCTCTGGGTGCGCAGGGTGTTGACGCGGTTCTGGTACTCGTTGACGCGGGCGCGCAGGGCGGCCACGCGCGACTCGGCGTCCGACAGGGTCACGTTCAGCTGCTGCATCATCGGGCTGGCGGCCAGGTTCGGGTTCACGCCGCCCTTCTTGCCTTCTTCCTTCTTGCGCTCCTGGAGCTGATCCAGCAGGCGCTTGGTGGCGATGATGTCGGGGTGCTGCTCGGTGTACTGCAGGCGCAGCGAATCGAGGTTCTTCTGGGTGCTGGCGATGCGCTCGGCCAGTTCCGGATCGACCGGGCCGGCGCCGTCCTTGCCGCCGCCCGTCATGCGGCGCCGGATGGCGTTGCGCGACTGCTCGGCTTCGGCCAGTTCCAGGCGCGCCTGGCTCAGGGCATCGCTGGCCGAGGCGACCTTGCTGCCGAAATCGGCGCCTTCGCGCGGCAGCAGGCCCATGTTCTTGATCTTGAATTCCTTCAGGGTGTTCTCGGCGGCCGCCAGCTTTTCTTCATAGCTGCGGATCTGGTCGTCGATGAACTGGACAGCCTTGTCCGATTCCTGGCGCTTGCCGCCGTAGCTGCCTTCCATGAAGATGGTCAGCAGCGACTGCACCACGTCCTTGCCCAGCTTCGGATCGGAAGCCTTGTAGCTGATCGTGTAGATGTCGTCGCGCTCGGTGCCGCCGATGGTGATCTTCGACATCAGGTTGTCGATCATCTTTTCTTTTTCGTCGGCGTCGCGCGCCTTGACGTCGAGGTCGGTCATGCGCATCACCCGTTCCACGTTCGGACGGCTGATCAGGGTCTGGCGCATGAAGGTCACCTGCTGGTTGATGTTGGGCAGCGAGGTCATGCCCGACAGCAGGGGTTTCAGGATGCTCTGGGTATCGACGTACACCCGGGCCGTGGTTTCGTACTGGTTCGGCAGCCGCAGCACGATGGCCCAGCCGATCAGCGCCACCACCCAGGCGATGCTCACTGCATGCCAGCGGTATTTACCGATGGCCTTAAGGAAATTCAGGATAAGGGCTGTTATTTCTGCCATCTCGTCAGTCTCGCCATGAATGCCGGACGCGGCTGCGCCAGCTACAACAATCAACAAAGAACCCGCATCATCGCTTGTAGTTTGTGCAATTGCAATTGCGTGCTGGAAAATTGTGCTAATAAAGGCGCCGGGTGGCACCGCTTACAACACAAATTCTCAGCTGCAACGCATAAAACCCGGACCCGGGTTGGCCTGGCGCGTTATTATTGTCACTAGGCAAACTTTATTCGGGTCCTAATGTTGCACTAGATCAATCCTGGCACTTCCTGGTGGAAGGAGCGCGGGGTCGCTTTGCTCAACATCAAGCTCATGCATTGTAATGTTTAAAATACAAAAAGGTCTGCACGATTGATTCCTAATCGAAATAATACAAAACGCGCGGCATCGCTTTCGACCTACCCGCGCCGCGCCTGGCTGGGCGCCGCCTTGCTGGGCATGGCCAGCCTGCTGGCCTTGCCGGGCGAGCCGGCGCGCGCCGATGGCCTGGTGCGCACCATCCCGCAAATCAAACCCTCGGTGGTCGGGGTCGGCACCTTCCTGAAGACGCGCAGCCCTTCGGTGATGTTTACCGGCACCGGCTTCGCCGTCGGCGACGGCATGAGCATCGTGACGAATGCCCACGTCGTGCCCGACAAGCTCGACGGCGCGAAGCTGGAGCAGCTGGGGGTGGTGGTCGGCAGCGGCCAGGACATTGCCTTCCGTCCGGCGCGCCTGGTGGCCCTGGACCGCGAGCACGACCTGGCCCACCTGCGCATCGAGAGTGGGGCGGCGCTGCCGGCACTGGCCCTGGGCGACTCGCGCAGCGTGGCCGAAGGCCAGGCGCTGGCTTTCACCGGTTTCCCGCTCGGCATGGTGCTGGGCCTGAACCACGTGACCCACCGCGCCAACCTGTCGGCCATCACGCCGATCGTCATGCCGTCGCTGAGCTCGAAGCGCCTGGATGCGCGCGCCATCGCCCAGCTGCAGCGCGGCGGCATGAAGATCTTCCAGCTCGACGGCACGGCCTACCCGGGCAACAGCGGCAGCCCGGTGTACGACCCGGACACGGGCGCGGTGCTGGCGGTAATCAATATGGTGTTCGTCAAGGGACTGAAGGAAACTGCGATCACGACGCCGAGCGGAATCAGCTATGCGATCCCGTCCCAGCATGTCGCGGAGCTGCTGCAACAGAAGTGAAAAAATAGAAGTATTTCAATCGTGCATGCCTTTGAGGAAACACGAGTGCGATACAATAGGCCGGTTTGATGGCTAAATAACAATTTTATGGCATTCAACACAGCGGGGCGTTGCCGGTCGCTGCATGCCGGGAGAGGAATAGACGTGAACAAGATCATGACGAACCTGACGAAACTGGCCCTGGCTGCTGCCTGCGGCTTCGCCCTGGCCGGCTGCGCCAGCACGCCGCCCGCCCCTTCGGCGGCCGCGATGGCCCAGGCCGCGCCGGCCGACTACCTGATCGGACCAGGCGACTCCGTCAACATCATCGTCTGGCGCAATCCGGAAGTGTCGATGTCGGTGCCAGTGCGTCCCGACGGCAAGATCACCACCCCGCTGGTCGAAGATTTGCCAGCCGCCGGCAAGACCTCGACCGCCCTGGCGCGCGACATCGAGACCGCGCTGGCCAAGTTCATCCAGCAGCCGGTCGTGACCGTGGTCGTCACTGGCTTCGTGGGCAACTACGGCGAGCAGATCCGCGTGATCGGCCAGGCCGCCAAGCCGCAGGCGCTGGCTTACCGCCGCGACATGTCGTTGATGGACGTGCTGATCGCGGTCGGCGGCGTCACTGAATTCGCTTCTGGCAACAAGGCCAGCATCATCCGCACCATCGACGGCAAGCAGGAAAAACTCAACGTGCGCCTGGATGACCTGATCAAGGAAGGCGACATCTCGGCCAACATGCCGATGCGCCCGGGCGACATCCTGGTGATCCCGGAAAGCTTCTTCTGATCCCAGGGCAGCGCTGCTGATTGCATTGAACATTGTCGGGTTTTCTTACAACGGCGCCCGCAGGGCGTCGTTGTATTTTTGCCGCCGGCTTTGCGCGCCGGGCTAAGTGCTTGATTCGTTGTTGCATTTAGTCAATTTATTCGAGCTGGTACGGGGATTGCTTCATTCAAGAAAAGCGGAGCCCCGACAGGCTTATGGCATACTTTCGATGACTCAGGAAAACGTCGATATGAAAGATCAAGAAGACCGCAGCGTCCCCGCCAACGAGGCGCAGGCAGCATTGCCCGCACCCGACATGCAGGCGCCCCAGCTCGATGCGCACGGCGCGTCGCGGCGCCGCTTCACGCGCGCCGGCGCCGGTGCGGCCGGCGTTATCCTGACCTTGCACAGCCAGCCCGGCATGGCCACGAACGGCCACTATGGCGGCGTCTGCGCCTCGCCGTCGGGCTTCATGTCGATCAAGACGGCCAGCCACAATCCGCAAAACTCCTGCAGCTACAACCGTTCGTATACCTACTGGCGCGATAATTCGCGCTCCTGGAAATCGCGTTGCGGCACCCATGCGGAAACCCGCTTCGTCGACGTGCTCGAGCCGCGCGGCGCCTACCGCGGCCTGAAGCATGTCACCCTGCTGCAGATCCTGCAGCAGACCAAGGAAGTGCGCGCGATCGACCGTTCCTTCGTCGCCCTGCAGTGCGTCACCGCCTTGCTCAACGCCCGCGCCTCGCAGCGCGCCGGCATTCCGAGCGTGCTGCCGGAAGACCAGGTCGTGCGCATCTGGGACGAGTTCTCGCTCCGGGGCAGCTACAAGCCGAGCGGCAGCGCGCGGCCGTGGAGCGGCCTGGAAATCGCGGCCTACCTGCAAACCACCTTCCGCTGACCCAGCCCACCATCGTTGTTGCCGCACACATGTAGCGCGCCGGTCTGGCGCCTGGTCGAAGGGCAGCGCCTGGCGCACCGCTGCCACGACGGGCAATGCGTGCTGTTCAACGACCTGACCGGCGACACCCACCTGCTGGAACACGCCGTCCTCGACCTGCTGGCTGCCCTGCGTGCGGCGCCTGCCAGCGCCGCCGTCCTGGCCGGCGCCGACGGCTTGCCTGACTCCGACCCCGGCATCCTCGCCGAATTCGACGAACTGCTGGCCGACCTGGCCGCGCTGTCCCTGGTCGAGGCCCTGCCGTGATGGCGATGCCGACCCTGGCCAGTCTCGGCCCGCGCGAACTGCGGGCGCGCCTGCGCGGCCCCGGACTGCGCCTGCAAACCGGCCCCTTTGTCACCTGCATACGCAGCCCGCTGGCGCCGCTGGCCGATACCCTGGCCGCGATGTACGCCGACTACCCGGTGCTGGACGACGGCGCCCTGGCCGACTTCCACGTGCGCCTGAGCGGCCCGACCGGCCTGCGCCGCCTGGTGCGTCCGCAAGTCCACTTCCATTACGACGGCATGGCGCCGTTCCAGCCGCTGCCGCTGGACCAGGCCTTTCCGATGTTCGAATGGGCGATGAACTGGTGCGTGTCGAGCCAGGCGCATTCCTGGCTGGTGATCCATGCCGCCGTGATCGAGCGCGGCGGCGTGGCGGCGATCCTGCCGGCGCCGCCCGGCTCCGGCAAGAGCACCCTGTGCGCGGCCCTGGTGAACCGCGGCTGGCGCCTGCTGTCCGATGAATTGACGCTGGTGCGGCTGGACGACGGGCTCATCGATCCGCTGCCGCGCCCGGTCAGCCTGAAGAACGCCTCGATCGGCATCATCCGCGACTACGCCCCGGACGCCGCCCTGACGCGCCCGGTGGCCGACACCGTGAAGGGCACCGTGGCCCACATGCGCGCATCCGGCGACAGCGTGGCGCGCGCCGCCGAGGCCGCCGCCCCGGCCTGGATCGTGTTTCCGAAGTGGCAGGCCGGCGCCGCGGCCGAACTGACGCCGGTGGCGCGGGCGCCCGCCCACATGCGCCTGGCCGAGAACGCCTTCAACTACAGTTTGCTGGGCGAAGCCGGTTTCCAGGCGGTCGGGCGCCTGGTGGATGATGCGCGCACCTTCGATTTCCGCTACGGCGTGCTGGACGATGCGGTGGCCGTGTTCGAGCAGCTGCTGCGGGAGCGCACATGAAGCCACAGCCGCTGTTGTTGCAGGCGCTGCGTGCGCCCGCCGCCATGGCGCGCTTCGGCGAGCGCGACTGGGACCTGCTGCTGCGCCAGGCCCTGGCGTCGAACCTGGCCGCGACCCTGGGCCTGCTGGCCGAGGAAGCCGGCGTGCTGGCCGCTGTACCCGAACGCGCACGGCGCCGCCTGGGCTGGGCGCGCACGGTGTGGGAGCGCCACCTGAAAGCGGTCGACTTCGAGCTGCGCCAGATCGGGCGCGCGCTGCGCGAGACCGGGCTGCCGGTGATCCTGCTGAAGGGTACGGCCTACGCCGCCGCCGGCTTGCCGGCCGGCGCCGGCCGCCTGTTCTCCGACGTCGACCTGCTGGTGCCGAAGGAGCGCCTGGCCGACGTCGAGAGCGTGCTGATGCTGCATGGCTGGGCCGGCACCCACCTCGACGACTACGACCAGCGCTACTACCGTGAATGGATGCACGAGCTGCCGCCGATGCAGCACATGCGCCGCGCCAGCGTGGTCGACGTGCACCACACGATCCTGCCCGAGACCGCCGCCGTGCGTCCCGACCCGGCGCGCCTGCGCGCTGCGGCGCGCGCCATCCCCGGCAGGGAGGGGCTGTACACCCTGGCGCCCTGCGACATGGTGCTGCACAGCGCCGTGCATTTGTTTTCCGAAGGCGAATACCACCACGGCCTGCGCGACCTGTTCGACCTGCACCGCCTGCTCTGCCATTTCGGCGCCGCGCCGGGATTCTGGGCGGCATTGCCGGAACGTGCGCGCGAGCTGGAACTGGAGCGTCCGCTATGCTATGCGCTGCGCTACTGCACCCGGCTGCTGGGTACCCCGGTGCCGGCGGCCGTGCTTGACGCCGCCCGCGGCGGCGCCCCGAACCCGGCCCTGCTGGCCCTGATGGATGCGCTGTTCCTGCGCGCGCTGCAGCCGCCGCACCCGAGCTGCGCCGACGCCTTCGATGGCGCCGCGCGCGCCGCACTCTATATCCGTGGCAACTGGCTGCGCATGCCGCCGCTGATGCTGTCGCGGCATTTGTTTCACAAGGCATTCCTGTCGCCGAAGGCCGAGCCGGCGCAGTAAGCGGACAGGCCGCGGCACGGTTTCAATGGACGGGCTCGTCCTGTCGGGGAGAAGTGGCAATGGAAGAAGGCAAGGGGCTGGCGCGCCTGCATGCGCTGCGCGACTTCGTATCCGAGGGCAGCCTGGAACACAGCCTGCAAGGCCAGGCCCGCGAATGCGCGCGCCTGCTGGGTGCGGACAGCTGCTCGATCATGCTGCTCAGCGGCGCCGAAGCGGGAAAGGGCGATGGCCGGCTGCGCGTGCATGCCCACGCCGGCGCACCCGGCGACCGCCTGCCGGCGGCGGCGCTGGAAGCGAGCATCGGGCGCGGCGAGGCGATCTGCGGCCAGGTGCTGGCCAGCGGCCAGGCCTTGCTGGTCGAGGACATCGGCAAGTCGGCCTATGCGCTGCTGGCGCGGCGTCCAGCCGATCCGGGGCGCAGCATGATGTCGGCGCCAATCCGCATCGACGGCCGCACGGTGGGCGTGGCGAACGTGGCCGGCGCCGGATTCACGGGGGAGGAGCTGGTCGTGTTCGAGGTGGTGTGCCTGTTCATCGGCAAGGCGATCCAGGTGGCGCAGCTGCAGCACCTGCTGGCCTCGCGCTTTGCCCGCGAGGCGCTGGTCCGGGAAGCCGAAGCCGGGACCGACGCCGTGGCCCTGGGCGCCTACCGCAACCCGGAGCAAGTGGCCGGCATCCTGGCGCGCTCGTTCTATCAGGAGCTGACCCGCGCCGGCTTCGAGGCGCCGCAGATCGTGGGCGCAGCCAGCGAGATCATCGACCAGCTCAACAATAAGTTGCACAGGAAACAATGATCTTATTTCTTGACATTTTCCAGTAAGAAATGTATGTCGGTATTTTTTACAGATGAGTTAGCGAAATTTTAACGGCCTGCGCTAAGTTGTTGATTTAAAAAGAATGTGAATTCCTGGCACGGCCCTTGCTAATACTGCTGTGTGTTTGCCAAAACCGATCAACCACATCAAGGAATACCGATCATGAAATTTTTGAAGAAACTGACCTGCGCTGCTGCTGTTGCAATGTCCATGGCTTCGGCCGCCCACGCTGGTCCTGTGCTGGAAGACTGGGTCTTTAACCCGAACGGCGGCGGCTACGAAGCCGGCCGTCAGGTCGACGAGTACCTGGACGTGAACGGCAATGCCTTCATCCAGATCAACCCAACCGGCGGCAACAGCTTCAACTTCACCGAACACGCTGTGTTCAACATCGTGCAAGCTGACGGCAAAGGCGGTTTCTTGTTCCCAGTGCAGTACACCGGCGGCAACATCACCGCAACCTTCGAAGCGACCGGCACCGGTAACTTCAGCGGCGCGTTCTCGTTCACCGGCGGCACCATCCGCATGTACCAGAACCCGGTCGGCGGCCAATACGCCGGCACCGAAGGCATCTACGGCGCCGACCGCGGCAACCTGATCGCTGAATTCAACGTGCTGGCTGGCGGCGGCGGCCTGGTCGATGCAAGCGGCGACCCAACCAACAACGGCCAAGTGACCGTGCTGGCAAAAGCCACCCCAGGCTCGCTGGCTGAAGGCTACTTCTTCCGCAATGGCGGCAAAGACCTGGCCATGGAATCGATCATGTCGTTCGCGTTCACCAACGCCAACACCATCGCCAATCCTAACGGCACCCTGGTTGACGAAGTGGCTTGCCAATTCGCCGGCTTCGGCGGCGCGGGCTGCAGCGGCGGCACCTATGCCAACACCCCAGGCCAATACTTCTTCGTTGGCAACAACGGTCAGTTCAAACTGGCTGAAGTGCCAGAACCAGGCACCCTGGCCCTGTTCGGCATCGCCATGCTGGGCGCCGGCGTCGCTGCTCGCAAGCGCGCCAAGAAAGCCTAAGTCTTCGGGAATTTCCTGAAACTATGAAGAGAGCGGGCTGGTCCCGCTCTTTTTGTTTTTTCACGGCGTGTACGTAGAAAAATGCACAAAAAAAAGGCAACCGAATGGTTGCCTTTTTTTGCGCCGCTCATGTTGAATCCTTGATTCAATCAGGCGATTTCATCAGCTCCGCCACCGGCTTGCGCACCGAGCGCGACGCGGGCCGCGGTCCGTAGCCCAGCCGTCCCATGTAGACCGGATGCCCGGCGCCCTGGAAAATCAGCGTCTCGGTCTGGCGCTGCAGCGTGCGCGCGGCGTTTTCCAGGCGCGCGTCGGCGGTAAACCGGGTGTTCTCGCGCGCGTACTTGGAAAAGATCAGCGGCGTCATTTCCGGCTGCATGTACAGGCCGAGCGTGGTCATGGCCAGCCAGAAGCGCTGCAGGGCGCGGCCGGCGGCCACGTAATCGTCGATCGAGGCCGGCTGGCTATTGGCGCGCAGCACGAAGTGGGCGGCGCAGGCCATGCCTGGGGCGAGGTCCATCTGCAGGCGCGGGGCCCAGGTGCCCATCAGGGTGTTCACCGATTTCATGCGGCGCCAGCTGACCATTGCCCACTTCATCAGGTGCAGGGTCATGGCATCCACGCCAAGCGCGTTGGCCGGCACCTTGTCCGGGCTCTCGACGCGGTTTTTCCAGTCGATGATGCTGCGGTGGGTCTCGAAGGCTTCCGGCATCGTCAGGCGCAGCCGGGCATTGTTGTACATGAGCTTGGCCGCCTGCCACTTCTGGTCGCGGCTTTCCAGCCAGCCCAGGGTGTAGTGGGGCGCGACCACGGCTTCCAGCTGGCGCTTGTGCTCGGCCGTGAGGGGCGTGGTCTTCATCGGACGGCGCTGCACGGTGCGCGCCTTGATGGCATCGAGCAGCGGGCTGGGGGCGATCGCCGCGTCGGCCACGAAACGCACGTCGAACAGCGGATGGGTCTCGCGCCCGGCCGGGCGGCGCACGATATCGGCGCGCAGGCCGTGGCCGCTGGCGGCGATCGCGATCGTTTCGAGCAGGGTGCCGAAGGCGATCTGGCTCGGGTGGCCGTCGAGGTCGTAGACGCAATGGTCGCGCGTGTCGTAGGCGTGCACCACCAGGTGGTCGGGCGCCGCGATCTGGAAGCGCCAGGTCTGCATGTTGTCGCCGCTGGGCGCCCAGCGCGCCAGCTCGAGGATCTGTTCGATGGCCGTGCTCATGGTTTCACTCCGGCGGCGGCCAGGTCCTTGGCCAGCTGCTTCTTGCCCACCGCGATCATCAGGCGGTGCAGCGGGTTCTTGTTGCCGCCCGGGCGCCAGGTGCGCACCAGCTTGTTGCGGTAGGCGTCGAACTGCACGCCCCAGGGTGCGGCCAAAACCTTGCCGCGGCCGAGCAGGATCTTCAGCGCCTCGGTGCCCATCACGCCGGCGCACAGCTGGCAGGCCATGATGGTCGAGGGGCCGCGCCGCTCGACGAAATTCACCGCTTCCGGCACCACCAGGTAGGGGCGGTGCAGGCCCGCCGGCGCCAGGCCGACCACGAAGTGCACGGCCTTGTCGGTTTCCGGCAGGTCGCCCCACTGGAAGTATTCCTCGAACGTCATCTGGCCCGGGAGGAAGTTCAGCAGGGCCGCGCCCATGCCCAGCGGCGCCACGGTGCTGGCCGGAATGCCGAGCCGGGCGCACAGGGCGAAGGTTTGCTGGCGGATCTCGAAGGCGAAGAAATCGAGCGCGTCGACGTACATGTCGACGCCGGCCATGAAGGCTTCCAGGTTGCCGGCATTGATGCCGTCGCCGAAGACCGTGACTTCGCAATCCGGATTGACGTCGAGCAGCATGCGGCGAATCACCTCGGCCTTTGGCTGGCCCAGGGTCGAGACCATGGCGCCGACCTGGCGGTTAAAATTCGGCACGTCGAAGGTGTCGAAGTCGGCGATGTGGAACTTGGTCACGCCCAGGCGCGCCAGCGTCATCGCATGCACGCCGCCGACCCCGCCGCCGCCGGCGATGGCCACCCGCTTTTGCCGCAGCCTTGCCTGCTCCTCTTTCGTCACCCAGCCAATGTTTCGGGAAAAAGCCTGCTCGTAGGGGAAAGGAGTCGTCATGTGCGGAGAAAAAAGACAGCCGGACTGCAGCCGAAATGGGCGCGCCACGGCGCCCGGGTGAAGTGGATTACGCGACCTGCTGTTCGTCGATGCGGCGCAGGCGGTTGATAATGCCCTGCTCTTCGCGCGGCGAAAAGAAATACGGATAGAAGGAGCGTTCGTTGGTGGTGGTCGACCAGGTGCCGCCCAGGTTCTTGATCTGCTCCGTCACGTAGTCGAGGCTGATACGCAGCAGGTAGGCCGGCGCATTCACGCGCGGATTGGTCTTGACGTCGCCGACGCGCTGGAATCCGAGCATGTGCTCGTAAAAGCGGCGGTGGCGCGGATTGACTTCGATGACGATATCGGTGCAATCGTGGATATCGCGGGCATAGATCACGGCCAGGTGAAACAGGTTGGCCAGCGAGGTTTTCGAGCGCACCGTGGGGTCGAATGCGAGCTTGGTGAATTCACACAGCTTGGCGCCATTCGCGCGGTAGGCGTCGAGTTCTTCCTTGAAAATCTGGTCCGCCATCAGGCCGATCGGCGAATCGATCCCCAGCGTCAGGGTCCCTACCACATCGCCCTTGTCGGTGGCGGTGAGGGTGATGCGGTTGGGGTCGTCCGAGAACTGGTGCGTGCCTGCATAGCCACGCCAGGCGTACATTTTGTTGACCAGCATGCTGGCCGAGTTGCGTCCTTTCGCCGTATCGGTAAGCCGGATTCCATATGAATCTTGGTTCACGATAACATCCTCTAATTCTGAGCTCGCTATATTATCGCGATCCTCCAAAACATGAGCGTTCGATAGAATTTCAACGGATATCTCTCCGTGATCTTTCACATCTTCGTTAGTCGTCATCGCGGGACACCTCGTTGTGCGGCGCGATGCCGGATTTTCCGATTACGAAAAACCCGCATCGCGCACCCTTTATCGATTCACTGGTCTATCTGTACGTGTGGCTTTTTTAGTATGTTCAGATAGTAGAACGTTACAGCGTTTTCAGCAATGCACGCGCATCTTCGAGCTGCGGGAAGGGGCGGTTCTGGGCCAGCAGGGTTTCCAGTTCCTTGCGCGCGCCTTTCTTGTCGCCCGATTTATGCAGGCCGACCGCCAGGTGATAGCGCAGTTCCGGCGCCGCCGGCGCGCCCGCCACCGCTTTTTGCAGCAGCGGCACGCCGCGTTCGAGGTTGCCCTGTTCCACCAGCATCCAGCCCAGCGTGTCCATCACCGCCGCATTGTTCGAGGCCACCTTGTAGGCTTGCTCGGCGGTCGCCAGGGCGCGCGGATCTTTTTCCTGCTGGTAGGCCCAGGCCAGGTTGTTCAGCGCCGGACCATTCCCGGGTTCGCGCTTGACCAGGGCTTCGAGGATGGCAATCGCCGGCTTGTACTGCTTCTCAGCCATGTGCGACTCGGCCAGGTACATCTGCACCGTGCCGTCGTTCGGGTTCTGCTTGGCCCAGGCGGCGATACGCGCCTGCGCTTCCTTGGCCTTGCCGGCCTTGCGCAGGGTTTCGGCGCTGCGCATCAGGATCGCGCCCGACTTGGTGATCGCCAGCGCCTTGTCATAGGCGGCCACGGCCAGGTCGGGTTTCTTCAGCGTCTGCTGCAGGTCGCCTTCGAGCAGGAAGCCGATCGGCGAATTCGGGGTCCTCTGCTGCATGTCGCGCGCAATGGCCAGCGCTTCGTCCGAGCGGCCGCGGCGCATGGCCACCTCCACCTGGGCCACGCGCGCCTGCAGCAGGTCGGGCTGCAGGGCCACGGCCTTCTTCAGCGCCTCGGCGGCGGCGCCGTCGTTCTTCAAGCGCGACTGGGCGGTGGCCAGGCGCATCTGCGCCATGGCCGACTTCGGCAGCAGGCCGGTCAGCTTGCTGTAGCTGTCGAGCGCGCCCTGGCCGTCATCGTTGGCCAGCTGGGCCTGGCCGAGCAGGTCGAGCATGTCGGCGCTGTCCGGGTTCGAGGCCTGGAACTTGCGCGCCAGCGTCAGCGCCTTTTTCTCCTGCTTGGTCGCCAGGTAGTGGGCGCCCAGCTTCAGCACGGCCGGAATCGCTTCCGGATTCTCGGCCTGCGCCTTTTCCAGCCAGGTGGTGGCTTCGTCCGGCTTTTGCAGCAGCATGGCCAGGTCGGCCAGTGCGGCCATCGCGCCGAAGTTCTTCTTGTCCTTTTCCAGGATGGTCTCGAAGCGCTTGCGGGCGGCGTCGGGCTTGTTCTCGCGCAGGTCGAGCTGGGCCAGGTTGGCGGCCGCCGGGAAGAAGGTCGGCTGCAGCTGCAGCGCCTTTTCGAACGCGGCGCGCGCGGCCGGCACGTCGCCCTTGGCCAGCTGCACCGCGGCCTTCAGGTTCTGGGTCTGCGGATTGTCGGGCTGGAGCTGTTCCAGTTTCTCGGCCGCGGCCAGGGCCTTGTCGTAGTGCTTCAGGTTGAGTTCGGCCTGGACCAGCGCGGTCAGGGCGCGCGGCGACTTCGGATCAAGCTCGGCGGCGCGCTGGAGTTCGTTGATGGCCTGGGCGCTGTCGCCCTGGTTCATGCGCGACAGGCCGAGCGAGGTGTGCAGCACGGCGGCGTCGGGCGCCAGCTTGGCGGCTTTTTCGAACAGGGCGGTGGCCTTGCCGAAGTCGCGCGCCTGCATGTAGGACTCGCCGGCCAGGGCCAGCAGCTGCGGATCGTTGGTGTTGTCGAGCGCCGGGCCCAGCGCGGCGACCGCGTCGCCCGGCTGCGAACCCTTGAGCAGGGCCTGGGCCAGGAGTTTACGCGCGTACAGGTTGTTCGGATCGGACGCCAGGTACTTGCGCAGGTGGCTTTCGGCCTGGCCGTTGGCGCCGAGGTTGAGTTCGACAGCGCCGGCCAGCAGGATGCTCGGCAGGTGTTCCGGCGCGCTCTTCAGGATTTTCTGCAGCGATTCGCGCGCGGCCGGGTACTTGCCTTCGGTGTAGTCGACCAGGGCCTGGGCATGCGTCACGGCCAGGCTGTTCGGTGCGGCCTTGCGGCCAGCCTCGATCTCGGCGCGCGCTTCGGCGAACTTGCCCTGCTCGATGCGGATATAGGCTTTCTCGACGTTCGCATTGCGGTCGTGCGGGCGCAGCGCCAGCACCTTGTCGAAGGCCTTGATCGCTTCCTCGCCCTTGCCGGTGGCGCGCAGCATGCCGCCGCGGAACATCCAGACCTCGGGATTGTTCGCATCCTTGGCAATCGCTTCGCTGGCATAGCGCTCGGCCGTCTCGGCATCACGGTTCACCAGCGCGAGGCGCGCCAGGCCGGTCATGGCCGGGCCACTGTTCGGCTGCACGGCCAGCGCCGCTTCATACGACTTCCTGGCGTCGTCCTGCTGGTTCTGGGCCAGCAAGGCATCGCCGCGCAGAGCCAGCAGCGGGGCCGACTTGGCGACCAGTTCCGGCTTCAGTTCCGCCAGCGTTTCCTTGAACTTGCCCTGGGCCTGGAGCGAGCGCGCCAGTTCCACCAGTATACGGTCGGGCGCGGCGCCCAGGCTGGCGGCCTTGCGCAATTCCTTCTCGGCCGACACCGCGTCACCGGTCTCGACATACAGGGCGCCCAGCTGCAGGCGCGCTTCGACATCTTCCGGGCTCTTCGCCACGGCATTCTTCAGCTGGATCAGGGCGGCCTTGTTGTCGCCTTTTTGCTGGTATTGCTTGGCCTCGGCCAGCAGGGTCGCGGTCGATTCGTCGCGGCTGCAGCCACCCAGGCCGGCGAGCAGGAGGGCGCTCGTGACGACGGCGGTGGTGAGTTTGATCTTGGTGGAGACTTTACGGGACATGGGTTCCTCAGGGTTTGTGCAGACGCCGTCCGGGAGCCGGCCGACGAGTTTCCTCACTAACAATAATACCTCATGGAATGGCTTGAATCTCACACAATCGGGTTGCTGTTGCATACGCGCGATTTCTCTCGAGAATGCTTATTTCCCGAGGAGATTCCTGGTCATGTGGCGTATTGCTCGGGGCACTTATTCCGGGCCGGATTCGCCCTTGCGCAGGCGGCTGAGCAGGGCTTCGACGTTGTCGCCGACCGGCAAGCCATGGCGCCGCAACAGCTGCACGTGCAGCACCAGGTTTTCCAGCACCAGCTTGGCCGACACCGCCAGCAGCGTCATCAGGCGGTCCTCGGTGCTGAAGTTTTCCATCGCCGCGGCCATCTCGCACAAATGGGTGGCCACCAGTTCGCGCAGCGCCTCCTCGGGGAAGGGCAGGTCGGCGAAATCGATCGGGTCTTCCTGTTCGACTTCGCGCATCAGTTCGGCGAGTTGTTCGGGTTTGATCGGCATGCCGGACTCCATGTTGGGGATGAAGCCATTGTAGAGGAGGCCGGTGTTCGCGATAGGAAGGTTCACTGACGGGCAGCAGGGGGGACCGGCCTGGCGCAGCCATGCGCGCTGCGCCAGGCCTGGCAATGTCAGTCCGTGGCCGGCAGATGCAGCGTCACCGTGGCTTTCAACTGCTCCGCAAACGTGTACAGGTCGTCGATTTCTTCCAGCGGAAAGCGTTCCTCGGTCTTGTCCGCGCTGAAAAGACCTACGGCCAACCGCTGGGTGTTATTGAAACGCAGCCGGCAAACAGGTTTGCGGTTGTTATCGTCGAGCAGGATGGCGCAGTAGCTCTGGTTATCGCGCATGACGATGCGGCGCGGGCTGACCACGTCGCGCAATATCGAGCGGACGATGTGCAGCCCTTCGATCTCTTCAGCCGTCGTGACGATACCCGAATCCTCATCCGCGCGCGGAACGATCGGCGCCGTTTCCACGGCTGGCGGCACTTCCGCAACCAGCGCACCCTTCAGCCTCGCGTTAATGCGCTCGTTCAGCAGTTGTTCAAAAGCCCGTTTCGTGATTTGCGTGAACTGGTCCTTGAGCGTCGGCGTAAAACGGCGGCCGACAAGCAGTTCCGCGGACAGGGCGCGCACAAACTCTTCCGGCGGTTCGGACACCCATTCATCGAGCCTTTCCTGGATCACGCGGGTGTACTTCAGATCGCTCGCCGTATTCAGGATCGTATCGACATCGAACGCCGACTTGGCGAATTTCTTCAGTTCCTCGACATCGCGTTCCTTGAAGTCGAGGATGTTGAATTCGAAGAAAGCCGTTTCGTCCATCTTGTTGGGTTGCTCAAGATCGGTGAAGAACTTGTAGACCAGGCCGTTGGTGAGGACGCCAAAGCGCGCGGCGGTCACATGGAAATATCGGAACAGTTGTCCGGCGTGGTTGATGTTCAGGTCGGCGCCGCATTTCTTGCACTCGAAAAGCATGATCGGCTGGCCACCCAGCAGGATGGCGTAGTCGACTTTCTCACCTTTCTTGGTGCCGATGTCGGAGACCAGTTCAGGCGTCACCTCGGTCGGATCGAACACGTTATAGCCGAGCAGCTGAATGAATGGCATGACCATCGCATTCTTCGTCGCCTCTTCCGTTTGTATCAGGGCTCTTGTATTGACGATGCGTGCCGCCAGCCCTTTCAATTCGTCTATCAGGTCCATCCAATTGCTCCCTTCATGCTTGTGGCATACGAAACGATATAGATTTCAAATTACCCTTTGGAACGCTTCAATGTTGCATAGAATTTAGTTTTTTATCAACAAAAATCGTGGATCGAATTGGATGACGGATGCTTGATTAAATGACGTAGTGGTCCAGCAAGTTTGCGTGTTTGACCGGCATGCTGGGAGCTGCGGATTAGTAGTGGAGCGATATGGACGCATCCACTAGAATATCCGGATGATGCCAAAAGGAAACTCACTCGAAGTGGGAGTCATCGGCGCCGGGACCGCGGGGCTGGCCACGGCCATTGCCCTGGCGCGTGCCGGCCATGCGGTGACGGTGTTCGAAAAGCACGGCGCCCTGGCGCCGCTGGGGGCGGGCATCCTGATCCAGCCGCAGGGCATCGCCGCTCTCGACGCGCTGGGCGTGGGCGCGGCCTTCCATGCGGCCAGCGTGCCGGTGACGCGCCTGATCGGCACCTGCCACCGCAACTGGCGGATCGTCGATATCGATTACGGCCAGGGCGAAGCGCGTGGCGTCAGCCGCGCGGCGCTGGCGCAGCTGCTGCTCGATGCGGCGCTGGCGCTGGGCGTGCAGGTACGCTATGCCAGTCCGGTCGAGCGGGTGGTGCTGCACGGCGCGCAGGCGGCGCTGGTCACGCCTTTGGGAGACCGGCTCTTCGACCTGGCGGTGATCGCCGATGGCGCCGCCTCCACGCTGCCGGCGCAGGTCGGGCTGGCGGTCGCCTCCACGGTCTACCAATGGGGCGCGCTGTGGGCCATGTTCGACGTGGCGGAGTGGGCCGGCCAGGCCGTGCTGGAACAGCGCTACCGCGGGACACGCCAGATGTATGGGCTGATGCCGACTGCGCGCGTCAAGAACAAGTTGCGCCTGTCGATGTTAGCGCCTGTGCGCGGTGCGCAACTACCAGCTGTTCAGCAAGGCGCTCACGCCCTGCTTCCAGGCAGAGGGTGGCGGGCTGTGGCGCGACCTGCTGTTCGGGCTGGGGCTGAAGCTGCCGGGCATTCCGCAGCTGATGGTGCGCAGTATCGCTGCGCCGCCCAAACAGGCGAAAAAAATTCCCGCGCCGGCCATGGGGGCCATGCGCGGGGAGTGACGGGAATGCCGTTGAATTCGCTGATAGGCGAATGGTGAGACCGCGTGGGCTCGAGAGCCTGGCGCGGCGCGGCGCACCCTACGGTATTCGCCATGGAGATAACGTGGCCATAGCGCTTTTCGTAGTGCGCACCTCCAGCCCCAGGTCTTACATATTGCGGCGGTACTGCCCGCCTACCTCGAACAGCGCGGTGGTGATCTGGCCCAGCGAGCAGATGCGCACGGCGTCCATCAGCTTCTCGAACACGTTCTGGTTGTCGATCGCGGCCTGCTGCAGAGCGGCCAACGCCGCCGGCGCCGCGTTCGCATTGCGGGCGTGGAAGGCTTCCAGGCGCGTGAGCTGCGACTGCTTCTCGTCGTCGGTCGAACGCGCCAGCTCGATCGTGGCCGGGGCTTCCGCGCCCTTCGGATTGCGGAAGGTGTTCACACCGATGATGGGTAGCGAGCCGTCGTGCTTCTTGTGCTCGTACAGCATCGACTCTTCCTGGATCTTGCCGCGCTGGTAGCCGGTTTCCATCGCGCCCAGCACGCCGCCACGCTCGGCGATGCGCTCGAATTCCTGCAACACGGCTTCTTCGACCAGGTCGGTCAGTTCGTCCATGATGAAGGAACCCTGGTTCGGGTTCTCGTTCTTGGCCAGGCCCCATTCGCGGTTGATGATCAATTGGATGGCGAGGGCGCGGCGCACCGATTCGTCGGTCGGCGTGGTGATCGCTTCGTCGTAGGCATTCGTGTGCAGCGAGTTGCAGTTGTCGTAGATCGCGATCAGCGCCTGCAGCGTGGTGCGGATGTCGTTGAAGTCGATCTCCTGCGCGTGCAGCGAGCGGCCCGAGGTCTGGATGTGGTACTTCAGCTTTTGCGAGCGGTCGTTGGCGCCGTACTTGTCGCGCATCGACACCGCCCAGATGCGGCGCGCCACGCGGCCCAGCACCGTGTATTCCGGGTCCATGCCGTTCGAGAAGAAGAACGACAGGTTAGGTGCGAAGTCGTCGATGTGCATGCCGCGCGCCAGGTAGGCTTCGACGAAGGTGAAGCCGTTCGACAGCGTGAACGCCAGCTGCGAGATCGGATTCGCGCCGGCTTCGGCGATGTGGTAGCCCGAGATCGACACCGAATAGAAGTTGCGCACCTGGTGATGGACAAAATATTCCTGGATGTCGCCCATCACCTTCAGCGAGAACTCGGTGGAGAAGATGCAGGTGTTCTGGCCCTGGTCTTCCTTCAGGATGTCGGCCTGCACGGTGCCGCGCACGTTGGCCAGCACCCATTCGCGGATCTTCTGCGCTTCGTCGGCGGTCGGCTGGCGGCCGTTATCAAGCACGAACTTGTCGATCTGCTGGTCGATGGCGGTATTCATGAACATCGCCAGGATGGTCGGCGCCGGGCCGTTGATGGTCATCGACACCGAAGTCGATGGGCTGCACAGGTCGAAGCCGTCGTACAGCACCTTCATGTCGTCCAGGGTGGCGATCGAGACGCCCGAGTTGCCCACTTTACCGTAGATGTCGGGGCGCAGCGCCGGGTCGGCGCCGTACAGGGTGACCGAATCGAAGGCGGTCGACAGGCGCTTCGCGTCCATGCCGGTCGAGACCAGCTTGAAGCGCTTATTCGTGCGGAAGGCGTCGCCTTCGCCGGCGAACATGCGGGTCGGGTCTTCGCCCTCGCGCTTGAAGGCGAACACGCCGGCCGTGAACGGGAAGGAGCCCGGCACGTTTTCCAGCATCAGGAAGCGCAGCACTTCGCCGTGGTCTTCGAATTTCGGCAGCGCGACTTTGCGGATGGTGGTGCCGGACAGGGTCTTTTGTACCAGCTTGGTGCGGATTTCCTTGTCGCGGATTTTCACCACGTAGTCGTCGCCGGCGTAGGCGGCCTGCATGTCGGGCCACATGGCGAGCAGCTTCTTGGCATTCGCATCCATCGCGTTGTCGCGGTCCAGGATCAAGTCGTCCAACACAAGGTCAGGCTGTGATTCGGCCCGGTTTGCGGCGGCCAGCATGCGCTTGGTCTCGCTCAGCTGCTGGCGCTCGCGCGCGAGTTTCACCTGCTTGTCCGTGTTGCGGTGGTAGCCGCGCACGGTGTCCGAGATTTCGGCCAGGTAGCGCGCACGGGCCGGCGGCACGATCACGTGCTTGCCGCTCGAGTGTTTTTGTTCCGGCACGGCCAGTTTCGAGGGCTCGACCTTCAGGCCGAGTTCCGCCAGCTTCGGCAGCAGGCCGTGATACAGGGCGGTCACGCCGTCGTCGTTGAAGCGCGAAGCCTGGGTGCCGAATACCGGCATCTGGTCCGGGCTGTGCATCCACAGTTCGCGGTTGCGCTGGTACTGCTTGGCCACGTCGCGCAGCGCATCCTGGGCGCCCTTGCGGTCGAATTTATTAATCGCGATGAAGTCGGCGAAATCGAGCATGTCGATTTTTTCCAGCTGCGAGGCAGCGCCGAACTCCGGGGTCATCACGTACATCGAGGCGTCGACGTGCGGCACGATGGCGGCGTCGCCCTGGCCGATGCCCGAGGTTTCGACGATCACGAGGTCGAAGCCGGCGACCTTGCAGGCCGCGATCACGCCCGGGAGCGCAGCCGAGATCTCGGAACCGGCTTCGCGCGTGGCGAGCGAGCGCATGAACACGCGCGACTGGCCATTCCACGGGTTGATCGCGTTCATGCGGATGCGGTCGCCGAGCAGGGCGCCGCCCGACTTGCGGCGCGACGGGTCGATCGAGATCACCGCGATGTTCAGGCGGTCGTTCTGGTCGAGGCGGATGCGGCGGATCAGTTCATCGGTGAGCGAGGATTTGCCGGCGCCGCCGGTGCCGGTGATGCCGAGCGCCGGCACGCGCAGGGTCTCTGCAGCTTCCATGACCTGCCGGCCCAGCTCGGGGTTGGCCTTGCCGTTTTCCAGTGCCGTGATCAGCTGGGCCAGCGGGCGGTGGCGCTCGGTGATGTCGCCCTGGCGCAGGGCGTCCAGGCTGGTTGGCGCATACGGCGAGAGGTCGATGTCGCAGGCCTCGATCATCGAGCGGATCATGCCGACCAGGCCCATGCGCTGGCCGTCTTCCGGGCTGAAGATGCGCGTCACGCCATACGCGTGCAGTTCAGCGATTTCGCTTGGGACGATCACGCCGCCGCCGCCGCCGAACACCTTGATATGGGCGCCGCCGCGCTGTTTGAGCAGGTCGATCATGTACTTGAAGTACTCGACGTGGCCGCCCTGGTAGCTGGAGATGGCGATGCCTTGCACGTCTTCGGCCAGGGCCGCGGTGACGACGTCGTCGACCGAGCGGTTGTGGCCGAGGTGGATGACCTCGACGCCGTTCGACTGCAGGATGCGGCGCATGATGTTGATCGAGGCGTCGTGGCCGTCGAACAGGGACGCGGCGGTGACGAAGCGCACCTTGTTGGCCAGTTTCGGCTGGTCAGGCAGGTCGAGCTTGGCGGCGGGGGTGATGTCGTTCATGGTGTTCCTTCTGGAAGCGGAAGCGGACAGGGTCGATTTGTACGGTATATGACGTTAACGTTAACGTCAAGTCACGCTGCGTGGATATGGCGCGCAGAGAAGGGCCCAATGAATGGCCCGAAATGCGTATATATGTGCATTCTTGCAACACTTGTTGCCATACTTTATCGACAACAAGTTTATGCATGGAAAGTAGATTGCTATACTCTTCAGGTCCGCCGCGTGGCGGAGATCAACACAGGCCTGGCCAATAGCAATGCTCAAGAAAATCGATTCTGACCAGCTGCGCGTGGGCATGGCGATCCATGACCTCGATTGCGGCTGGATGGAACATCCCTTCGTCCGCACCCGGTTTGTCCTGGCGAGCGAGGACGAGATCCGCAAGATCGTCCAGGCCGGTATTCGCAGCGTGGTCATCGACTGCGCCAGGGGGCTGGACGTGGACCACGCGCCGACCCTGGCCGAAGCCCGGTCCCGGACTGAAGCGGGCATCGCCGGCATCGCATCGTTAGCGTCCGCGCCGGCGCGGCCACTGCCGCCAGCGCGTGCTTCGCTGGCCGACGAGATGCAGCGCGCCGTCAACATCCGGCGCCAGGCCGTGGGCGTGGTGCGCAGCGTGATGCAGGATGCGCGCCTGGGCAAGGCGGTGGAGCTCGACAGCGTGACGCCGGTGGTGCGGAACATCACCGAGTCGATCCTGCGCAATTCCGGCGCGCTGTTCGGCCTGCTGCGCATCAAGAGCAAGGACGACTACACCTTCTTGCATTCGGTCAGCGTGTGCACGCTGCTGGTGGCCTTTTGCCGCTCGCGCGGCATGGACGAGGACACGATCTACCAGGCCGGCATCGGCGGCCTGCTGCACGACACCGGCAAGGCGCTGGTGCCGGACGCGATCCTGAACAAGCCGGGACGCCTGAGCGACGAGGAGTTTACGCTTATCAAGCAGCACCCGCGCGACGGCTACGACATCCTGCGCCAGAACCCGGACATCGGCGCCATCCCGCTCGACATCACCCTGCACCACCACGAACGGCGCGACGGCAGCGGCTACCCGGACCTGCAGCGGGCGGACGCGATCAGCGAGCTGGCGCAGATGGCGGCGATCGTCGACGTCTACGATGCGATCACCTCGGACCGCAGCTACCACAAGGGCATGCCGCCGGCCGAAGCGCTGCGCAAGATCTATGAATGGAGCCAGCACCACTTCCATCCCGGGCTGACCCAGGAATTCATGCGCTGCGTCGGCATCTACCCGGTCGGCAGCATGGTGATGCTGGAATCCGGACGCCTGGGCGTGGTGGTCGAGCCGCACGACAGCAACCTGCTCACGCCGAAGGTGAACGTGTTCTTCAACACGAAGAGCCAGACCTATATCCGGCCCGAGCTGCTGGACCTGTCGCGCGCCTTTGGTTTTGGCGGCGGCGACAAGATCCTGCGCCATGAGGCGCCGGACAAATGGAAGGTCGATCCGAACCGCTTCCTGCTGGCGGCCTAGAAGAATTCGGCGGTATCGTTCGAGGCGACGGTCTGCAACAGGCCGCGCTCGACCAGCTCGTTGTAGTGGCAGGCCTGGTTGCGGCCGTGGGTCTTGGCGAAGTACAGGGCCTGGTCGGCCTGGCCGAGGGTGACCACCGGCGAATCGAAGGGGCTGATGCTGACAAAGCCCACGCTCACCGTGACCCGTCCGACCTGGGGAAAGTCGTAGGCCTCGACGTTGGCGCGGAAGCGGTCGATGATGCGCCGCGCATTTTCCAGCGTGGTGGCGCGCAGCAGCACCACGAATTCCTCGCCGCCGAAGCGAAATACCCGGTCCTGGGCCCGGAACGAGGCTTGCAGCTGGTTCGCAATCAGGATCAGCACCTCGTCGCCGTACAGGTGGCCGAAGGTGTCGTTGACCAGCTTGAAGTGGTCGACGTCGACCACCGCCAGCCACTGCTTCTCTTCCTCCTGGTGCTGGCGCCGTTCCGGGTGGCCCGGCTGCGGCGGCGGCTCCTGGTCGCAGGGATACTGGAGCATGCGCGCCAGCTGGTCTTCGAAGGTCTTGCGGTTCAGCAGTCCGGTCAGCGAATCGCGTTCGCTGTAGTCGAGCAGGTTCTGGAAATTCCGGTAGACGCCGACGATGCCGGCCACGGTGTGGATGGTCTGGGCCGGGAAGGGGGCATGGCGCACGATTTCCAGGCAGGTGTCGGCCTTGTCGCCGAACCAGATCGGCAGCCAGAGGGTGCGGGTGCCGTCGGCGGCAACGGCTTCGGCGCTGGTCTCGCGCGCGGCCAGGCAGGCGGCCAGTTCCGGGAAGCCGGCCAGCGGCGCCGCCGGCGCGCTGCTGTCGGGCGCTTCGTGGACCTTGGCGCCGCTGCCGGCGGCGATCGTGGCGCGCGCGCGGACGTGGGGCTGGCCGGCCAGGGTATAGAGGGACAACACCCGCGTTTGGGCAGCGGCGGCCAGCTCCTGCACCGCCGCGATCACGGAGATGTCTAGCATCGTGTGGTCGCGGTGGCCAGTCATGTCCACCATGTGCTTCAGAAGGGAATCCATGTCGTTCTCAGAAATGTAATCTACCCATTCGCCGTTTTACGGCGCCTGCTGCTGCCCTGTAGAAGCTGAAATTTCCAAAGAGCAAGCGAAACAGCATAATCGCTTTTTGCATTTCCAGCAATAATTTCGCCTCTTATTTTGGCGCGGTTGCAGCGTGGCATGCGCGCGTTTGAAAATGCTCAAACATTGCATCAAATAAATAATTCCCACAGGCAAATTTGAGTGCGCTCAAGTTGCCTTGCAGCATCAAACCATATGATGAACTCACTGAAACGGAAACGACAAAGCAGCGTCAGCCGAGTCAGGGAAGCACTCCGTTTCAGGGTTGTTCTTTTAAACCACCATATGGAGTTTGTCATGAAAACGATCTTTACCGCTATCCAAGCTTTTGTCGCCGATGAAGACGGTGTGACTGCCATCGAGTATGGCCTGATCGCAGCCTTGATCGGTGTTGCAATGGCCGGTGCGGCAACGCTGCTGGGTGAGCAGATCGAAACGACCTTTACCACCGTGAAAGACAAGCTGGTTGCTGCACTGACGTAATTCACTAAGGTCTTGCCCTCCGGATTTCGGTCCGGAGGGTTTTTTTTTGAGGAGCGCAACCATGCCTGTCCAGACCTGGCTCGACCTGATGCTGCTGGTACTCGCTGTCGGCGCCGCGATCACCGACCTGGCGATCCGCAAGATCCCGAATCTGCTGCTGCTCGCCGCCTGGTGCGGCGTGTTCGGCCTGCACCTGTCCGGCCTCACGCCGGCCGGTTCCGCCGCCGCCGCGCTGGGCGGCGCCGCGGTGGGCTTCGCCCTGTTCATCCCCCTGTATGCGCTGCGCGGCATGGCCGCCGGCGACGTCAAGCTGATGGCCACCGTCGGCCTGTTCTTCGGTCCGGGCCAGACCGTCCACGCCTGCATCCTGGCCTGGTGCGCCGGCGGCGTGATGGCGCTGGCGATCATCCTGGCCACCGGACGCTGGCAGCTGGCCTGGGCCGCCCTGCGCAAGCTGCTGGTGCCGCTGCTGCCGCTGCCGCTGCTGGTCTGGCTGCAAACTGGAACGAAACCCGGCCCCGGGACGGAGCAGGCCGCGCCCCGCAGCGCGGGCTCGATGCCGTATGGCCTGGCGATCGGCTTCAGCGCGCTCTGGCTGCTGGCGCAGCGCTACCCGGGATGAATGGCGTGGCGGCTGTGCAGCTTGCTGCATCTCAAGGGCGGCACGGACCGCCTCGCTAAAATCAATGACGGTAGGAAATATTTTCGATGTGGTGCCGGCGCTGGCACGAGGAGAAGACGATGATCGAAACGCTGTCGTGGAGCCCAGGGAGCACTGCCGAGCGCATCGCGCCGGCCGCGCCGCCGGGCGAGCTGGAGGTGGCGGCGATCCTGCCGCGCCAGGCCAAGTCGGTCAGCGACACCGGGCTCGATGCGCGCCTCGTGGCGGCGCTGGCGCTGAAGACCCTGCATGCGACCGGACGCGCGCCGCTGCCTCTGCTGGCCGGCAAGCTGCGCTTGTCGGTGAGTGTGCTGCGCGAGGTGCTGGCCAGCCTGACGGCCGAGCAGCAGGTCGAGGTGGCCTGGTGCGGCGAATCGGACATCGATGTCCAGTACCAGCTGACCGCGATCGGCCAGCGCGCAGCGCTCGAGGCCCTGGCCGAATGCCGCTACGTGGGCCCGGCGCCGGTGACGCTGGCGGCCTGGCGCGCCATGGTCGAGCGCCAGTCGCTGCGGCGCCCCGGCGCCAGCCGGCCGGGCGCCGCCGAACTGGCCGCGGTGCTGGCCGACGACGGCCTCGATGCCGGCCAGCGCGACCTGCTCGGCGCCGCCCTGCATGCGCAGCGCGCGCTGCTGCTGCATGGCCCCAGCGGCAGCGGCAAGACCACCCTGGCGCGCAAGCTGGCGCGCCTGCTGCCCGGCGCCGTGGCCGTGCCCTGGGCGGTGCTGGTCGGCGGGCGCATCGTGCGCCTGTACGATCCGGCCTGCCACCCTGCGCCGCTGCCGCTGCCGCTGGCGCGCCAGCAGGAAGAACGGCGCAGCTGCGATGCGCGCTGGGTGATCTGCGGCCGTCCGCTGGTGCACGTCGGCGCCGACGCCTGCGCCGCCACCTTCGAACTCGGCCACGACGCCGAGCATGGCCTGGCCTGGGCGCCGCCCCAGCTGCAGGCGAACAACGGCATCCTCGTGATCGACGACCTCGGGCGCCAGCGCATGCCGGCCGCCGAGCTGCTCAACCGCTGGCTCGGCCCGCTCGACGGCGGTCCGCTGCGGCTGGCCCAGGGCAGCCAGGCCGAGAGCTTGCCTTTCGATGCGCTGCTGGTGTTCGCCACCGACCTGGCGCCCGCCAGCCTGTTCGAGCCGGCCATGCTGCGCCGGATCGGCTACCGCGTCGGGCTGGGCGCGCTGTCCGAGGCCGGCTACCGCGCGCTGCTGCGGCGCCAGTGCCGCCTGCGCGGCCTCGATTGCCCGGACACGGTGCTGGAGCACCTCGCGCGGCTGCACCGCCAGAGCGGCACGCCGCTGCTGGCCTGCTATCCGCAGGAACTGCTCGGCCGCTTGTCCGATTTTGCCAGCCTGGCCGGCCTGGAACCGCACCTGAGCATCGCCGCCGTCGAGCAGGCCTGGAACAGCCTGTGTATCGGTGGCGCCCCGGCTTCGAACCCTGTCGCAGGAACCGCATCATGAAAAACAAGCGCGCCCTTGCCGTGATGGCGGTTGCCGTCCTGTTCGGCCTGATGGCCGTGATCTTCGCTTCGCGCTGGCTGCTGATGCAGCCGGGCGCCAGCTCCGGCCACATCGTGGTGGCCGCCACCGACATCAGCCTCGGCCAGCGCCTCACGCCCGAGATGCTGAAGCTGGCCGAGTGGCCGTCCGACAGCGTGCCGAAGGGCGCTTATGCCGACGCCCAGAAACTGGCCGGCCGCGTGCTGCGCAGCAGCGTGCTGGCGGGCGAACCGGTGAGCGAAGCCAAGCTGGCGCCGGCCGGCACCCTGGGCGGCCTGTCGGCCCTGATCACCGAAGGCAAGCGCGCCATCACGGTGCGCGTGAACGACGTGATCGGCGTGGCCGGCTTCACCCTGCCGGGCAACTATGTCGACATCATCGTCAGCACCCGCAAGGATCCGGTGCCGGGCGAAGGCCGCGAACAGGACATCTCGAAGATCGTGCTCGAGCGGATCCTGGTGCTGGCCGTGGCCCAGGAGGTCAACCGCGACGAAACCAAGCCGCGCGTGGTGAACGCCGTGACGCTCGAAGTAACCCCGGAGCAGGCCGAGACGCTCGACCTGGCGCGCAGTGTCGGCACCTTGTCGCTGGCGCTGCGCAACCAGGTCGATCCGCAGTCGGCGCAAACCGGCGGCGCCACCAAGCTGACGCTGCTGCCGGGCGCCCCGCCGCCTGCGCCGAAACCCGCCGCGCCGAAACCGGCCGCCGCGCCGCGTCCGCAAAAGCCGGCCGTGCACCGCGTCGCCACGCCGCCCGTGCGCCGCAACTGCGTTTCCGTCATCAATGGCCTGCACTCGTCGCAAGAGTGCTTCTGAAATCTAACGCGTGCCAGGTGAAACCATGAACACGAGTCTCCAACACAAGCACCACGCCCGCCGCCTGCTGCTCGGCGGCCTGGCGCTGGCGCTGGCCGGTACGGCGCAGGCGGCGCGTCCGCCCGCTCAAACCCCTCAGGCCGATGCTGCGCCGGCCGCCAATACCCGCGCCGACATCGGCCCACGCTGCAGCGGCGAGGCCGCGCGTCCGGCCCAGGTTGCGCTCCAGATGGGCAAGTCGACCCTGATGCGGCTGCAGGAACCGGTGCAGAACCGCAGCGTCGGCAACCCGGCGGTGGTGCAGGCGATGCTGGTGGCGCCCGACACCCTGTACATCGCCGGCATCGACATCGGCACCACCAACATGATCGTGCAGGGCAGGAGCGGCCTGTGCAGCGTGCTCGACATCACGGTGGCGATGGACCCGGGCGCGCTGCAGGCCACCCTGGCCGCCGTCATGCCCGAGGAAAAGGACATCCGCGTGCTGGCCGCCGCCGATTCCCTGATCCTGAGCGGCACCGTGAGCGACGCCGCCGCCGCCGCCCGCGCCGCCGAGCTGGCGCTGGCCTACGTGCGCAAGCCGCTGCGTCCGATGAACGCGGTGCCGAAGGACCTGGCGCCGGACCAGCAGGGCGCCGCCGGCGGTAGCGCGAACGCCAACCTGCGCGTGGTGAACCTGCTCGGCGTGAGCGCGCCGCAGCAGGTGCAGCTCGAAGTCAAGGTGGCCGAGGTCTCGAAGACCCTGCTCGAACGCCTGGAAGCCGGCGCCAGCTGGCGCACCACGTCGGGCAGCTGGGCCGCCGCCCTGGCTTCGAATTTCCTGAGCGGCAAGGCGGGCGGCGGCCTCTCGGCCATCAAGAGCAACGGCAATGGCTTCGGCCTCGATGCCGAGACCAAGGACAGCCTGGTGCGGGTGCTGGCCGAGCCGAACGTGATGGCAATCAGCGGCCAGGAGGGCAGCTTCCTCGCCGGCGGCAAGTTCTACATCCCGGTGGCCCAGGATCGCGACAAGGTCACGCTCGAGGAAAAGGAATTCGGCGTCGGCCTGCGCTTCACGCCGACAGTGCTCAGCGGCGGGCGCATCAACCTGCGCGTGGCGCCGGAAGTCTCGGAGCTGTCGCGCGAAGGCATCGGCATCAGCGCCGCCGGCCTGTCGGGCGGCGCCATCCTGCCGGTGGTGACCACCCGGCGCGCCAGCACCACCGTCCAGCTGTACGACGGCCAGAGCTTCGCCATCGGTGGCCTGATCAAGAACAACCTGGTCACCAGCCTGAAGGGCCTGCCGGTGCTCGGCGAAGTGCCGGTGCTGGGGGCGCTGTTTCGCAGCACCGACTTCCAGCAGGACCGCACCGAGCTAGTGTTCGTGATCACCGCGCGCCTGGTCAAGCCGCTGACGGCGACCGGCTACACCTTGCCGACCGACCGCGTGGATGCGCCGTCGCGCGCTGCGCTGATGCTCGGCGGCCGGCTCGAAGGTGCGCCGGCTCCAGTGGCCCCCAGCGCCCGTCCGGCCCAGGGCGTCGACGGTTTCGAACTCAAATAGGAGGCGGACATGGCTACCTGCAAGACCATCGCGTGCGTGGCGCTGCTGCTGCTGAGCGCGGGCTGTTCCACCGCGCCGCGCTTCGAGCAGCACTTCGGCGCGTCGGTGCGCGCCAACCTGGCGGCGCAGACCATCGCGCCGCAGAACGCCGCCAACGCCAATCCGGCGGCCGGCATCGATGGGCCTGCCGCGCGCGCCGCCCAGGACCGCTACCAGCGCTCGTTCGCCCAGCCGGAGCCGGACTCCGCGCCGGTGATCAGGATCATGGGCAGCGGGAAGTGAGCATCGACATGCGTGCGTGCGCACCCGCCGCGGGTGCGCACGCTGCCGCTACCTCGTGGCGCCTGGCGCGCTCGCCTCCCTGTCTTCATTTGCAATGTGTGCCTCCACGAGGATCGTCATGAAAGCCCTATTGATCAGCCGCGACAGCCTGCTCTACGCCGACATCGCCTCGCAAGGCGCGGCGCGCGTGCCGCCGCTGAACGTCGCCAACGGCCGCGCCACGATGCGCGAGGCGCTCGACCAGCCCCTGCCCGAGGCGCCCGGCCTGGTGATCGTCGACGCCGGCGCCGGCGCACCCGACGACGCCGACTTGCTCGAACGCCTGGCGCGCCAGTATCCGGAGGCGCAGTTCATGCTGCTCACCGGCGAACACCACACCCAGCTCCTGATCCGCGCCATGCGCGCCGGCGTGCGCGAAGTGCTGCAGCTGCCGCTGGCGCACCGCGCCTTCCATGAAGCGATGGACCGCATCGGCGCCGCCGCCGGCGTCGGCCAGCTGCGCGAAGGCAAGGTGCTCGCCTTTATCGCCTGCAAGGGCGGCAGCGGCGCCACCTTCATCTCGACCAATTTCGGCTACGCCCTGGCGACGCTGGCCGACAAGAAGGTCCTGCTGGTCGACCTGCACGGCCAGTTCGGCGACGCCGCGCTGTACGTGTCGGACCAGAAGCCGGCCATGACCCTGTCCGACGTCTGCGAACAGATCGCGCGCATCGACGGCCCCTTCCTCGAATCCTGCCTGGTGCACGTGACGCAAGGCTTCGGCGTGCTGGCGGCGGCCGACGATCCCTCGCAGGCCAAGGAAGCCAAGCCCGAACACATCGACGCCATCCTGCGCGTGGCGCGCCAGCACTACGACTACATCGTGCTCGATGTGGGCCGCCAGATCGACGCCGTCTCGCTGCGCGCACTCGACAGCACCGACACCATCTACCCGGTGCTGCAGCTGGCGCTGCCCGACATCCGCGACGCCCGCCGCCTGCTCGACATCTTCCGTTCGCTCGGCTACCCGATCGAAGGCATCCGCCTGATCGTCAACCGCTACGAAAAGGGAGGAAGGCTGCGTCTGCCGGACCTGCACGCGGCGCTCGGCTGCGAAGTCGTGCACACCGTCCCCAACGATTACATCGCCGTGACCGACTCGGTCAACCAGGGCGTGCCGGTACTCGAACTGTCGCGCGCCAGCGCGGCGGCGCGCAGCCTGGCCGACCTGGTCGAACTGGTCACCGCGCGCCGCGCGCCCGAAAGCCGCGGCCTGCTCGGCCGCCTGTTCGGCCGCAGCGAAAACGATTACTGAAAGGAGTCCCCATGTCGCTGCGCGAACGCCTGTCCGTGTCCGATGAGGAGCGCCGCCCCGGAACCGCCGCTGCCGATGCGTCGAACGGCGCCTACCAGGAGTTGAAGAAATCGATGCACCAGATGATCCTCGACCGGATCGACCTGGAACGCCTGAAACGCCTGACAACCGAGCAGTTCAAGCACGAGCTGGCCCTGCTGATCCAGCGCATCATCGAGGAAGAACGCATCGTCCTCAACCAGCACGAGCGCCATCACCTGGTGCTCGACATCCAGCACGAGATGCTCGGCTTCGGCCCGCTCGAGCCGCTCCTGACCGATCCCACCGTGTCCGACATCCTTGTCAATACCGCCAGCCGCGTGTACGTCGAGCGGCACGGCAAGCTGGAACTCACCGACGTCGCCTTCCACGACAATGCCCACCTGATGAAGATCATCGAGAAGATCGTCTCGCGCGTCGGCCGCCGCGTCGACGAGTCGAGCCCGATGGTCGATGCGCGCCTGCCGGACGGCTCGCGCGTGAATGCGATCATCCCGCCGCTGGCGGTGGACGGCCCGCTGCTGTCGATCCGCCGCTTCGGCGCCACGCCGCTTACGGTGCAGAACCTGCTCGACTACAAAAGCGTCACGCCGCCGATGATCCAGGTGCTGCAGGGCCTGGGCATCGCCAAGATCAACATCCTGATCTCGGGCGGCACCGGCAGCGGCAAGACCACCTTGCTGAACCTGCTGTCCGGCTTCATCCCTGCTACCGAACGCATCGTCACCATCGAGGACGCGGCCGAACTGCAGCTGCGCCAGCCGCACGTGGTGCGCCTCGAGACCCGGCCGCCGAACATCGAGGGCAAGGGCGAAGTCACCCAGCGCGCGCTGGTGAAGAACTCGCTGCGCATGCGTCCCGACCGCATCATCCTGGGCGAAGTGCGCGGCCCCGAAGCGCTCGACATGCTGCAGGCGATGAACACCGGCCACGAAGGCTCGCTCGCCACCATCCACTCGAACACCCCGCGCGACGCCCTGGCGCGGCTCGAGAACATGGTCGGCATGGCCGGCGTGAACCTGACCCCGCGCGCGATCCGCCAGCAGATCTGCTCGGCCGTGACGGTGGTGGTGCAGGCCTCGCGCCTGATCGACGGCTGCCGTAAGCTGGTCAGCATCCAGGAAATCACCGGCATGGAAGGCGACATCATCTCGATGCAGGAGATCTTCCATTTCGAGCAGACCGGGGTCGACCGCGACGGCAAGGTGCAGGGCCAGTTCAGCGCCACCGGCGTGCGGCCGCGCTTTGCCGACCGCCTCAAGATGTATGGCGCCGCGCTCCCCGACGACACCTTCGACCCCGACCGCATCTTCCAATGAACCGGCAGGCCGCGCCTGCAGTGGAGCCGCACCATGGATGTCATCTTCTACAGCTTCACCGTGTTCCTGTTCGCCGCCGTGATCCTGCTGATCGAAGGCGTCTGGCTGTGGTGGTCGAGCACCCACGGCAAGGCCGCGCAGCGCATAACGCGGCGCCTGCAGGTGATGTCGGGCGGGACCGGCCGTTCCAGCGAACGGATCTCGATCCTCAAGCAGCGCCGCTTCAGCCGGCACGACGCCTTTGACCGCCTGCTGCATGGCGTGCCGGTGCTGCACCGAATCGACGTTCTGCTGGTGCAGGCCGGCAGCCGGCTGACGGTCGACCGCTTCCTCGGCTGCTCGCTGGCGGCGATGCTGGCCGTGCTGCTGGTGACGGCGCGCTGGCCGGCGCCGGCGCCGGTGCGCCTGGCCCTGGCGCTGCTGGCCTGCGGCCTGCCCTGGATGCTGCTGCGGCGCGCCCGCACGCGGCGCCTGCGCCGCATCGAGCACCAGCTGCCCGACGCCGCCGACTTCATCGCCCGCGCGCTGCGCGCCGGCCACTCCTTTACCAACGTGCTGCAAATCGTCGGCAACGAGCTGCCCGAGCCGCTCAGCGGCGAATTCCGCATCGCGCGCGAAGAAATCAACTACGGCGTGCCGATGGGCGAGGCGCTGCACAACATGGCCGCGCGCATTCCGCTGACCGACCTGCGCTACCTGATCATCGCGGTGCTGATCCAGCGCGAATCCGGCGGCAACCTGGCCGAAATCCTCGGCAACATCAGCCAGATCATCCGCGGCCGCCTGAAGCTCGCGGCCCAGGTGCGCGTGCTGTCGGCGGAAGGGCGCATGTCGGCCTGGATCCTCGGCCTGCTGCCGTTCGGCGTGGCGCTGGTGCTGATGATCGTGAATCCGAAATACGTGTCCATGCTGTGGACCGATCCGAGCGGCGTGCGCCTGCTCTGGTACGCGGCCGGGATGATCCTGTTCGGCGTGCTCTGGCTGCGCCGCATCATCCGTATCCGCATCTGAGGAACCGCCATGACTGCCGCTCAACTGACTTTCCTCCTGCTCGTCTTCGCCATCGTCTGCGCGCTGGCCGGGCTGGCCATGGTGCTGTTCGCGCCGGTCGCGCTGCGCACCCGGCTGCGCCGCTTCATCGGCAAGTCCGAGCCGACCCAGCTCGAACCGAACGGCTGGGTCGAAAAAATGGCGAAAGTCACCCAGCCGCTGACCCGGCTCTCGATCCCCGAGGAAGGCTGGGAAAAGTCGGCGCTGCGCACCCGCTTCATGAATGCGGGCTGGCGCAATCCGGTGGCGCCGGCCCTGTTCTTCGCATCGAAGACGGCGCTGGCGCTGCTCGGACCGGCGATTGTCGGCGTGCTGGTGGCGCTCTCGGTCATCGCGCTCGCCGGCAGCAAGCTGCTGTTCCTGCTGCTGCTGACCGCCACGGTCGGCTACTACCTGCCGAACATGACCCTGAACCGCCTCGCCGGCCGCCGCAAGCGCGAGATCTTCGAGACTTTGCCCGACGCCCTCGATCTGCTGACCGTTTGCGTCGAGGCCGGCCTGAGCCTGGAACGCGCGTTCGTGAAGGTGGCCGGAGAAATCCATATCAAGAGCGTGACCCTGGCCCAGGAACTCCAGATCGTGCTGATGGAAATGCGCGCCGGCTTCAGCAAGGAAAAGGCGTTGCGTAATTTTGCGCTGCGCAGCGGCGTCGACGACGTCGACACCCTGGTGGCGATGCTGATCCAGTCCGAGCGCTTCGGCACCAGCGTTGGCGACTCGCTGCGCGTGTACTCGGAGAACCTGCGCAACAAGCGCCGCATGCTGGCCGAGGAGTGCGCCGCCAAAATCGGCCTCAAATTGCTGTTCCCGCTCATCTTCTGCATCTTCCCGACGCTGCTGATGGTGCTGATGGGACCCGCCGTCATCCAGCTCACCCGCACACTCGGCGCCGTCTCCGGCACGCGCTGATCCTTCCAGGAGTACCACCATGCACGTTCGCAGCCTGTTCAAGACACTCTCGATCGCCGGCGCCGGCGCGCTGCTGCTCGCCTGCGCCGACGTGGCGCGCCAGCCGGAAACCCAGGCCGGCCCGGATGCCGAATTCGCCTACGGCCGGGGCCGCGCCCATCATCTCGCCGGACGCTATCCCGAAGCCGTGCTGGCCTACCGCGCCGCCCTGGCCGCCGACCCGCGCCACATACACGCGCGCAACGCGCTGGCCGCGGCCTTTGCGCGCCAGGGCGATGTGGCCCAGGCGATTCCGCTCTGGCGCGCCCTCACCGCCGAGCTGGGCCCGAACGCCGGCCCCGGCAGCGCCTACCTCTTCGCCAATCTCGGCTACGCCTACCTGCTCGCCGGCGACCACGGGCAAGCCATTGCCGCGCTGGAAAAAGCCTGCCTGCTCGATCCGCTCAATGGGCGCGCCTGGCACAACCTGGGTGAAACCCTGCGCCGCATGGGGCAGCACGAGCGCGCCGAGCTGATGCTGCGCCAGGCCAGCGCCCTGAACGCGCACGATTTCCGCAGCGACTATACGGCCGCTGGCGGCAGCAGTGTCGGCGCGATCCAGGCCGCGGTCGAGGCGCCGCGTCCCGACGCCGAATGGGCCGCCACCCAGGTGCTGGCCGCGGCCGACGGCACCCTCAGCCTGCGCCGCCTGCCTTCGTTGCGGGCGCTGGCCGCGGAGCTGCCGGCCGGCTTGCCGCCGCAGCCGCTGCCGTCGCGCCAGCGCAGCCGCCCCGACGCCATCTTGCTGGAAATTCGCAACGGGAATGGCGTGACCGGCATGGCGCGCGCATTGTCGAAGCAGGTTGGCGGCGGCGACTTGCTGGTCACGCGCCTGAGCAACGATCCGGGTTTCAAGGTGCGGCGCACGCGCATCGAGCACGGCGCCGCCTACCGCGCCGCGGCCGAACGGCTGGCGCTGCGTTTCGATGGCGTGACGCTGCTCCAGGTGGGCGACGCCCGGCCCGCCGACCTGCGCCTGGTGATTGGCCAGGACCTGGCGCGCGGCAAGCTGGTCCTGCGTCCGGCAACCCCGGCCGATGCGCGGCCTGTTGCCATTGCCGCAATGGCGAAGGCGCCCTGAGATCTGCCGGCACCTTTGCTGCGTATCAAACGCCGTTCGCACGCCAACCCGAAAATGGGGCGATATCATCTCATTTCGGGAGCGTTGCCATGAAGACTGCACAGCGTTTCACCACCATCCTCGTGACCGCCGCCGCACTGGGCCTGGCGGCTTGCGCACCGAGCGCACACCGCCAGGGCACCGGCGAATACATCGACGACGCCGTCATTACCAGCAAGGTCAAGGCCGCGTTCGCCGCCGATCCCACCGTCAAGGCCACCGAGGTCAAGGTCGACACCTTCAAGGGCAGCGTCCAGCTGAGCGGCTTCGTCGAATCGCGCGAAAGCGCCCAGAAGGCGGTGCAGCTGGCGCGCGAGGTCAAGGGCGTGCGCGAGGTGCGCAACAACACCGTCCTCAAGTAGAGAGCAGCCCGGGCGGCGACCCGGGCCTGCCGGTGCTCAGCGCCAGCTGACCTTGCCCATGCCGTCGGTGCTGGCGCGGCGTTGCGCCGGCTTGCCGTACACCGTGGCCGAGCCCATGCCGCTCAGGTTCAAATTCGCCGCCGTGCTGGCATACACGGTGGCGCCGCCCAGGCCGCTGAGGTCGAGGTCGACGGTTTCGGCGCGCAGCTTTTCGGCGTCGAGATTGCCGACGCCGCCCAGCGTCGCGCGCAAGGTCCTGGTCTGGCCCGTCACCGCCAGCTGGCCGGCGCCGCCCAGCGCCAGGTCCATGCGCTCGGCCTTGCCGGCATCGATGTGCATGCTGCCCACGCCGCCGAGGCGCGCATTTATCTTGCGGTAGTTGCCCTGCATGGTCATGGCGCCGGCGCCGTCCAGCGTCAGCACGATGCTGTCGCCGCCGAAGCCGCTGACCGTGCTGGCGCCCACGCCTTCCGAGCTCAGCTCGGCCAGGTTCGGCACGGTCAGCTCGGCGCGCAGCTTGGGACGGCGTCCGTTGTTGTAGTGGTTGCGGCGTTCGGTGCCGATCTCCAGCGTCTCGCCATGCTGGACGGTGGTCACGCGCGCCACGTCGGCGCGGTCGCCGCTGATCACGAGCGAAGGCCGGGCGCCCTGGCGCAGCACCAGGTCGACCACGCCGTCGAGCTTGACACGGCTGACGCGGGCGTCGACGGCGCGCGCTTCGCGGATGTCGTCGGCGAGGGCGCTGCCCGCGCCCAGCAGCAGGGTGGTGGCCACCAGGGCCGTGCTGAGCAAAGTATTCATGGTTGACTCCGAGCGTGTTTGGATGAGGGCACTGTAATGCCGTCCTTCACGCGTGGCGCGGCCCGTGCGACAGGCTGCACGAAGCGCGCCGCGAAACGCCGAAAACGCCTGCCGGGCCAGTCGGCGCCTGGGCAGCGCTTAGTCAGCGCTTAGTCAGCGTCCGCTCAGCGCCCGCTCAGCGCCGCAACGCGCGCCGCACCAGCAAACCGGCGCCGGTAACGGCCAGCACCGCGATCGCCAGCGCAACCCAGCCTTCGTACTCGTGGATCAGGTGCGGCGCACCGGTGTCATGGGCCTGGGCGGGGCCTGCGCCCAGCACGGCGGTGCAGATCGCCAGCATGATGGCGGCAACGGGGGCAAAACGGCGCAGGGAAAACGGCATGGCGGCTCCTCGGGTTGGTGGTGGTGGAAAATCAGCGGCCCGCATCGAGCAGGCCTTCATGACGGATGAAATGCACAATGGCGTCCACGCCTTCGCCATGGCGCAGGCTGGCGAACACGAAGGGACGGTTGCCGCGCATGCGGGCGGCGTCCGCGCGCATGACCTCGAGGTTCGCGCCCACATGCGGCGCCAGGTCGGTCTTGTTCATCACCAGCAGGTCCGAGCGCGTGATGCCCGGCCCGCCCTTGCGCGGAATCTTTTCGCCGCCGGCCACGTCGATCACGTAGATCGTCAGGTCCGACAGCTCGGGGCTGAAGGTGGCCGCCAGGTTGTCGCCGCCGGACTCGATCAGGATCAGGTCCAGCTGCGGGAAGTCGGCGCTCATGCGCGCGATGGCTTCCAGGTTGATCGAGGCATCCTCGCGGATCGCGGTGTGCGGGCAGCCGCCGGTCTCCACGCCCATCAGGCGCTCGGCCGGCAAGGCCTCGGCGCGCAGCAGGATTTCCATGTCCTCGCGCGTGTAGATGTCGTTGGTGATGACCGCCATCTCATACTGTGCGCGCATCGCCTTGCACAGCATCTCGCACAAGGCCGTCTTGCCCGATCCGACCGGACCGCCGATCCCGACGCGCAGCAAATTCTTTTCCATCGTGGTGTCCTCTTTCATGAGCGATACAGCCTGCTGTACTGCACTTCGTGCCGCATCGACAGTAGCGACAGCCCCGGCGCCCAGTTCGACAGCGCCGCATCCGGCAAGTCCTGGGCCTGGCGCGCCACCGCCTCGACCGTGGCGCCCAGCGCCAGCAGCATCTTCTGGCCCGCCACCTGGCCCAGCGGCACCGTCTTCACGCACACCAGCACCTGGTTCTCGCCCCAGGCGAAGACGGCGCCGAGCAGGGCGGCGGACGGTGGCACCTGCAGCGCCGCGGCCGCGCAGGCATAGGCCGCCGGCAGCGACAACCCGGCCGTGTCCAGCATCGCCAGCAAATCCGGACCGGCGTCCGCCTGCTCTTCCAGCAGCGCCGCCAGCAGCTGGCGCAGCGAATAGCCCATCTGCAGGGTCTCGGCGCGCAGCTCCGCCGTGTCGCGCGCAGCCAGCCAGCGCGCGCTCCAGTACAACGCGGCCTCGGCATCGCGTGCGGCAAAGGCGCGCAGCAGGCGCCACTGCAGCGGCGCGTCGAAACGCCCGACCACCTCGATGAGCTGCCCCTCGATCCAGCGCCGCGCACTCGCCGCATCGCCCACCGCGCCTTCGTCGATGGCGCTTTCCAGCCCCTGCGAATAACTGTAGGCGCCGATCGGCAGTGAAGGGCTGGCCAGCTGCAGCAGGCGCAGCAAGGCGGCGCCGGCGATCATGGCAAGTCCGACGGCCGGTGGATCTTCTGGCGCAGCGGCACCGGCGCCAGCGGATGCGACGCGCCATGATGGTGTCCGCCGCCGTAGGCCCCGGCCTCCGGTTCGAAGGCCGCCAGCTCGTCCTGCACCTGCGCCCCCAGGCCGAGCAGCATGTCGCGCAGCACGGCATCGGCGCGGATGCGCAGCCAGCCCTGGCCGACTTCGGTCTGGGTATGGCGGTTCCCGAGATGAAAAGCGCAGCGCAGCAGGCCGGTTGCCTGCGGGTGCTCGACGCGGTAGACGGATTCCGGCTCGGCCACCACGCGCACGATGCGCACAATCGGCCCGTCCCCGCCCCGCAGCAGGTCGCCGCCACGCAGCACCGTGCCGCGCGGGCGCAACACCGCCACTTCCTCGCCGCTTTTCAATACCGCGCGCAGCCGGCTTTTCTCGCGCAGGTGGAAGGGCAGCACCAGCTCGCCGTCCACCGGCGCCCCTTCCTCGATCCTGGTGTGCAGGGTCAGCATCGGCGGCCTCTCAGAACAGGAAGTAACGCTGCGCCAGCGGCAGCTCGCGCGCCGGTTCGCAAGTAAGTAGCACGCCGTCGGCGCGCACCTCGTAGGTTTCGGGATCGACCTGCATGTGCGGCGTGGCGTCGTTGTGGACCATGTCGGCCTTGCTTAGCCCGCGCATGTTGCGCGCCGCCAGCAGCGGTTTCATCAAACCCAGGCGCGCGCCGATGTCCGCGTCCAGCGCCGCCTGCGAAACAAAGGTGTACGAGGACCTGGCCAGCGCGCGCCCAAAGGCGCCGAACATCGGCCGCGCATGCACCGGTTGCGGCGTCGGGATCGAGGCGTTCGGGTCGCCCATCTGGGCCGCCGCGATCATCCCGCCCTTCAGGATCATCGATGGCTTCACGCCGAAGACGGCCGGCTTCCACAGCACCAGGTCGGCGATCTTGCCCGCTTCGACCGAGCCCACCGCATGTGCGATGCCGTGCGTGATGGCCGGATTGATCGTGTACTTGGCGATGTAGCGCTTGACGCGGGCATTGTCGTGACGCTCGGTATCGCCGGGGAGCGCGCCGCGCTGCAGCTTCATCTTGTGCGCGGTCTGCCAGGTGCGCAGGATCACTTCGCCCACGCGCCCCATCGCCTGCGAATCCGAGGACATCATCGAGATCGCGCCCAGGTCGTGCAGGATGTCCTCGGCGGCGATGGTCTCGCGCCGGATGCGCGACTCGGCAAACGCGATGTCCTCGGCAATCGAGGCGTCCAGGTGGTGGCAGACCATCAGCATGTCGAGGTGTTCGTCGAGCGTGTTGACGGTGTAGGGCCGCGTCGGATTGGTGGACGAGGGCAGCACGTTGGCCTGGCCGACGGCGGCGATGATGTCCGGCGCATGGCCGCCGCCCGCGCCCTCGGTGTGGAAGGTGTGGATGGTGCGGCCCTTGAAGGCGGCCAGCGTATGCTCGAGGAAGCCGGCTTCGTTCAGGGTGTCGCTGTGGATCGCCACCTGGATGTCCATGCGCTCCGCCACGCTCAAACAGGTATCGATCGCGGCCGGCGTCGTGCCCCAGTCCTCGTGCAATTTGAGGCCGATGACGCCCGCCTGCACCTGCTCGACCAGGGGTTGCGCCTGGCTCGCATTGCCCTTGCCGAAGAAGCCCAGGTTCATCGGAAAGGCCTCGGCCGCCTGCAGCATCGAATGAATGTGCCAGGGCCCCGGCGTGCAGGTGGTGGCCGCCGTGCCCACCGCCGGCCCGGTGCCGCCGCCCAGCATCGTCGTCACGCCGCTCATGAGGGCTTCTTCGATCTGCTGCGGGCAGATGAAGTGGATGTGGCTGTCGATACCTCCCGCCGTCACGATCATGCCTTCGCCGGCGATGATCTCGGTGGCCGCACCGATCACGATCGTCACGCCGGGCTGGATGTCCGGATTGCCGGCCTTGCCGATGGCCGCGATCATGCCGTCCTTGATGCCGATGTCGGCCTTGACGATGCCCCAGTGGTCGACGATCACCGCGTTCGTGATCACGGTGTCCGCGACCTGCGCGTGGGGACGCTGCGACTGGCCCATGCCGTCGCGGATCACCTTGCCGCCGCCGAACTTCACCTCTTCGCCGTAGATGGCGTAGTCGCGTTCGATCTCGATCACCAGGCTGGTATCGGCCAGGCGGATGCGGTCGCCCGTGGTCGGGCCATACATTTCGGCATAGGCCCGGCGCCCGATGCGGCTCATGGCGCCGCCTCCAGTAAGGGACCGGAGACCAGCGCATTGAAGCCGTGGACGATGCGGTCGCCGCCCAGGGCGACCAGGGTCACGGTACGCACCTGCCCCGGCTCGAAGCGCACCGCGGTACCGGCCGGGATATCCAGGCGCATGCCGTAGGCCAGCCGCCGCTCGAAGCGCAGGGCAGGATTGGTCTCGTAGAAGTGGTAATGCGAGCCGACCTGGATCGGCCGGTCGCCGCCATTCGCCACCTCGACCACGACCACTGCGCGGCCCGCATTCAGTTCGATCTCGCCTGGCTCGACCAGCAGTTCTCCGGGAATCATGCGGCGTCTCCTAGACGATGGGCTGGTGCACGGTAACGAGCTTGCTGCCGTCGGGGAAAGTGGCCTCGACCTGCACGTCGGGGATCATCTCGGGCACGCCCTCCATCACTTCGTCGCGCGACAGGATGCGCGTGCCTTCGCTCATCAGCTGCGCCACCGTCTTGCCATCGCGCGCGCCTTCCATGATCGCGGCCGAGATATAGGCCACCGCTTCCGGATAATTCAGCTTCAGCCCGCGTCCCTTGCGGCGTTCGGCCAGCAGGGCGGCGGTGAAGATCAGGAGCTTGTCCTTTTCGCGGGGTGTAAGTTCCATGCTGTCCTCTCAGGTATGCCACAGGCGCGGGATGACGGCGTCACGCCCCAGCAGCAGCGGACGCAGGCGGCGCCAGGCCGCCACCATCACCGCACGCGCCGCTTCGCTGGAGCGGCCGAGATGGCGCACCACCACGATCTGCGGCAGCTGGGTTGCGCCGCTGCGGCCGCTTCTGCAATTGGCGCCGATCTCCTCGCGCAGCTGGCGTAGCTGGCTGGTGTCGAGCGTGGCGCCGCAAGCGATGAAGGTGGCGCAAACCGTGTGGCCGTCCAAACCGAAGGGGCTGTGCATGCCTGGGCCGGCGCCGTCGATTTCGCCCTGTTCGTGCCAGACCAGCTTTCCTTCGCGGCGGATGCGGGTGGTTTGCTTGATCGTCCCGCTGTCAAAGGTTTCGCCCGATGCCGTGCGGCCGAAGCACAGGACTTCGCTGCCGATGTAGCGCGCGTTCGCCGCCAGCGTCAGCTCGTGCGTCATCTCGACCTCGGCGTCGCGGTAGAACAGGGTTTCCTGGGGTTGCCATTCGACCGCTGCGCCATCGCCCACGTCGATGCGCACGTCCTGGCGCGAAGACCGGCCATTCGACCGGTACCACTTGCCGGCGCCGGGCGTGGTGAGCAGGGCGTGGGCCTTGGAGTCGGCCGTGATGCCGATATCGAGGGCATCGCCGCCGACTACGCCGCCGGGCGGGTGCACGATCACGGCGTGACAAACCGCCGCGCCTTCCGGATACAGCGGCTTTTGCACGCGGAGCGGCCCGCTGTGGCAGCGTTCGGCCAGGACCGTCCCGTCTCCACGCTGCGTGAAGCCCAGGCGCAGGCTGGCCTCCCAGCGGGTGCGGGAGTCGACGGACGGGGAGGGCAGCGCCGGGCAGTCGTTCATTGCTGATAGGTCAGCAAGAAGCGTGCCGCGCATTGCAGCGCTCGAAGAGAAGGAAAGTGCGGGTACGCTGCCCGGAATTGGTGCAGGCTGTCTCGCCGCTTGTGCGCGGCGCGTGAGGATGGTGCCTGGGCGGCCTTGCCGGCCGCCCCGTGTCAGCTTGTCAGCATCGAGTTCAGTCCGCTGCGTCGAGCACCGATTCCGGCAGCTCGAGCGCGCTCAGCTGCCAGCTCCAGAAGCCGGTGCGCTTGAGGATGAACGTACCCGCGTCCTGCTTCGAGGTCGAGATCGCCACCTTGCTCCAGCCGCGGTAGTCGACCGAATAATCCAGCGTTTCCTTCGCCGCATCCGCCTTGGCTTGCTGCGTCGAGCGGGCGCCCGGCTTGACCTTGCCCGCTTCCATCATCGCCATTACGCCGGCCGGCGACACGGCCGCATCGACCAGGCGGTCGATCAGCGTCGCGCCCATCATCTGTCCCATGGCGGCGAAGGGATTGTTCTCTGCCCCGGCCGGTGCCAGGCGCTCCTTCATCATCGCCATCATCTGCCCCTTGAAGCTCTCGCGCAGGGCAGGGAAGTCGATGTGCTCGGACAAGCCGTCGGCATCTTTCTCGGCAATGGCCGTCTTCATCTGGTGCAGGGTCCAGTAGGGACTGGCGTAGCTGCTGAGGGCGACGAGGGCGGCGGCGATAGCGGCGGCGGCAAGGGCGTGGGACTTTTTCATGGCTTGGTGGAAGTTGTTCGTGGCGCGAGTATATCCGTTAAGAAATACCCGAAAGCTCACACAAAATTGCATGGTGCGCCCCGATCAAGCAGCTTGATAAACAAAAAAGCCCAACCGTGAAGGCTGGGCTTTTTATGCTTGCTGCTTGTCTGGTGCCGGCTGCCGGTTTCGAACTGGCCACCTGATGATTACAAATCAACTGCTCTACCAAATGAGCTAAGCCGGCGTAATCTGTACGGCTGGGATTATACCGCTATTTAATCCGCGTCAGCGTAGGGCGGCCGCCTTTTTTCGGGGGCTCGTCGTTGCCGTTGCCGGGGGCGGACGAGACCTCCGCCGGGGCCGCCGCGCTGCTGTCAGGCACGGCCGACAGGGAAGGCGCGCTGGCCGCGACCTCGTTGTCCGGCGCCGGCGGATCGGCCGCCGTGGTGCTCACATCGAAGGCCATGCCCTGGCCGTTCTCGTTGGCGTAGATCGCCAGGACATTTTGCACCGGCACGTAGAGCTCGCGCGACACGCCGGCGAAGCGGGCGCGGAAGTGGATCGCGTCGTTGTCCATCTTCAGGCCCGAGGTGGCGCCGAAGCTGATGTTGAGGATGATCTCGCCCTTGCGCACGTATTCCATCGGAACCGTGGTGGCCGCGTCGACCTTCACCGCAAGATAGGGCGTGAAACCGCTGTCGGTGCACCATTCGTAGATGGCGCGCAGCAAATAGGGCTTGGTGGAAATGTCAGGCATGTGCAATGAAATCAGTTTGTCCGCAGGATGCGTGGACCTGGCGCGGGGTAAAAAACTTACCCGGCGCGCATACGCGAAGCGCCAGTCTACTGCGATTCACCAAACGGCGTCGCAGGCTGGCGCTCCAGGGAAGTTGCAGCATAGTGGCGCAGCGCGCCAATATGCTGCAACTTTTTTCCCCTTTTATTAACGGCGCATCACCTTTTCCGACGGCGTCAGCGCTTCGATGTAGGCAGGGCGCGAGAAGATGCGCTCGGCGTACTTCATCAGCGGGGCAGCGGTCTTCGACAGTTCGATGCCGTAGTGGTCCAGGCGCCAGAGCAGCGGTGCGATCGCCACGTCGAGCATCGAGAACTCGTCGCCCAGCATGTACTTGTTCTTCAGGAACAGCGGGGCCAGCGTGGTCAGGCGGTCGCGGATTTCTGCGCGTGCCTTGTCATGGGCCTTTTCGTTCGTCTTGTTGCGGTCGCTTTCCAGGACGTGCACGTGGACGAACAGCTCTTTCTCGAAGTTGAACAGCATCAGGCGGGCACGGGCGCGCATCAGCGGATCGGCCGGCATCAGCTGCGGGTGCGGGAAGCGCTCGTCGATGTACTCGTTGATGATGTTCGATTCGTACAGGATCAGTTCGCGCTCGACCAGGATCGGGACCTGGCCGTACGGGTTCATCGTCGAGATGTCTTCCGGTTTGTTGAACAGGTCGACGTCGCGCACCTCGAAGTCCATGCCCTTTTCGAACAGGACCAGGCGGCAGCGTTGGGAGAACGGGCACGTGGTGCCGGAGTAGAGAACCATCATGGTTTTTCGTTCCTTAAGACACAAAGGGGTGAAGCGCCGAGCGACTCACCCCGAAAAATGATTGCCCGTATTATAGCCAAGCGGGCAATGAAAACGAATTTACTTCACATCTTTCCAGTACGACGCGTTCAAACGCCAGGCCAGGAAAGCGAAAATCGACAGGAAAATCAGCACGATAACACCCAGTTTCTTGCGGGTTCCTTGCGCTGGCTCAGCCATCCAGTTCAGGTATGCAACCAGGTCGGCCGTCGCGGTGTCGAACTCGGTAGCGGTCATGGTGCCGGGCGCCACCTGGTTCCAGCCGGTGAAGCGGTGGATGGTCTTGCCGGCCTCGTGCGGGTCCGGTGCATCTTCCATGTTCGGCGTACGAATGCCCTGCAGCTGCCACATTACATGCGGCATGGCCACGTTCGGCACGACCATGTTGTTCCAGCCGGTCGGGCGGGCGTCGTCCTTGTAGAAGGTGCGCAGGTAGGTGTACAGGTAGTCGGCGCCGCTGCCAGCCGGCGAGGCTTTCGCACGCGCGATCACCGACAAATCCGGCGGTACCGCGCCGAACCAGGCCTTGGCATCGGCCGGACGCATGGCGGTGGTCATCATCTCGCCGACTTTGTCGGCTGAGAACAACAAATTGCTGCGGATCTGGTCGTCGCTGATGCCCAGGTCGCGCAGCCGGTTGTAGCGCATGGCGCTCGCCGAGTGGCAGTTCAGGCAATGGTTGACGAACAGTTTGGCGCCGTTTTGCAGCGAAGCCATGTCGCTGCGCTCCGGTGCACGGTCGAGCGGAAAGCCGCCCTCGGCCGCAAAAACCAGCCCCGGCACCAGGGCCAGGACCGCGATCAGTTTCTTCGTGAAGTTCATGGTTGTCCTTTATCCGGTGGCGATCAGTGCGGCGTGAAGGTCAGGCGCGTCGGCAGCGGCTTGAAGCGGCCAGCGGCGCTCCACCATGGCATCAGGAGGAAGAAGCTGAAGTACAGCAAGGTGCACACTTGCGAAATGATGGTGTACGCCGGGGTCGGCAGCTGGGTGCCCAGGTAGCCCAGGGCCACGAAGGAGATGCCGAACACGGCATACACCCACTTGTGCCAGTCCGGGCGGTAGCGGATCGATTTCACCGGCGAGTGATCCAGCCACGGCAGCAGGGAAATGATCACCACCGAGGAGCCGAACAGCACCACGCCCCAGAATTTCGCTTCCAGCACCTGCGGCAGCATGCCGATGATCAGCAGCAGGGCGATGGCGGCCACGATCACTTTCGTGCGGAAGGCCAGGCGCGACTTCAGCCAGATGAAGATCACGTACAGGGCAATCGCGCCCATCAGCACGTACATGAAGTCGGCCGTGGTGGCGCGCAGCACCGAATAGAAGGGCGTGAAGTACCAGGTCGGCGCAATGTGCGGCGGGGTCTTCATCGAGTCGGCCGGGATGAAGTTGTTGTACTCGAGGAAGTAGCCGCCCATCTCAGGCGCAAAGAACACGACTGCCGAGAAAATCAGCAGGAACACCGACACGCCGAAGAAATCTTTCGTCGAGTAGTAAGGATGCGACGGAATCGCGTCCACCGGATGGCCGTCCGGGCCGATGTTGTCCTTGACCTCGATACCGTCCGGGTTCGACGAGCCCACTTCGTGCAGCGCGATCAGGTGGGCCGCCACCAGGCCCAGCAGCACCAGCGGCAAAGCAATCACGTGGAAGGCGAAGAAGCGGTTCAGGGTCGCGTCCGACACCACGTAGTCGCCGCGGATCCACAGCGACAGATCGGGGCCGATCACGGGAATGGCGCCAAACAGATTCACGATCACCTGGGCGCCCCAGTAGGACATCTGGCCCCAAGGCAGCAGGTAGCCGAAGAAGGCTTCGGCCATCAGGCACAGGAAAATCGCAAAACCGAAGAGCCAGATCAACTCGCGCGGCTTGCGGTAGGAACCGTAGATCAGCCCGCGGGTCATATGCAGGTAGACGACGATGAAGAACATCGAGGCGCCGGTCGAGTGCATGTAGCGCACCAGCCAGCCCCATGGTACTTCACGCATGATGTATTCGACGCTGCCGAAGGCCAGGTTGGCGTCCGGCTTGTAGTGCATGGTCAAAAAGATGCCGGTAATGATCTGCATGACCAGGATCAGCATGGCCAGCGAACCGAACAAGTACCAGATATTGAAGTTTTTCGGAGCGTAGTACTTGCCCCATTGGTCGTTCCAGAGTTTCGACAGCGGGAAGCGGTCGTCGACCCAGGCCAGCGCCTTGTGGCCAACCGGCGCGGTGGCCGGCAGTTTGGTTTCCTTGAACGGGCCGCCCATGTTATGCCTCCCCTTTTTCGTCTTTGCCGATCACGATGCGGTTATCCGACAGGTACATGTAGGGCGGGACGTCCATGTTGGTCGGGGCGGGCTTGTTCTGGAACACGCGGCCGGCCAGGTCGAAGGTCGAGCCATGGCAGGGGCAAAGGAAGCCGCCGTGCCAGTTATCCGGGAGGTTGGCCTGGGGGCCTTCGGCAAAGCGGGAAGAGGGCGAGCAGCCCAGGTGCGAGCAAATGCCCACGGTCACCAGGACTTCCTTGTGCTCGGGGCGAGCGCGGAACTCGTTCTTCGCGTAGTCCGGCATGTCGAGCTGGTAGATCTTGTCGGAGTTCGGGTCGGCAAGCAGGGCGTCGTTCTTGGGGAGGCTGGCCATCATTTCCGGCGTGCGGCGCAAGATCCAGACCGGCTTGCCGCGCCATTCCACGACCTTCATGTCGCCCGGCTTGACGTCGGAGATGTCCACTTCGACCGGAGCGCCGGCCGCCTTGGCGCGCTCGGATGGCTGGAACGTGCTGACCAGGGCGCCCGCGGTGGCTACACCGACTACCCCGCCCGCCGCACATGTCGCGACCAGCAAGTTGCGCCGGCTTGAATCGACCTGCTTATCATTACTCATACCAACCCCACTCCGTGAAATTACGAAACTTTAGAATCAATAAAGAGCTTGCAGCAACGTAAAATTATATGTGAATGGCAATCTTTATTGGAGAAAAAATATCGCGAACGCAGTAAGGGCAAGCGGTTTCTTCATGCTGCACTGCACCCTTCATGCCCCCTGGGTGGCGGCACGGGGAACCCGGACGTGCGAACGGCATCGCAGCCCTTGCGGTATCATCGTTCCAGCTATTCCGATAAAACAGGGGGCCAAAAAATGGCGATGATGGAAGAGTTCAAGAAATTTGCCATGCGTGGCAATGTAGTCGACCTGGCGGTGGGCGTGATCATCGGCGGCGCGTTCGGACGCATTGTCGATTCGCTGGTGCAGGACGTCATCATGCCGCCCATCGGTAAATTGTTCGGCGGACTGGATTTTGCCAATTACTATATTCCGCTGAACCACCAGAGTACAGCCCTGACACTGGCGGAAGCGAAAAAAGCCGGCGCCGTTATCGCCTACGGCAATTTCCTGACGATTCTCCTGAATTTCATCATTCTCGCCTTCATCATTTTCCAGATGGTGCGCCTGATGAACCGTTTGCGCCAGCGTGTCAGCCCTGAAGAAGTCGCCAAGGCGCCGGCCACGCCAGAAGACATTTTGCTGCTGCGCGAGATTCGGGATTCCCTGCGTAACCACCCCAAACCCTGACGGTGGAACAGTGAAAGACACCGCCACCACGACTTCGCCGGGCACGGCGCGACGCCTGTGGCTGCTGTTCGCCCAGGCGGTGACAGTGGTGCTGGCGATCTATTTTGTATTGAGCGTGTTCCGCCCCGACTGGCTGGGACGCGCGGCGCCAGTCCAGGTGCCGCTCGGCCCCGGTGCGAAAGCCGTGCCGGTGCTGCAGGCGCCGGTTGCCCCGGCCTCGGGCAGCTACCGCGAGGCGGCCGGGCGCGCCATGCCGGCTGTGGTGAATATTCTCACCAGCAAGGCCTCGCGCGAAGCCCACCCCATCCTCAAGGATCCCTTCTTCCGCCGCTTCTTCGGCGACCGCATGCCGCCCCAGGAGCAATTGGCCAGCCTCGGCTCCGGCGTGATCGTCAGCGGCGAAGGCTATATCGTCACCAACAACCACGTGGTCGAAGGGGCCGACGCCATCGAGGTCGGCCTGGCCGATGGTCGCAAGGCGGCGGCGAAGATCGTCGGCACCGATCCCGAAACCGATCTCGCCGTGATCCGCATCAAGGAGCGCAACCTGCCGGTGATGGTACTGGGCCAGCCCGACGACGCGCGCGTTGGCGACGTGGTGCTGGCGATCGGCAATCCCTTCGGTGTCGGCCAGACCGTGACCATGGGCATCGTCTCGGCCGTGGGACGGAACAACCTGCACATCAACCATTTCGAGAACTTCATCCAGACCGATGCCGCGATCAACTTCGGCAACTCGGGCGGCGCCCTGGTTGATACCCATGGCAACCTGCTCGGCATTAACTCGGCGATCTATTCGCAGACCGGCGGCTCGATCGGCATCGGCTTCGCCATTCCGGTCTCGACCGCGCGCACGGTGCTGGAATCGATCATCAAGCACGGGCAGGTGGTGCGCGGCTGGATCGGTATCGAATCCCAGGACATCACGCCCGAGCTGGCCAGCAGCTTCGGCCTCGGACGCCAGAGCGGCGCCATGATTGCCGGCGTGGTGAGCAACGGCCCGGCCGACCGCGCCGGCGTGCGCCCGGGCGACATCCTGGTGGCGGTCGAAGGCAAGCCGGTTGCAAATACCGGCGAGATGCTGAACCTGGTAGCCCAGCTCGCGCCGGGCGCCAGGGCCAAACTCAAGCTGATGCGCGACAGTCGCGAATCGACGGTCGACGTTACCGTCGGTAAGCGCCCGCGCCAGCGCCAATAATTCATTTTTCCGGACTTTTCATGCACCTGCGGGACCTGACCCAATACCTGACCGAACTCAAAGACAACAACAGCCGTCCCTGGTTCATCATGAACAAACCGCGCTACGACATCCTGCGCGAAGAGTTCCATGCCGTGGTGAGCGAGCTGATCCGTGAACTGGCGAAGTTCGACCGCCAGGTGGCCGCCTGCGACCCGAAGAAGGCGATGTTCCGCATCAACCGCGACATCCGCTTTTCCAACGACAAGACGCCGTACAAAACGCGCTTCTCGGCCGGCATCGCGCCGAACGACAAGCGCCGTCCGAGCGCGGGTGCCGGGCCGACCTATTATTTCCAGATCGACGGCGACGGCACGCTGGGCTTCGGCGCCGGCGAATACCTGCCCCCTGGCCCGCGCCTGAAAGCGATCCGCGAGCACATCGTCAACGATGCGACAGGATTTGCGAAAATATTAAAGAATAAACACCTGCGCGCGACCTACCGCAGCCTGCTGGAAGAAGACCGGCTGCAGCGGCCGCCGAAAGGTTTCGATGCCAGCCACGAGCACATCGACTACATCAAGCTGAAGAGCTTTTTTGCCTGGACCGAAGTGCCGCTGGCCCTGAACAAGCCGGAGCAGCTGGTGCCGCAACTGGCGCGCGGATTCGAGGACGCCTACGCGCTGGTTACCTGGCTGCGCGGCGTGCCTTATACCAACGAAGAGTAGAAAGGAGGCGACATGGCCTTGCAACACGCAGCATCGGGCGAACGGATCGCCTTGGAGCGCGGCGAAGACGACATCGCCAATTTCACGTCGATCGCCCTGGCGAAGACCGAACACATGGAACTGATCCGGCTGGTCGTGCCGGTCGACAAACCCATGCCCGAGCACCGGGTCGAGGGCGAGATGACGCTGCTGTGCCTGCAAGGGGAAATCGCCTTCGACGCCCATGGCCGCACCATCGTGCTGCGCCCGAACGACATGGTGTATCTGGCCGGCGGCGAGCCACACGCGATTCGCGCGCATACGGATGCGGTGGCGCTGATGACCATCCTGCTGGGTCCGGTGCGTAGCGGCGGCCCGACGAACGATCCGCGCGGGCAGGGCAGCTGATTCAAGCCGTGGTGTGATCGGGGCCTGCGCGTGGTCACGGGAGTGCCCACCATACGGTCCGAGCAGCGGGCCCTGATCTAGCCGCGGGCGCTAATCTGGCAGCAGGGCCTGATGTTGCTGCGGGCCCTGATTTGGCTGCAGGCCATTCTCAAGCTACAACCCATCCAACGCGCTTCACGCCAGCTCATTCCTCGGATCACGCGCCAGCAACTGCGCGGCCATTTCCTTGGCGTCGTAGCCATCAAACAGCACCGCCGCCACCGCATTCGTGATCGGCATGTCCACGCCCAATTTCGCCGCCAGCTCGCGCACCGCCTTCGAGCACGGCACGCCCTCGGCCACGTGCCCGAGCTCGGCCACGATGGTGTCCAGCGGCTTGCCCTCGGCCAGCGCCAGGCCCACGCGGCGGTTGCGCGACAGATCGCCGGTGCAGGTCAGGATCAGGTCCCCCATCCCGGTCAGCCCCATGAAGGTGCCGGCCTGCGCGCCCAGCGCTTCGCCCAGGCGGGTAATCTCCGCCAGCCCGCGCGTGATCAGGGCCGCGCGCGCATTCAGCCCCAGGCCCAGCCCGTCGGCGGTGCCGGTGGCAATCGCCAGCACGTTCTTCACCGCGCCGCCCACTTCCACGCCGATCAAGTCGTCGCAGGCATACACGCGCAAATTGCCGCCGTGGACCGCGCCGACCACGCGCTCGCGCAGTTCAGGCGAGCTCGAGGCCACGGTCAGCGCGCACGGCAGCCCGCGCGCCACTTCCTGCGCGAACGATGGACCCGACAAGGCCGCGCCCGCCACGCCATCGCCCAGGATCTCGCGCACTACCTGGTGCGGCAGCAAGCCGGTGCCGTACTCGAAGCCCTTGCACAGCCAGACCACGTTCGGGATGCGGCGGCCCTTCAGGTTTTCCAGCAGCGGACGCAGGCCGGCCACAGGGCAGGCCGCGATCAGCAGCGGCGCGTCGTCGGCGCCGGCTTCGCACACATGCGCCAGGGCCGCGTCGAAGTCGGCCGTGACGCGCAAGGCATCCGGCAGCGGCTGGCCCGGCAGGTAATGCGTGTTCTCGCGCGCAGCTTCGGTGGCGGCCATTTGTTCGGGATTGCGGCCCCACAGCAGCACGTCGTGACGCGCGGCGACGGCGATTGCCACCGCGGTGCCCCAGGCGCCCGCACCCAGCACGGTAATCTTGTTCATGTTCTTGGTTTCTTGCATGGTATCCGTTCAGTTGCCCCAGACTTCCGCGTTGCGCACGAAGCCGACGATGCCGTCGCGGTGACGCACCTGCGTCCAGCCGGTGCCCAGCGTATCGATCAGTTCCAGCAACACGCCCTTGTCGGCGGTCATCACCAGCGCCGCGTTGTCGTCGGGCGCGGCGCGTACCCTGGTCTGCGCCGTTTTCACGACCACATTGCGCTGCTCGGCCAGGCCCTTGCCTTCGGTCCAGGCGAGTTCGCCCTCGGCATCGCGCACCTTGACCCAGTCGCCGTAGCGCGCCACGATTTCAAGCGGCATGCCGCGCGGCGCCACGTAGCGCTTGACGCCCTTGGCCGACGGCGCATCGTACAGCACCACCGAGGTCGCGCCGACCGAGCGGAAATCGGCAGCGGATGTGGCGGCAGGCGCGACGCCGCATGCCAGCATCAGCAGCACGCTTGCAAAGAATCGGGAAGTGGTCATCGCGGGGCCCCGGGTTGTACAACCAGACGCCAATATGGCAGGAAGGGCAGTCGCAGCATGCGGCTGCCCGTCGAGATGGTGCTGCGTTGCCTGTGCAGGCAACGACATTGCTGCTGAGTGCTTAGTTTGCCGGTGCGGCGGCAGCGGCTTCGGCCATTGCCTGGCGACGCTGCTGGTAGAACACTTCGAAGTTGATCTCGGCCAGGTGCACAGGCGGGAAGCCGGCACGGGTGATCACGTCGGCGATGTTGCTGCGCAGGTAAGGGTACACGATGTTCGGGCAGCCGATGCCCAGCAACGGGTCCATCTGGTCGGCAGGGATGTTGCGTGCCTCGAAGATGCCGCCTTGCTTGCCTTCGACCAGGAAAGCGACCTTGTCCTTGACCTTGGCGGTCACGGTGATGGTGACGGTCGACTCGTAGATGCCGTCGGCGATGGCTTCTGCGCCAACATCCAGCGAGACCTCGATGGTCGGGGCTTCCTGCTCGAGGAAGATCGCCGGGGAATTCGGTTGCTCCAGCGACATGTCTTTCAGGTAGACGCGTTGGATTTGGAATACTGGTTGCAGGTTTTCGTCAGACATGGAACGCTTTCGTTATGGAGTAAAAGGACGGCAACGCGCCGCCCGATGGGCTTGGAGTCAAACGCACCGGCAATTGTATCAAAATCAATTTGGATGCAATAGCTCCGGCGGCGGGCCATTTTGTGGCCGATTGTTGGCCGATACGCGCCGGTGCTGACGGCCGGGACGCATGCCCGGTCACGCCCATGGGTTGGACCTGCTTGCTGGCCCGATTACTCGCCCTTGAGCAGCGGATCCAGGCGTCCTGCCTGATCCAGCGCATACAAATCATCGAACCCGCCCACATGGGTCTCGCCCACATAAATTTGCGGCACCGTCCGGCGGCCGGTCTTTTGCATCATGATCTGGCGCTGTTCCGGGTCCAGGTCGACACGGATGCGTTCGATCTCGGTCACGCCCTTGGCTTCGAGCAGGCGCTCGGCGCGGACGCAGTAGGGGCAGCTGGCAGTGTGGTACAGGACAACATGGGCGCTCATCATTCTTCCTTCCAATCTTGGGTTACTTGGTTACCGGCAAGCCGGCCGCGGTCCAGGCGTTGATGCCGCCTTCCAGGCTGACCACGTCGTCGAAGCCGGCCGCCTTCAATTGGCGTGCAGCCTTGTCCGAGCGTGCGCCGCTCTGGCATACGACCACGATGGTGCGGGTTTTCGATTTTTCAAGTTCGCCGATGCGATTGCCCAAGTCTGCCAGTGGAATGTTTTTCGCGTCGCGCAGGTGGCTGGCGGCGAACTCGTCGGCGCTGCGCACGTCCAGCACCAGGGTTTTGCCACGGTTGAGGAACTGGGTCACTTGCAGTGCGGTAGCGCGGCGGCCCTTCGGCATCAGCGCCGGGAACAGCAGCGCGCCACCCGAAATGGCGGCGATTGCAACAATGAAGATATTATCGAGGATGAATTTCACAAGGCTTCCAATGGTTGAAGTCAATCCGAGCATTATAAAATAGAAGCCGGACCGGGCCTCGGTTGGTTTTTTGCAGACTTTTTAAAGAAGAGCTTATGTACAAGATCGTATTCATGCGCCACGGTGAATCCACCTGGAACCTCGAGAACCGTTTCACCGGCTGGACCGACGTCGACCTCACCGAAAAGGGCGTCAACGAAGCGCGCACCGCCGGCCGCGTGCTGCGCGAAGCCGGCTTCGCCTTCGACCTGGCCTACACCTCGGTCCTGAAGCGCGCCATCCGCACCCTCTGGCTGGCCCTCGATGAAATGGACCAGATGTACCTGCCGATCATCAACGACTGGCGCCTGAACGAGCGCCACTACGGCGCCCTGCAGGGCCTCGATAAAGCCGAGACCGCCGCCAAGTTCGGCGACGAGCAGGTGCTGGTCTGGCGCCGCAGCTACGACACCCCGCCGCCAGCGCTGGACGCATCCGACGAGCGTGTTTCGTCCAAGGACCCGCGCTATGCCGGCCTGGACCAGGCCCAGATCCCGCTCACCGAATGCCTGAAGGACACCGTGGCGCGCGTGATGCCGGCCTGGGACGAAGAAATCGCCCCGGCCATTCGCGCGGGCAAGCAGATCCTGATCTCGGCCCACGGCAATAGCCTGCGCGCCATTATCAAGATGCTCGACAACATCAGCGACACCGATATCGTCGGCCTGAACATCCCGAACGGCCAGCCGCTGGTGTACGAGCTCGACGACAACCTGAAGCCGATCCGCCACTATTACCTGGGTGACCAGGACGCCATCAACGCCGCCATGGCGGCCGTGGCCAACCAAGGGAAGGCGAAGTAAGTCTTGCATTTTCCAGTCACGAAGTCGGCCGGCAGCGCGCTGCTGTGCGGCCTGCTGGCGCTTGCGTTGATCCTGCCCCCGGCAGGCCCGGCGCTGGCCGCCGGCAAGCCTACCGAGCGCAGCCGTCAAAAGGCGGCCGCCGAAGCCAAGCGCGCCGGCATCCAGAAGCAATTGTCGGTGCTCAAGAAAGAAATCAGCCGTACCGAGGACGAGAAGGAAGACGTGGCCGACGACCTGGCCGAGTCGGAAGCGGCGATCTCGAACGCCAACCGTTCGCTGCGCGACCTGGCCAACGAACAAAACGAAACCAATGCGCGCCTGCATGACCTGGCGACGGAACACCAGCGCCTTGAGCAAACAATTGTTTCTCAGAAAAAACAATTGTCGACTCTGCTGCGCGAGCACTATGTGGCCGGCAACGAGGACCGCATCAAGCTGCTACTGTCCGGCGATAACCCGAACCGCATCAACCGCGACCTGCAAATGATGGCCTATGTGTCGCAGGCCCAGGCGCGCCTGATCGATTCCCTGAACGCGAACCTGGCCCAGGTGCAGGAAAACCGCGACAAGGTCGAGAACGCCAAGACCGAGCTGGAAGAAATCGCCCAGGAACAGCGCGATCAAAAGTCGGTGCTGGAAAAGGAAAAAGCGCGCCGCGCCACCCTGCTCAGCAACTTGTCGAGCAAGCTGGTGTCCCAGCGCAAGCAGGCCGATACCCTGGAACGCGACGAGCAGCGCATGAGCGGCTTGGTCGACAAATTGACGCAACTGATCCGCCAGCAGGCCGAAGCCGAGCGCAAGCGCCAGGAAGCCCTGGCCGCCGCACGCGCCAAGGCCGCGGCCGAAGCCAAGGTCCGCGCCGAAGCGCGCGCCGCCGCCAAGGCCGAGCGCGAGCGCCTGGCGCGCGAAGCGAAGAAAGCCGGCAAGCCGGCGCCGAAACCGCTGCCCGAGCCGGAAGAGCCGAAGGTGGCCGAGCAGCCAAAACAGGAAGAGCGCACGCCGGATATTTCGCTGGCGCCTGCCGCGCCGGCCGGGGCCTTCGCCAAGATGAAGGGCCGCCTCAGCAGCCCGCTCAGCGGCACGGTGGCGGCGCGCTTCGGCGCCAAGCGCGGCGGCGACGGTCCGAGCTGGAAGGGCATGTTCATCAAGGCGCCGGAAGGCAGCGAGGTGCGCGCGGTGGCGGTTGGCCGCGTGGTGCACTCGGGCTGGATGCGCGGCTTCGGCAACTTGATCATCGTCGACCATGGCGGCGACTACCTCTCGATCTACGCCAACAACCAGACCCTGCTCAAACGCGTGGGCGATGCGGTGCGCGCCGGCGAGCCGATCGCGAGCGCGGGCAATACCGGCGGTAACGAAGAATCGGGTCTATACTTCGAGCTCAGGCATCTTGGCAAGGCATTCGATCCTGCGGGCTGGATCAACTTCTAGGGGTAAAGATGGGTAGCAAAGCGAAAAGCGCAGGGCTGGTCGGCCTGGGACTGGTGGCCGGCGTGGCCCTCACGGTGCAGGTCTCGGCCTGGGCCCAGAAAGGCGAGGGCAGCCCGCTGCCGCTGGAAGAACTGCGCCAGCTGGCCGACGTGTATGGCCTCATCAAGAGCGACTACGTGGTGCCGGTCGAAGACAAGAAGCTCTTGTCCGAAGCCATCTCCGGCATGGTCGCCTCGCTCGACCCGCACTCGGTCTACCTCGACCAGAAGGCCTACCGCGAGATGCGCGAAAGCGTGCAGGGCAAGTTCGTCGGCGTTGGCATCGAAGTGGCCAGCGAAGACGGCTACGTGAAGATCGTCTCGCCGATCGAGGATTCGCCGGCCTACCGCGCCGGCATCAAGGCGGGCGACCTGATCACCCGGATCGACAATACCCCGGTCAAGGGCTTGTCGATCGATGACGCCGTGAAAAAGATGCGCGGCAAACCCGGCACCAAAGTCACGCTCACCATCGCCCGCCGCGGCGATGACCGCCCCTGGGTGGTGCCGGTGATGCGAGAAGAGATTCGGGTCCAGAGCGTGAAGGCGAAAATGGTCGAGCCCGGCTACGCCTGGGTGCGCATCAGCCAGTTCCAGGAAGCCACGCTGGAAGAACTGGCGAGCAAGACCGCCGCGCTGTACAAGGACAATCCCGGCATCAAGGGCCTGGTGCTCGATCTGCGCAACGACCCGGGCGGCTTGCTGCCGGGCGCGATCGGCGTCTCGACCGCCTTCCTGCCGAAGGAAGAATTGATTGTCTCGACCAAGGGGCAATTGCCTGACTCGAATGCGTCTTTCTATGGCCGCCGCGAATTCTATGCGCCGCGCGGCGCCGATCCGCTGGCGAAATTGCCGGCTGAACTGAAAACCGTGCCGATGGTGGTGCTGGTGAATGGCGGCTCGGCCTCGGCCTCGGAAATCGTCGCCGGCGCCCTGCAGGATTACCAGCGCGCCATCGTGATGGGCAGCCAGACGTTTGGAAAAGGCTCGGTGCAGACCCTGCGTCCGCTGTCGCCCGACACCGCGATCAAGCTGACCACGGCGCGCTACTACACGCCGAAGGGCCGCCCGATCCAGGCCACCGGCATCGTGCCCGACATGGCGGTGGAAGAAACCGCCGAGGGCGACGGCCTGAACGCCCTGCGCGTGCGCGAAGCCGACTTGCAGCGCCACCTGACCGGCGAAAACGAAAAGCCGGACGCGAACAAGGCGCGCGACGAAGCCGAGCAGCGCCAGAAGGCCCTGGCCGTCTTGAAGAACCGCCAGCCGCTGGAACTTGGCGGCAAGGACGACTTCCAGCTGGCCCAAGCGCTGAACCACTTCAAGGGCTTGCCCGTGAAGACCGCCAGGCCGGAAGCGGTGGAAGTCAAGACGCAAGCGCCGAAGCAATTGCCGGGCGCCGAGACCAAGCCGCCAGAGATCAAGGGCGGCAAGAAGTAATCCTGGCCGCGGTGCTGTTTCGGCCGGGAGCAACGACTGGATGTTGAGCCGGCTGCGATGCGGCCGGCAACAGCGACCGTACGGTCAGCGATACCAACTCCGTCCGCCGTCCCAGTCAATTTCTGTCCATCCCATGAACGACACCCAACTCCTGCGCTATTCGCGCCACATCCTGCTCGACGACATCGGCATCGAAGGCCAGGAGCGCCTGCTGGCCGCGCATGCCGTGATCATCGGCGCCGGCGGTCTCGGTTCCCCGGCCGCCATGTACCTGGCCGCCAGCGGCGTCGGCCGTATTACCCTGGTCGACGACGACACCGTCGACCTGACCAACCTGCAGCGCCAGCTCATGCACACGACCGCACGCATCGGCATGCCGAAGGCCGACTCCGGCCGCCTGGCCCTGCACGCCATCAATCCCGATGTCGAGGTCATCGCCCTGCGCGAACGGGCGGACGCGCAGCAATTGCTGGCACTGGCCCGCAACGCCAGTGTCGTGCTCGACTGCAGCGACAACTTCGCTACCCGCCATGCCGTCAACCGCGCCTGTGTCGCCACCGGCACGCCGCTGGTTGCCGGCGCCGCGATTCGTTTCGATGGCCAATTGTCGGTGTTCGACATGCGTCAGGAAAATTGCCCCTGCTATGCCTGCGTCTTTCCCGAAGACAGTGGCTTCGAGGATGTTGCCTGTAGCACGATGGGCGTCTTCGCCCCGCTGGTCGGCATCGTCGGCGCGGTCCAGGCCGCCGAGGCGCTGAAGCTCATCATCGGCATCGGCCAGCCGCTCACGGGGCGCCTGCTGATGCTCGACGGCCGCGCGATGGCGTGGACGCAGATCGGCGCCGCCCGCAATCCGGCCTGTCCGGTGTGCGCCGAAAGACCGGTGCACGTTTGATACTCACCAACCCGCAGCTCTGCAATACAATGCCTCACCCTGGCAGCGCGGCGCGGCGTGTATCCGCCGCACCTGTCCATGGTGGCCGCGACCCCGAATCGGCCTTATACTAAGCCGATTGTTCCGATCCACTTATCCAAGATTGACTATGCAGATCGTTCCGCACCGTGCAGTTGGCCGCCGTTTCGCGCGCGGCTTCACCCTTGTTGAAATCATGGTGGTGGTGGTCATCATCGGCATCCTCGGCGCCCTGGTGCTGCCGAAAGTGCTCGGCCGTACCGGCGAATCGCGCGTGGTGGCCGCCAAGACCGACATCGCCACCCTGATGCAGGCGCTCAAGCTCTACAAGCTCGACAACCAGCGCTACCCGACCACCGAGCAGGGCCTGCAAGCCCTGACCACCAAGCCGACCTCCGGCCCGTCGGCGAATGGCTGGAAGGACGGCGGCTACGTCGAGCGCCTGCCGAAAGATCCATGGGGTAACCCTTACCAGTACCTGCAACCTGGCCTGCATGGCGAGATCGACGTGTTCTCGTTCGGCGGCGACGGCCAGGCCGGCGGCGAAGGCGAAGATGCCGACGTCGGTTCCTGGCAACAGTAACGCCTGATCATGGCTGCCGTCGCGGCGCCGCGCAGCAACACCGGCCTCCAGCGTGCCGCCAGCAAGGGATTCACGCTGGTGGAAATCCTGGTCGTGATGGTCATCATCGGCATCACGCTGGGCATGGTGTCGCTCAACGCGATCCCGAGCCCGCGCCAGGACCTCGACAACGAAGCCAAGCGCCTGACCCTGCTGCTGCAGATCGCCCGCGACGAAGCCATCGTGCGCAACCGCGAAGTGGCCTTCGAAGCCACACCCGAACGCTACCGCTTCATGGTGCGCAACGAAACCGGCTGGACCGCGATGAACCAGGACGACCTGCTGCGCGAGCGGCCCTTCCGCAATGCTCCGCTGCGCCTGCTGCTCGACCCGCCGGTGGCCAACAGCAGCGCCCCCGGCAGCGACATGATGCGCGTGACCTTCGGCCGCGAGCCGGTGCACAAGCCCTTCCGCCTGACGATTGCCAACGGCAACTACAGCGTGGCGATCCAGGCCGACGGCGTCGGCCACTTCACCGTCGTCGACCCCTCCAGCGAAGGCGCCCAATGATGTTTCGTCCGCAACGCGGCTTCACCCTGCTCGAAGTGCTGGTGGCGCTGGTCATCGTCGGCACCGCGCTCGGCGCCGGCCTGCGCGCGATCGGCAGCCTGGCCCAGAACAGCGCCGGCCTGCGCGCGTCGATGATGGCCACCTGGTCGGCCGAGAACCGCCTGGTGCAGATCCGCCTGGGCCGCGAATTCCCCGAAGTAGGCAAGCGCAGCTATGCCTGCGGCCAGGGCGACCTGCCCCTGATCTGCCACGAAGAAGTGCTGGTCAGCCCGAATCCCCAGCTGCGCCGGGTCGAAGTCTCGGTCGTCGACGCGGCCAATCCCGAGCGCCGCATCCTGAAGCTGGTCCAGCTGGTCCTGAGGCCGCGATGAATCAACCGCGCGGCTTCACGCTGATCGAACTGCTGGTGGCGATCGGCATCCTGGCCATGGTGGCCGTGCTCGGCTGGCGCGGCCTGGACGGCATCGTGCGCGCCCGCACCTCGCTGACCGAGCAGATGGAAACCACGCGCGGCATGCAGCTGGCCTTTGCCCAGCTGCAAAGCGACTGCGAGCACGCGGCCGACGCCAGCATCCTCGGACGCCGTCCCTTCCTCCAGCAAAACGACGGCCGCATCACCCTGGTGCGCACCGTGTTCAACGAAAACGAACCGGCGCGCCTGCAGGTGATCGCCTACCGCCTGGTGAACAAGCAATTGCTGCGGCGCGAATCGATCGCCACCCGCGACCTGGTCCAGCTCGACGGCCTGTGGCAGGCGGCGGTTACCGACGTCGACAGCACGCCGCCGGTGGTGCTGCAGGGCGGCATCGAAGGCATGGCGGTGCTGGTCTGGCAGAACGGCGCCTGGCGGCCGCAAGTGGAATCGAATCCGCCGGCGCCGGTGACGAGCGCCTCGGCGCTGGCCATCACCGGTCTGCAGGTGGTGCTGCGCACGCGCGGCTATCCGCAGCCGCTCACCAAATCCTTCCTGCTGGGGAGCATCTGATGCGGCCCTGTCGAACAGTGCGGCTACCCCGACCAGCACGCCAGCGCGGCGTGGCCGTGATCACCGCCTTGCTGCTGACCACGCTGGCCATTACCATCGTGGCCAGCCTGTTCTGGCAGCAGCAGGTCGAGGTGCGCTCGATGGAAAACCAGCGCCTGAATTTGCAGACGCGCTGGATCCTGCGCGGCGCGCTCGACTGGTCTAGCCTGGTGCTGCGCCAGGACGCCATCGACAACCGCACCTATACCGCCCTGAACCACGTCTGGGCCACGCCGCTGGCCGAAACCCGGCTCGACCAGTACATCGAGCGCGAGCGGGTCGAGGGCGAAGTCTTCGACGCCACCCTCTCCGGCAACATCACGGACGCCACCTCGCGTTACAATCTCACCAACTTGACCAGCAATGGCCGCATCGACCTGGCGCAGATGGCGATCCTGGGGCGCCTGCTGACCAACTTGCAGATGAACCCGGCACTGGCGAAGACCACCGCCAACCTGGTCGCGGCCGGCCTGCCGCCGGCGCTGACGGTGGGCGCGGTCGATCCGATCACCGGGCAGGAAGTGGGCAACACCGGCAAGCAGGGCGAGCAGCCGACCCAGGTGAACGATGCCGAAGGCGGCGCCGGCACTGGAGCGGATGCGGGCGGCGCCAGTGGCGTCGACGACGACGGCAGCGGCAGCGGCAGCGGCAGTGGCAGTGGCGTCGGTGCGGCGCAGACCCAGGCCGTCACGCGCGAAGGCATCGGTACCCCGATCCGCTTCCTGGACGTCGAGGATTTGTTGGCAGTAAAAGGTTTTACGCCAGAGATGGTGGACAAGCTGCGGCCCTTCGTGACGGTCTTGCCGGAACCGACGCCGGTGAACGTGAATACCGCGCCGCCCGAAGTGCTGGCCGCGGTGATCCCGAATTACTCGCTGTCGGAGGCGAACGCGCTGGTGCAGCGGCGCCGCAGCAGTCCCTGGCGCGACATGCAGTATTTCCTGGCCGAGATCGGTGGGCGCAGCCTGGTGCCGAATTCCGTGGCAGTGCACAGCGACTATTTCATCGTGTCCAGCCGCATCCGGCTCGACCGGGGCGCCCTGAACGCGGAAGCGCTGATCAAGCGCGCCGCGTCCATGGGCCCGGGCGGCATCACGGTGGTCTGGGTTCGTCAAAACTAGAAGAAAGCGAGACGGTTTGACTACACTTTATATCCGGCATCCGGCGCGCGCCGAAGGCGAAGGCGCCGCCTGCCGCTTTGCCGTGGTGGGCGACGCCGGCGCCATCGAGCAGCAGGGCGAAGGCACACTGCGCAACCTGACCGACCTGGTTGCCGCCAGCCGCCGCGTGGTGCTGCTGCTGGCTGGCGCCGACGTCAACCTGATCAGCGTGCAGACGCCTCCGCTGGCCGGCAACAAGCTGCGCGCCGCGCTGCCGGGCCTGGTGGAAGAACATATCCTGGGCGACCCGCTCGATTGCGTGCTGATGGCCGGCCCGCAAGCCGCCGACGGCACGCGTCCGGTGGCCGTGGTCCAGCGCGACTGGCTCGAGCCCCTGGTGCGTACCCTGCTGGCGCAAGGCGCGCGCGCCGTGGTCGCCTTGCCCGCCCAGCTCTGCCTGCCGCTGCAGCCGGGCGGCGTCAGCGCGGCCATCGGCGGCAGCATCGGCGGCAATGAGCTGCTGCTGCGTACCAGCCAGTACAGTGGCCTGGGCCTGGCGCTGGATGCGAATCCCGCCGCCGCCCTGCAGACCGCGCGCGCCCTGGCCGGCGATGCCCCGCTCACCCTGTACGTGCCGCGCGGGCAGCTGGGCGAATACGGCGTGCTGCTGGCCGAGGCCGGCGCCGGCACCGAGCTCGAGGGCGACGACTGGGCGCACTGGGTGAATGGCGCCAAGAGCACCGCGTTCGACCTGGTGCCCGCCCTCGGCGCGGCCGGCGCCCGCCAGCGCGACTGGCGCCGCTGGCGCGTGCCGATCGCCCTGGCCTTGCTCGGCGTGGCGGTCAACCTGGCCGGCCTGAACATCGAATGGCTGCGCCTGCGCGCCGAATCGACCGCGGTGCGCCAGCAGATGACGCAGACCTACCGCTCGGTGTATCCGAACGAGCCGATTTCCGACCCGGTGGCACAGATGCGCCAGCACATCCAGCGCGCCCAGGCCGGCAGCGGCCAGATGGGGCCTGACGAATTCCTGTACCTGGCCGGCGCGCTCGGCGATGCAACACGGGAAATGCCGCGTCCGCCCGGGATTACATCAATGGAGTACAAGGAACGCGCGCTGCGCTTGCGCGTCAAACCGGAGACAGTCGACCCCGGCGCACTGCGGCAGCTGCAGGCATCTTTGTCGGCACGCAATGTGAGTCTGGAAGAAACCGCGCCCGCCAACTGGACGGTGCGCAGCACGGGAGCCAAGCCATGAGTCTGGGCAGCACAATCGGCGGGGTGCGCGAACGCGCCCAGGCCTACTGGATCGCACGCACCGAGCAGGAGCGTCGCTACCTCACGGCCGGTTTCGCCGTGGTGGTGCTGGCGCTGCTCTACATGGTGCTCGTCGAGCCCGCTGTCGAGGGCCGCAAGCTGCTCCAGCGTTCGCTGCCGGCGCTGCGCCAGCAGTCGGCCGAGCTGGCCGGCATGGCCGAGCAGGCGCGCGGCCTGGCCGGGCAGGCGCCGGCGCCGGTCACGCCCATGACCCAGGAAACCCTCAACGCCAGCCTCACGGCGCGCGGCATCAAGCCGGCGGCGCTCTCGCTCACCGGCGAGTACGCGCGTATGCAGGTGAATGGCACCTCGTTCGCCAACCTGCTGGTCTGGCTCGACGCCCAGCGCCGCGAAAACCGCATCGCCGTCCAGGACGCCACGTTCAGCGCGCAGGATCCGGCCGGCCAGGTCGACGCCAGCCTCACGCTGCGCCAGGACGCCGGGGCCGGTGCCCGATGAAGCGTGTGCTGTTGTGGACAGGCGTCGTTGCGCTTGCCGTGGCCATCACGGTGCTGGTGTTCCTGCCGGCTAGCTGGCTCGGCAACATTGTCGAGCGCCAGACCGGGGGCCGTTTGACTCTCGGGGATGCGCAAGGTACGCTCTGGAACGGTTCAGCTTTTGTGGGCGGGGCGCCGGGCCGGGGCGGGGCGGTGACGCCGCTGCTGCCGGGGCGCTTCAGCTGGCAGCTGTCGCCGCTGCTGCTGTTCGGGCAAGTGAACATGCGCCTGGAAAACCCGCAGGCCCTGGCCCAGCCGGTCCTGGTCGAGGGCAGCTGGAGCCAGTGGCAGGTGAGCGCCGGGCAATTGCTGTTGCCGGCGCAAGGACTGGCCGGGCTGGGCGCGCCGCTGAACACGCTGGCGCCGTCGGGCACGATCCGGCTCTCGTGGAACCAGCTCGACCTGGTGCGCGAGGCGAACAACGTCAGGGTCATGGGACGCACCGTCCTCAGCATGGCCGACATGGGCTCGCGCATGGCGCCGATCCGGCCGCTGGGCAGCTACGAGATGGCGATGGACTGGCGCGGCCCCCAGGCCGACCTGGTGCTCTCCACGGTGCGTGGAGCGCTGCTGCTGTCGGGAACAGGGCAATTGCAAAATGGACGCCTGCGCTTCTCGGGGCAGGCGTCGGCCGCGGACGGCTACGAAGACACGCTGGGCAACATGCTGAACCTGCTCGGGCAGCGGCGCATGGTGAACGGTAAAAACATAATCGCACTCGAGTTCAGATAATGAAAACATCCTTCCGTCGCACCCCCGCTCGCACCTCTCATTTACCGTCGCTGCGGCGCGTTGCCGCCGGCGCCATGCTGTGCTGCGCGGTCGCCACGGCGCTGCCGCCGGCGCCGGCCTTTGCACAGGAAAATGCCGCCGCCCTCAGCTTCGTGAACGCCGACATCGAATCGGTGATCAAGGCGGTCGGCCACTACACCGGCATGACCTTCATCGTCGACCCGCGCGTCAAGGGTACGCTGACGCTGCAGTCTGAAAAATCGCTGACCAAGACCCAGGCCTTCGGCCTGCTCACCTCGGCCCTGCGCCTGCAGGGCTACGCGGTGGTCACTACCGGCGAAGGCTATGCCAAGGTGGTGCCGGAAGCCGAAGCCAAGCTGCAATCCTCGCCGACCCAGGTCGGCACCCGCGGTTCGCGCGCCCAGGGCGACCAGATCGCCACCCAGATCTACCACCTGCAATACGAATCGGCCGCCAACCTGGTCGCCGTGCTGCGTCCGCTGATTTCGCCGAACAATTCCATCATGGCCAATCCAGGCAACAACAGCCTGGTGATCACCGACTACGCCGACAACCTGCGCCGCCTGTCGCGCATCATCGCCTCGCTCGACGCGCCGGTGGCTGCCGACCTCGACGTCGTGCCGATCCGTAACGGCATCGCCAGCGACATCGCGGCCCTGGTCGGGCGCCTGATGGAACCGGCGGCCGGCGGCGATTCCGGCCGCGTGGCGGTGCTGGCCGATTCGCGCACGAATTCCATCGTGGTGCGGGCGCCGTCGCAGGCGCGCGCCAACCTGGCGAAGTCGCTGATCGCCAAGCTCGACCAGCCGACCACGGAACGCGGCAACATCCACGTGGTCTACCTGAAGAACGCCGACGCCACCAAGGTCGCGCAAACCCTGCGCGCCGTGGTCTCGCAAGACGCCTCGGCCGTGCCGGTGCAGCAGCAGGGCACGTCCGGCGGCAACATCCAGGCCGGCTCCCAGGGCGGCGCGGGCGGCACCGGAAGCAACTTCGGCGGCCAGCAAGGCCAGCAAAGCAGCATCGGCATGGGCGGCACCGGGAATACCTACGCCCAGCAGGGCCAGGCCACCTCGGCCGGCGGCGGTGGCGGCCAGGGGTCCGGCTTCATCCAGGCCGACGCGTCCACCAACAGCCTGATCATCACCGCGCCCGACGCCATCTACCGCAACCTGCGCGGCGTCATCGACCAGCTCGACGTGCGCCGGGCCCAGGTGTACATCGAAGCCCTGGTGGTCGAAATGACGTCCAGCAAGGCCTCCGAATTCGGCGTCCAGTGGCTCGGCCTGTCGGGTGACGACGCCAGCAAGTACCGCATCGGCGGCGTGCAGTCGTTCAACTCGGGCAACGGCAACAACCTGATCAATCTGGCCGCGGCCGCCAGCGGTGGCCTGAGCAATGCCACCTCGGTGCCTTCGCTGCCAGGTTTAACCTTGGGCATTTTCCGCCAAGTAAATGGCCAACTGGGTCTGGGCGCCGTCGCCAGCGCCCTTGAAAACGGCGGCAATGCCAACATCTTGTCCACACCGAACATGATCACCCTCGACAACGAGCTGGCGACCATCAAGGTGGGTCAGAACATCCCGATCATCACCGGGTCGTTCACCACGGGCACGAGCGGCGCCAACAACCCGTTCCAGACCGTCGACCGCAAGGACATCGGCCTCTTGCTGAAAGTGCGTCCCCAGATTTCCGAGGGCGGCGTCGTCAAGCTGTCGATCTACCACGAGAATTCGGGCATCGACAATTCCGTCACCCGCACCGAAGGCATCGTGACCACGGTCCGCGCCATCGAAAGCAATGTCCTGGCCGACGATGGCCAGATCATCGTGCTGGGTGGCCTGATCCAGGACAACGAGAACCACGGCGAAGAAAAAGTCCGTGGCCTGGGCGATATTCCGGTGCTGGGCAATCTGTTCAAATACCGCTCGCGCACCCGCGACAAGACCAACCTGATGGTGTTCCTGCGCCCGGTGGTGGTGCGCAGCAAGGAACAGAACAACAGCATTTCGATGGACCGCTACGAATACATGCGCGCGCTGGGCGTTGCCTCGCAGCCGAAGGACGATACGATCCTGCTGCAAAACCTCGGCGCGCCGGTCTTGCCTCCACTCACCAACGGCCAGCCGCCCGCAGGCGGCGACATGGCCACGCTGCCGCCGCCGGCGCCGCCGACCGTGCGTCCCGGCGCCGCCACCGGTCCGGGCAGTGCGCCAGGGGCAGGGCAGGGCAACCAGCCGGCCGGCCAGGCGCCCGCGTCGGCAACGGTACCCGAGTACCGCCCCGTGCAGCCGTCGAACGGAAAGTAATCCACCATGACGAACCTGTTGCCTTACGCCTTTGCCCGCGACCACGGGGTACTGGCGCGCGCCGGCGACGACCCGGCGCAAAGCGTCGAAGTGCTGATCTCGAACGCCACGCCGCCGGCGGCGATCGCCGAGGTGTCGCGCCGCTTCGGCCGCATCGCGTTGCGCCGCCTCGAGCGTAGCGAACTCGACGATGCCATCGCCAGCGCTTACGCCTCGGCCGGCGGCGACGCCAGCCAGGTGGCCGACGAATTCGACGCCGACCTCGACCTGACGCGCCTGCTGCAGGACGTGCCGGCCATCGAAGACCTGCTTGAATCCTCCGACGACGCGCCCGTCATCCGCATGATCAACGCGCTGCTCACGCAATCGCTGCGCGAAGGTGCTTCCGACATCCACATCGAGCCTTTCGAGCAGACTTCCGTCGTGCGTTTCCGCATCGACGGCGCCCTGCGCGACATCGTGCGTCCGCGCAAGGGCATCCACGCCTCGCTGATCTCGCGTATCAAGATCATGTCGCAGCTCGACATCGCCGAAAAACGCCTGCCCCAGGATGGCCGCATCACGCTGCGCATCGGCGGTAAGCCCGTCGACGTGCGCGTGTCCACCTTGCCGACCGGCCACGGCGAGCGCGCCGTGCTGCGTCTGCTCGACAAGGAAGCCGGCCGCCTCGATTTGTCGCACCTGGGCATGAGCCCGGACCTGCTGCCGCAGTTCGACAAGCTCATCAACCAGCCGCACGGCATCGTGCTGGTCACGGGGCCGACCGGTTCCGGCAAGACCACCACCCTGTACGCGGCGCTGTCGCGACTGAACGCTTCGACCACCAACATCATGACGGTGGAAGACCCGATCGAGTACGACCTGAACGGTGTCGGCCAGACCCAGGTGAACGCGCGCATCGACATGACTTTCGCCAAGGCCCTGCGCGCCATCCTGCGCCAGGACCCGGACGTGATCATGATCGGCGAGATCCGCGACCTGGAAACGGCGCAGATCGCGGTGCAGGCTTCGCTCACGGGCCACCTGGTGCTGGCGACCCTGCACACCAACGATGCGGCCGCGGCCGTCACCCGCCTGCTCGACATGGGCATCGAGCCCTTCCTGCTGTCGTCGTCCCTGCTGGGCGTGATGGCGCAGCGTCTCGTGCGCAAGCTCTGCCCGAACTGCAAGAAGAGCGACGGCGTGGAATGGCATGCGGTCGGCTGCGAGCGCTGCGGCCACACCGGCTACCAGGGCCGCGTCGGCGTCTACGAACTGCTCGAAACCGACGAAAAGATCCGCGCGCAAATCCACAACCAGGCGTCTGAAGCCGAGATCCGCAGCGCGGCCCAGGCGAGCGGCATGCGGACCATGCGCGAAGACGGCGAACGCTGGCTGCGCGAAGGCGTCACCACGCAGGCCGAACTGCTGCGCGTAACCAAGGACTGAGGCGATGCCGGCATTCCGCTACGAAGCCGTCGATACCGGCGGCGCCACGCGCAAGGGCGTGGTCAACGCCGACAGCCCGCGCGCCGCGCGTGCCGACTTGCGCACCCAGGGGCTGACCCCGCTCAGCGTCGAGGCCATCGCGGCCCAGGTCGACGCCTCCGGCGCCACCCGCGCGCGCGGCATCGGCGAGCGCCTGTCGCAAAACGAGCTGGCCCTCTTCACGCGCCAGCTGGCCAGCCTGCTCGAAGCCGGCCTGCCACTTGAGCAAGCCTTCACGGCGCTGTTGGAACAGGCCGAAAAGCCGTATCTGCGCGACCTGATCGCCTCGATCCGCTCGGAAGTGATGGGCGGTATTTCCTTCTCGGCCGCGCTGTCGCACCACCCGCGCGACTTCGCCGAGATCTACCGCGCCCTGGTGGCCTCGGGCGAGCAGATCGGCCAGCTGGCCAAGGTGCTGTCGCGCCTGGCGGACTACATCGAGCGCCGCAATGCGCTGGTGCAAAAAGTGAGGCTGGCCTTCACCTATCCGGCCATCGTCACCGTGGTGGCCTTCGCCATCGTCATCTTCCTGCTTACCTACGTCGTGCCGCAGATCGTCTCGGTGTTCGCGAATACCAAGCAAAAACTGCCTTTGCTCACCATGGTGATGCTGGCCGTGTCCGACTTCATGCGCGCCTGGGGCATCGCACTCGGGGTGGCCCTGGTGGCCGCCTGGTTTGCCTGGCGCAATGCGCTGAAGAACCCGGTGCTGAAACGGCGCTGGCATACCTGGCTGCTGACGGCCCCCATCTACGGCAAGTTCGAGCGCAGCCTGAACACGGCGCGTTTCGCCAGTACGCTGGCGATCACCACCGGTTCCGGCGTGCCGATTTTGCGCGCCCTCGACACCAGCCGCGAAACTTTATCGAACGTTGCGATGCGCGAGCTGGTCGAACAGGCGACGGGCAGCGTGCGCGAAGGCGTCAGCCTGGCGCGGGCCTTGTCGGCGCAAAAACATTTTCCGCCGATGCTGGTGCACATGATCCGCGCCGGCGAGATCACCGGCGAACTGCCGGCCATGCTGGAACGCGCCGCCAACTCGCAGCAGGCCGACCTCGAACGCCGCACGCTCACCATCGCCGGCCTGCTCGAACCGGTGCTGATCCTGGCCATGGGCCTGGTCGTGCTGCTGATCGTGCTGGCGGTGCTGATGCCGATCATTGAAATCAACCAGCTGGTGCGCTAACAAGGACATCATGAAGCGTTCGCCTCTCCTACTGACCCTGCTTGCCCTGGTCTTCCTGGCGGTCTCCGCCACCTACTGGGTCATGCAGCTGTACAAGCCGCAGCAGCCGCCGATGGCCGCTGTGCCGCCGGTCGGCATCGCCGAACCAGCGCCCGATGCTGCCGCCACCTTGTTCGGCGGCCAGGCCGCTAGTGCCGTCGTCAGCAACTACCAGCTGACCGGCATCGTCTCCGCCGGCCGCGACAGCGTGGCCATCATCGTCGCCGACGGCCAGCCGCCGAAAGCCCTGAAGGTCGGCCGCGAACTGGCGCCGGGCGTGACGATCAGCGAAGTGCATCCGCGCTACGTGATGCTGTCCGATGGCGGCGTCATGAAGCGGGTGGAATTGATGGCCGACACCAAGCCGGCGATCCCGCTGTCGGGCGCCGCCATGCCGCCGCAAGCGCCGCCCATGCAGGCCGCGCCGGTCGGCGCGATGCCAACGGTCGAACCACAAACCGCACCCGGCGCCGTGGTGCGCGGCCCGCCGCCGCCGGGCGAAGTCGACCCCGTGGTCGGCCCCAACGAAGAACCGCCCCAGGAAACCCCGCCATCGCCGGCCGCCGCCAACTACAACCAGGCCGTGCAAGGCAACGGCGCCCCCGCCCAGCCGCAAATGCCGCCGCCAACGCGGGTGATGGGCCAGCCGTCGAGCGACCAGCCGGCGACGCAGTAAGGCGCAGCGGTACGACGAGTATTCCGGTTCGCGGCCAATGGCCAGTGTCCGCAAGCGTACGGTGGGCCCCCATGCCCACCGTACGGGTAGCCGTGTAGGCAAAGTCGCCGAGCGGGGCCCAATCCTGCGCGGTCACGGTTGCCACCTGGCGGACACCGGATTTCCTTGCGAGTTCCTCTACCTTCGCAGCGCCGTAAACGCCGCAAACTCCCACGACCGGAACCCCACCACCAAGCTCATCCCGTCACGCTCCTCGGCCGGCAGGCGGCGGTCGTGCTTGTGCAGCCGCGCCAGCTCGGCCGCGAGCTGGGCGATCTTCTGCGCCACCTCGGCGGCGCTGGCCGGCGACAGGCGTGCAGGCAAACACATCAGTGTCTCGCCGGGCCCATCGAAACGCCCCGCAAAATAATCCGGCACCATGTGCTCGCGGAAGAACTGCTGCACCGGGCCATCCGGCAACCAGTGGAAGGCATGCGAGACCCGCATCCCGTAGCGGTTCATCGGGCGCAGCTCGATCAGCCCCAGCCGGTCGAGCTCGGCCATGGCGGCGATGCACTCGGCGTCGCTCAGGCGGTAGTTCTCGACGATCTGCTCGAAGGTCCAGTGCCCGAGGCAGCAGATCGCCACCAGCAGCAGGCGCGGCTTGGCGACCAGGGCGGTCTCTTGCGTCAGGGTGAGGGCGTCGGCTTGCGGACGGGCATCGGCGGCGCGGCGCAGCACGTCTTCCAGGGCAATGCCGGCGGCCTGGCAGATCTGCGCCAGGCGCGACAGCGGCATGTCCTTCTGCCCGAACAGGCGCTTGACGCTCGACTCGCTCATGTCGATGCGTTCGGCCAGGGTTTTATAGGTGAGATTCGCCGCACGCAGCTCGGCGCGCAGCACATCGACGATCAGCTCGGGAGAGCTCATGGGGGTCCTGTTGGGTGGCGGTAGCGCCGCACAATGTACAGGTGAATTGTTAGATGAGCAAGATACCAAGCCCGTTCGATGGGAGCGGTCGCGTGCATGGCCAGAGCGAAGTGTGCCGATGTCCAAACGACGAGACCGCGTGGGCACAGGTGCCCACGCGGTCTTTCGTGTCGCGGCAAACCGACGGTCTGAAATGAACTGACAGGGAGCTACGGCTCCCTGGCTCACTCTTCCTCGTCCCCCGTCAGCTTTACTTTCTTCAACTGCCGCTTGGCATCCTGGCGCTCGCTGGACAATGGCTTGGCGTGCGCCCCTGCCGAGCGGGCCTTGGCCAGCGCCGCCAGCGGGTTGCGCGGCTTGCCGATCTGCTGCGGCGGTTCCACGCGCAGGCGCATCTTTTGCCGGGTTGCGAGTGCCTTGTTTGCCATGCCTGCCTCCTTACAGCACGTAGCGCGACAGGTCTTCGTTGGCCGACAGCACCTCCAGGCGCCCATTCACGTAGGCGGCGTCGATCGTCACCAGCTTGTCCTGCATGTCGCTGGCGCCGAACGAGACTTCCTCGAGCAGCTTTTCCATCACCGTGTACAGGCGGCGCGCGCCGATGTTCTCGGTACGTTCATTGACCGAGAAGGCGATCTCGGCCAGGCGGTGGATGCCGTCCTCGTGGAAATCGACCTGGATGCCTTCGGTCGCCAGCAGCGCTTCGTACTGGGTGGTCAGGCAGGCATCGGTGCTGGTCAGGATACGCTTGAAGTCGTCGATCGACAGCGATTCCAGTTCCACGCGGATCGGGAAGCGGCCCTGCAGCTCCGGAATCAGGTCCGACGGCTTGGACAAGTGAAAAGCGCCCGAGGCGATGAACAGGATGTGGTCGGTGCGGATCATGCCGTACTTGGTGTTCACCGTCGTGCCCTCGACCAGCGGCAGCAGGTCGCGCTGTACGCCGGCGCGCGAGACGTCGGCGCCGCCGTGTTCCGAGCGCGTCGCGATCTTGTCGATCTCGTCGAGGAAGACGATGCCGTTGTTCTCGACGTTGTGGATCGCCTTCTGCTTCATCTCGTCTTCGTTGATCAGGCGCGCCGCTTCTTCCTCGGCCAGCACCTTCATCGCTTCCTTGATCTTCATCTTGCGCGGTTTCTTGCGCGTGTTGCCGACGCCGGCGAACATCGACTTGATCTGTTCGGTCATTTCTTCCATGCCCGGCGGCGCCATGATTTCCATTTGCGGGGCAGAGTCGGCCACTTCGATCTCGACTTCGCGGTCGTCGAGCGCACCTTCGCGCAGGCGCTTGCGGAAGGTCTGGCGCGTGCTGTCGCCTTCCTTGGCCTCGGCGGCGGCGCTGACATTGAAGCCGAAGTCGCGCGCCGGTGGCACCAGGATGTCGATGATGCGGTCCTCGGCCGCGTCTTCGGCGTGCTGGCGCACCTTCTTCATTTCCGAGGCGCGGGTCTGCTTGACGCCGATGTCGATCAGGTCGCGGATGATGGTGTCGACGTCGCGGCCGACATAGCCGACCTCGGTGAACTTGGTGGCTTCGATCTTGATGAAAGGCGCGTCGGCGAGCTTCGCCAGGCGGCGCGCGATTTCGGTCTTGCCGACGCCGGTCGGTCCGATCATCAGGATGTTCTTCGGCGTGATCTCGTGGCGCAGCGGCTCGGCCACCTGCTGGCGGCGCCAGCGGTTGCGCAGGGCGATAGCGACGGCGCGCTTGGCCTTGCCCTGGCCAACGACGTGCTTGTCCAGTTCCGACACGATTTCGAGAGGAGTCATGTTCATGATATGCATGCGGTCAGTCCAGCGTTTCGATGATGTGGGACAAATTGGTGTAGATGCACAGCTCGCCGGCAATCGTCAGCGCTTTCTTGACGACCTCGGCAGGCGGCAACTCGGTATTTTCCTGCAGCGCCTTGGCTGCGGACTGGGCGTAGATGCCGCCCGAACCGATCGCGCCGATGCCGTCTTCCGGCTCGAGCACGTCGCCATTCCCGGTGATGATCAGGGTCACTTCCTTGTCGGCCACCAGCAGCATCGCTTCGAGCTTGCTCAGCATGCGGTCGGTGCGCCAGTCCTTGGCCAGTTCGACCGAGGAGCGCAGCAGGTTGCCCTGGTGTTTTTCGAGCTTGGCCTCGAAGCGGTCGAGCAGGGTAAAGGCGTCGGCGGTGGCGCCGGCGAAACCGCACAGGACCTTGCCCTGGTAGAGCTTGCGCACCTTGCGCGCCGAGCCCTTCATGACGACGTTCCCCAGGGTGACCTGGCCGTCGCCGCCCAATGCGACTTGCGCGCCGCGACGTACACTCACAATGGTGGTGCCGTGAAATTGTTCCATATCTGCCTCGTGGTTGACTAGCCCTCCGCAAGTGGGGCTGTTGCACAAAATTGCAAGACAGGATGACAGCTAAGCTCAGCGGTATGCCGGAAGCGCTTGTTCAGTATTTATGCGCATACAGGCGCGCGCAGTCGCCGTAGTTCAGCAGGCGTAGCAGGGCCGCCACCATGTGGTTCAGCTCGCGCAGTTCCAGCTGGTGGCCGGCGCTGGCCAGGGTGCGCAGGCGCACGTGCAGGGCGCCCGCCGCCGTGAAGCCGATGCGCGCCAGGCGCGAGCAGTCGAGCACGAGCGGCGCCGCCAGGGCCGGCGTTTCGGGGGCCGCCGCCAGGGCCGGCATGCCAGCGCCGCTGGCGCCGGCCAACGGCGCCGCGGGCTGGCCCGGCGTCCCTGCCGTGGAGGCATAGGCATCGATGGCCGCCAGCAGTGCGTGGATATCGCCATCGACCAGCGGCGGCAGCAGGAAGCGCAGTTCGGCTTCGAAGGCGCCGCCATTCGCCGCCGCGGCGCTCGCACCGCCGGCGGCAGCGCGCAGCGGCGTTTCGAACGACGGCGGCGACACCTCGAAGGTCACGCAATAGTCCATCGCGGTTTCCTCGAAATCCTTTTCGCGGTCGAGCAGCTGCAGCAGCTCGAGCAGCAGCAGCCAGGGCGCTTCGCCACTGCCGCGCTCGCCGATGGCCAGCATTGGACGCAGCACCGCCAGCAGGGCGTCGGCCCCGGCCAGCACCACGGCGCGCCCTGCGCGGCGCAGGTCTTGCAGGCTGGCCAGCAGGACGGCGCAGCCTTCGGCATTCGCGCTGCGCACGGCGCCGAAGTCGAGGCGCACCGGCGTGCCCGGCGGCGCCGGTTTGCGCAGCGCCGGCAGCTGGGCGCCGGCGTCGAGCGCGGCCGGCAGGCGCAGGGCCGGAGCCACGCCGGTGAAGCTTTCCTGGGGTGCAGCCTGCGGCAGGCGCCCGGTGTAGGTGGGCGGCGAGGTTTCGAAGCGGCTGGCGTAATCGATGGCGATGCTTTCGAATTCCCCCTCGCGGCCCTGCGCCTGGTAGAGGTCGAACAGCATCCACCAGGGCAGGCGCTCGGTGCGCCCGAGTTCGTTCAGGCAATCGCGCAGCATCGCCTCGGCCAGGTCGCCCTGGCCATTCGCATACAGGATGGCGCTTTCCTCGACCACGGGCGCGTTGGCCGGGGTGCTGGCGGCGCCGGGCTGTTCGCCCAGCAGGCCGAGTTCGGTATCGAGGCTGCCTGCCAGCGGCGTGACCGCGGCGGCCGGCGGACGCGGGCCGCTGCCCCAGCCGGCGTCGAGATCGTCGAACAGGTCGGTGGTCATGGCCAGTTCGATGGCGTCGATCTTGGCGGCGGTGGCGCGCGCGATGCCGCGCTGGCGCTCGCGCTCGGCGTCGGCGGACAGGCGCGAGGGCTCGCCTGCGCGCAGGCGCGTGCCAGGCGCCTCCGGCACCGCGTCATTCTTTTTCTTCAGGAAGGAAAATAAGCCCACGTCGTTTCCGTCTGTCGTTTGCCCTGGGTTGACATGCGAGGAAGCGCGCATGTATTCGAGCGCTCATCCATGACGGTAGCACGGACGTCCCAAGCGCGCCCCGCGCACACGTGCGCAGGATCAAACGCGTTGCGGGCGAGCGCTAGTGTATCCCATGGGAAAGATTTTGACGGTACGCCTGAGACGGACGGATAGGTAAAAAAGAAAAAAGCATGCGGTTCGCGCATGCTTTTTCAGTGGGTGCCGGGCTGGATCAGTCGCCGTAGAGCTTTTGCTTCAGCTCACGGCGCTGCTGGGCTTCCAGCGACAGCGTAGCGGTCGGGCGCGCGATCAGGCGCGGAATGCCGATCGGTTCGCCAGTTTCCTCGCACCAGCCGTAGTCGCCACCGTCGATGGCGGCCAGCGATTGCTGGACCTTTTTCAGCAGCTTGCGTTCGCGGTCGCGCGTGCGCAGCTCCAGCGCGTGCTCTTCCTCGATGGTGGCACGGTCGGCCGGGTCCGGCACCAGCACGGTTTCGCGCAGGTGCTCCGTGGTCTCGCCGGCATTTTTCAGCAGCTCTTTCTCGAGCTGTTGCAGGCGGTCCTTGAAGAACGCGAGCTGGGCCGGGTTCATGTAGTCCTCGTCGCCCATCGCCCGAATTTCCTCTTCCGAAATGAGTCGGTCTTCGGACTGCGCGGCGGTATTCGATTTCGTTGTTTTAGTCATGTTGCCTTCGATACGACAGAGGTTTCATCTTATCAGCTGGATCAGCAGCACTGTGGTACCAACAGTACGCCCCGCCAACTGCCTTGACGGCACTGCGATGTTACTGCGCCGCGCCATCTGCGCCGCCGGACTGGCCGGCAGCTGCTGCTCGACGGTGCCTGTCACGCCGTGGCAAAAGGCGCAACGGGTACCGCAAAACCGGGATAGTTTATACCAAACACTGTTCTAATCCGCGGATAAATACGTCTTTTGGTAAATTTTTACCAATAAACACCATTTTACTCCCGCGCGCTTCATTCGCGTCCCACTTTGCGCCCAGGTCGCTGCCCATGATTTGATGCACGCCCTGGAACACGACCTTGCGATCCGCACCCTGCATCGACAGCACGCCTTTATAGCGCAGCATGTTCGGACCGAACACCTGCACCAGGCTGCCCAGGAACTGGTCCAGGCGCTCTGGATCGAAAGGACGCTCGCTCTTGAAGACGAAGGCGGCGATGTCGTCGCTGTGGTGCGAATGGTGGTGGTCGTGGCTGCACGATTCGCCATGGGCGTGCTCATGGCCGCAGTCTGCATGCTCGTGCTCGTGTTCGTGCTCGTCGGCGCGCAGGAAATCCGGGTCCAGCTCGAGCTTGTCGTTCAGGTTGAAGCCGCGCAGGTCCATCACCTCGCTCAGCGGCGCGCTGCCGAAGTCCGAGGTCGAGACCGGCGCGCGCGGATTGATGCGCGCCAGGCGCGTCTTCAGAGCCTCGATGGCGGCGGCGTCGACCAGATCCAGTTTCGACAGCAAGATCTTGTCGGCAAAGCCGACCTGGCGCTGGGCTTCCTCGTGGCGATCGAGCTGGTCCATCGCATGGCGGGCGTCGACCACGGTCACCACGGCATCGAGCAGATAGTGCGCGCCCACTTCTTCGTCCACGAAGAAGGTCTGGGCCACGGGGCCCGGGTTGGCCAGGCCGGTGGTTTCGATGACCACGCGGTCGAAGGCGATCTCGCCGGCCTCGCGCTTTTGCGCCAGGTTCGTCAGTGCCACGATCAAATCGCCGCGCACGGTGCAGCAGATGCAGCCGTTGTTCATCTCGACGATCTGTTCGCCGCTGTCCTGTACCAGGATTTCGTTGTCGATGTTTTCCTGGCCGAATTCGTTTTCGATGACGGCGATGCGCAGGCCGTGTTCCTCGCGCAGGATGCGGTTGAGGAGGGTGGTCTTGCCGGCGCCGAGGAAGCCGGTCAGGATGGTGGCGGGAATGAGTGACATGGTCTTTACCTTGCGTTGCGCCCGCTTTGGGCCCGGAGAATCGAAAGATTATGCCGTAATTTGCAATCTGCCACCATGAAGCGCACCGGCCTTTGCGCCAGCTCACGCGAATCCTTGGCTATTTCGCTTTCGCGCGTGGATGCGCCCGATCATACACGGCTGCAAGATGCTGGAAGTCGAGCGCCGTGTACACCTGGGTGGATGTGATGCTGGCATGGCCGAGAAGTTCCTGCACCGCGCGCAAATCGCCCGAGGATTGCAGCAGGTGCGAGGCAAACGAATGGCGCAGCACGTGCGGGTGCACGTGCACCGGGGTGCCGGCTTTCAGGGCATGCTGCTTCAGGCGGTGCTGCACCACGCGCGGCGTGACGCGGGTGCCGCGGCTGGACAGGAACAGGGCGGCGCCGCCGTCGCTCGCCGGCGGACGCACCGCCAGCCAGGCCGCCAGCGCCTCGCGCGCCGGGCCGCCCACCGGCACCCGGCGCATCTTGCCGCCCTTGCCGGTCACCACCACATCGCCCGCGGCGGCATCGAACCAGCCGAGCGAGACGCCGTGCCCGTGGCTGGTGTAGGCCAGGTCGAGCCCGGCCAGTTCCGACACCCGCAAGCCGCTCGAATACAGCAGCTCGAACATGGCGCGGTTGCACAGTTCGTCGGGCTCGGGATGGCCGTGGCGATTTGCTTCGAGTAAGTGCACGGCGTCATCGACAGCCAGCGCCTTCGGCAGCGACTTGGCGCGGCGCGGGGCGCGCACGCCATCGACCGGGTTGGCCGGCAGGCTCGTGTGCAGCGACAGCCACTGGTAAAAGCCGCGCCAGCCCGAGAGCTTGCGCGCGATCGAGCGCGGATTCTGGCCGGCCGCATGCAGGCGCGCGGCAAAGCGGCGCATGTCGGCGTGGTTCAGCTTGGGCCAGTCGCTGTGGCCGGCCAGTTGCGCCAGCTCGGCCAGGTCGCGCCGGTAGGCGCCAATCGTGTGCGCGGACAACTGGCGCTGGGTAAGCAGTTCACCCAGGTAGCGTTGCGCCCAGTCTGCGCCGCTGTCCATGTTCAGGCGCGCAGCGGGGCCAGCGCGGTGCTGGCGCTCTGGCCCAGCTGGACCAGGAAGTCGGTGGCCATGACCGGGCTGAAGCGTTCAGTGTCGGGCGAGCCCAGCACCAGCAAGCCGAAGGTCTTGCCCTCGGCCGCCAGCGGCAGCAGCACGGTCGAGCGCACCGATTCCGGATCGTCGAGCCAGCGCACGGCTTCGAAGGCATTGTTCGGGCCGCAGTAGGGCGCGCGCATGCTGGAGGCGAACAGGCGCGCATCCTCGGCCACGCCGGTGGCGAACCAGGCATCGGCATGTTCCGGCGCCACGTTCCACAGGCGCAGGGTGGCCTGGGGCACGCCGAAGTGCTTCAGCAGGCCGTCGACCAGGTCGCGCGCCATGGCCGCGCCGCCTTGCGAGCGCAGCAGGGCCAGGTGCCAAGCGTGAAAATTGTTCAGGATCGTGGTGTTGTCGGCCGCGGTACGCACCAGCTCGGCCATGCGCAGCTCGAGCGCGTTGTATTTCGCGCGCATCACTTCCATCTGGCGTTCCTGCAGCGACACCGCCTTGCCGGTGAGCGGGCTCGACAGCTTGACTTCGCCCAGCAGGCCGGCGTGTTCTTCGAAAAAGCGGGGGTGGTCGGCCAGGTATTGGGCGACGGCGGCGGAGTCCAGGGTGGCGGTCATCTTAGGTCTTGCGGTAATAGTGTGTGCGCAATTCTACCCGAGCGGGGCAGGGCGGCGGGCAGAAAAAGGCGCGCCGGGCGCCGGCCTTGCCGCCCAAGTAAAAAAAGCGGATACCGTTGCCGGTACCCGCTTTTTTCGATCCATTCTGCCGGGCCGGAGCCCGCGTCAGCTTAGAACGAGTGGTTCACGCCCAGGTCGTAGTAGTTGACCGATGCGTCTGGACCGAACTGGGTCTGAGGACCCTTCTTGCGCGATGCGTCGATGTACAGGTAGGTGCGCTTCGACAGGCTGTACTCGTAGCCCAGCGACATTTGCTTGGTCTTGACCCAGTTGTCTGGATCTTTTTGGCCGTAACCAACCAGGAACTTGCCTGGGCCCATGGTGTAGTTAGCACCCAGCACCCATGCGTTGGTCTTCGAGCCTGGCAGGCCGGCGAAGAAGGCGGTGTTGTCCTGGTCCTGACGGGTGTACAGGGCCATGACTTTCAGTTCAGGGGTAGCCATGAACGAACCGGCAGCCGACCAGACCTTGGTTTCGACGGCGTTACGCTCGTAACCCAGCATCAGGGCCGCAGGGCCGTTGTTGTAGGTGGTCGAGATCGAGAACGGGTTGGCCGATGCTTCGGCGCCAACCGGGTACTGGCCGACGGCGCGGCCGTTGGTGCCTGCACCTTCCTTGGTGGCGATGGCGGCGTTCACCTGGAAGCCGCTGGTGACTGGCGAGTTGTACCAGAAAGCGTTCGACCAGCGGTTGTTCGACGAGTTGGCCGGCTCCAGCGGCGCCGAGTTGTAGCCAGCGACTGCCAGGTCGGTGTAGAAGCCGCCCTGGTTAGGCAGTGCGTGCCATGGCTCGAAGGCGCCGATGGTTTCCTGGTACGGGGTCAGGCCGCGACCGATGCGGACCATACCGAAGTCGCCTTGCAGGCCGACGCGGCTTTGACCCTGGAACAGTGGACGCGAACCGTTTTCGACGGTGCCGGTGTCCGGCTCGTAGCGGATTTCCAGTTGGAACAGGGCTTTCAGGCCATTGCCCAGGTCTTCGGTACCTTTGAAGCCCAGGGTGTTGGCGGCGCGCTTGCCGATGCTCAGGGTGTCGCCACTACGCTTCTGGACGCCAGCGTCGAGGGTGCCGTAGATCTGGACGGAGGTTTGTGCATGGGCAACGCCGGCGAAAGCGCCAACAAGCGCGACTGCCATCAGTGACTTTTTCATTTATTCGTATCCTTCTTATAGGTGAATCGGGATCCAGAGAGCATTGAGACTTTATTGGTTTGCTGAACACTCGGACGAGTGAACATTAAATGCTTAATGCGTCAAGGTTGTCGGGTTGGTTAATTATGCGTGCTGGACTTGGTGGAAAGCCAATTTAACCAATCGTGCTGTTGTATTTTCGAAACGCTGAGTTCGCTTTTTTGCACTGTCGAAGTGCTTGCCGCACTGCAATGTGACCGAGTTCCGCCTCGTTTCGGTGCCCTTGTTCGATATCAATCATTGGGCGGTTCGGGACATGACGTGCCCGCTGCTGGCTTAGACTTTTCCCAAAACCGATGCAGTGTGGGCGCGATGTTTGCGGTTCTTGTATATTGGCAACTTTGGCCGCGGCATCTGTCGCCGCTCTCCGCCTTGCCGGACCTGATCGCGCCCCGCTGCCAATCCCATTCATAAAGACCCGTACGATGGCTAATCGTGAAGAACTGGCGATCATCCGCGGCGCCCGTGCCGGCCGCGCCGATGCCCAGCTCGCGCTAGGCAAGCGCTACCTGTTCGGCAGCGCCGGCCTGCCGCAGAGCCTGCCTACCGCACTGCACTGGCTCGACCGCGCCGCGCGCCAGGGCTGCCTGGAGTCTTGCCAATTGATCGGCAATCACGTGCCGCTCGACCTGGCGCGCCAGCATCCGGGGCCGCTGGCGCCCTGCTACGAGCGTGCCTACGATGCTGGCAACATCCGCGCCGGCCTGGTGCTGGCGCAGTTGCTGCTCGAAGATTCCGCCTCGGCAACAACAGCAGCGGCGGCGCCGCGCGCCAAGGCCTTGCGCGCTCTCGAAGACGCGGCCCGCGCCGGCTTTGCCGAAGCGCAGTGGCTGCTGGCGCGCCAGCCCGAGGCCGGCGCCAACGGCGCCAGCGCAGCGCGGGCGCCGGGCGCCATGCCGGTCGCCGCGGCCCCGGCTGTGGACACCAGCCAGCCCTGGCTGCGCCGCGCCGCCGACAACGGCTTGGCCGAAGCACAGTTCGCCCTGCTCGAACAAAGCTGGAAAAGCGCGCAGTGGCAGGATTACCTCGAACGCGCCTTGCCGCTGGCGCGCAGCCTGGCGCGCGACGAAGCCAGGCAGTCGCAGCGCCTCACCCCCGGCGAAGTCAGCCTGCTGTCGCGCGTGGCGCGCCTGCTCGAACGCGGCGCCGCAGCTGGTCCCGCGTCTGGTGTCGAATCTGGTGCCGAACCTGGCCTCGAAGCCGGCAGCGCCAGCGCCAGCGTCAGCGAGACGGAACTGCATACCTTCTGGGAACTCGCTGCCGCCGAGCACGACCGTCACGCCCAGCTGGCCATGGGCCTGTGGTATGCGCGCATGCAGGTCGATGGTACCCGGGTGGCGGGTGGCGCCGGGGCCGCCAATTTCAAAAAAGCGATCCGCTGGCTGCTGCTGGCCGGCGAGCAGGGCCTGGCCGCGGCCTGGTACGCCCTGTCGCGTATCTACATCAAGCCCGAATTTTCGCAACGCAATGTGACCGACGCCCAGCGCTACCTGGAGCGGGCGGCGGAAATGGGGTACCGGGCCGCCCAGCTCGAGTGCGGCAACAATGCCTGGCGTGCTCGCCGCGAAAACGAAAACAACGACGTGCGCGCCGTGTATTGGCTGCAGCAGGCTGCGGCCGGCGGCTGCCCCGACGCCGCGGGCGCCCTGCACAAGATCGCGCCGCGCCTGCTCGACGCCGTGCACACCGAAACCGGTGCGCTGCTGGGCTGTGCAATCGATTTGTCCGGCCATCCCTTGCTGGGGGCGCGCCTCGAGCTGGCGGCGCTGTTCGGCCTCAGCCGCGCCGAAGCGCTGCTGGTCGACCTGCACGCGGCCGACCAGGGGCATTGCCTGGTGATCGACATCCGCGCCAGCTATGGCCGCAGCAAGCGGCGCCTGGTCATGATCGACACCGCGCACGAACGCCAGTCGCTGGACCGTATCGTGGCCTTGTTCGACAACATCGATTGCGGACCTGGCGGTCCCGAAGGCAATTACCGCCAGCGCCTGTACCGGCTGCGCACCGTCGTGGCCGAGGCCGGGCCCGGACTCGCTCCGGCCAGGCCCGGCGCGGGACGCCCCGGCGCGGCCTACGGCATGGCGGCCTGAGCCTGGCGCTTTACAAGCACATTCTCCACAGCCACATTCAGAGGTCGATTTCGCCTTCGAACACCGTCACGGCGGGGCCGCTCAGGTAAACCGGCTGGCCTTCGCCGGCCCAGGCAATCGACAATTCGCCGCCGCGCGCCGACACCCGCACCGGCGAATCGAGGGCGCCACGGCGGATGCCGGCCACGACCGCCGCGCAGGCGCCGGTGCCGCAGGCCAGGGTTTCGCCGGCGCCGCGCTCGTATACGCGCAGCTTGATGTGCCCGCGGTCGAGCACTTGCATGAAGCCGGCGTTCACCCGCTTCGGGAAGCGTGGATGGTGTTCGATCTGCGGACCGAGTTCGGCCACCGGGGCCGTCTCGGCATCATCGACAACCTGCACCGCATGCGGATTTCCCATCGACACGGCCGACACCAGTACCGTGTGTTCTTCCCCATTCAGGCGCAGGCCCAGCGGCCACAGGGTGTCGCGGCCCTGGGCCTGGCCGGCCAAGCCGGTACTGTCGAAGGGCACGGCGCTTGGCGCCAGCACCGGCGCACCCATGTCGACCGTGATGCTGCCGTCGTCCTCCAGGCGTGGCTCGATGATGCCGGCCATGGTCTGCACGCGGATGCTGCGCTTGTCGCTCAAGCCTTTTTCGCTGACGAAACGGACAAAGGCGCGCGAACCGTTGCCGCACTGCTCGACTTCGCCGCCATCGCTATTAAAGATGCGGTAACGGAAGTCGCAGCCGGGTTCCAGCGGACGTTCGACCACCAGGATCTGGTCGGCGCCGACGCCGAAGCGGCGGTCACCCAGCCGGCGCCACTGCTCGGTCGTGAACGCGATGTCCTGGTTGATGGCGTCGATCACAACGAAGTCGTTGCCGGCGCCGTGCATTTTGGTGAACTTGAGTTTCATTTATTCGTCGTACAAGGATGGTTCGCCCGGCGGGCGCGTCTTGAAGCGCTTGTGGGTCCAGAAATATTCGCTCGGGGCTTCGCGCACGCGTTCCTCGATAAAGGCGTTCATGCGGCGCGTCGCTTCGACCATGTCAGTGCCAGGATAGTTTTCCCAAGCAGGATAAAAGCGCACGCGCCAGCCCTGGTAATTCGGCAGGAAAGTCGCCACCACCGGAATCACCTTGGCGCCGGTGGTCGCGGCAATCCGGCCGAGCGCGGTCAGCGTGGCCGCCGGCACGCCGAAGAAAGGCACGAACTCGGCATCCTTTTCGCCGAAGTCCATGTCCGGCAGCATAAAGTAGGGCAGGCCGTCGCGCAGCGCGCGCAGGATCGGCTTGATGCCTTCCTTGCGCGTGACCAGGCGCACCGGGCCATAGCGTTCGCGGCCATGGCGCAGGAGTTTGTCGAAGGCCGCGTTCTTTTGCGGCACGTACATGCTGCACACCGGGATCACGCGCGAAGCGACGCCGGCCACGTCCAGGCACACGAAGTGCGGGCACAGCAGGATGGTCGGACCGGCTTCCATCGCGGCCTGCGGCACCGCCGGCTCGACATGGATGAGTTTGCGTACGCGCGCTTCCGGGGCCCACCACAGGATGGAGCGCTCGAAGATGCTGCGCGAATAGCCGCGGAAATGCTGGCGCGCGATGGCATGCCGCTCTTTATCCGACAGTTCAGGCAGACACAGGCGCAAATTGGTCAGCGCGATCTGGCGCCGTTTGCCGAGGATCAGGAACATCAGGCTGCCGATGGCTTCGCCGAAACGCCCGAGTACGGGCAGCGGCAGCCAATGCAGCAGCCACAGGAAGGCAATCAGGACCCTCATGCCACGGCCTCGGCTTGCGGCGCGTCGACACCCTGCGGCTGTTTATAGCGGTTGTAGCTCCAGAAGTACTGGGCCGGTGCACGCGCGATCAATTGTTCCATCGCGCGGTTGATGCTGGCGGCCTGTTCGGCGGCGCTGCCCGACAATTCGCCCTCGAAAGGCACGAAGCGCACCACGTAGCCGCGCCCCTTGGGCAGGCGCTCGGCGTACACCAGCAGGATATCGGCCTTGCCCAGCTGGGCCAGCTTGGCCGGCAGGGTCATGGTGTAAGCGTTGCGGCCGAACCAGGGCGCCCAGGTACCTTCGCCTTCTTGCGGCACCTGGTCGGGCAGCAAGCCGATCGGCTGGCCGCTTTTCAGGGTTTTCGCCAGGATGCGTACGCCAGACAAGTTGGCCGGCGCCAGGTGCAGGTTGTGGCGTGCACGCGCGCCTTCGACCAGCGGCCGCAAGGCGTCCTTGCGCGGCGGACGATACATGACAGTCAAGGCCGTGTGCAGGGCGATTTGCTGGGCTGTCATTTCAAAACAGCCAAGGTGTGGCGTCAGGAACACAATCCCGCGGCCGGCATCGAGCACGCGCTGGACCATGTCCCAATTTTCAACAGTTGCATGGCGCGCCACGCGTTCCGGCTTGCCGCACCACACGAACGCCAGCTCGACGATGGCTTTGCCGGCCTCGGCGACGGCGGCACGCCTATAGGCGCTGTAGCCTGCCTGGGCCAGGTTGGCATCGAGGCGGCGGCGGTAGGAAGGGGAAAGCAGGTAGACCAGCCAGCCGAGGGCGGCGCCCAGCGCGTGCAGCATGCGCAGGGGAAAAATGGACAAGAATCTGAATAGAATAACTAGCATGCGTTTGATCGGGGTTCAGCACGCGCCGGCCTGCTCCGCCAAAAATTTCTTAAAGGAGCGTAAAATACCACTTTACGCAGGATCCGCCGAGTTAATAGACAACTTGCGAAGCGGAATATAAATGTCGCTAAAGCGTCGCAGGCTTGTTGCTGCGGCAGTTTTATGAACAGTAACAGGAGCCTTCATGTCCAACGATTATCTCTTCACTTCCGAATCCGTCTCGGAAGGGCACCCCGACAAAGTCGCCGACCAGATTTCGGACGCGATTCTCGACGCCATCCTCGAGCAGGATCCACGCGCCCGCGTCGCCGCCGAAACGCTGTGCAACACCGGCCTCGTCGTGCTGGCGGGCGAGATCACGACCCACGCCAACGTCGATTATATCGGCGTGGCGCGCAACACCATCAAGCGCATCGGCTACGACAACACCGATTTCGGCATCGACTACAAGGGCTGCGCCGTCATGGTCTGCTACGACAGGCAGTCCCCGGACATCGCCCAGGGCGTGGACGAAGGCGCGGGCATCGACCTCGACCAGGGCGCCGGCGACCAGGGCCTGATGTTCGGCTACGCCTGCGACGAAACCGCCGAGCTGATGCCGGCCGCCATCCACTACGCGCACCGCCTGGTCGAGCGCCAGTCGCAGCTGCGCAAGGATGGCCGCCTGCCATGGCTGCGTCCCGACGCCAAGTCGCAGGTCACCCTGCGCTATGTCGACGGCCGCCCGGTCGCGGTCGACACCGTGGTCCTGTCCACCCAACACCATCCCGACGTCACCCACTCGCAGATCGAGGAAGCGGTGATCGAGGAAATCATCAAGCCCATCCTGCCGCGCGAGTGGCTGCAAGGCACCAAGTACCTGGTCAACCCGACCGGCCGCTTCGTCATCGGCGGCCCGCAGGGCGATTGCGGCCTGACCGGCCGCAAGATCATCGTCGACACCTACGGCGGCGCAGCCCCGCACGGCGGCGGCGCGTTTTCGGGCAAGGACCCGTCCAAGGTAGACCGCTCGGCCGCCTACGCCGCCCGCTACGTGGCCAAGAACATCGTCGCCGCGGGTCTCGCGCGCCAGTGCCAGGTGCAGGTCAGCTACGCGATCGGCGTGGCGCGTCCGATCAACATCACCGTGTATACCGAAGGCACCGGCGTGATCTCCGACGAGAAAATCGCCCAGCTGGTCATGGAACACTTCGACCTGCGCCCGAAAGGCATCGTGCAAATGCTCGACCTGCTGCGCCCGATCTACCAGAAGAGCGCCGCCTACGGCCACTTCGGCCGCGAAGAGCCGGAGTTCACCTGGGAGCGCACCGACAAGGCGGCGCTGCTGCGCGCGGAAGCCGGCCTCAGCTAAGCATGGCATGTCCCTGGCCGGCGGCCAGTGAGACGACCGCGCCGGCGCCGCAAGACAGGGCGCCGGCGTTTTTCATTGCACCAGTGCCAGACGGTAGACGTGACGCAGCAACCACACGCCATCGGGCAAACGGGTAGAGCGGCTGATGTGCAGCGATGTTCCGCGGCGCAGCACGACCATGCGCACCGCGACCTGAACGTCATTTTCCACGCCTTCGCCGATCGCCACCAGCGCCAGGTCGCCGTCCCCGTTACCGCGATACAAGCTGACCGCCATTGGCGCGGCACTTTTGCCGGTGCCGAACGTGGTGCCGTTGCCGGCGAGCGACCATTGCTCGTTTGAACGAACTGTCTTGCCTGGCCCATCGTCATACGTGAAAGCGAGCTGCAGCGCGGCGCTGGCGCCGCTGATGGCGACATCCGTCGGCAGGGTCACGCCCCGGTCGGTGCCGAAGTCGCGGTAGAGCAGGCTGCCTTGCCAGCGCCCCGCCAGCCGCTGTCCCAGCAGTGCCGCGGGCGCCGGCTGGCCGATGGCCGCCAGGTCGGGCAAGCCGGCGGCGGCGCGCCAGGATGCATCCGGTTCGGCGGCGCCAACGGCCGGGGTCAGTAAGGCAAGCAGGAGGATGGTGGGGACGATGCGCATGGTGGTTTCCTGGTTCGGCGCGGGACCATCCCGCGACAGCGTTCCCGATTCAAGCCTGGTGTGAGGGCGGCGTCGCCTCAATTCCCGTCAGCGCAGGGTTTTTCATGATGTGAGCCGTGCGCCAGGCGGTCGGGCTCATGCCGGTATGGTCGCGAAAGACCCGGTTGAAGCTGGCTTTGGATGAAAACCCGCAGTCGAGCGCCAGTGCCAGCACTTCGGCGCCGGGCTGCTCGCGCATCGCGCGTTGCACCGCCTCGACCCGCATGGCATTGATCGCTGCATTGAAGTTGTTGCCGAGTCCTTGATTGAATGCGCGCGAGACATAGCTTTCGTTCGTAGCCAGGCGCCGCGCCACATCGGCGAGCGTCAAGCCGGGCTGGCGCCACCATTGCCCGTCGCGGATCTGGTCGCGCCAGGTGGCGGCCGTGGCTTGCCAGTCGCGGCCCGGCTGCGCGGGAGCGACAGTCTCATCCGGCGCAGCGGCGGCGGGCGGCGCCGTGCCGGTTAGCATTTGCGGAAACTTCCTGTCGGCATGACGCCAAGCGTCCAGGCCCAGCCAGAAGACGAGGGCCGCGAAAGCCAGGTATTGCGGAAAGCGGTCGTAATAGTTCAAGGGTGTGAACCCGTAACTGTACACATCGAAGCCGGCTGACACCGCCAGCCATAAGCCCAGGGAAACCAGCACGCTGCCAAGCCAGGGCTGGCGCTGCGCATCGACGTCGCTGACATGGGAGCGCAGCCGGGCCAGGTAGCGCCGGCGCAAACGCCAGGTCAGCACCAGATACATCCCCAGCGACAGGGCGCCGGCTGCATCTTGCAAAGGAGAAATCCAACCACTGTGGACGCTGGCATCCCACGCGTCCTTTTCCGCCAGCGGCAGGGCGAATGCCCACAGCATATAGGCGAGATCGAGCGCGGCCGGCGCCAGGTGCCAGCCCCAGCGTGGCGGCAAGCCAGGCGTGATCAGGCGCATCGTATACAGATAGAGCAGGGGGCCGATGGCCAGGCGCAGGTCGAAGGGGGCAAATGACAGCCAGGGCCAGGCATCGTAGGCGCCGGCGAAACCGAGCACATAGGGCATCAGCCTCAGCACCGCCACCAGCAGCAGGGCCGACAGCAGGCGCTGGGCGCTGCGGTTGCCACGCGCGCACCATAGCAGGAGGGCAACGAGCATGCCGAAAGCGGCAGCCAGGCCAAGCGTGGTACTCCATGGACCGAAACGCAGCACGCCGCCCCCCTGTTGACGATTGTTCAGCATGGCCAGTATATCTGCCACGTGCACGCGCCGGGCGGTATCCAGCGCCGGTCAAGCATGCTAAACTACCCCGTTCCGAGGAGCGTTGCGACGAAAAGATTCCTTTTCGCCAGGCTCGGACATCAACACCGCGCTCACGTTACTTTTTTCTAAACATTGAAAGGAGGGCGTGATGAACGCCGTACTGAAAGATACCCAAGACTTCCTCGTTGCAGACATCTCCCTGGCCAGCTGGGGCGAGAAGGAAATCCGCATCGCCGAAACCGAAATGCCGGGCCTGATGGCAATCCGTGAGGAATACGCCGCGACCCAGCCCCTGAAGGGCGCACGCATTGCCGGTTCCCTGCACATGACCATCCAGACCGCCGTGCTGATCCGCACGCTGGAAGCCCTCGGCGCGCAAGTGCGCTGGGCATCGTGCAACATCTACTCGACCCAGGACCACGCCGCCGCTGCCATCGCATCGGTCGGCACGCCGGTGTTCGCCATCAAGGGCGAAACCCTGGACGAATACTGGGAATACACCCACCGCATCTTCGAGTGGCCAGGCGACAACCATGCGAACATGATCCTCGACGACGGCGGCGACGCGACCCTGCTGCTGCACCTGGGCACCCGCGCCGAGAAAGACATCTCCGTGCTGGCGAATCCTGGCTCGGAAGAAGAAATCTGCCTGTTCAACGCCATCAAGGGCCGCCTGGCCAAAGACCCGTCGTGGTACTCGAAGCGCCTGCCATGCATCCTGGGCGTGACCGAGGAAACCACCACCGGCGTGCACCGCCTGTACCAGATGCACCAGGAAGGCAAGCTGGCCTTCCCGGCGATCAACGTCAACGACTCCGTCACCAAGTCGAAGTTCGACAATTTGTACGGCTGCCGTGAGTCCTTGGTCGATGGCATCAAGCGCGCCACCGACGTCATGATCGCCGGCAAAGTGGCCGTCATCGCCGGCTACGGTGACGTCGGCAAGGGCTCGGCGCAGGCCATGCGCGCCCTGTCGGCGCAAGTCTGGGTCACCGAAATCGATCCGATCTGCGCACTGCAGGCGGCGATGGAAGGCTACCGCGTCGTGACCATGGACTACGCTGCCGAACATGGCGACATTTTTGTTACCTGCACCGGCAACTACCACGTCATCACCGAGCAGCACATGCTCAAGATGAAGGACCAGGCGATCGTCTGCAACATCGGCCACTTCGACAACGAAATCGAAGTCGCGGCGATCAAGAAGTACGAGTGGGAAAACATCAAGCCGCAAGTCGATCACGTGATCTTCCCGGATGGCAAGCGCATCATCCTGCTGGCCGAAGGCCGCCTGGTGAACCTGGGCTGCGGCACCGGTCACCCATCGTACGTGATGAGCTCGTCGTTCGCGAACCAGACCATCGCCCAGATCGAGCTGTTCGCCAACACCGCCAACTACCCGGTCGGCGTCTACACGCTGCCGAAGCACCTGGACGAAAAGGTCGCGCGCCTGCAGCTGAAGAAGCTGAACGCCCAGCTGACCACGCTGACCGAAGAGCAGGCTGCCTACATCTCGGTGAGCCAGGATGGTCCGTACAAGCCGGACCACTACCGCTATTAATGAGCGGCTGAGCGTTGCTAGCAAGCAGCGTTACTGAGCAACGCTGCTAAGCGGCGCTTAAGCGAGATGAAGTAATTTCACACCGGCATCCTGTGCAAACAGGGTGCCGGCTCGCCCCTTGCGCATCTGCGCGCACCCAGCCCTACCGAACAACAAGAAACGCACCACGAAAGAAGTTGAACATGCGCCTGCTCCTGACCTGGCTGATCAACGCTGCTGCGCTGATGGCCCTGCCTTACCTGATGCACTCCGTCGCCGTCAGCAATGTCGGCACCGCCCTGATCGCCGCGCTCGTGCTGGGCCTGGTCAACACGCTGATCCGGCCTATGCTGGTATTGTTGACCTTGCCCGTCACGCTGCTGTCGATGGGGCTGTTTATCCTGGTCCTGAATGCCTTGCTGTTCTGGCTGGTATCGCACTGGGTGAGCGGTTTCGAGGTAGCCGGTTTCTGGTCGGCCTTCCTGGCAGCTATTCTGTACAGCATCATTTCGTGGGCGCTTTCCACCTTGCTCCTGAAAGACGATGGAAACTCATAATTTCAGCATCGAGTTTTTCCCGCCCAAGACCCCCGAGGGCGTGGAAAAACTGCGCGTCACGCGCCGCAAGCTGGCCGAACTGAACCCGACCTACTTCTCGGTCACCTTCGGCGCCGGCGGCACCACCCAGCAGGGTACGCTCGATACCGTACGCGACATCATGGCCGACGGCCACCTGGCCGCACCGCACCTGTCCTGCATCGGCGCCACGCGCGACTCGATCCGCAGTATCCTGCAGCAGTTCCAGCAGCAGGGCATCCGGCGCCTGGTGGCGCTGCGCGGCGATTTGCCGAGCGGCTATGGCGGCGCCGGCGAACTGCGCTATGCCAATGAACTGGTGGAATTCATTCGCCAGGAAACCGGCGACTGGTTCCACATCGAGGTGGCGGCCTACCCGGAAATGCACCCGCAAGCCCGTTCGCCCCAGGACGATTTGCAGAGCTTTGCGCGCAAGATCGGGGCCGGCGCGAATGCCGCGATCACCCAGTACTTCTACAATGCCGACGCCTATTTCCAATTCGTCGACAACGTGCGCAAGCTCGGCATCGACGCGCCGATCGTGGCCGGCATCATGCCGATCACGAACTACACGCAACTGATGCGCTTTTCCGACATGTGCGGCGCCGAGATCCCGCGCTGGGTGCGACTGAAGCTGGCCAGCTTCGGCGACGACAGCGCGTCGATCAAGGCCTTTGGCCTGGACGTGGTGACCGGCCTGTGCGAACGCCTGCTTGCCGGCGGCGCGCCCGGCCTGCACTTCTACAGCATGAACCAGGCCGCGGCCACCACCGCGATCTGGCAGCGCCTGACCGGCAAATAAGCCCCGGCGCACGCAACCCATCCCGGCAGCGCCCGCGCCTTGCCGGGATTTTTTATGTCCGATTCATTCCAGGCTGGTCGCTTCGGTCACGATCAGGTCGAGCGGCACATCGTGCACATCGACATCGAACTGCGCCGCCTGGCAGGCATAGGCCACGCCCAGGGTGGCCGGACGCACGCCGCCAGCCAGGGTGCGGTCGTAGAAGCCGCCGCCATAGCCGAGCCGGTAGCCGCGCTCGTCGAAACCGAGGCAGGGCACCAGCAGGGCAGGGGGACGCGCTACCAAACGCAGGTCCGCCGGCACCGCGATCCCGGTCAGGTCCTTGCCCATGGCCTCGCCCGGCGACCAGGCGCCAAATCCCAGCGCCGCATGGCGCTCCAGCACCACCGGCAAGGCCAGGGCCGCGCCCTCGGTTGCCAGGACACGGTAAGTTTCGCCCAGGTCGGGCTCGCCGCCCAGCGGCCAGTACACCGCCAGCAGCGGCGGACGGGTGCGCCGCCACCAGGCCAGTACCTGCTCCGCGATCCGGCGGTCGGCAAGGCGTTTTTCGTCCCCGATCAGTCCGGCACGTTGGGATTTGAGGTGTTTGCGCAACGCCGCCTTGGCTGAGGCCGCCGCTGCAGGGTCCGAAACCGTCCCGCTGGAGGCGTTCTCTGGCGGCACGATTGATGCGCATGGTATTCTTGATTCGCCGGTCATGTTATCGAATGAGGTTGAACAGCTGTGTTTTTGCTTCCAAAGAAATTGCTAGCCGGCGCTGTGTTTGCAGCCCTGGGCACCGCCACCAGTGTCGCCGCCATGGCCGCCATGGCTGACGCACCGCCAGGGCAAACGCCGCCCGCACCGGGCGCCGAAGTGTCCACGACCTTGGCCACGACTGCGGCCACCACCTCTGCCGCCACCGCACCCGGTGAAGCATCGCGCGCCGACGACGACACCTTCCTGCTATTGCGCGAAGCGGCGCGCCAGAACGACGCCGCCCGCACGAATGCCCTGGCGTCGCGCCTGCCGAACTACGTGCTTCCCGGCTACGTCGACTATTATCGTCTCAAACCGCGCCTGCGCGAGGCCACGCAGGACGAGATCCGCAGCGTACTCAGCCGTTACGAAGGCAGCGCCGTGGCGGATCGCCTGCGCACCGACTGGCTGCTCGAACTCGGGCGCCAGCGCGACTGGAACACCTTCGAGCGCGAAATGGCCCTGCTGGTGCGCAGCGACGACTTGCAAGTGCGCTGCTATGCCTTGCTGGCGCGCGCCCTGCGCGGCGAACGCGTGACGGCCGAGGCACGTGCCTTGCTGGTCAACCCGCCCGCGTACGGCGAAGGCTGCGCCGCCCTGATGACGCAGTTGTCGCAGCTGAACCAGCTGGGCCAGGACGAGCTGCTGGCCCAGCTGCGCCTGGCCGGCGAAATGGGGGCCACCGGTCCGTCGCGCCGCATCGCCGCGCTGCTCGGCGCCTCCGACACCCGCGCCGCCCAGGCCGTCGACGTACCGGCCGTGGCCATGGCGCGCGGCATCGGCGACAACCGCGTCGAACACGAGATTTATTTGGTGGCCCTGGGCCGCATGGCACGCACCAGCCTGAAGCTGGCGGCGGTGGCGCTGGACAAGAACAGCAGTAAGTTCAGCGCCGAGGAGCGGGCGATCGGCTGGGCCAACCTGGCGCTGGCCGCATCGATCACCTTGTCGAACGATGCCCACGATTACTGGAAACGGGCGCAAGGCGCGCCGCTGACCAATTTCCAGCTCGAATGGAAAACCCGCATGGCGCTGCGCCGCAACGACTGGGCGACGGTTGCCGCCACGATCGACGCGATGCCGCCGGTCCTGGCCGCCGAGTCCGGCTGGATCTACTGGCGCGGCCGCGCCCACGAAGCCCAAGGCCGCAAGGAAGATGCACAAGCCCTGTTCCGCCGCATCGCGACCCCGAACAATTTCTATGGCCAATTGTCGATGGAAGAGCTGGGCGAGCTGGTGAGCACGCCGCCGCTGGCCGCGGCGCCAACGCCGGGCGAAGTCGCCTATGTGGCGGCGCTGCCGGCGGTGCGCCAGGCCCTGAAATTCTACGCCCTGCGCCTGCGCGCCGACGGCAACCGCGAGTGGAACTGGGCGCTGCGCAACTTGTCCGAGCGCCAGCTGCTGGCCGCCGCCGAGTATGCGCGCCGCAACGAATTGCTCGACCGCATGGTCGAGACTTCGCTGCGCACGCGTACCGAGCTCGACTTCAGCCAGCGCTTCCCGGCCCCGCACAACGAGATCCTGCAGCCGGCCGCGAAAAATCTTTCGCTCGACAGCGCCTGGGTGTATGGCCTGATCCGCCAGGAATCGCGCTTCGTCAGCGATGCCCGCTCGGGCGTGGGCGCGGCCGGCCTGATGCAGGTGATGCCGGCCACCGGCAAGTGGGTGGCGGCAAAGATCGGCCTGACCGACTTCGTGCACGACATGCTGCACGACGCGCGCACCAACATCACGCTGGGCACCAACTACATGAACATGGTGCTGGAAAATAACGGCGGCTCGCAGGTGCTGGCCACCGCCGCCTACAACGCCGGCCCGGGCCGCTCGCGTACCTGGCGCGGCCTGCTCGATGCGCCGATGGAAGGCGCGGTGTTCGTCGAGTCGATTCCCTTCTCCGAAACCCGAACCTATGTGCGCAACGTAATGTCGAACGCGACCAACTATGCCGCTTTGTTCGACAAGCGGCCGCAATCGCTCAAGGCGCGCCTCGGCACCATCACGCCCAAGGGAACGACGGCTGCCTTGCCCTGATTCACCCTGCATTGCCTTCTTGACGAGGCCCCCATGCGCGACGTGTCGGTGGTGGTATTCGGCGGTTCCGGTTTCATCGGCAACCATTTGCTGGCGCTGCTGGCCGAGGAGAGCATCCCGGTGCTGCTGCCCGCGCGCCATCCCGAGCGCGTGCGCCACCTGAGCATGCTGCCCGGCGTCGACGTGGTCGAGGCCGACATCCACGACGACGCCACCCTGCGCCGCCTGCTGGCCGGGCACACGGGGGCGATCAACCTGGTCGGCATCCTGCATGGCAGCCGCGGCCAGCCCTACGGTCCGGAATTCCGCCAGGCCCACGTTGCGCTGCCGCGCCGCATCGTCGACGCCTGCGCGGCCACCGGTGTCGAACACTACCTGCACATGAGCGCCCTCGGCGCGAACATCGACGGTCCCTCGATGTACGCGCGTTCGAAGGCCGACGGCGAACTGGCCGCGCGCAGCCGGCCCGAGGTCGCGGCCACCATTTTCCGGCCCTCGGTGGTATTCGGCCCGGGCGACCATTTCCTCACCGCGTTCGCGCGCCTGCAGCGGCGCTTTCCCATCATTCCGCTGGCCTGCGCGCACGCCGTGTTCCAGCCGGTCTACGTGTGCGACGTGGCCCAGGCCTTCCTGCATGCGCTGCGCGACCCGTCCACGCGCCAGCAGGTCTACCAGCTCGGCGGGCCGCAGGTCTACACGCTGGCCGAACTGGTGCGCCTGGCCGGACGCCATGCCGGCTGCGAGCGCCCGGTTGTCGAACTCCCGGATCGCCTGGCGCGTCTGCAGGCATGGCTGTTCGAGCGGCTGCCGGGCGAACCGATCCTCACCCGCGACAACCTCGACTCGATGCGGGTCGATAACGTGATCGACCCGGCGGTCCAGGACTTGACAGCGGCCGCCTTGGGAATCAAGCTCACAGCGCTCGAGTCGGTTGCGCCACACTACCTGGCGCCCGGCGCGCCGCTCGACCGCCTGCGCGCCCGCGCCGGCCGCTAACCGCATTTATTCTCCCTGGACAGGAAACCCATGCAGACCACGGAACTCGACCCGACCCTCAGCGATGCCCTGGACAAGGCGCGCCAGCCCGGCCTGACGCTCGTCATCGGCAACAAGAACATCTCGTCCTGGTCGATGCGGCCCTGGGTGGCGGCGGCCGCCTTCAACATCCCGTTCACCGAAGTGCGCCTGCTGCTCGACCAGCCCGACACCGCCGCGAAAATCGCGCACTATTCGCAGGCGGGCCGGGTGCCGGTGCTGCTGGCCGGCGAGATGACGATCTGGGACAGTCTCGCCATCTGCGAATACCTGGCCGAGCAGTTCCCCGACAAGCACCTGTGGCCGCAGGACGTGGCCGCGCGCGCCATGGCGCGTTCGATCAGCGCCGAGATGCATTCGGGCTTCGCGTCCCTGCGCAGCGACATGTCGATGAACATCCAGGCGCATTTGCCGGGCCGCGGCCGCACGCCGGGCGCCCAGGCCGACATCGGCCGCATCTGCGAGATCTGGGAAGACTGCCTGGCGCGCTTCGGCCACCACGAATACCTGTTCGGCGACTTCTCCATCGCCGACGCCTTCTATGCGCCGGTGGTCACGCGCTTCAAGACCTATGGCGTGGCGCTGGCGCCGGCCTTGCAGGCCTATTGCGAGCGCGTGCTGGCCCATCCGGCGGTGGCGCGCTGGGTGCGCGAAGCCATGCAGGAAACCGAGTCGGCGCCGCAGCACGACCTGCCACCCGCATGACGATGAAGATCTACGTTGTCGGCGGCGCCGTGCGCGATGCGCTGCTGGGCCTACCGGTGCAGGACCACGACCACGTGGTGGTCGGCGCCACCCCGGAGCAGATGGCCGCCGCCGGTTTCCGCCCGGTGGGCAAGGACTTCCCGGTCTTCCTGCATCCAAAGACGCAGGAGGAATACGCCCTGGCGCGCACCGAGCGCAAGACTGCGCCCGGCTACCATGGCTTCGTCTTCCACACTTCGCCCGAGGTCACGCTGGAGGACGACCTGGTGCGGCGCGACCTGACCATCAACGCCATGGCCCAGGGTGACGATGGCGTGATCGTCGACCCCTACGGCGGCCGGCGCGACCTGGACGCGCGCCTGTTCCGCCATGTATCGGACGCCTTTGCCGAAGACCCGGTGCGCATCCTGCGCGTGGCGCGCTTTGCCGCGCGCTTCTTCGACTTCCGCGTGGCCGATGAGACGAATGCGCTGATGCGCAGCATGGTCGAGGCGGGCGAAGCCGATGCGCTGGTGCCCGAACGCGTCTGGCAAGAAATCGCGCGCGGCCTGATGGAGCGCCGTCCTTCGCGCATGTTCGCCGTGCTGCGCGACTGCGGCGCGCTGGCGCGCATCATGCCGGAGCTCGATGCGCTGTGGGGCGCGACGCTTGACGAAGATGCGGACAGCGGTGTCCGCGCGATGGCCGTGATCGACCATGCCGCCGGCCGTGGCCTCGGCCTGGCGGTGCGCTTTGCCGCCCTGGTGCGCGAGGTCGACGCACTCGACAGCCTGTGCCAGCGCCTGAAGCTGCCGAACGACTGCCGCGACCTGGCCCTGATGACGGCGCGCGAGCATGCCGCCATCGGCGCCGCCCAAGAGATGTCGGCCGAGGACCTGGCGGCGCTGTTCGCCCGCTGCGACGCCTACCGCAAGCCGGAGCGTTTTGCCGACATGCTGCTGGCGATAGGAGCCGCGGCCTGCAGCGACGACTACCCGCAGCGCCCCTGGCTGCTCGGCGCCCTCGACGCCGCGCGCAGCGTGAACGCGGGCGAGGTCGCCGCCCGCTGCGGCGCGGACAAGGCGGGCATTCCGCAAGCCGTGCTGGCCGCGCGCGTGGCGGCGGTGCGCGACTGGATGGAAGCTGCATAACATATAGACAGCGTCGTCCGCGCTTCGTATAGTCGCGCGCTCCATGGGCTCACGAAATGGACTCGGCATGCGGCGGATGAACCAGATCGGCGTGAAGGCAGATGGCAAGCAGTGCCCGGCGGGGTCTACGGCCTGGCGCGGTTTGTTCATGCTGGTGTGTATCGCGATGGCGCTCCTGCCCTGGCTCTGGCCGGCTCGGCGCCACGCGGAACGCTTCAGTTAACTCTTGTTACAAGCGCGTGCGCGAACCGCCCCGCGCATGCGCTATGCTCCACCAACTATGGGTAAATTGTTACGTTGGTCGGACCAGGCGTTTGCAAAAAGCATGCGCCGAATGGAGGCGCTGCATCCGCGGCGCCGGCTGCAGTTCGTCGCCGGCGCGGCGGCGGTGCTGATCGCGCTGCTGGCGGTGCTGTACACGCGCACCACCGGCGTCGATGTCGATAACCAGAACCGCGTGATGTACCAGCTGCACGCGCTGCAGCAGCTCGATGCCGAGTGGGACACCAACCTGCTGCGCGCCCATATCGGCAGCGGCATGGCCGACGCGCGCCTGGCCGCGCCGCTGCCGCAGGTGCGCCAGCTGATGGAGAACCTGGAGGCGGCGCTGCCGGTCACGCGCGGCCGCGACGCGCGCCAGGCGCATACGGCGCTGGCCGCCGCGCTGGGCATGAAGGCCGACCTGGTGGCCGAGTTCCGCAGCCTGAACCCGCCGCTGCGCGCCGCCCTGCAGTCGCTGCCGCCGACGCTGGCCGACCTCAAGACGGAGCTGGGCGGCATCGAAGGCGCGCTGGCGCCGGGCCGCGTGGTGGTGCGCCTCGACGCGCTGCTGAACGATTTATTGGCCGATACCCTGCGCTACAACCTGGCGCCGGGCCCGGGCCTGGCCAGGCGCATCGAAAGCACGCTGGCCCAGATCGAGCCGCAGAAGTCGCGCTTTTCCCAGGCCATCATGGACCAGATCGACGCCCTGGCGCGCGATACCCGCACCATCCTGGCGAACCGCCCGCGCGAAAACGCGCTCGAGGCGCAGATCGCCGCGCTCGGCACCGGCGAGGCGATGGCGCGCCTGGGCCGCGAATTCGACCGCGCCTTCCAGGCCGAGGTGCTGGAACGCCAGCGCTACCGCGGCTTCCTGTTCGGCTATTCGATCCTGCTGCTGGCGCTGCTGGCCTACGCCGGCTGGCGCCTGCGCCGCAGCTACCGCATCATCAACGACGTCAACCACCGCCTGAAGGCCGCCAACGACACGCTGGAACACCGCGTGGCCGAGCGCACCGCCGAACTCGAGGAGCAGTCGAAGAAGCTGGCGCGCCTGGCCCAGCACGACAGCCTGACCGGGCTGGTGAACTATGGCCAGCTGACCCGGCTGCTGGAACTGTCGCTGGTGCGCGCGGCGCGGCGCGATACCGTGGTGGTGGCGATGTTCATCGACCTCGACGGCTTCAAGGGTGTGAACGATACCTGGGGCCATGCCACCGGCGACCTGGTGCTGCAGCTGGTGGCGCGCCGCGTGCAGAAGGTGCTGCGCGCCGAGGACGTGCTGGCGCGCCTGGGCGGCGACGAATTCGTGATCATGCTCGAAGGCGTGAACGTGGCCGAGGGCGCGCTGCGCGTGGCGCAGACGGTGCTCGGCGAAATCGAAGGCATCAACGAGGCCGACGGCAACCCGGTGTCGATCTCGGCCAGCATCGGCATCGCCAGCGCGCGCGGCCGCGCCGGCGCCGAATGGGGCGCGGCGGCGCTGCTGGCGGACGCCGACAAGGCGATGTACGCGGCCAAGCAGGCCGGCAAGGGCACCTTCATCATCAGCCCGAATGCGCAGTGGGGCAGTGCGGAAACCGACGCGGCGGCCGGTACGGAGCACGCTGTGAAGGACGGCGGCGGCTGATCGGCTAGAATGGCCGCATGTCCGAGAAACCGCGCCGCCGCAATCCCTTCGCCCACTGGCTGGCCAGCCTGGCCGGCAAGACCGACCGCCCCGCCGTCCTGGTCAAGGAACTGGGCAAGCGCGACCGCCGCCGCATGCTCAGGCATTTCCTGGCCCTCGACAAGGACGACCGCCTGCTGCGCTTCGGCACCGTGCTGCCCGACGAGCAGATCCACGCCTATGTGGACAAGATCGATTTTTCGCGCGACATCGTGTTCGGCGTGTTCAGCCACGTATTCCAGCTGGTCGGCGTCGGGCACCTGGCCTTCGGCCCGCCGCACGCGGGCCACGCCGCGGACACCACCAAGGCGCGCGTGGCGGAATTCGGCGTGTCGGTGTCGGCCAGCGCGCGCGGGCAGGGCGTGGGTACGCGGCTGTTCCGCCGTGCATCCATCCACTGCCGCAATTCGGACATCGACACCCTCTACATGCAGTGCCTGTCGACCAACCGCACCATGATGCACATCGCCAAAAAGGCGGGCATGGAAATCAAGCGCGAGTACGGCGAGGCCGACGCCTACCTGCACCTGCCGCCGCCGAGCGCGCGCAGCGTGATGCGCGAGGCACTCGACGAACAATTGGCGGTCATCGACTACACGGTAAAAGCGAATGCGCGCGCGGCGGTGAAGTGGTTCACGCCGCGCAAACGCACGAAGTGAGGCAATCGTAGGGTGGGCCGGGCCGCGCCAGGCACTTGTGCCCACGCGGCACCACGGATGCACCTCGAAAAGCTGCCCTTAGGCGATGGAAACGGCTGCTCCTTGCGGTTTTTCGATCGATCAGCCGTTCTACCGCGTGGGCTCGAGAGCCTAGCGCGGCCCGGCCCACCCGACGAAACCCATGAAACCCACGAAAATCGAGGCAACCGCGATCACCGCGTCGCTGGCCCTTCGATCGGCAGCGCCGTCGTTTCCTTGATACGCTGCAGCGCAAAGCTCGACTTCACGTCCAGCACCGACGGGTGGCGCAGCAGGGTCGCCATCATGAAGCGCGAGAAGTGGTCCATGTCTTCCACGTGCACGCGCAGCAGGAAGTCCATGTCCCCGGTCATCGCGTAGCAGGCCACCACTTCCGGCCAGGCCGCCACCGCCTGCGCGAACTCGAAGCGCGGCGAAGTGGCCGGGACGCGCGAGTTGGCCGGGCCTTCGCTGTGTTTTTCCAGGCGCACGTTCACATAGGCCAGCAAGCCGAGCCCGATCTTGTCGGGGTCGACCAGGGCCACGTACTGGCGGATCACGCCGGCCTCTTCCAGGCGCTTGATGCGGCGCAGGCAGGGCGAGGGCGACAGGTTCACGCGCTCGGCCACATCCTGGTTCGACAGGCGTCCGTCGGCCTGCAGGATCTCCAGGATCTTGCGATCGGTTTTATCGAGCTCGATCTTCGACATAAATATTCCTTCCATTGAAACCAGCCGCAATTTTATTGCGCATTTGCTTCGCCGTGGGGAATTGATTGGTATTTAATGCCGGGGGCACAAGACTATACTGTCGCCATCCACGGAGGAGACAACTCCGTCGGCGCCACACAATAAAAAACCGGCGCCAACACAGCAGGAGCGCAGCAACACGGACAGCCGGACTGCCATGCAGGACGGCTGCTCTCGTCTTTCGCTCGCCCTGCACGACGACAACGGAGACAGCATGAACGCACCCCTCGACCTCTCCCAGCTGCAGCCATCGCAGCCGGAACACGAGATTTCCCTCGACGACAAGTGGACGCTGGCGCGCGGCCGCGCCTTCATGACCGGCACCCAGGCCCTGATCCGCCTGCCGATGCTGCAGCGCGAACGCGACCTGCAGGCTGGCCTGGACACCGCCGGCTACATCACCGGCTACCGCGGCTCGCCGGTCACCGCCGTCGACCAGACCGCGATGAAGGCGAAAAAACACCTCGACGCCCACCACGTCAAGTTCCATCCGGGGATGAACGAAGACCTGGCGGCCACCGCCGTCTGGGGCACCCAGCAGAGCAACCTGTACAAGGATGCCAACTACGACGGCGTGTTCGCCATGTGGTACGGCAAGGGCCCGGGCGTGGACCGCTGCGGCGACGTCTTCAAGCACGGCAACAATGCCGGCTCCGCCAAGCACGGCGGCGTGCTGGTGCTGGCCGGCGACGACCATGCAGCCAAGTCCTCGTCCACCGCCCACCAGTCCGACCACATCCTCACCGCCTGCGGCATCCCGGTGCTGTACCCGTCGTCGGTGCAGGAATACATCGACTACGGCCTGCACGCCTGGGCCATGAGCCGCTACACCGGCCTGTGGGTGTCGATGAAGTGCGTCACCGACGTCATCGAATCCGGCGCCGTGGTCGACCTCGACCCGGACCGCGTGCAGACCGTGATCCCGACCGACTTCGAGGTCCCCGAAGGCGGCCTGAACATCCGCTGGCCGGACGCCGTGCTGGACCAGGAAGTCCGCATGAACAACCATAAATGGTATGCGGCCCTGGCCTACGCCCGTGCGAACAAGCTGAACAAGATCATCTGGGACAGCCCGATGCCGAAGATCGGCATCATCACCGCCGGCAAGAGCTATGTCGACACGCGCCAGGCGCTGGCCGACCTCGGCATCGACGAACAGGCAGCAAGCGACATCGGCATCCGCCTGTACAAGATCGGCATGACCTGGCCGCTCGAATCCGAAGGCGTGCACGAATTCGCACGCGGCCTCGATGAGATCCTGGTCGTGGAAGAAAAGCGGCAAGTGATGGAATACGCGCTGAAGGAAGCGCTGTATAACCTGCCCGATGGCGAGCGTCCGCGCGTGGTCGGCAAGTTCGACGACACCGGCGAATGGAGCAACAAGGACCGCAAGGGCCACGGCGACTGGCTGCTGCCGGCCACCTATGAACTCAATCCGGCCCAGATCGCGCGCGCCATCGCCTCGCGCATCTCGCATTACTGCGCCGGCCACCCGGTGGCCGAGCGCGTACGCGAGCGCATCGCCTTCCTCGAAGCGAAAGAGCTGGTGCTGAAGAACATCCCGGCCAAGGCGAATCCCGAGACCGACCGCATCCCTTACTTCTGCTCGGGTTGCCCGCACAACAGCTCGACCAAGGTACCGGAAGGCTCGCGCGCCATGGCCGGTATCGGCTGCCACTACATGGTGCTGTGGATGGACCGCGAGACCTCGACGTTCACCCACATGGGCGCCGAGGGCACGACCTGGATCGGCCAGGCGCCGTTCACCAGCGAGAAGCACGTGTTCGTGAACCTGGGCGACGGCACCTATTTCCACTCCGGGATCCTGGCGGTGCGCGCGTCGGTGGCGGCCAAGGTGAACATCACCTATAAAATCCTGTACAACGACGCGGTCGCCATGACCGGCGGCCAGAACGTCGACGGCCCGCTGGACCCCGGCATGATCACGCGCCAGATCGCCGCCGAAGGCGTGAAGCCCATCATCGTCGTCACCGACGAGCCGGACAAATACCCGAGCGACTATGCCTGGGCCGAAGGCGTGACCGTGCGCCACCGCTCCGAGCTGATGGACGTGCAAAAGGAACTGCGCGAGATGCCGGGCGTCTCCGCCGTGATCTACGACCAGACCTGCGCCTCCGAGAAGCGCCGCCGCAGGAAAAAAGGCGAGTTCCCCGACCCGGCCAAGCGCGCCGTCATCAACGAAGCCGTGTGCGAAGGCTGCGGCGACTGCTCGGTGCAGTCGAACTGCCTGTCGGTCGAGCCGCTGGAGACGGAGCTGGGCCGCAAGCGCCAGATCAACCAGTCCTCGTGCAACAAGGACTTCTCGTGCGTGTCCGGCTTCTGCCCGAGCTTTGTCACGGTGGAGGGCGGCGGTTTGAAAAAGCCAAAGAAAGCCGCCGCTGCAAGCGACAACGCCTTGCCAGTGCTGCCGGCGCCGCGCATCCCGGAAATCGGCACGCCCTTCGGCATCCTGGTCGCCGGCATCGGCGGCACCGGCGTGGTGACCGTCGGCCAGATCCTGGCGATGGCGGCCCACGTCGAGGGCAAGGGCGCCATCGTGCTCGACCAGTCCGGCCTGGCCCAGAAGGGCGGCCCGGTGATGTCGCACGTGCGCCTGGCCCGGCACCAGTCCGACCTGCACGCGACCCGCGTCGGCACCGGTAGCGCGGATCTCGTGATCGGCTGCGACCAGATCGTCGCCGCCAGCCGCGATGCGCTCTCGCGCATGGGCGAAGGCCGCACCTGGGCCGCCGTGAACAACACCGGCGCCACCACCGCCGCCTTCGTGAAGAACCCGGACTGGCAGTTCCCGGCCGAAGGGTCGCGCGGCGCCATCCAGCAAGCCTGCGGCGAGGGCCAGGTCGACTTCATCGACGCCGGCCGCATCGCCACCGCGCTGATGGGCGACGCCATCGCCACCAACATGTTCATGCTCGGCTACGCCTTCCAGAAGGGCCGCGTGCCTTTGACGGAAGCGGCGCTGATGAAGGCGATCGAACTGAATGCCGTCTCGGTCCCGTTCAACAAGGCCGCCTTCAACTGGGGCCGCACGGCCGCGCACGACCTGGCGTCCGTGACCAGGGTGGCGACGCCGGCCAAGGTGGTGGAATTCAAGCGCACGCAAACGCTCGATGAACTCATCGCTCGCCGCGTCGAACTGCTCACCGCCTACCAGGACGCCGCGTATGCCGCGCAGTACAAGGCCTTCGTCGAGCAGGTGCGCGCGCAGGAAGCGCAGCTGGGCAAGGGCACGCGCCTGACCGAAGCCGTGGCCCGCTACTTCCACAAGCTGATGGCCTACAAGGACGAGTACGAGGTCGCGCGCCTGCATACCGACCCGGCCTTCCGCGAGAAGATCGCCGGCATGTTCGAGGGCGACATCAAGCTGAAATTCCACCTGGCGCCGCCGCTGCTGGCCAGGAACGACAAGGAAGGCCGCGCGATCAAGCAGGAATTCGGCCCGTGGATGATGAACGCCTTCGGCGTGCTGGCCAAGTTCAAGCGCCTGCGCGGCACGCCGTTCGACGTGTTCGGCTATACCGCCGAACGCAAGATGGAGCGCGCGCTGATTGCCGAGTACCGCGCCACGGTGGCGGCCCTGCTGCCCAAGCTCTCCGCCGAGAACCTGGCCCAGGCGGTGGCGATCGCCAGCATTCCGGAAGACATCCGCGGCTATGGCCATGTGAAGGCGCGCCACTTGCAGGCGGCGAAGGAGAAGGAAGCGAATTTGTTGTCGGCGTTCCACAATCCGGCGCCGAGCAGCCGCGCCGCTTGAGGCGCCGTGTGATCTGAGCCTGGCAGCGATACCGCGCCGGAGCTGGCTGTGCGCCAGCCCCGGCGTTTTTTTTCGTCCAGGAAAAACCTGTGAGAAGAAAAGTTATGGAAAAAAAATTTAAAAAAAGCAATCGTGCGCTCTTCTCAAACCGTCGGGCTTGTCTTACTCTTTCTTAACAAACTTGTCCATTACTTAACGAATACCATGAAGACGACAACCGCTTCCCAGGGTCAATTGACCACATCGCTACGCCTGATCTGCACCGCGGTCGTTGCCGCTTCCGCGCTTGCCGCTTGCGGCGGTGGCGGTGGCGGCGGGGGTGGCGGTTCCGCCGCCACCCCGCCGGTCAGCACCACGCCACCGACGACCACCCCGCCGACGACCACCCCGCCGAGCACCACGCCGCCGGCCTACACGCCAGGCCAGCCGAACACCGGCGCGAATCCGGACGTCGCGACCCTGGGCAACGCCTTCGACACCTACTGGAACTTCTGCGCCAAGCCGCGCACCGGTACCGATCCGTACACCGGCAAGGCCTACCCGGACAAGCAGGGCAGCCTGCGCGACGAGCTGACCTTCCTGCGCGCCTGGTCGAACCAGTACTACCTCTGGTACAACGAAATCCCGACCGACATCAAGATGTCGGACTACACGGATCCGGTGGCCTACTTCGACAAGCTGAAAACGCCGCTGACGACCGCCGCCGGCACGCCGAAGGACAAGTTCCACTTCACCTACACCAGCGCGGAATGGGACAAGCTGAGCACCGAGGGCATCGAGCTCGGCTACGGCGTGACCTGGACCAGCAGCGGCGCCACCGCACCGCGCGTCTGGCAAGCCACCATCGTCGAACCTGGCTCGCCTGCCGCCATTGCCGGCCTGAAGCGCGGTGACCGCCTGACCGTGATCGACGGCGTCGACTTCGTCGGTGCGACCGACGACGCATCGGTGGCCATCATCAACAAAGGCCTGTTCCCGGCCACCGCCGGCGAAAGCCATGCCTTCACCGTGACCAACGGCGCCACCACCAGGCAGGTGACCCTGCAGGCGAAGGAAGTGACGGCCAGCTCGGTCAAGAACGTCAAGACCTTCGTCGAAGGCGGCCGCACGATCGGCTACCTGACCTTCGAGAACCACAACGCCGTCGCCGAGCGCCAGCTGATCGACGCCTTCAACCAGCTCAAGACCGCCAACGTCAACGACCTGGTGATCGACATGCGCTACAACGGCGGCGGCCTGCTGTACGTGGCGAGCGAACTGGCCTACATGGTGGCCGGCCCGAACTCGCGCGGCAAGGTCTTCGAGCGCCTGCAGTACAACGGCAAGGTGCAGACGCCTGATCCGGTCCTGTTCGAATCGACCGCCTACGGCTTCGAAGCGCCGAACGCGGTCACCAAGGGCACCGTGCTGCCGACCCTGAACCTGCCGCGCGTGACGATCCTGACCACCGCGGGCACCTGCTCGGCAAGTGAGGCCGTGATCAACGCCCTGCGCGGCGTGGACGTGCAGGTCGACGTCGTCGGCAGCCAGACCTGCGGCAAGCCGTACGGCTTTACCCCGGTTCCGAACTGCGGCACGACCTACTTCTCGATCGAGTTCCAGGGCGTGAACGCCAAGGGCTTCGGCGACTACTCGGAAGGCTTCACCCCGACCTGCCGCGTGGCCGACGACCTGTCCCACGAACTGGGCGACCGCAACGAAGCCCTGCTGTCGGCAGCCCTGAGCCACCGCGCCACCGGCACCTGCCCGGCCGTGCCGTCGGCCACCGCGATGTCGCTGGCCCAGCCGAAGACGCTGGTGCGCAAGAACGTGTCCGAGCTGAAGATCTACAGCCGTCCGCGTTAAGCACGGCAACTGCGTGAATCGAGAACGCCACCTTCGGGTGGCGTTTTTTTATGGGGCGCCTAACGGTCGGCCATGTCTTCGACCGGGAACGGCGACCGTACGGTGGGCCCCCCGACTGATTCAGCAGTGCGCAGGAGCGGGCGTCAATACGAACGCCGATAACAAAACAAAAAGACCGTCTCTGCCTGCCCACGAACGCGACTATAATTTTCCGCTTTGCCATCCCCTTGCCGGAGCCTTCCCGATGATTCGTTCTGCGTTACTGCTTGCCCTGCTCGCCGCCGCACCTGTGTCGTATGCCGCACCCGATCTCACCACCATCTCCGAGCGCTCCGGCTTCCAGGCCACCGGCCGCTACGACGAAGTCATCAAGCTCTGTGCCGACTTCCAGAAGGCCTACCCGAAGCAGGTAAAGTGCATCGAATTCGGCCGCACGCCGGAAGGCCGCCCGATGCTGGCCCTGGTCGTCACGCGCACGGGCGCCTTTACCGCGCAGGCGGCGGCCAAGGCGAACCTGCCTGTGACGCTGATCCAGGGCGGCATCCACGCCGGCGAGATCGACGGCAAGGACGCCGGCTTCCTGGCCCTGCGCGAGATGCTCGAAGGCCGCCTGGCCAAGGGCGCGCTCGACAAGCAGGTGCTGCTGTTCGTCCCGGTCTTCAACGTCGACGGCCACGAGCGCTTCGGCCAGTGGAACCGCCCGAACCAGCGCGGCCCGGTCGAAATGGGCTGGCGCACCACGGCCCAGAACTTCAACCTGAACCGCGACTACGTGAAGGCCGACGCGCCCGAGATGCAGGCCATGCTGGCGCTGGTGAACGCCTGGGACCCGCTGACCTACGTCGACCTGCACGTGACCGACGGCGCCAAGTTCCAGCACGACGTCTCGATCCAGGTCGAGCCGGTGTACTCGGGCGACCCGGAATTCCGCCAGGCCGGCCTGGCGCTGCGCGACAACGTCATCGCCGACATCGCCAGGCAGGGTTCGACCCCGCAGTCCTACTACATGTCCTTCGTGAAGACCGACGACCCGATGTCGGGCTTCATGGACGGCGTGTCCGAGCCGCGCTTCTCGACCGGCTATTTCCAGCTGCGTAACCGCATGGCGATGCTGGTCGAGACCCACTCGTGGAAGGATTACCCGACCCGCGTGCGCATTACCCACAACAGTTTCGTCTCGGTGCTGGAGCAGGTGGCCAAGCATGGCAAGGAGTGGCAGCAGGCCGCCCGCGCCGCCGACGCCCGCGCGCTGCAGCTGGCCGGCACGCCGGTGGCGCTGACCTATAAAACCCTGGAAAAGTCGAAGATGGTCGACTTCAACGGTTACGAATACACGCGCACGCCGTCGGATGTGTCGGGCATCCTGATGACGCGCTACGACGAAAGCAAGCCGCAAGTCTGGCGCGTGCCGCTGCGCGATGAAGTGGTGGCCGATCTGCAGGTGGCCGCGCCGCGCGCCGGCTACATCGTGCCGGCCGCGCATGCGGCGATGGTGGCGGCGAAACTGACCCAGCACGGCATCGCCTTCCGCAAGCTCGACAAGGGCATCGACCGCTTCGAGGCCGAGACCTTCCGCGCCGATAAAGTCACCTTCGGCGCCAAGTCGCTCGAATCGCACCAGCGCCTGACGCTCGAGGGCAGCTGGAAGCAGGAAGCACGCAGCATCAAGCGCGGCGACTTGTTCGTGCCGATTGCCCAGCCAAAGGCGCGCCTGGTGATGGCGATCTTCGAGCCGCAAGGCCCGGACTCGCTGCTGGCCTGGGGCATGTTCAACAACGCCTTCGAAGCCAAGGAGTACATGGAGGAATACGTCGCCGAAGACGTGGCGCGCGAACAGATGAAGGCCGACCCGGCCGTCGCCGCCGCCTTCCAGCAGCGCATCGCGACCGATCCCGAGTTTGCCAAGAACCCGCACGCGCGCCTGGAATTCTTCGCCCGCCGCCATGCGTCGTGGGACGAGCGTTTGAACCTGTATCCAGTGCTGCGCGCGAACGTCGCACCGTAAGCAAATGCCTAGGGTGGGTTCTCGAACCCACCCTACGGCGCCGCACCGGTCTCCGGCAGCGACGTGAACACCACCGTCGTCACGCCGTGCGCACCGGGCGCCAGCTGGTACACCCGGTCGTACTCGTTGTCCGCGATCTCCGCCCCCGGCTGGCCGCCGAATAGCCGCACCAATTCGGACAGCGTGTTTGAATGCCCGACCACCAGCACTGGTCCATTCAAGGCCTTCACCTGCGCCACCAGCGCCTGCGGTGCGCGCGGGTCGTAGAGCGCCACCTTCACGCCATTGCGCTCGGCCAGCGGTTGCGCGGTCTGGCGCGTGCGCGCGGTCGGCGTGCTGAAGATGTGGGCGATGCCCGCCTGGTGCAGCATGGCCGCGATGTTCTGCGCGCGCTGCCGGCCTTGCGCCGTGAGGGCAGGGTCCTGGCCGGCCGCTTCCTTTTCGCCGTGGCGCACCAGGTAGATGGCGGCAGGGTCGGCAAGGGCAGCGGCGGAAGACATCATGGCAAGGGCGAATGCAAAGACGGCGGGCAGGCGTGGCAGCAGGGGCATGGATTCACCTCGGTTGGATTCAGCAGATTGTAATACCGATAACGCGCGATACGCCGCGTTTTGAACTTACAATCGCAGCATGGACCGTCACGCCCACACCGGATCGACCCTGCCATCCGGCCCGCGTTCGCTCGCGGCCCGGCGCCCCTTCCTGACCGCCTTCGCCCTGTCGCTCGGGGCCGCCGTCTCGCTCGGCCTGACGCGCTTTTCGTACGCGCTGCTGCTGCCGCCCATGCGCGCCGACCTGGGCTGGTCCTACTTCCTGTCCGGCGCCATGAATACCGGGAACGCCCTTGGCTACTTGCTCGGCGCCCTGGCCACGCCGGCCCTGATGCGGCGCCATGGCGCGCAAGCCGCCCTCATTGGCGGCGCGATCCTCGCCAGCCTGTTCATGCTGCTCTCGGGTTTCGTGGCCGATGCCGGCCTGCTGATCGGCCAGCGGGTCCTGGCCGGCATCGCCAGCGCCTTCATCTTCATTGCCGGCGGCCTGCTGGCGGCGCGGCTCGGGCTCCTGCATCCGGAGCGCTCCGGCCTGCTGCTCGGGATCTACTACGGCGGCACCGGCCTGGGCATCGCCGCCTCCGCCGTGCTGGCGCCGCTGGCGATGGCCGCCGCCGCCGCCCATGGCGCGCACCACGCCTGGCAATGGGCCTGGATCGCGCTCGCCGCGCTCTGCCTGCTGGCGACACTGGCCATGTTCAAGCCGGCGCGCCAGGTCGATGGCGCACCTTCGAATGCGGGCGGGCAGGGCGGGTTCCGCCTGCGGCCCTTTGCCTTCGGCCTGGCCGGCTATTTGATGTTCGGCGTCGGCTACATCGGCTACATGACCTTCGTGATCGCCCTGCTGCGCGAGCAGGGCATGGCGGCGGGCACGATCACGCTGTTCTATGCCATGCTCGGCCTGGCCGTGATGGCGTCCTCGCGCATCTGGGCGCGCATGCTCGACCGTTTCAAGGGCGGTCAGGCGATGGCGATGTTGAATGGCTTGTTGGGCGTGGCGACGATCCTGCCGGCGCTGACCAGCGCGCCGGCGCTGATGTTCGTCTCGGGCCTGATGTTCGGCGCGATCTTCCTGTCGGTGGTGGCCTCGACCACGGCCCTGGTGCGCCACAACCTGCCCCAGCATGCGTGGTCTTCCGGGATCAGCGCCTTCACGATCGTGTTCGCGCTGGGCCAGATCGTCGGGCCTTCGATCATCGGCTGGATCGCCGACGGCCCCGGCGGCTTGCAGCGCGGGCTGGTGTTTTCGGCGCTGGCGCTGTTTGCCGGGGCGCTGCTGGCGTCGCGCCAGCGCGCCCTGGCATAACGAAAATTAGAGCTGGGTCAGCGAAATCGTATTGCTCGCCGGCGTAGAGCAAGGCTCTTCATCGAACGCGATATCGCCCAGCGGATTCGGCACGCCATCCGTCTTCAGGTCGACGAAGCCGAACAAATTCCGGTCCTGCAGGTGCGACGGCACCACGGTCGACAGCGACGAGAACACACTCTCCACGCGCCCCGGATGCTTCTTTTCCCAGTCGCGCAGCATGGCCTTGATCTGCTTGCGCTGCAGGTTTTCCTGCGAGCCGCACAAGTCGCAAGGAATGATCGGGAAGCCCTTCACCTCGGCGTAGCGCTCGGTATCGGCTTCCTTCACATACGCCAGCGGACGGATCACCATGTGCTTGCCGTCGTCCGACACCAGCTTGGCCGGCATGCCTTTCAGCTTCCCGCCGAAGAACATGTTCAGGAAGAAGGTCTCGAGGATGTCGTCGCGGTGGTGGCCGAGGGCGATCTTGTTGCAGCCGAGTTCATCGGCCACGCGGTACAGGATGCCGCGCCGCAGGCGCGAGCACAGCGAGCAGGTGGTCTTGCCCTCCGGGATCAGGCGCTTGACGATGCTGTAGGTGTCCTGGTTCTCGATGTGGTAGTCGACGCCCAGCTTGTCCAGGTAGGCCGGCAGGATGTCGGCCGGGAAGTTCGGCTGCTTCTGGTCGAGGTTCACCGCCACGATGTCGAAGTGGATCGGCGCGCGCTCGCGCAGGGTCATCAGGATGTCGAGCAGGGCGTAGCTGTCCTTGCCGCCGGACAGGCAGACCATCACCTTGTCGCCGTCCTCGATCATGTTGAAGTCGCCGATGGCCTGGCCGACCAGGCGGCACAGGCGCTTGTGCAGCTTGTTGTTCTCGTAGGCGGTTTTTTCGGCCTTCTTGGCGTCCGCGCCGTCCGCGCTCACTTCGTTCAGTACTGCGCTCATGCTGCTTCCTTCATCTTGAATACTTCCACGCCGACGCCTTCGCAGTCGGGATACACGTCCGGCTTCATCGTCGACAGGCCCACGGCGCGCACGCGCGGATGAGACAGCAGCGCCTGCACCAGGTCGTCGACCAGGGTTTCCTGCAGGTGCACGTGACCCTGCGCCATGCGCTTCGCGACCGTCTCGCGCATGAAGTCATAGTCGACCACTTCGTCGAGCTGGTCCGCCTTGGGCGTCGATTCGGCCAGCGGGATGTACAGGTCGACGTTGATCAGCACGCGCTGCTCGCCCTTTTTCTCGAAGTCGTGGACGCCGATGTTGATCATCACTTCGTAATTGCGCAGGAACAGCCGGCGGCAATCGCGCAAGCTCGGGTGGGTCAGGGCGGACAGCATAAGAAGCCTTGTTAAGTTCTTGGTAGGTTATTTGGTAAGGAACATCACGTCGCGCGCCAGCGGCACCAGGTGCTGGCCGCCGTCGACCACCAGGGTGGTGCCGGTCAGGGCGCGCGCCGTGGCCGCGTACACCACGGCGTCGGCGATGTCCTGCGGGGTCGAGGAGCGGCCCAGCGGCGTGGCCGTGTGCGCCTGGGCGAAACCGTCTTCGCTCTGGTCGCCCGAGACCATGGTGATGCCGGGCGCCACGCCGACGATGCGCAGCCGCGGCGCCAGCGCCTGGGCCAGCATGGTGGTCGCGGTAGCGAGCGCGGCTTTCGACAGCGTGTACGACAAAAAATCCGGGTTGAGATTGTACAGTTTCTGGTCCAGCAGGTTGATCACCACCGCCTGCTCGTTGTCCGCCGTGGCCGCGTGCAGGGCCTGGGCCAGCAGCAGGGGCGCGGCCAGGTTGGCGTGCATGTGCGCGCTCAACAAAGCCGGCGAAAAACCGGTGGCATTGTCGTATTCGAACAACGAAGCATTGTTGACGATGCAAGTGATTCGTCCCAGGGCCTGGGCTGCGCGGCCGGGCAGGGCGCGCACCGCCGCCTCGTCGGCCAGGTCGCACTGGAGCGCAGCGGCGCGCCGTCCCAGGGCACGGATGGCGCCGGCCACTTCCTCGGCCTCGGCTTCGGAGTGGCGGTAATGGACGGCCACGTCCCAGCCGGCCGTGGCCAGGCCGAGGGCGATCGCACGGCCGATGCGGCGCCCGGCGCCGGTGACGAGCGCGGCCTTCGGGCGATGGGGCAACGGTGGCGGTGTGTCTTGCGTCATAACAGAGTGTGGCTTGACTGAAATTGTTGATCCCTGCCGATCTGGCTACAATGCCGGGATGTCCCTACCCCTTCCCGACAGCGACGCGCTGGCCGCGTCCCACGCCTTGCAGCAACTGATTGCCCTCGAGATCGAACAGCAGGGCGGCGCGATCGCCTTTTCGCGTTTCATGGAGCTGGCGCTGTATGCGCCGCGGCTCGGCTATTACAGCGGCGGCGCGGCCAAGCTGGGCGCCGCTGGCGATTTCACCACCGCGCCCGAGATCACGCCCCTGTTCGGGGCGGCGCTGGCGCGCGCGGCAGCCGCTATTATCGCCCAAAGCGCGCCCAACATCATCGAATTCGGCGCCGGCACCGGCAAGCTGGCGCGCGACGTGCTCACCGCCCTGCAGGCCGATGGGGTCGAGGTCGACAGCTACACCATCATCGAACTCTCGGGCGAACTGCGCGCGCGACAGCAGGAAGCGCTGCGGGATTTCCCGCAGGTGCGCTGGCTCGACGGCTTCCCGGAAACATTCAGCGGCGTGGTGCTGGCCAACGAGGTGCTCGACGCCATGCCGGTCGAATTGGTGATCAAGACCGCGCAGGGCTGGCGGCGCCAGATGGTCACCGTCGAGGCCGGGCGCTTCGCGTACGTGCAGCACGAGCTGGACGCGGCGCTGCAGGAGCAGCTGGCGCGCCAGGTGCCGGATGCCGATGCGCTGGCGGAAGGCTACCTCACTGAACTGCACCCGGTCGCCTGCGGCTTCATGGCCTCGCTGGCGCGCATGTTCGAGAGCGGTAAAGGCGCGGCCTTCCTGTTCGACTACGGCTTCCCGGCCCACGAATACTATGTCGACGGGCGCACGGGCGGCACCCTGATGTGCCATTACCGCCACCACGCCCATCCGGAACCGTTTTATTTGCCGGGCCTGCAGGACATCACGGCCCACGTCGACTTCACGGCCATGGCGCTGGCCGCCCAGGATGCCGGCCTGGAGGTGCTGGGCTACACCAGCCAGGCCGGCTTCCTGCTCGGGTGCGGCATCGCCGACCTGCTGCTGCGCACCGACCCCGAAGACGCGGTGCGCTACCTGCCGCAGTCGAAGGCGGTGCACAAGCTGGTGTCGCCGGCCGAGATGGGCGAATTGTTCAAGGTGCTGGCGGTCGGCCGCGCTGTCGAATTGCCGGCGATGTTGCTGCAAGCCGACCGCAGCCACAGGTTGTAATACTGATATCTTGCTTTGTGGACACAAATCCGGCTATGCTGTGCCGCTGAAGCGTCCTCCACATCGGCTATCATCCGGAACAGAACCGACGCCTACGCCTTAACCGATCCGTGCGCACACCCATGGCCAAGATCCACACCCATTACGACAACCTGAAGGTGGCGCGCGGTGCGCCGGGGGAAGTCGTGCGTGCGGCCTACAAGGCGCTGAGCCAGAAATACCATCCCGACAAGAATCCGGGCGACGAAAAGGCCGCCCGCATCATGGCGATCGTGAACACCGCCTACAACACCTTGTCCGACCCGGTGCGCCGCAAGGAGCACGACGAGTGGATCGCGGCCGAGGAGTGGGAAGTCGAGTGGCTGGAAAGCAGCGGCGAAGAGGGCGGCCGCGCGCGCGAAGGCGGCTGGGAAGCCCAGCCGGTGCCGGCGCCGGCCCGTAGCGGCGTGCTGCGCAACCCGAAGTGGTGGCTGGGCCTGCTGGGCGGCGTCACCGTCGGCGCCGGCGCCGTCTTCGTGCTGCTGCAGCCGCCGGGCATGCTGCCGTCGGCGCTGGCTTTCAATACCAAGCCCGCCGCCGCCGCTGCATCCTCCGCCGCTTCCACGCCGGCGACCGCATCCACCCCGGCCCCGGTCGCCGAAGCCGAACCCGACGTCTGGGCCGGCCTCGACGGCGCGCGCCTGCCGGCCAGCCAGGTCAAGGCGCTGGCCGTGATCCAGCTGGTGGTGCCGCCGCGCCAGCCCGACTGCGCCACCGATCTCGCTACGCCGGGCGCGCCGAACGGCGAACCCTGGCCGGCCGATTCCGGCTACATCGCCGGTTACCCGGTCGGTAACCAGGGCAAGGAAATGTCGGTGGTGGTCGACAACAGCGGCAACGAGGCGCCGGTGTTCGTCAAGATCCACGACCTCGACCGCCGCTCGAACGTGCGCCATGCCTATGTCGAGGCGCACGCCACGCTCACCATCGACGCCCTGGCCGCCGGCCGCTACGAAGTGCGCTACCAGAACGTCGTCACCGAAGCGGCGCATGCGGCCTGCGCCGCCGCCGCGCCGCCGCGCCAGGCCGCCACCCTCTAATGTCGTATTTTCCGCATCCGCGCCGCGCTTTTGCGCAAGTCGCCCATTCGATTTAACTAATTCTTTTCCGTGCCGTAATATACTTGGTTGCGCAGCGGCCAACGTAGTCGCGCCGGCCGGTTTTGCCGGCACGCAGCCAGGCCCACAACCTCCCGGGCCGAACGGAAAACGAATCATGAATGAACTAGACGGCCTCACCGCACTCCTGATCGAGCCCCACGCCGGGATGCGGGCGAACATCCACAGCATGCTCGCCATGTGCGGCCTGACCCGCATCGACCACGCCAGCAGCGCCAACCTCGCCGTCAAGCAGCTCAGCCTGAAGAGCTTCGACCTGGTGCTGTGCGAGTACGACCTCGAAGGCGGCCAGGATGGCCAGCAGCTGCTGGAAGACCTGCGCCACCACAAGTTGATCTCGCTGTCGACCATGTTCTTCATGGTCACCGCCGAGGGCGACTACGGCAAGGTGGTCAGCGCCGCCGAACTGGCCCCGACCGACTACATCCTGAAACCGTTTACGGCCGACCGCCTGCTCGAACGCATCGCGCGCGCGCTGGAGCGGCGCAACGTGCTGCTGCCGGTCTACCGCCTGATGGAGGCCGGCGCCCAGCACGAAGCCATCGAGGCCTGCATCGAGGGCGAAGCCGCCTGGCCGCGCTACCTCGTCGATTTCCTGCGCCTGCGCGCCGAACTGCACCTGTTCCTGGGCGAAGCCGAACTGGCCGAGCCGATCTACCGGCGCCTGGCGGAAAGCCGCGCCATCGCCTGGGCCCGCCTCGGCCTGGCCAAGACCCTGTACCTGCGCGAGCAATACGAGGAAGCCGGCTCGCTGCTGACCGAGCTGGTGCAGACCAACACGAACTTCGTCGACGCCTACGACTGGCTGGCGCGCACCCATTCGGCGATGGGCGAGCTCGACAAGTCGCAGGACGTGCTTGCCAAGGCCGTTGCCGTGTCGCCGCATGCGGTGCGGCGCCTGCGCACCCTGGGCGAAGTGGCGTTCGAGGCCGGCGACAACGACACCGCCGAAAAGGTGCTGAAGCAGGTGGTGCAGAAGGCCAAGTACTCCGAGTTCCGCGACCCCGAGGACCACGTCAAGCTGGTGCGCACCCTGGTGCGCAAGGGCGACCCGGTGGCGGCCGCCTCGGTCATCCGCGAACTCGACCGCTCGATGGGCGGGCGCCAGCATGCCGATGCCTGCAGCGCGATTTCCTCGGCCCTGCTGCACGAATACACGGGCAACGAAGAGCGCCTGGCGCAGGCCTTGACGGCGGCGGTGGCCGCCAGCCAGGACAACCCGGTGATGTCGCCGGACCTGAAACTGGAGCTGGCGCGCAGCTGCCTCGACCACAACATGGCCGAGGGCGCGGCCAGTATCGTGCGCGACGTGATGCGCAACGCCAGCGACGCCACCGCCATGGACCGCGCCATGAGCGTGATGGCCCAGGCCGGCCAGGCCGAGCTGGGCGCCAGCCTGGCCCAGGAAGCGCGCCAGCACGTGGTCGACCTGGTGGCCGGCGGCGCCGAGCGCGCCAAGAGCGGCGACTACCAAGGCGCCGTGACCCTGATGCAGGAAGCGGCGCTGCGCATGCCGGGCAATCCGCAGGTGGCCTTCAATTCGGCGCTGGCGCTCCTGCGCTGCCTGGAGCACACTGGCTGGGACGAGAAGCTCGGGCAGCAGGCGCTGGCGCAAATGGCCGCGGTGCGCCGGCTCGACCCACGTAATCCGAAGCTGCCGGCGCTGAGCGCGCTGCACCAGACGGTCCTGAAAAAATACGACAAGGGCGCACGCGCCAAGAAGAACGGGTAACAGGGCATGACAGCAACACCCCAGACCACGATACCGGCGCAGGATGAACAGGCCACGCGCCGCGTGCGCGCGGCCCTGATGCAGAAGGTGAACGGCGAGGAAGAGATGTTCGCCCTCGGCAGCGCGGTGGCGCGCGTGGTCGAACTGGCGTCCTCGGACGACCAGGGCACCCACGACCTCGCCTACTTCGTGCTGTCCGACCTGGCGCTGACCCAGCGCATCCTGCGCCTGTCGAACACGGTGCAGTACCGCACCGTGGCCGGCACCGTGGTCACCACCGTCTCGCGCGCCATCGCGCTGCTCGGCTTCGACAACGTGAAGACCACCGCGCTGGCCATGCTGCTGGTCGACACCCTGGACAACGGCGCCCATGCCGGCGCCGTGCGCGCCGAACTGGAAGCTTCGCTGTGCGCCAGCCTGGTCGGGCGCGAGATGGCGCGCCTGTCGTTCTACCAGGGCGCCGAGGAAGCGGCCATCGGCGCCCTGTTCAAGAACCTGGGCGCCCTGCTGGTGGCCTCGCACGAACACGACCGCTACCGCGAGATCCGCCAGATCGCCGCCGCCGGCAAGCACACCCCGGCGCAAGCCTCGCAGCTGATCCTCGGCTGCACCTACGACACCCTGTCGGCCGCCGTGCTGGCGGAGTGGAAGATCCCCGACGTGATCGTGCGCGCCCAGGCGGCGCTGCCGGCCGGGACCCTGAAGGTGGCGGCGAATCGCGGCGAGTGGATGCGCCAGGTGGCTTCGTTCAGCCTCGACGTGGCGCGCCTGCTGGCCAAGGTGCCGGACCCGAGCGGCTCGGCGGAAGCGCGGGCGCTGCTGGCGCGCTACGGCGCCGCCTTCGAGCTCGATAGCGCGGCACTCGACAAGCTGTTCGCCAACGTGGCCGAAGGCATGGGCGCGCTGATGGAGAGCATGAATTTGCAGCCGCTGGCCGCGCCCGCGCACGAAGAAGGCGAGGGCTTGCCGAACGTGCTGCTGCTGGCCACCCTCGACGCCGGCGCGGACGAGGCGGGCGCCCACCCGAGCGGCAAGCCGAAGAACGCGCGCGAACTGCTGCTGGCCGGGGTGCAGGACGTGACCCAGCTGCGCGCCGCCGGCAATGCGCGCCTGAACGACGTGATCCTGGCCGTGCTCGAAACCCTGTACAGCGCGCTGGGCTTCCGCTTCGCCACCGTCTGCCTGAAGGACGCGCGCCAGAACCAGTACCGCGCGCGCGTCTCGTTCGGCGAAGAAGGGACGCGCCTGCAGGCCGGGTTCAGCTTCCCGGCAACGGCGGCGAATCCGGGACGCGACCTGTTCCTGCTGGCGCTGGAAAACGACGCCGACCTGATGATCTCGGACGCCGCCAGCCCGAAGATCCGCGAGTTGCTGCCGGCCTGGCACCGCACCCTGCTGCCGGATGCGAAAAGCTTCATCGTGCTGCCGCTGGTGGTGGGCAAGGCGCAACTGGGCTTCTTTTATGCCGACCGCACGGCGCTTGCGCCGGAAGGCGTGCCGCCCGATGAGACAGCCCTGATCCGCGCCCTCAAGCGCCAGGTACTGGCTGCGCTGGCCGCCGGATGAATTCGCGGAACTCGCCGGCCGGCATCGGCCGCGCGAACAGGTAGCCCTGGGCTTCGTCGCCCAGCTTTTCGCGCAAGAATCCCCATTGGGCCTGGGTCTCGACCCCTTCGGCCACCACGGCCAGGCCGAGCGCGTGCGCCAGGCCGATGGTGGCGGCGACGATCACCGCGTCGTTCGGATTGTGCTCGATGTCCTTCACAAAGCCGCGGTCGATCTTGATGCGGTCGATCGCGAACAACTTGAGGTAGGCGAGCGAGGAATAGCCGGTGCCGAAGTCGTCGATCGCCAGCTTGAAGCCGCGCTCGCGCAGCTGGCGCAGCAGTTCGCGCGTGTTTTCCGGGTCGCGCATGGCGGCCGTCTCGGTGATCTCGAGTTCCAGCATGGCCGGATCGATGCCGTAGCGCGCCACCAGTTCGTCGAGGCGTTCGAGCAGGGCGCCGCCCGAGAACTGGCGCGCCGACAAATTCACCGCCAGGCGCAGGTGGTCGAGCCCCTCGCGCCGCCATTCCGCCAATAGCGCCATGGCCTGGGCCAGCACCCAGTCGCCCAGCGGCACGATCATGCCGCTTTCCTCGGCCACCGGAATGAAGCGGCTCGGCTCGACGCTGCCCAGTTCACTGTCCTGCCAGCGCAGCAGCACCTCGGCGCCGATCACGCGCCCGGTGTCGAGCGCCACTTGCGCCTGCAGGTGCAGGCTGAAGCCTTCGGCGTTCAGGGCGCTCCACATGCGGTTTTCCAGCAGCAGATGCTCGTGGGTGGCCGCGTTCATGGCCGGCGAGAAGAACTGGAAGTTGCCGCGCCCCTCGCGCTTGGCCGCATACATCGCCATGTCGGCGTGGCGGATCAGGGTGGCCGCGTCCTGGCCGTCGTCGGGGAACAGGGCCACGCCGACGCTGGCGCCGCTGTGCACCGTGTGTCCGGCCAACTGGTAGGGTTGCGACAGCGACTCGACCAGGCGCACCGCCACGCTGCTCACGCTGTCGGGCGTCAGCGGCCCGGCCAGCACGATGATGAATTCGTCGCCGCCCAGGCGCGCCAGGGTGTCGACGTCGCGCAGGACATCCTTCATGCGCTCGGCCGCGCCCACCAGCAGCTTGTCGCCGGCCGCGTGGCCGAGCGAATCGTTGATCTTCTTGAAGTGGTCGAGGTCGATGAACAGCACCGCCGCCGGCTCGTCGTGGCGGCGCGCCGTGGCCAGCTGCTGCTCCAGGCGCACATTCAGGGCCACGCGGTTTTCCAGGCCGGTGAGGACGTCGTGGTGGGCCAGGCGGTAGATGTGTTCCTGCGAGCGCTGCTGCTCGGTCAGGTCGCGCAGGATGCACACGAAAAGCTGCTCTTCCTTGCCCTCGTGCGCCATCTGCACCGGCGCCACCGAGATCGACAGCGGAAAGGTCTCGGCCTGGGCGTCGCGCCCCTCCAGCACGCATTCGTCGGGTACGGAGTGCGACAGGCGCGTGAGCTGGACGCCGGCGTCGCCGTCGACCCCGGCCGGCACCAGCAAACCGAAGGGCATCCCGATCAGGTGCTGGGCCGGATAGCCGAACAGGCGCGCGGTGGCGGCATTCGCCGAGACCACCATGCCGCCGGCATCGACGGTGAGGATGGCGTCGGCCGCGTTGTCGAGGATGGCTTCGAGGCGCGCCTCGCGGTCGCGCAGGCGCGCGGTGCGGTCGCGCACCTGCGCTTCCACCGCCGCCCGCTCGCCGCTGACCAGCAGCAGCAGGGCGCCCAGCAAACCGGTGAGCAGCAGGCCGGCCGACAGCACGGTCCAGCTGGCGACGCCGCGCTCGCCGGCGGCATACGCGGCGGTCGGATGAAAAGCAACCTGGTAGCTGCGCCCGGCAAACGCCAGGCCGACCCGGAATTCGTCGGGATGGACCTGGTCGATATTGCCCACCAGCGGCAGCACGGCGCCATCGGTGACGTCGACCAGCGCGGCATGGAAGCCGTCGAAGCCGGCGCGCGCGATGGCCTGCTCGAGCAGGGCGCCGGCATTCAGCACGAACACCATCACGCCCGAGGCCGGACGCTCCGGGTCGCCCACCGAGCGGAACAGGCCGATGCCCATCTCGCCGCTCATCATCAGGCGGAAGGGTTCGGTCGCCATCGGCGCGCGCGAGGTGAGCGTGCGCGCCGCCACCGGCGCGCGGCCCGGCGCGGTGAGGAAGTCGACCCCGCGCAGGGCCGCGTTCGAGGGTGGCCAGGTGTAGAGCACCGGCAGGTAGCGCGCGCGGCGCGCGGCCGGCTGCAGGCGCAGGCCGGGCGTGACATCCTGGATGCCGGGAGCGGACGCGTCGAGGGTCAGGCGCACCCAGTCCTCGAAGCCGCCGCGTTCGGTATCCTTGACCGGCACCGCCCAGTTCACGCCCTGGATCTCCGGCCGGCCGTCGACGTAGCCGCTGGCCACGCGCAGGAACTTGTCGCGCGCCAGGATGTGTTCGGTGTCGGCGAGGGTGCGCGCAAAGGTGCCGACGAAGCGCACGTGCTCGTTGAACTCGGCCTGCAGCACGTCGGCTGTCTGCTGGGCTTTCAGGCGGTAGGGCTGCAGGTGCTGTTCATGTTCCCAGCCGAGCGTGAAGCGGTAGATCGTCACCACCGCCGCGCTGGCCAGCAGCAGGGGCAGCCCGACCACGGTCAAGCGCTGGCGCCACAGGCGTCGCGGCTGGCCGCACACGATCCAGCACAGCGGCGCGCCGATCAGCACGCCGATGGTGTCGCCGGCCCACCAGCCCAGCCAGTTGCGCGCATGTTCCACTTCCGTGATCGCGCCCAGCAGGTACAGGGCCGGCACCGAGATGGTGGCGCTGACCAGGCAGATCACCGGCGTGAGCAGCAAAAAGGCGAACACGTCGCGCCCGGCGCCGATGGCCGGGTGCATGCGGCGCCGGAACTGGGCCGCGCCGAGCCAGGCCTGCAGCAGGGCGCCGAGCAGCACCGCCGCCGCGGCCAGCAGCGCGTTGGCCACCGGCAGGGCCGGATCCTCGAGGTGGCGCGGCAGCGTGGTGAGCAGCACGCCCAGGGCCACGCCGGGCAGCACGCGCGCGCCGGCGCTGGTGGCCAGGGCCAGGGCCACGCCGGCCGGCGGGAACAGGGGCAGGGCATAGCCGGCCGGCAGCGCGAGCGCGTCGGCGGCCAGCCGCGCGGCCAGGTAAGCCGCGACGATCGCCAGGTTGGCCAGCAGCAGAGGTTGCCAGGCCCAGCGGGGGTATGCCGGCTTCATCGAGTCCATGCGCGCTGTATTGACAGTTGCCCTGAGGCGTACAGTAGCGCAGCCTCGAGGCGGGCAGCGCACTCCTTGCCATCGGCCTGAAAAAAGACCCTTGCAGGTTTGCCGGTGCAACGGTTACAATCACGCCCCGAAGCAACGCTGCTATTGAGCCAGGTTGGTAGTGATGGCAAAAATAGTTGACAGCATGTTGAGCTTGCTTCATACTCTGCGGTTCTTCGCGGTGGGGTGGCCGAGTGGTTAAAGGCAGCAGACTGTAAATCTGCCCTCTCTGAGTACGCTGGTTCGAATCCAGCCCCCACCACCAAAAAGAAGA
>Ga0265798_10000097_pt1 | contig 168734 bp, 151 predicted proteins | sample P3T30metagenome_FD_192430 | JGI IMG/M metagenome (GOLD analysis project Ga0265798, IMG submission 192430) | Plant litter microbial communities from East Loma Ridge, Irvine, California - P3 T30 | ecosystem: Environmental > Terrestrial > Plant litter > Unclassified | place: USA: California... | reverse complement strand
AAAACTCGGATATATAAGGCCTTAATTGCCGTAAGTTTGCCTGTTGCTTTTCATTGTCCATGCTAAGGTCTTCTACGTTTGTAAAATACGAATTAGCATCTTCCTGGGTATTTTTATACTGCTCTAAGAAATCAGTATTCCCGGTTACTAAATAGCCCCGCATACTGGTTTGCGCATCTACAAGTTCTGCCCTGCCGGCATTAATGTTGTATATAACTTCCTGTGTATGGTTTACCCACGCATTACTGTCCAGCAGGCTCCTTATACTTAAAAAGGACGCAATAGAACTCACCAGGAGTATAACCATTGATGCCCCTGTGCTCGCAATTAGATTTCTACGAAAATTACCGTTCATGTACTTGTTGTAATATTAGTTATACAGGCAAAATAATTATAAAGCTTGCTCCGCCGCCGTCGTGGCTTTTTGCCGTTATTATCCCGTTATGTTTTTCTATAATTTTTTTTGCAATAGCCAGGCCTATACCGGTACCCTCATAGCTGTTGCGGTCGTTAAGGCTCTGGAAAATTTTAAAAATCCGATCAAGATAAACCTCATTGAACCCAATACCATTATCGGCTACAATAATACGACAATAATTTCCTACAGATGCTGCGGGACTGTCAAAATCTTTATCTGCTATGAGTTCTGTGGTAACTGTAATTGCAGGGGGTACATCTGGTTTTGTAAACTTAAGGGAGTTGCCAATCAGATTTTGAAACAACTGTCTCAACTGGCTGGGGACACCAGTAATTGTTGGCAGGCTGTCACTTTTTATAACTGCGTCCTTTTGTTCTATCAGATAATCAAAGTCGGCAATAACTTCCTCAACAATATCGTTAAGATTTACTTTTTCGGGTACCACATCTGATGAAAGCCTGGAATAGTCAAGTAAATCGGTGATAAGTTTGCCCATTCGCACTGAAGATTTTACAGTACGGTTGATATAATCCACTGCTTTCTCGTCCTTAACTAAATAGCGCTCTTTTATTATTTTTATAAATGTCTCTATTTTACGTAAAGGTTCTTTAAGGTCATGAGATACCACCCATGCAAATTGCTGAAGCTCATGATTTCTCATTTCAAGCTCTTCATTTTTTTCGCTCAATTCTTTAGTACGTTCAGCAACTTTAAGTTCCAAGTTCTCCTGGGCCTCCTTACGTATTTCTATCTCTTTAGAGAGCAGGTCGCGAATATCTTTAAGTTCGTTTTTTTGCTCATATAGCTTTAAAAACGTCTTTACCTTAAGTATTAGTAAATCGGGGTCTACTGGTTTAGTAATGTAGTCTACTGCACCAGTCTCATATCCCTTTGATATGTATTTTTTTTCTTTACTGATTGCCGATAAAAAGATAACCGGAATATCCTTCGTCCGGTTACTGCCGGATAAAGCTTCAGCCACCTCAAAACCGTCCATACCGGGCATCTGCACATCCATTATAATAAGGGAATAGCTCTTTTTAAGGATCATTTTCAGCGCATCCTCCCCCGACTCGGCAGCATCGGCCTTAAGGTTATGCAATTCAAGTATCTTAACCAGGGGAACTATATTTTCCCTTTTATCATCTACTATAAGTATCATAAGGTGGCGTTATATGCAGATGTTCGGGATAAAGTACTATGTATAGATTGAGTGTCTAACCTTCTTAAATCACTATTCACGATATATTTTTCTACTGAAAAAACGTATTGTAAGTGAGAGCTTAAATTAAATTGAACAAAAATGGCAAAGTCACGGTGATACATAATTACATAATATTTTGAAGGCTACTGGTATTTACTCCGGAACCAATCTTATTAAGCGACTTACGCCTTAACATTATTTGTAGGACTTAACTATTGAACATTGGGTTGATAAAAATAATTACCCCTCTGGATCATACGTTTATATCGTGTATTTTCTTACTGCGAACCAAAAATATAAAATCAAACGTTAAAGAACCGTTAATTGGATAACCTGATATTAACATAATTATTTAGTTAAATACAAAGCTTTGCAACATAACCCGTTAACAAAAATTTTAATTATCACTATATACCAAATTTCAAAAGATTTTCGGAAACTAAATTTTATTAGTCTACTAAAACCATAGACTTTATATTTTTTTATTACATTTGGCGCCGTTAACCATACTACGTATTTTATGAAACAGACCTACATTTCCCGACTCGCCATATTTCTAATTTATTTTATAATCATGTCTGCCTTTGCGCAAGATCAAATCGTAGAGGTGACCGGAGTTGTAAATGATAAAGAAGCTAATGCTTCGTTACCGGGTGTAACCGTTAATATTAAAGGAACCGCTGTTGCCACCGCTACAAACGAAAATGGAGAATTTTACATTAAAACAAACATAAGATATCCATTTACACTTGTATTCTCCGGAGTCGGATTTAAATCGCAGGAGTTGGAAATACTATCGGCTCAAAGTAAAATATCCGTTGCTTTAAACACAGAAAACACGTTACTCAACGAGGTTGTAGTATCTGCATCGCGGGTAGAAGAACGCATATTACAGTCTCCTATTTCTATTGAAAAGATTGACATTAAAGCAATAAAGGAAAGCCCCGCCTCCACTTTTTACGAAGCCCTTGACAATGTAAAAGGAGTGCAACTGCTAACATCAAGCCTTACACTGAAAGTACCCAATGCACGTGGTTTTAATGTTCCGAATAATTTCAGGTTTATGCAGCTTGTGGATGGTGTGGATGTTCAGGCGGCAACCCTTGGTGTACCTCTGGGAAATGCTATCGGCCCAACAGAGCTCGACATACAAAGCATGGAAATTACACCCGGAGCAGCTTCTGCACTCTACGGCATGAACGCTATTAACGGGCTCGCAAGCCTGCAGACACGCAGCCCTTTCACGCACCAAGGGCTTAGCGTATATCAGCGCACCGGAGTAAACCACGTAGGCAATGATGAAAAAGACCCGTCGGTGGTTACAGAGTTTGCCGTACGTTACGCAAAGGTGATAAAGGATAAATTCGCCTTGAAAATAAACGGATCATTCTTTAGAGGAACCGACTGGATATCCAACACGCTGACCGATCAAAACCCGAACAACCTTGCAACGGCAAATCCTACTGTGGCATCTCTTAATGGTTTAAACAATCCTGCTGCCGACCTATGGAATAACTATGGCGATGAGCGCAACAACAGAGTAACGGTAACGGCTACGATTGATGGAGCACCAAAAACTTTTAACGTATCCCGTACCGGTTACCTTGAAAAAGACCTTGTGGACCCTGTAGTTACTAACATAAAATTTGACGCCGGGGGTTATTATAAAATTAAGGATAATCTTGAAGCGTCTTATGTATACCGTTACGGCATGATGGATGGAACGTTTCAGCGTGGTAACAAGATACGACTTGAAGACGCTGTGGTACAAAACCATAAAGTTGAACTAAAAGGCGAAGAGTTTTATATTCGCAGTTATGCGTCTTTAGAAAGTACAGGAGATTCCTATAACCTTAAGCCACTCGCAGATAACCTTGACCTTACCCATGCAAGCAATGCTAACTGGAGAAGCACGTTTCAGACAGCGTTACAAAACTATATAAATTCAGGTATAGGGCTGCCGCAGGCCTTTGCCGATGCCCGTAACATTGCAGATGCGGGACGCGCAGAGCCCGGGACACCGGAATTTGAGGCACTAAAAAATACCATTATAAAAACTAATAACTGGGATCACCTTAACTCCGGTATTACAGGCGCCCCCGCGACAGGCGGTGCATGGTTAAAACAAAAATCTGCTTTGTACCATGTAGAAGGCCAATATGACCTTTCTAAATATATTAAAGTTTTCGACCTGCAGGTGGGTGGCGACTACAGGCAATACCTTGTAACCCCCGATGGTAACAACTTTGTAGATTTTGCCCGCCCGGTGGCAGAAAGAAATGTGGCACTCCCAAACGGTAGTTTTGGTGAGAAGCAAGAGTATGAAAAATATGGTGTTTTTGCACAGATCACCAAGCGGTTCTTCGACAACAAGCTAAAGATAAACGCATCACTGCGTGCCGACCGTAACCCGGAATTTGATACTAAGCTCAACCCAAGGATAGCTGTAGTATACTCGCCGAAAGAGAACCATAATTTTAGGGCGTCTTTCCAGAACGGTTTTCGATTTCCATCGTTATTCGAGGCATTATCATTTGTAAATAACGGCAATGTACGGCGCGTGGGCGGATTAGCCAAGGTAAATCAGGGGATTGGATTCTTAGAAAATTCATACACTTTGACTTCAATCGATGCCTTTAGTGCTGCTGTAAATACAGCTGTCGATGCCGGTATACCACGTAACCAGGCAGCCTTAGAAAACCGCAATGTCCTCGTCAAAGCAAATTTACCTGTTATGAAACCGGAGCAGATAAACTCGTTCGAAATTGGGTATAAAAGCGTTGTAGCAAACAATACAATATCTATAGATTGGGATGCCTACCTAAATATATACGATGGCTTTTTAGGCCAGGTAGAAGTTGCTGTACCGAAGAACGGTGTGGTAGGAACCGATGCGGCGGTAACCGATATGCTTATACGGGCAAACCAAGATCGCTATCGTGTATTTACTAACAGCACAAATACTTATAAAAGCTATGGATCAACATTTGGCATTAAGTATAATTTTTACGAAAACTACAATGCTAGCTTCAACGTAAGCTACAATGATCTGATATCTAATAGTAAATCAGATATATTCCTGACATCGTTTAATACGCCAAAATGGGTAACCAATCTCTCTTTTGGTAACCGTGCAGTCTTTAAAAATGTAGGGTTCAACATTACTGGCCGTTGGCAGGATGCCTTTTACTGGGAAAGCACGCTGGCTAATGGCGACGTGCCTGCCTATGTTACGCTTGATGCGCAGGTTAACGTTAAAGTTCCCGCAATCTATGCCACAGCAAAAATGGGTGGGACTAATGTTCTTAACAACAGGTATTATCAATATGCTGCCGGTCCGACTATAGGGGGCTTATATTATGTTGCCTTAACCTTTGAACTTGGAAATTTATAATAGGTTGTTTATATCAGATTTGTTTTTTGTTTGTTTGAAGGGCCTGCCTGTAAAAGGGCGGGCTTTTTTATGCTCCTACATAAAAGATTTTTACTTACCCTCGAGGACAACAACCGAAAATGGTGGAAGAGTTACCTTAAGTGCACCTTTTTTATAATTAAAATCCTTAAAATCTTTAGGTGTAATTGCATTAGGATTTTCGAATGTGTTAACGTCCTGTAGTTTTGAAGAAGAAATTATTTTCGCAGTGAAATTTTTGATTTTCAGTTGGCTAATATCTAACTCAACAGTAATTTTTTCGCTCGCATGTATATTTACCAGTGATATGTGCGTTTTAGCATCTTTTACTGAAGCCGAAGCCGATATAGCGGGGAGTGTTTTGTTCCCAAACTTATATTCCGGTGAAGTAAATTTTAAAGGTATCAGTTTAGCATCCTGATGTACTTTATATAAATGCATTACATGATATGTAGGCGTCAGTAGTATTTTATCGCCTTTGGTTAAAATCACAGCCTGTAGTACGTTTACGGTTTGAGCAAGGTTTGCCATACGCACACGATCACTGTGGTTATTAAATATATTTAATGTGGTACCGGCTATCATGGCATCCCTCATAGTATTCTGCTGGTATAGAAATCCGGGATTGGTACCCTCCTCAACATCATACCATCCACCCCATTCATCAACTATAAGCGCAGTTTTTTTTGCGGGGTCATACTTATCCATAATCTCACTATGCTTAGTAACCAGCTCCTCCATAAAAAGAGCCGATTTCATAGTTTCAAAATACTGTTCTTCGGTAAACTTTGTTGCAGATCCTTTTTTATCCCAGTTAATAACCGAATAGGAATGCAGCGCTACACCCTCAATAAGTGTCTTAGGTATATCCCGCATTAAAACTTCTGTCCAGTGGTAATCTCCCGCATTAGCACCTGATGCTATACGAAACAACTTCCCGGTGTTGCCCCAGTCGGCCATGAAAGTAGCATATTGCTTATATAAATTAGCATAGTACTCCGGTGTCATATTGCCACCGCAGCCCCACATTTCATTACCTACACCCCATATAGATACACCCCAGCCTTTGTCTCGTCCGTTCTTTTTCCTTAAGTCGCTCATAGGGCTTTTCCCTGTATGGTTAACGTACTGTACCCAATCTGTAAATTCTTTTACGGTACCGCTACCCACATTTGCTGCAAGATAAGGTTCCGTACCAATTACTTCACAAAGGTCTAAAAAGTCGTGCGTGCCAAAACTATTGTCCTCGGTAACCCCTCCCCACCATTGGTTAACCATAGTTGGCCTTTCATCTTTCGGGCCAATGCCGTCCTGCCAATGGTAAGTGTCCGCAAAGCATCCGCCGGGCCATCTAAGGTTAGGCACGCCAAGCTCTTTCAGGGCTGCAATAATATCATTTCTTACTCCTTTAGTATTAGGTATTTTGCTGTTCTCGCCTACGTAAAAGCCATCGTATATACATCTTCCTAAATGTTCTGCAAAATGGCCATATATATGCTTATTTATTACCGGAGCATTATCCTGAGCAGCGAGTACAATGGTAGCCTTTTGTTGCGCAGTTACTGCGAAAGAAACTATAATCAGAAAAGCGGTTGCGAAAAGTTTTTTCATAATGAGTGTTGGTTTGAATAAATATGGGACGGTTTGCAGTGCCGGATCCAAATAATTAATCGGTATTAATAAATGTATATTTCACACTTACAAATCTATCAAGAATTTACGTAAAAGCAAATTAAATTTAAGTCAATAACTCATCCGGTGAAAGGCCGTTGCATTTTAGTATCGTTATTGTTACCTTGCTATTTTATATGTCTGGAATGAATAGTTATAAAGATCAGGAGAGAGTTCTGCTTGCAGTAGACTGCATAATTTTTGGTTTTGACAATCACAATTTAAAAATCTTGCTGGTTCAGCGTAATTTTGAACCCGAGGAAGGTCAATGGTCGCTCATGGGAGGATTTTTACGGAATGACGAAACGCTTGACGACGCTGCAGTGCGGGTGCTAAGGCAACTTACAGGACTGGAAGGTGTATACATGGAACAGCTTAGTGCCTATAGCGCGCTCGATAGGGATCCTTTTGAAAGGACAGTATCGATATCTTATTTTGCACTCATTAATATAAAAGATTACGGCATAAAAGTGAATGCAAACTATTCGGCGAAATGGTTTGATATTAACGAAGCTCCCCAACTAATTTTCGACCATAACACAATGGTAAATGATGCTATGTCCAAGCTAAGATACGGGGCATCTACAAAACCTATAGGATTTGAATTATTGCCCATAAAATTTACCATGAAGCAGCTGCAGGAGCTGTACGAAGCAATTCTAGGCGAAGCTCTTGACAAGCGAAATTTTATAAGCAAGATTAATGCCCTTGATATCTTAATAAAAACCGATGAGAAAGATATGAATTCGTCTAGAAAAGGGTCTTATTACTATACTTTTGATGAAATAAAGTATAAACAAAAGGTAGCACAGGGGTTTACCTTTAAATTATAATGCCCGCATTAGCGGGCATTATAATTATCCTTCTTTTTTGTTTTTATCACGCCATGATTTTTTAAGCGCAGCATAATCTATTTTAAAAGCCGGCTCCTGTCGCTGTAATTTTCGTTCATCAAATGCCTTCAGCAGAAATCCTTCTATTAAAAAATCTTCAGCTACAGCGTTAGGAGCATACTTAACCTTAATATCGATATTAAAAGCCTTGCCTATTTTACTGTACCAAAATGCCTTCCAGCCGCTTTTATGCTCTTTTACCAAATCGAAAGTTGACTGACCGGTTTGCCTGTATATTAACTTCATTAAAATCTGGCCTTCCCTTCGCGTAAGCTTTTTCAACTGTCCTTCAAACTCGTCCTGAAGGTACTTTTCTACAATCTTAGAGTATTTTTTCTTTTCTTTATCAGTCTTTAATTTGCTCATTGTGAGGTTGAGCATAACAAGCCTGTCAGAGGCAATTTTAGCATAAGGATACACTTTTAACACACGTCTCCTTAACAACAAAAGTTGCTTTTTCGTCTCGTCTGATAAGGTATCTTTTACATTCGATAATACAATCTCCTGCAGCTGCATATTAAATGCGATAGAATCATGGTCAATACTGTCCTGCACAGTATCCTGAGCCTTTACAGCGAGAGTTAAAAACAAAAATAGTATCGAAACAATGCCTGCCTTCATCTTTAAAAATTTATGTCAAAATTATACAATAATACACAACTCTGTAATCAAATATCTATTTTAGCCAAAAATTAAATTTATGTCATCAAAAACGATACTTAACGATGCTTCTCTGGTTTTTTTAGAGCAGTATTTAAATAACGCTTCACCTACAGGATATGAATCGGCAGGGCAAAAATTATGGATGGAGTACCTCACCCCATTTGTAGATACTTTTATAACCGATACCTACGGTACTGCTGTAGGCGTTATAAACCCTGACGCTCCTTATAAAGTAGTTATAGAAGGCCACAGTGATGAAATTTCATGGTACGTAAATTATATTACAGACAACGGACTTGTATACGTAATTCGCAACGGTGGTAGCGACCACATGATTGCACCATCTAAGCGTGTCAATATCCATACCAAAAAAGGAATTGTAAAAGGAGTATTTGGCTGGCCTGCAATACACACCCGCAACCGCGGCAAGGAAGAGCCTGCCAAAATTGAAACCATTTTTATCGACTTGGGCTGCAATACTAAAGAAGAAGTAGAGAACCTGGGTGTACATGTGGGCTGCGTTATAACCTACCCGGATGAATTTATGGTGCTTAACGAAAATAAATTTGTGTGCCGCGCTATAGATAACCGCATTGGCGGATTCATGATTGCTGAGGTTGCCCGTTTGCTAAAGGAAAACGGTAAAAAGCTGCCATTTGGTTTATACATAACTAACTCCGTGCAGGAAGAAGTAGGCCTGCGTGGTGCAGAGATGATTACACAGACGATAAAGCCGAACGTTGCAATAGTTACTGATGTATGCCACGACAGCACTACGCCAATGATAGAAAAACGCATAGAGGGAGATACCCAAATAGGGAAAGGGCCGGTTGTTACCTATGCCCCTGCCGTGCAAAATAACCTTCGGGAACTTATATTAGAAACTGCTGTTAAAAATGAAATACCGTTTCAACGCCTGGCATCGAGCCGTGTTACAGGTACCGATACAGATGCTTTTGCTTACAGCAATGGCGGTGTAGCATCGGCACTTATATCGCTGCCATTACGTTACATGCATACCACAGTAGAGATGGTTCACCGCGATGATGTGGAAAACGTGATTAAACTTATTTACGAGACTTTACTAAGCATTGAAAACGAAGAAACTTTTTCGTATTTTAAATAGTAAGGCATATTTTAAATAGCTTAAACTAAATCCCACAGGCAATGACTGTGGGATTTTTTTTAGTATAAGCGAAGCCTATTGCACATTTATTAGTATTTACTTTAAAGGATTATTTGTAAATTTAGCTATCGAAAATCGTAAATACTTATGGATTTTATAGATTATTACAAAGTGCTTGGCGTAGACAAAAGCGCTACAGCGGCACAGATAAAAAGTGCTTATAAAAAACTGGCTCGCAAACTACACCCCGACCTTAATCCTGAAGATAAGGAGGCGAACAATAAATTTCAGCAGCTTAATGAAGCTAACGAAGTGCTTAGTGACCCGGACAAAAGGGCTAAGTACGACAAATACGGCAAGGACTGGGAACGCGGCGAAGAATATGAAAAGTATCAGCAGGCACAACAACAGCAACGCTATTCGCAGGGAAGCTCCGGCGGGTTTGAGGGTAATTTTGACGGAGAAGAGGACTTTTCAGATTTTTTCAGCTCGATGTTTGGCAGGCAATCCGGCTCGCGAAGCAGGGCACAGTACAAAGGGCAGGACTACAATAGCGAGGTACATTTAACGCTTGAAGAAGCTTATACCACACATAAACAAACTTTTAGTGTAAACGGAAAAAGTATACGTATCACAGTTCCTGCAGGCGTTGCAGATGGACAGACTATTAAACTCAATGGGCAGGGAGCGCCCGGCAGTAATGGAGGCCCCAACGGCGACCTCTACATTACATTTACAGTTGCAAATGATGCAAAATTTAAACGAGTGGGTAATGACCTGTATACTACTAAGGAAATTGACCTTTTTACCGCTGTTCTGGGCGGGGAGGTTCTTGTTACCACAATGAGTGGCGCTTTAAAGCTTAATGTAGTACCGGGAACTCAAAACGGAACGAAGGTTCGCCTTAAAGGTAAAGGGTATCCCGTTTATAAAAAAGAGGGTGAGTTTGGCAACCTTTATGTTACTTACACTATTACCATACCTACAAATTTAACCGAAAGACAAAAGGAATTATTTAATGAGCTCGCCGCCCTCTCTAAAAAAGACTAATTATGGAAAGCAATGAGTTAATACCTATACATATATTTCATCTTCATTACCATGTTGAGGAAGCATTTATAACATCGTTATATGATTTGCAATTGGTAGAAATAACTACTATTGACGATGTTCGCTACGTTGCGGTGAACCACTTACCACAAGTGGAAAAACTAATACGGCTGCATAGCGACTTTAATCTTAATGCAGATGCGCTTGCTGTTGCTGCACATCTGCTGGAAAAGGTTGATAATTTACAGAGTGAGTTACTCACACTGCGCAGCAGGCTCCGTATTTATGAGGATTGAAGCTATCATACCTCTATCTAAAACAAAATCCCGTAAGCGAACTGCTTACGGGATCCTTTTATCAAAGCAACTTAGGTTCTTAGTCCCTAAGTCTCTTAATTATACATTTTCTTTCTCAGTTCCTGAACTTTTTCGTCCTCCAGGTATTCATCAAACGTCATGTGACGGTCTATAACGCCTTTAGGTGTAACTTCTAATACACGGTTTGCAACGGTTTGAGCAAATTCGTGGTCATGGGTTGTAAATAGTACAGACCCTTTAAAGTTTTTAAGCGAGTTATTAAACGCAGTTATACTCTCCAGGTCCAGGTGGTTAGTAGGCTCATCGAGCATAAGCACGTTAGCTCGCATCATCATCATTCGGCTTAGCATGCAACGTACTTTTTCTCCTCCCGATAGTACCCTGCCGGTCTTAAGTGCCTCTTCCCCGCTAAAAATCATCTTACCTAAAAATCCGCGAAGGTAAACCTCATCGCGTTCCTCCTCTGTCTTTGCCCATTGGCGCAGCCAGTCGACAAGAGTAAGGTCGTTCTCAAAAAACGAATGGTTATCACCCGGTAAATAAGACTGTATGGTTGTAATACCCCAATCGAATGTTCCGCTATCCGGTTTTTGGTTGCCGTTAAGTATTTCATAGAAGGCAGATGTAGCACGGCTGTCTTTAGAGAAGATAACAATCTTATCGCCCTTATTCATGTTTAGGTCGACATTTTTAAACAATGTCTCACCTTCTATAGAGGCGCTTAGGTCTTTTACATTAAGTATCTGATCTCCGGCTTCACGCTCCTGATCAAATATAATTGCAGGATACCTACGGCTTGATGGTTTAATATCATCTACCTTGAGTTTTTCAAGCATCTTTTTACGGCTTGTTGCCTGTTTAGACTTAGCAACGTTAGCACTAAAACGCATGATAAATTCCTGAAGCTCTTTCTTCTTCTCGTCGGCTTTTTTGTTCTGTTGCGCACGCTGCCTTGCGGCGAGCTGGCTGCTCTCGTACCAGAAGGTATAGTTACCTGAGTATTGGTTTACTTTACCAAAATCTATATCAGATATGTGTGTACATACCGCATCCAGGAAGTGCCTGTCGTGCGATACTACAATCACAGTGTTTTCATAATTCGCAAGGAAATTCTCTAACCAGTTAATGGTTTCAAAATCCAGGTCGTTCGTAGGCTCATCCATTATCAGCACGTCCGGGTTGCCAAACAAAGCCTGTGCAAGTAGCACACGTACTTTAAGCTTACCGTCAAGGTCGCCCATTAAAGTGTAGTGATAATCTGCCGTGATACCAAGACTCGAAAGCATAGCTGCAGCATCAGAATCGGCATTCCAGCCATTCATTTCTTCAAATATTACCTGCAGTGCCCCTACCCTGTCGGCATCTTTGTCGCTAAAATCGGGCTTAAGGTATATTTCATCCATTTCCTTTTTTACAGCAAACAGTGTTTTATTACCCATCATAACCGTTTCGAGCACGGTACTTTCGTCAAACATATTGTGGTTCTGGTTAAGAACGCTCATACGCTTGCCCGGCTCGAGGTGTACGTGACCCGATGTAGGGTCTATATCGCCCGCGATAATTTTTAGGAATGTAGATTTTCCGGCACCGTTAGCACCTATTATACCGTAGCAGTTACCCTGCGTGAATGTAGTGTTAACATCGTCGAATAAAATTCGTTTACCAAATTGTACCGATAAGTTTGAAACTGATAACATTGTAATATTTTTTGCAAAAGTATAAAATTTAAATCAGTTATTTATAATCTGCATTCATCAGAAGTATAACAGGTATTTTAACGTCAATTTAACAAGAATGAGTAGAGAAAAAAATATTTTTGCCTTTGCTCCTAATATACTCTATGTCTTACTTATATAAATCCGGTTTACTCTTAATCCTCGTTTCACTTTCCGCGTCGTGTACAAAAAAAGAAGACTACAGTGCCTACTTCAGCGGTCAGGTAGTAAACCCGCATAGCCGTTATGTATTGTTTAGTAAAGGAAATGAGGTGATCGATACGTTGAAGCTTGACAAAAACAACCGCTTCTATATCAAGTTCGATTCCCTCACTCCCGGATTATACAGTTTTAAACACGATCCGGAATATCAATATGTATATTTTGATAAGAACGATAGCCTGATGGTTTCTTTAAATACAGAAGACTTTGACCGCTCCATTACATTTACCGGACGTGGCGACCGCAAGAACAATTTTATGATGGAGCTTTATATGCGCCATGAAATTGACCGCCATAAAGGTTACGACAGCTATAATTTGAATTACCGTGAATTTAGCAAAACCATAGATTCTGCCTACGCCCTGAGGAGATCATTTTACGAGAAGAACAAAAAAGATATTAAATGGAGCGAAGGCTTTGACCGTTATGCAAAGACCCGGCTTGATCTTAATTATTATACAAAAAAGGAATACTATCCTTATATACATGCCCGCCGTACCGGAGAGAACATTGCCAAGACACTGCCTGCAAATTATTACAAATTTCGTAAGAACATCAACCTGAACGACCCATCATTTAAAGGATTTTCGCCTTTCACGCGCTATCTTACAGCTATGGTTAACAACATGGCTATTACAAGAAATTTTAAGGATACAAATGTTGAGGAAGATGCTCTGCGCGACAACATAGCAAAACTAAATATTTCAGATTCTGTATTCAGTCATAAGAAGGTTAAAGACGAAATGCTAAATACCATAGCTTTTAATTACTTGTTAGAAGACCAGAATATAATAAACAATCAAAAATTTTTGGAGCGGTACATGCAGCTGTCTACCGATAAAAATAACGAGATAGCTAAAATAGGGAAAGCTATAAAGAATCTACATTCGGGTGGCAAGCTGCCTTACGTAGAGTTGGTTGACTGTAATAACAAAGATTTTTATATTGATAAGAACGTTACAAAAGAAACAGTGATATTCTTCTGGACAAGCTGCGCTCCTGCGCACATAAAACGTATTTACCAGAAGGTTGATGAATTGAAAGCGCAATTTCCCAATGTGAATTTTGTCGCGGTAAACGTAGACAGTGACGCAGAATGGAAAAAAATGTTATCTCAATATAAGCTTGACAATGCATTACAATTGCGTGCTACAAATTTTGACAAACTAAAAAAGAAATGGGTAATTACAAAAATTAACCGTACCATTATCCTTAATGCTAACGGTACCATAAAAAATGCCTTTACAAATTTGCTCGACGAGAAATTTGCTGAATCGCTTTAAAACGTTCGAACAAACTAAATCTGCAAACAGATTACTCTATAAACGAAAAAATGTAATTTCCGTTGGCCGCTGCTTCCTTAAATAATTCTTTTAAATACCGCAGGCCTTCTTCAAGATGCCTTTTATTAAATAACTGATCGTCAGATTCATCATTGTGCCATGATTCAGGGTATACTTCATTGGCATTTAATTCATCTGAATTATACAGGTCGAGAAACTTTTTATCATCTATTGTTGTAAGCAATGTTTTTATTGCCTGAACCTTTTCCGGAGATACATAAAACAAAGGCTCTGCAACCTCATCAAAATCATCTTCAAATTCAATAGCGGTATAATCTATCTCCTCCCCAAGAAATTCAGACGGACTAAATATTTCACTAATAACATTCAGGTCGGCTCCTTTAAAAAACTTAGCCAACAGAAATTGAAGCCCTTCAAAATTTTGTTCGAAAATTTCTGCCCTCATACTAACATCAGGCAGCTGCTCAAGGTCAGCTTCCTGTTTAAGCAATTGAAATTCCGACGGGGTTATAGGATAAAGACTTGCGCTCTGGCTCATGGTGTATGGATTATATGCACGGCAAAAATAAGTAAAACTTTTGGCAAAAGCTATCCCGGCAGCGCCTGCACTTCTCACAGCTATCTATTAAAATAATAAAGCCGCCCGTGAGGCAGCTTTTATTATTTATGTATTTATAGGTATTTTGACTTACGCTACTATCCTTGGGTAATATACAGTACATAACATGCCATCGCCTGCTTTAAGCGGGTGTGCGCAATGTTCTGTCTGGAATTTGGCGCATTTTAAACAATCTGACTCTCTGCTTAATACCGCGCGAAATTCATAGGCGTGGCAGGCTTGGGTCTCGGCAGTAATTATTTCGTGTACGTTACATAACTGCCCCCTTACGTGGTGACCGCAGTTACCGCAACAATTTGCTAATGTAATATCCATGACAATTATATTTTGGGTTACTAATACACCAAATTTAATAAGAATATATGTTAGAGAAATTCTAAATTACTGTATTTGAGCTATTTATAAATAGACCGTTTATAAATAGCAAAGTAATATGTTGAAAAGTAAAGAGTTGTGAAACAGTATTATGATGACCTTAAATTACTGTAAATCAGTAAACTTTAAAACTTGCTACAGTGTCTTCCATAATCTGGATATTTTCATCACTGGATAGTTTATACTTTACCACAGCCGAATCCTTCTTTATTATGACGCTGCTATTTTCAAAGTCAAGAGGTTCATCTGTTCTGATCCTCCCAATATGCTTCTCAAACAACAAAAGTTTTGTTTCATTGATTTCGTACGTTCGCCCTACATTCAGAAAACCAGCAAATTCCTTATAGATTACAAGTCCGCTTTTATTATATACCTCATCCTTCGGGTAGATAAAAAACAATAATACAGACGCGAGCATTGCCCCGAAAATACCGTCTGCCAACCCGGCTATGATAACTATGATAGGTGAAAAAATATATGCCGCATAATAGATAACTCTCTTTTTAAACGGCCGATAATTATAAAAGAACAGTACAGCACCAGTTATACAAATAACTATCTTAACAATAAATACTATGGTGCTATTAAAACTGATGTATTCACTTAAAAAAAAATTAAGCATTACAAAAGCTAATGAACTAAAATGAATACGGGTAAAGAATTGTTTTATGGAAGCCATTCGACTATGCCTTAATTTTAGATAAGTTAATACAGTAAGGGGTTAACACTTTTACTAGTGGGTATATTAATCCCAATATTCATAGTCATATTTCTTGTTGCAAATTAAAACATTATTTAAAAAAACACTTACGACAATAAGGTCATTATTTTTATTATAACTGTTTTGGCACGTAAAAATTTCTTTTGTTTTATAGTTACATTCTTTAATCATATTACCCCTATGATCATAAACAATCTCGTAAGTAAGCGTATTGTCACTATTATAAGTTTTACTGCTTGACAGTGTATCTTTGTTATACAAATTAATTTTATTATATCCTTTGCCGTCTCGAAAGTACACGGTTTCTTCAATTATATTTTTGTTATTATCATATCGTGCTATGATCCTCTCCCTCTTTTTTTCGTTAAAGTAAAAAATAAGTCGTCTGATTTTTGTTTTATAGTCAATTTCATAAATTCGGTTAATTGAATTATCGCACTTAAAAATAGTTTGGGAACGTTTTGATGAAATATCGTTTATACATTGCTCCGTGTATATTTCTGCTCCACTTTTTCTTGTAATTGTATATCCTCTTTCCTGATATGTCACCTGTTCGGTGTTTGTAATTATGCCCTCACTTTTGCTTATAGATTTCACAAGCCTGCCTTTATTATCGTAAGAAAATAATATTTCTTCATCCATGTCACCTTTGTTGGCTTCAGCATATTGAATTACTTTATCCTTATCAAAAATATAATTAGTAATCCACGTTAAAGTGTCATTATCATAGACTAACGCTCTTTCAACCATATCTTTATGGTAGGTATAAATTGTTTTATGTATAAATTTATTATCTGTAATTAAATCTTTACCACGATTAATATCTTCAGTAAGGTATCCTTTCATGTCAAATGAATACTCTACATCTTCACTTACACACTCATCAACGAAATATACTCTGCGTACATTTTTACTAAAATGTAATGTTATATTAGTTGTTGCTGTTATCCCGGGTGTAATTACACTACGGCTATCTAAATTAAAAGAGGAAATTTCCTGACTGAATGTTACATTCCAGATTATCATAAAAACTATTATAAGGAAAAATTTAGTATGCATCCTATAGTTGTTTTGGCGAGTATATAAGTTCTCTTTTCTAGTAAACGTAACAGTTTAACAATTTCTTACACAAACCCCTCACATAAAAATAGTGCGAAAATGAGTACCTTTGCGTTTTGCACAAAACTATGCTAGATTCTCAAGATAATATAGAGGTTTTAGGCGCCCGCGTCCATAATCTTAAAAATATAGATGTAACCATTCCGCGGGAAAAACTCGTGGTAATAACCGGGCTTTCAGGGTCGGGAAAATCATCCCTCGCTTTCGACACCATTTATGCCGAAGGGCAACGACGTTACATAGAAACTTTCTCAGCTTACGCACGCCAGTTCCTGGGCGGCCTGGAACGCCCAGATGTTGATAAGATAGACGGGCTTTCGCCGGTTATTGCCATTGAGCAGAAAACCACCAGCAAAAGCCCCCGCTCTACCGTAGGCACTATTACAGAAATTTACGACTTTTTACGCCTGCTATATGCCCGTGCTGCAGACGCTTATAGCTACGTTACCAACGAAAAGATGGTGAGCTATAACGATGAGCAGATACGTGGCCTCATCCACGAAAAATTTGATGGTAAGCGCATTACCATTCTTTCTCCCATAATACGTTCGCGTAAGGGGCACTACCGCGAACTTTTTGAACAAATCTCTAAGCAGGGTTTTCTTAAAGTTCGCGTAGACGGCGACATCCGCGATATTGAAAGCGGCATGAAGCTGGACCGTTACAAAAACCACGACATAGAAACCGTTGTAGACCGCATGGCAGTAGACAACACCCCTGACACAGAAAAACGCCTTGCTGACAGCATTAAGACTGCAATGTACCATGGTGAGGATGTTATGATGGTTATAGAACACGAAACTAATGAGGCACGCTATTACAGCAGAAACCTCATGTGTCCGTCATCGGGTATTTCGTACCCTAACCCTGAGCCTAATAATTTTTCGTTTAACTCGCCTAAGGGGGCCTGCGATAACTGCAACGGACTTGGAACGGTAAACGAGATTAATGTAAAAAAGATTATTCCTAACCCTAAACTTTCTATCAAGCAGGGTGGTATAGTACCCATAGGCGAATATAAAAGTTCCTGGATATTTAAGCAACTGGAGGCCATTGGCGAGAAGTTCAGCTTTAAAATCACCGATGCTATAGAAAAGATACCGGAAGAGGCCATGCAGATGATCCTTAACGGCGGCAATGATAAATTTACAGTTACCAGCAAAACCCTTGGTGTTAACAAAGAATATAAAATAGATTTCGAAGGTATCTCAGCCTTCATTAAAAATCAGTATAACGAGAATGCAACAGCGGCATTAAAGCGTTGGGCAAAGGAATTTATGGACGAGATACCATGCCCTATTTGCCATGGTACGCGCCTTAAAAAAGAATCGCTTTACTTTAAACTGAATGGGCTAAACATTGCAGAGGTATCTCACATGGATATTTCTGACCTGGCGCATTGGTTTGACGCCATTGACGAAAACCTGTCTGACAAACAAAAGGCCATTGCTACAGAGATTATAAAAGAGATTAAGGCCCGCCTTAGCTTTCTTGTTGATGTAGGGTTAAATTACCTTTCGTTAGATCGCGGATCGGGATCCTTATCTGGTGGAGAAGCGCAGCGTATAAGGCTCGCTACCCAAATAGGTTCGCAGTTGGTTGGAGTATTGTATATACTGGATGAACCCAGCATAGGCCTCCACCAGCGGGATAACGAGAAACTAATACGATCGCTGGAGCAGCTGCGCGACCTGGGCAACTCGGTACTCGTAGTAGAGCACGACAAAGACATGATAGAACGTGCAGACTATGTTATAGATATAGGCCCTGCAGCCGGGCGCTTTGGCGGTCAAATAGTGAGCAAAGGCACCCCTGCCGAGTTACTTAAAGAGCATACACTTACTGCTGCTTACCTTAACGGCGATAAGGAAATTGCTGTACCTAAAGTGCGCCGCCCCGGCAACGGAAAAACGCTGAAATTAAGTGGCGCGACAGGGAATAACCTTAAAAACGTAACTGTAGAATTTCCGTTAGGCAAAATGATATGTGTCACCGGGGTATCGGGTAGCGGTAAGAGTACGCTTATTAATGGAACCCTCTACCCTATCCTTAACGCACACTTTTTTAATGGTGTAAAAAAACCGGCTCCTTTTAAAAAGATCGAAGGTTTGGAGCATATAGATAAGGTTATCGACATCGACCAGAGCCCTATAGGCCGCACCCCCCGCTCTAACCCTGCAACATATACAGAGGTTTTTAGCGAAATACGTTCGTTGTTTACCCAGACTCCTGAGGCTATGATACGCGGTTATAAACCGGGGCGTTTTAGTTTTAACGTGAGTGGTGGCCGTTGCGAGACCTGTGAAGGAAGCGGGCTACGCGTTATAGAAATGAATTTTCTTCCTGATGTTTATGTTGAGTGCGAAACCTGTAATGGCAAGCGCTTTAACCGCGAAACGCTGGAAATACGATACAAAGGCAAATCTATTTCTGATGTGTTGGAAATGACGGTAGACGAAGCAGTCCCTTTCTTTGAGCATATCCCTAAAATTAACCGAAAAATACAAACCATTCAGGATGTAGGATTGGGATACATAACACTGGGACAGCAAAGTACGACATTATCTGGTGGAGAAGCGCAACGTATAAAACTTGCATCAGAACTTAGCAAGAAAGACACCGGCAATACTTTTTACATCCTTGACGAACCTACTACAGGCCTTCATTTTGAGGATATAAGGGTATTAATGGAGGTAATAAACAAGCTTGTAGAAAAAGGAAACACCATTCTTATTATAGAGCATAACATGGATGTGATTAAGCTCGCCGATTATATTATCGACATAGGGTATGAAGGTGGTAAAGGTGGCGGACAGCTTATTGCTAAAGGCACTCCAGAGGAAGTTGTTAAAAACAAAAAGAGCTATACAGCCCAATTCCTGAAAAAAGAATTATCTTAGTTCGGTTAAAATTTAAAAAAGTACATGGCTAAAGAAAAATATAAAGACGATGATGAATGGATTCACGAAGGGCTAAAACAAAAACCCTGGAACGAAATAAGGAGTAACGACTCTTGGGCCATTTTCAAGATCATGTCGGAGTTTGTAAACGGGTTTGAGGCAATGGCTAAAATTGGTCCGTGTATCTCTATTTTTGGATCAGCAAGAACAAAACCCGATGATAAGTACTACCTGCTTACCGAAGAAATCGCAGAAAAAATTGCCAATGCCGGTTATGGGGTAATTACAGGTGGAGGCCCGGGTATTATGGAGGCTGGTAATAAAGGTGCAAGCCGTGGTGTTGCTCCCTCGGTAGGCCTTAACATTGAGTTGCCTTTTGAGCAACATTATAATCCTTATATCGACCATGACAAAAACCTGAATTTTGATTACTTTTTTGTTAGAAAGGTAATGTTCATTAAGTACAGTCAGGGATTTGTGGTAATGCCGGGCGGTTTTGGAACGCTCGACGAAATGTTTGAGGCAATTACACTTATCCAAACTAAAAAAATTGCAAAGTTTCCTATTATCTTAGTGGGTACAGAATTTTGGGGAGGCTTGATGGACTGGATACGCAATATAATGATCGAAAAATATCATAACGCAAGCGCTACAGACATGGACCTGATAAAAGTAGTAGACACTGCGGATGAGGTTCTCGCAGTAATCGATTCTTTCTATAAAAAATACAGTCTTAGCCCTAACTTCTAATTATCTATAAAATTTAACAGTTACGTAAGCAACCCATATTACAATTTTACATCGTATATAAAGTTATGAGTACACTTTGAAATCTTACCGATGTGCGCTATATACTACAGTACAAATAACTTTTACGCTATATTTTGAATTTTAATACGAAGCTTCTTTTTATTGCTCTGATAATGGTGGGTTGTATAGCACACGCCCAACATAAAAACCGTATTTCTGCAACGCTCAACACCAATACTAAGACGTTGAGTGTAAAGCAGGAAATTATCTATATAAATCAAAGCGAAGATGTACTTACGTCTATAGCTTTAAATGACTGGAATAACTCATATTCTGCTAAAACCACACCTCTTGCGAGGCATTTTACAGATCAGTTTATTAAAGCATTTCACCTTGCAAAAGAGGCTGACAGGGGCAACACGTCTATTGCATCTGTCTCGTTAAACAATGGATCAAAAGTAGATTGGAGCCGACCGGATGCACATCCTGATATTGTATTGCTACAACTTAAAGAGCCTTTAGCACCAAATGAGCAGGTTTCTATTTTATTAAATTATGAAGTTAAGCTGCCAAATGAACGTTTTACAAAATTTGGTTTTGATGAAAAAAATGGATCATATAATTTGCGTGATTGGTACCTCACTCCCGCCCGGTACGATAATCATGCGTTTAGCCTGTACAGCAACGAAAACATAGACGACATAGCTAATGCAGCCTGCGATTATACGGTTAGCTTGCAGTTAGCTAAAGATTTATCTTTAACCACAGATCTTACAATCGCTGGTAAAAACCCGGCAGATAACAATATTACATACTTACTTTCCGGCAAAAGCCGAATGGGATTCAACCTATTAATCGAGACCAAGAATAGCTTTGAGATATTTAAATTTAAGGAAGTTACTGTTAGCTCTAATTTAAAAGATGCACGTGTTAGCGATGTGCAACGGGGTGTCCTTGCTAATAAAATTGTAGAATTTACTGCAGAAAATCTGGGTCAGTATCCACACGAAGATTTAGTGGTAAGCCAAACCGATTACGACCGAAATCCTGTTTATGGCCTTAATCAGCTACCTGCGTTTATAAGGCCTTTTCCTGACGCGTACGTATTCGAAATGCGTTTTTTAAAAACCTATTTGAATACCTATTTAAAAAACACGCTTAAGCTGGATCCCCGAAAAGACAACTGGATTTATGACGGCGTACAAATGCAGCTCATAATGAAGTATATAAATGAGTATTATCCTAATGAAAGGATGATGGGTAATCTTGGGTCGTTTCCTGTGTTAAATACGTACAACCTGTTTACTATTAATATAAACGGACAATACAATTACCTTGCATTGCTTGCCGCCCGCCGTAATCAGGACCAGCCTATAGGAGACCCTAAGAGTTCGTTTATAAAATTTAATGAGCAAATTGCCGGTAAGTACAAAGCGGGATTAGGCTTTAATTATCTGGATCAATATTTAGGAAACGAGGCAGTTCCAAATTCGCTTAAGCAGTTTTACGATTTAAATATTAGCTCCCTTACTACTGACAGGCAGGATCTTGAGGAAATCCTGGAAAGTAAAACAGATAAGGATATCGATTGGTTTTTCGACAAATTTGTGGCAACCCGGGACATTATCGATTATAGATTTGGACAGGTAAAGAAGGAAGGTGATTCACTTAGGGTAACTATTAAAAATGTAACGGGCACTAAAGTACCTGTCTCATTATACGGCCTTAAAAAATACAATGTAGTTTCTAAACAGTGGCTTCCCGGTATAGCTACAGATACTACTTTTACTATAGCCCGCGCAGATGCAGATAAGCTTGCCCTAAATTACAACGCAGAAATACCTGAGTTTAACCGCAGGAATAATTTTAAAAAACTAACAGGCATCTTCCCAAATAACAGGCCATTTAAGTACACCTTCTTTCAGGATCTTGAAGACCCTAAATATAACCAGGTATTTTACGTACCCAGCTTTACATTTAATATATACGATGGCTTTACGCCGGGGTTACGTATTCACAATAAATCGTTGCTCGAAAAACCATTTATATTCGATTTTAGCCCTTCCTACTCTACAAAGACCAGCGAGCTCGCAGGTTCTTTTTCGCTGCTATATAATCAATACATCCGCGAAGGGGAAATGTTTAATGTGCGCTACTCTATATCGGGCTCAACCTATCATTACACTCCAGATGCCCGTTACACTAAATTTACACCTGCTGTACAATTTCGATTCAGGGATCCTGACCTGCGCAGAAACAGAAAAGAATTCCTGACCTTAAGACAGGTCACTGTTAGTCGCGAAAAAACGAATTATTTAGTTACCGATACTCAAAACGAGAACTATTCTGTCTTTAACGCCCGATTTTCACAATCTGATTCAGAGATTACGCGCCATTATAATCTTAATACAGATTTACAGATAGCCAATGCCTTTGGCAAGCTTTCCGGGGAGGCACAATACCGCCGCCTGTTTAATGATAATCGACAGGTAAACCTTAGGGTCTTTGCCGGTATGTTCATGTATCGAAGCACCGCATCAGAGTTTTTCAGCTTTGGACTTGACAGGCCTACAGACTATCTTTTTGACTATAATTATTATGGTCGCTCAGAAACCACCAGTTTTTTTAGCCGGCAGTTTATCCTGGCTGAAGGAGGTTTCAAGTCGCAGCTTGAGACCCGCTTCGCCAATCAGTGGATGACCACGGTAAACGGAAGTTTTAATATCTGGAACTGGATAGAGGTATATGGAGATGCAGGGCTCTTTAAAAATAAGTACAGCAGCCCAAAATTTGGGTATGACAGCGGCATACGTCTTAATCTTGTTACTGACTATTTCGAATTATACCTTCCTGTACAGTCCAGCAACGGCTTCGAACTTACCCAGGCGCATTATAGTCAGAAGATACGCTTTGTAATTACGTTAAGCCCAGGTGCGCTTCTTGGTTTATTTACCCGAAAATGGTTTTAAACCATCACATGTTTTCGAGTTCAAAATTTGATTTTATACACTTATAGAAGCGTATTATTATACAATAATCAGTAGCAACACCCGATTATTTTAATTTTTTGCGGAAAATGAAATTTAAAATCATACCGCATATTTATGATATGTCATACTTTTAATTAAATTTGTAATTAGCACAATACTTTAATTATGACCGGGACAGATACAACACAATCACTTTCTTATAAGGATTTCAGGACAGAAGTACTAAACGATTATAAAATTGCGATAACCAGCAGGGAATGTAGTCTTCTGGGCCGCAGGGAAGTACTTACCGGCAAGGCAAAATTCGGCATTTTTGGAGATGGCAAAGAGATACCTCAGCTTGCTATGGCTAAGGCTTTTAAAAATGGCGATTTTAGATCTGGCTATTACCGCGACCAGACATTTATGATGGCTATTGGCGAACTCACACTTCAGCAATTTTTTGCCGGACTTTACGGCCATCCGGATATCGAAGAAGAACCAATGTCGGGCGGGCGTCAGATGGGTGGCCATTTCGCCACCCATAGCCTTGACAAAGACGGTAATTGGAAAAACCTCACGATTCAAAAAAATTCAAGTGCAGATATTTCACCCACTGCAGGGCAAATGCCTCGTTTGTTAGGCCTTGCACAGGCATCAAAAATATACAGGACGGTTCCGGGCATAGACAGCACAAACTTTTCTGTAAACGGAAATGAGATCGCGTGGGGTACTATAGGTAATGCAAGTACAAGCGAAGGACTGTTTTTTGAAACTATGAATGCTGCAGGAGTACTACAGGTACCTATGGTAATTAGTGTCTGGGATGACGACTACGGCATATCTGTACACGCGCGCCACCAGACTACAAAAGAAAATATATCTGAAATTTTAAAAGGTTTTCAGCGGGATAATCATGCAAATGGTTACGAGATAATTACAGTAAAAGGCTGGGATTATCCGGAGCTTGTATCGTCTTACGAAAGGGCATCTAAAATAGCGCGTGAAGAGCACGTACCTGTCTTTATACACGTATATCAGCTAACACAGCCACAGGGGCACTCTACATCGGGGTCGCACGAGCGGTATAAAAATGCCGACAGGCTTTCGTGGGAAGGGGAGTATGACTGCATATACCAAATGAAAAAATGGATGGTAGCCAATAACATAGCAACCGAAGACGAACTTGAAGCTATAGGTCAGCAGGCAAAAGCCGATGTTTTAGAGGCTAAGAAAGCAGCATGGGCTGCATATGTTGCTCCGCTTAAAGAAGAACAAGCACAGCTTATAGCGGTTTTAAATACAGTCGCAGCGCAAAGCCAGAACAAAGTTTTTATTGAGAAGTATAGTAACGAGCTTGCCGCAATAAAAGAACCAATACGCAAAGACCTGTTAATTACGGCACGCAAAGTTTTGCGTATGATCGTGAAAGAAGACGTTAAAAGTACCCTTAGCCAGTGGATAAAAACATATACCGAAAAAATTCAGTACAAATACAGTTCATATTTATTCAGCGAATCCGGTAAAAATATATTTGCCGTAGCCGGCGAAGAACCCGAGTATGGGGATACGCTCGAGGAAGCTGATGGACGGATGGTGATACGTAACAACTTCGATGCTCTATTCACAAAATATCCTGAACTGCTTATCTTTGGGGAAGATGTTGGTAACATTGGCGACGTAAACCAGGGGCTTGAAGGAATGCAGGAGAAATATGGAGAAGACCGGGTTAGTGATGCAGGTATACGAGAAGCCACTATATTAGGACAGGGCATTGGTATGGCAATGCGCGGCCTCCGCCCTATTGCAGAAATTCAATACCTTGATTATTTGCTTTATGCTGTGCAAATAATGAGCGATGACCTTGCAACATTGCACTACCGCACTGCAGGCAGGCAGAAGGCTCCACTGATTATTCGTACACGGGGGCACAGGCTGGAGGGCATATGGCATTCCGGTTCTCCAATGGGAATGATCGTAAATGCGCTGCGGGGCATCCATGTATTGGTACCACGCAACATGGTAAAGGCTGCAGGATTTTATAATACTTTAATGGAAACAGACGAACCTGCTCTTGTAATAGAATGCCTAAACGGCTACCGCCTTAAAGAGAAAATGCCTGTAAACCTTGGTGAATTTAAAACTCCTATAGGCATTGTAGAAACCATTAAAGAAGGCAATGACATTACATTAGTTTCTTACGGGTCTACTTTACGTGTTGTTGAGCAAGCTGCTAAAGAATTACAGGAAGTAGGTATTGACGCAGAGGTGATAGATGTACAGTCATTATTGCCATTTGATATTAACCATGATATTGCAAAGAGTGTTTCTAAAACAAACCGTTTACTTGTCATAGATGAGGATGTTCCGGGCGGAGGATCTGCCTACATTTTGCAACAAATTATTGATGTACAGGACGCTTACAAATTTCTTGACAGCAAGCCCGATACACTAAGTGCTAAGGCCCACAGGCCTTCTTATGGAACTGACGGTGACTATTTTAGTAAACCATCTGCTGAAGATGTCTTTGAAAAGGTATACGCAATTATGAACGAGGCACGACCTCAGGATTTTCCATCACTATATTAATATCATTTCGGTTTACCAATGATAAAAAGTCCCCAATTGCTTGGGGACTTTTATGGTAATGCATCAAATTGTAAAGGCTATAATCTACGTTATCCAAAATATGTTAACTAGCCTATATAGACAGTCTTTACTTTTACAAATTCTTTAATGCCTTCTTCTGAAAGTTCACGGCCGTAGCCGGAACGCTTAACGCCTCCAAAAGGAAGAGCAGGATCTGACTTTACCATTGCATTTATAAAGACAGCTCCCTCCTGAAATAAATTTACTTTTGTTTTAATTCCCTCTACGTCTGATGTAAATATAGAAACTCCAAGTCCAAAATTAGATTTATTGCTTAGTGCTACTGCCTCTTCAAAAGTTTCGAAAGACATAACAGGCACTGCAGGGCCAAATACTTCCTCATTAAAGACCGGCATCTCTGTAGTCACATCTGTTAAGATAGTCGGCGTATAAAAAGCACCATCCCGTTTGCCGCCAAGTATAACCTTAGCACCCATTTCTATGGATTTATTCACCTGCTTCCCCACATCCTCCGCAAGGTCCGTTCGGGCTAGCGGACCTAAATAGGTATCTTCATTCATCGGGTCACCGGTCTTTAGCACACTTACAGCTTTTGTAAACTTTTCTATAAAATTGTCAAAAATATTTTTGTGCACAAAAAAACGCTTGGCGGCGATGCAGCTTTGTCCGGCATTTTGAAATCTTGCGTTTACAGCAATAGGAATTACTGAATCAAGGTCGGCATCTTCTAATACTATAAGTCCATTGCTTCCGCCGAGCTCTAAAACTGCCTTTTTTATTTGGTTTGCTGCAATAGAGGCAACCGATGCACCTGCCTTTTCGCTACCTGTGAGGGAAACCGCCTCGACTACCGGATTTTCTATTATTGCCTTTACCTGATCTCCGCTTATTAAAAGATTAGTGTACACACCGTCAGGAAATCCAGCTTCTGTAAAAAGGTCTTCGATTAACTGGGCACTGCCTGCTACATTGCTTGCATGTTTTACTACAACTGTGTTGCCGGCTATAATTGCAGGTATGGCAAATCTGAATACCTGCCAGTACGGAAAGTTCCATGGCATCACACCTAAAATGACTCCTAATGGCTCATAAACAACATAACTTTGGGTACCGTCTGTCGAAATCTGACGACTTTCTAAAAATTTTTCTGCGTGTTTTATATAGTATTCACACAGAATTTGACATTTTTCGACCTCAGCGATAGCTTGCGAAATAGGTTTCCCCATCTCTAAAGTGCATTGTTTTGCCAGGAAGTGTTGTTTTTTTGTTAAAGCAAATACTAAATTTTTTATAAATTTGAGCCTTTCAGCAATTGTCGTAAACCCCCATGTATCAAAGGTTTTCTTACTAATTTTTAGCTTTTCTTCTGCATCAAAATCAGTAATATATTGATGTTCAGATAAAAAAGTTGAGTCGAAGGGATTGGTTATCGAAAACATTTTTTATTTTTGTTTAAAATTTTTATAAAAATAACACATATTTTCTTAAGTTTATTTTACTATTTTTACAGAAAATTTTCAACGTACTGATAAACAAAACAATTATTTATGAAGAAAGCTGTACTCCCCCTATTACTGCTTTGCCTGTCAACAGGCTTGAAAGCTCAGGAAGCAACAACAACAGAGAATTCGGCAACTGAAAAGCCTGCACAAGACTACAACAAATGGACACTTGAACTTGGAGGCGGTATTAACACAGCGGCCAATCCGTTGTCTCCAGGCTATGATATTAGCTCTTTCAACTTTTTTAGTGCAAACTTTAGCGCAAGATACATGTTCAATACCAAATTTGGTTTGAAACTTGGCGTTACTTATGATGAACTAAATAACAACGACAATACTCCGGAGTTTAAGACAAACGCTCAAGGAGTTTCACTTCAAGGTGTTGTTAACTTAGGCCGTATACTTGAGTTCCAAACGTGGACTAACCGTATTAATATCTTAGGACATACCGGTGTGGGTGTTGGTAGATTTAAAAGTGATCGTGATCAACAATATTATGACCACCTTGGTACATTCCTTATCGGTTTAACTGGTGAGTTTAAAATATCTCCACGAGTTAGCCTTTTTGGTGATTTTACAATGAATAACAACTATTCACAGCAAAGAACTTGGAATGGTGGTGTTTATGTTGATAATGAAACAAATAGCCAAGGTTTCGATAGTACACTTTACCAAGCTACTGTAGGTCTTACTGTAGCTTTAGGAAGCCATGCTGAGCATGCTGACTGGTATATACAAGACGTAAATACACAACTAAGCGACCTTGACAAACGTGTAGGTGATCTTGAAACAATGATGAATGATTCTGATAAAGATGGCGTTCCTGATTATCTTGATGCTGAACCAAACACAATTGCAGGTGTTGCTGTAGATAGCAAAGGTAGAACTATTGATAAAAACAACAATGGAGTGCCGGATGAACTTGAGTCTTACTTAGACCAAAGGGATAAAGGATCGAACTCGTCAATCAGTTCAGACCTGTCTGACCTAATCAACGGTGGTTATATCAATGCATACTTTGATTTTGGTAAAGATCAGCCAAATGCACAGTCTGTAAGCGGAATAAACTTCCTTATCAGATACCTAAAACAAAATCCATCTGCAACTGCTGATGTTATTGGATATGCTGACGAAGTTGGTGATGCTGAGTTTAACAAAGCGCTATCTGCAAGAAGAGCTACAAATGTTAAACAAATATTAGTTGATGCTGGTATCGATGCTGGAAGACTTAACATTTTAGGTAATGGTGAAGATTCTTCAGTAAACAAATCATCTGCTTTTGCTCGTCAAACAGTTAGAAGAGTTACGTTTATGATAAAATAATTAAACGAATAATATTTAAAAACCCCCGCGTATGCGGGGGTTTTTTTATGCCCTGTTCTAAAAGAAATTAATACTTATGCTAACGTTCAAAATACGGGGACACGGAATTTTTCTTATCGTTATAAATATAGCAAAACGTAAAATGAGCTATATTTATTAATTTGAAGAGAGCTATATACAATAAGACTGAGGCAGGAAATAAGTCAGTAGTTAGCTCCGCCACTCTATAAGAAAATCTGCTTTTCTGTGAGTAGCGAGTGCTGTTAAGTAGGCCTTGTAAAGATATGCAGTAGCTGAAATACTGGCTTAATTACAATTAAGGCCAACCTAGTAGGTGCCTTAAAAAGTGAGAGCCCCAGAGCGGCTATATTGCTTACATAATAATAGTCGAAAATACCATTTATTTCCTGTGCTCTCTAAACAGCCATTGTATGATCCCCTTAAATCGTTAAGGTAGATAAAAAACGAATACCGGGATTTGAACATACATTCTACTTGGTTAAAATTTCTTCGATAAGTCTTCTTCCCAATTGTTTAATGCTTTACATCAGTCAGACCAATCACACAGATCTAGGTTAATGTCGGAAAAAAAATGTCCAGACATCTATCAAGAGGTCTGGACATTTAACAAATTTAATAATCAAGTCATCAGCCTTAGCCGGGACTAACTATTTGGGTCATTTACTCTTCATGAGTAATTATCCATTCGCCTGTAGCCAAAAGGCCTTCAGCTTTTTTGAATTTCATAGTTTCAGTTTTGCCACTCATTACATGTTTAACGGTAACAGTATCGTTACGGTTAATTTTAGGGGCATCCCTTGTAATGGTATCTGTAACCGCAGGCCGCGATTGACCTTGCTGAGAAACTTCCCTGGCAGCAGCAGCCATCTCATCGGTATTCAACACCTCTGCTTTAGCCTCTACATATTCTTCTTTTTGACGAGCATGCTGTCTTGCTTCCTGAATTGCATCAGGATTTTGAGACGGCAGTTCTGCTTTGAATAAAAACGAAATAACTTCTCTATTAATTTCATTCATCGTTTTTTCAAACAAATTGAATGCCTCAAATTTATAAATAAGTAACGGGTCTTTTTGTTCATGTACAGCAAGCTGAACAGACTGTTTTAGCTCATCCATTTTACGAAGGTGCTTTTTCCACGCCTCGTCTACAATTGCAAGAGTAATATTCTTTTCAAAATCAGTTACAAGTGACTGTCCTTGTGTTGCATAAGCCTTTTCAAGATCGGTAACAACGTTCAGTGATTTCACACCATCTGTAAACGGCACCACGATACGCTCATACTGGCCATTATTATTTTCATAGACGTTTTTAATAACTACAAACGCTTCGGTAGCATTGCGCTCATTACGTTGTGTATAAGTATCTAAAACTGCTTTATAAACCTTTCCGGTAAACTCCCTTTCAGATAATTTGGCAAAATCTGTTTCGCTAAGCGGAGAACTAATAGAAAATGTACGGATAAGCTCGAACTCAAAGTTCTTAAAGTTATTATTAGACTTATTATTTTTAACTAAAAGCTCAATAGTGTCATACATCATGTTGGCCAAGTCTACCTTAAGGCGCTCACCATGCAATGCATGTTTCCTGCGTTTGTAAACCACCTCACGTTGTGCGTTCATAACGTCATCATACTCAAGCAAACGCTTACGTACGCCAAAGTTATTTTCCTCAACTTTTTTCTGCGCACGCTCTATAGACCTTGTCATCATAGAGTGTTGAATAACTTCACCTTCTTTAAGACCCATACGATCCATAACCTTAGCAACCCTCTCAGATCCAAATAAACGCATCAGGTTATCCTCAAGCGACACATAGAATTGAGAGCTACCCGGATCTCCCTGACGACCGGCACGACCACGCAACTGCCTGTCTACACGGCGGGAGTCATGGCGCTCAGTACCTATAATTGCAAGACCACCGGCAGCTTTAACCTCTGCAGTCAGCTTGATATCCGTACCCCTACCTGCCATGTTAGTAGCGATAGTTACCACACCCGGTTTACCCGCTTCGGCCACAATGTCGGCCTCTTTTTTGTGCAACTTCGCGTTTAATACGTTATGCTGAACATTCCTCATTTTAAGCATTCGGCTTAATAACTCCGATATCTCTACCGATGTTGTACCTATAAGTACCGGCCTGCCTGCTTTAGATAATTCAGATACGTCTTCTATAACCGCATTGAATTTTTCGCGCATTGTCTTGTATATCAGGTCATGGTGGTCCTTACGGGCCATACCCCTGTTTGTAGGTATTTCTACCACATCGAGCTTATATATTTCCCAGAACTCACCTGCCTCTGTAACTGCAGTACCGGTCATACCGGCAAGCTTGCTATACATCCTGAAGTAGTTTTGCAGGGTAATAGTTGCAAAAGTTTGTGTGGCAGCCTCAATCTTAACGTTTTCTTTAGCTTCAATAGCCTGGTGTAAACCGTCAGAGTAACGTCGGCCATCCATAATACGGCCTGTCTGCTCGTCTACAATCATGATTTTGTTTTCCATGATCACATACTCTACATCTTTTTCAAAAAGCGTATAGGCTTTTAAAAGCTGTGTTAAAGTATGAATACGCTCGCTCTTAATAGAAAAGTCTTTAAACAGGGTATCTTTAACCTCTGCCTCTTCTTCTTTAGGAAGCTTTTTCTTTTCAATGTTGGCAATTTCAGTCCCAATATCCGGAAGAACGAAGAAATCACTGTCGGTATCCTGAGAAAGGAATTTAATACCGTTATCAGTAAGCTCTACCTGATTATTTTTTTCTTCGATTACAAAGTATAGTACTTCATCTACCTTGTGCATGTCCCGATTATTATCGGCCATGTACTGATTTTCGGTTTTTTGAAGCAATTGTTTAACGCCTTCTTCACTCAGGAATTTTATCAGCGCTTTATTTTTTGGTAATCCGCGGTGTACCCTTAATAATAGGAAACCGGCCTCTTTGGTCTTACCTTCCTTTAATAGTTTTTTAGATTCAGCTAAAACACCATTAAGCAATGTACGCTGTAAACCTACAAGGTGGTCTACTTTAGGCTTAAGCTCGTTAAACTCATGACGGTCTCCCTGCGGAACCGGCCCTGATATAATAAGGGGCGTACGGGCATCATCTACTAATACTGAATCGACCTCATCTACAATAGCAAAGTTATGCTTACGCTGAACCAGGTCATTAGGCGAATGTGCCATGTTATCCCTTAGGTAGTCAAAACCAAATTCGTTATTGGTACCGTAAGTAATATCTGCTGCATATGCATTACGCCTTGCATCGCTGTTAGGCTGGTGGTTATCTATACAATCTACAGTTATACCGTGAAACTCGAATAAGGGTGCCTTCCAGGTACTATCCCTTTTAGCAAGATAGTCATTCACCGTTACAAGGTGCACGCCGTTGCCTGTAAGGGCATTTAGGTAAAGTGGTAATGTAGCCACAAGGGTTTTACCCTCACCTGTTTGCATTTCTGCAATTTTTCCCTGGTGCAATACGATACCGCCTATAAGCTGCACATCGTAATGTATCATGTCCCATGTGATTTCCTTACCTGCAGCACTCCACGAGTTGGCCCAAGTAGATTTATCGCCTTCTATGGTGATGTATGGCTTGTTAGCCGAAAGCTCCCTATCCTTAGCAGTTGCTGTAACCGTGATAGATGTATTATCTTTAAAGCGGCGTGCAGTCTCTTTAACCACGGCAAAAGCCTCCGGCAGAATATCCAGCAATGCTTTTTCTGAAAGATCGTAAGCTTCTTTCTCCAGTGCATCAATAGATGCATAGATATCCTCACGGGCATCTATATCTACCGTCTTTTCTACCTCCTCGAGGTATGAAGCTATTTTGGCATCTTTTTCTGCACGTGCTTTACGGATTGTATCTTTAAAAAATACGGTCTTTTCCCTAAGCTCATCGTGCGATAACTGCGTTAAAGCAGTCTCGAATGACTTGATCTTGTTTACTAAAGGCTGTATAGACTTTACGTCTTTTTGCGACTTGTCGCCCACAAATGCCTTAAGTATGCTGTTTATTAAACTCATTATATTTGTAATTACTTATTTTATAATAATAACGCGCGCAAATTTAACCAAAAAAAAAGCCTCCTGAAAGAGACTTTTCAATTGATTCTATTTTTACTTAGTATTCATCCTCGTTCCAAAGATAGTCTTCGTCCGTTGGATAATCCGGCCAAATCTCTTCCATCGACTCGTAGATCTCTCCCTCGTCTTCTATAGATTGCAGGTTTTCTACTACTTCGAGCGGGGCCCCGGTCCTGATGGCGTAATCAATAAGCTCATCTTTGGTAGCCGGCCACGGTGCATCACTTAAATAAGATGCTAATTCTAATGTCCAATACATCTTTTAAACGATTAAAGTTTATGCAAAAATAAATTTTATACTGAAATTGTCAAGCAAAAATTTGTTTATTTATTAAAAAAAGTTAAGAACGTGTTTCAGTTTGCACTTACAGTCGCTGTTCACAGTATTTTAGCTGTTATGAAGACTACATACCGGGACTGAAAACTGAGGCTAAAACGCCACTAACTAATACTTTTCGGGTATCCATTTCACTTCGTCAGCCTTAAGATCATAGGACAATTTCCGTGCCAGTACAAAAAGATAGTCAGAAAGTCGGTTCAGGTAGGTTAATACCATAGTATCGGTAGGTTCGAGCTCATGTAAATGCACCGAAAGCCGTTCTGCCCTACGGCAAACGCACCGCGCAATATGACAGTATGACACTGTAGTGTGCCCGCCCGGTAACACAAAATGGGTCATGGGATCCAATTCACTTTCCATAGCGTCAATCTCATTTTCAAGAAGTTCTACGTCATTATCAGATATTTTCGGGATATTCAAACGCTCTTTACCATTTTTCAATATAGCCTTTTCCGGGGCTGTTGCCAATATGGCACCCACCGTAAATAGCCTGTCCTGAATTCGTTCTAATATACCCTTGTAATCCGGACTGATATCCTGATCTCTTATTAACCCAATATGAGAATTCAGCTCGTCGACAGTACCATAGCTTTCGATACGGATGTGGTGTTTAGGCACACGGATACCGCCAAATAAAGCGGTGGTTCCGTCGTCACCTGTTTTTGTATATACTTTCATATGTTCAATTCAAATTTTGATTTCAGATTTAAGATTGGCTTCACTCATATCATGCACTATTTACCTGTACTAATTATCCCATAATGATAGTTCGTTAACTATAATCCATTTTTTATTCTTTTTTTCAAAGAAAAATGCTACTCCATAACCACAATTAGGACAATGATAATCAATTTGTATAATTGCTTTATCTTGATTTGCCGAAATAAAAGGCTTGGAGAATTTATAATAACCAAAACCGAAAATCTCTTCTTTTGCATTGACTATTCTTTTACTAATCGATTTTTCATCAATTAAAACCACTTTATCATTAAAAAACAGAGATTTATTTACACTAAGATCCTGCTTGTTATTTAGCTGTTTGGAAAAATACAAGCTGTCTTTTTGAAATAAGATTTTTTTCTTTTCATTACTTAACTCCAATATTTGATTTAAACTAAGTCTATTTGTCAGGCTTTTAACAATATAAATGCTGTCCTGATGAATGTTCCCAAGCCCTCTCTTTATCTCTTTTACAGACACTATATTTTTGAAGGTTATAATCAAAAGGGAATCTGACGGAAGCTCGGGCAACAATTCAATAACTTGACTATTTTCCCGTTTACACGAAAAAATCAAAAATATCGAGAATATTAAAACATATTTCATTTGATTTATTTAAACTAATTAACGATTTCGGATCTAAGAAAATAGGTGAACCTCAATCTAAAATCTAAATTCTCAAATCTTAAATACTTACTTTTTCGGGTTTAAATTTACATTATCACTTTCTATAACGCCATCGCGAAGGCGGATAACCCTGTGGGCATATTCTGCAATATCTTCTTCATGGGTTACCAAAATTACTGTATTGCCGTTAGAATGGATTTCGTTAAAGAGCCCCATGATCTCTACAGATGTTTTACTATCCAGGTTACCCGTAGGCTCATCGGCAAGAATTATAGAGGGATGATTTACCAATGCCCGTGCTACAGCTACCCTTTGGCGCTGACCCCCGGATAGTTGGTTGGGTTTATGATCCATCCTATCCTGCAAACCTACCTGAGTAAGTACCGTTGTGGCCCGTGCATTTCTATCTGGTTTTTTAAAACCGGCGTATACCATCGGCAATGCCACATTATCTAAAGCTGTAGTTCGTGGCAAAAGGTTAAACGTTTGGAAAACAAACCCTATCTCTTTGTTTCTAATTTCGGCAAGCTCGTCGTCTTTCATGCTGCTTACATCCTTACCGTTAAGAATGTATGAGCCTGATGTAGGGGTATCTAAACACCCTAATAGATTCATAAGTGTACTCTTGCCTGATCCGGAAGGTCCCATCAGCGCTACGTACTCCCCTTTATTTATACTTAGATCGATACCTTTTAAAACCCTTACAATTTCGTTACCTAACGGAAAGTTGCGGGTTATGCCTTTTATTTCTATAATGGGTTGTGCCATATTATGATTTTGAAAGCAATAAAAGTACTAAAAAAAAAGAGTAGGCGGCCATTAGATTGCCAAGCAGGACCGATTTAAATTTTAACGATTTTGAATTAAATAAGGTATAGCTTTTGTAAATGTGACACTATTAATAAATATTTTTTGACATGGAAAATGCTTTTGAAATTATTGCCCGTATTTTTTCGATATCCCTGGTGCGTTATTTTATTATAGCAGGCGCACCTTTCCTGCTATTTTACATTTTTTTAAATGGAAGGCTTAATAAGTTTAAAATTCAGGATCGCGCTGCCCGCAAGAAAGATTTTATACGAGAAATAATACATTCTTCGCAAAGCACTGTAGTATTTACAATTATTGCGTTTGTTATTATGTTTTCTCCTCTAAGGCAATATACGCTTATGTATACTAATATCGACGATTATCCTGTATGGTGGATAGGTGCAAGTCTTGTTTTAAGCCTCATCATTCATGATACCTACTTTTACTGGATGCACAGATTACTACATAATAAAAAGATATATAAGCATGCGCACGTAGTACATCACAAATCTGTAAATCCTTCTCCGTTTGCCTCATATTCATTTCATCTTATTGAAGCAGTAACAGAGGGTCTTATCTTAGTTGTTATTGCACTTGTGCTACCATTGCATAATATTACAATTATACTCTTTACGGTAGTTGGCTTTATAATAAATGTATATGGACATCTTGGCTATGAAATTGCTCCAAGGGCATTTCGTAAATCATTTCTTTTCAACATTCTTAATACCTCTGTTCACCATAATTTGCACCACAGTAAATTCATAGGCAATTATGGATTGTATTTTAGATTTTGGGATAGGGTAATGGGTACAGAAAACCCAAATTATGTAGCCGAATATGACCGCTTGCAGCAAAAACGTTTTGCGCCCGAGCAGCTTGAAGTGAATAAGAAAGAAAGGTCGGCTGCTTAAATCAATTTCAGGAACTCTTGATAGGCTTGCAATGTTGATCTTTATCTAAATAAAAATCCAAGTCCTAAAGACTTCAACATTTTCTTTTCGAATGCCCAAAAGAATTTAAACTCGCCGGAGATAAAGCCAAAGAAAACAAGCAATACCTGATAAATGGGAAAAATAAGAATAATATATAGAGGGTAATATAGCCACAATGAAATGTTGTCCTTACTCAAACCAAGCAAATCAAGAACCGGTTTAGACAGGTAGGCTGATGTGGAACCTGTAACAGCAAACACTATAAATATAACTACCAATTGGTAATTGTATTTTATGCCCCAGCGTTCTTTAAATTTTTTCATTTTAGTGCCAAAGCAGCAAATATACCTGATTTTAAATTGTGGTACAATACAATTTTGACGTTTAAAAAGGCAACTTGATTGGTATCGGTATTAAGTATAATTAGGCTCTACAAGTAATTACTTATCTCTATAAGATTTTCGTCAGGATCACGAAAGTACGCTGAAAGCATTGGCCCCGACGCTCCTGCGCGCTCTACCGGACCTTTAAAGACATCAATGTTATGTTCCTGCAATTCCTGAATTACTCTATGTAGAGGTGTCTTTGTTACAAAACAAATGTCTGCAGCTCCCGGGATTGGATATTTTGCATTTGGAGAAAACTCTTTTCCATATTGATGCAGGTTTATCTTTTGATTATTAAAATGCAATGAGAACCTGCCATCTTCCGATTGATGTATATCCATACCTAATACATGGTTGTAAAAGGCGAGTGTAGTACTTATGTCAGCTACAGTTAAAACAATGTGGTCTAAATGATCTATTTCCATGATTTAACGCTACTGCGGAATGTTGCCGCCCAGCCTCTGATTATTAGTTATCTGAAAATACACCAGGTAGTTAAATAAAAGATAGTTGACCTCATAACCGTATCGCACCTGCGGGCTATAGTCTATTCTAAGCTGGTACATATCACCATATCGCTGCGGATTATTCACCCTTACATTCCATTCGCTAACCCAAAAATTATTTTTGTTCTCAAGATAAGAAAGGCCATAATAGTTTCTTGGTTTAGCTCTGCCTTGCAGCCAGGAATTGAAGCCAGGATCTATAATAATAACTTCATACTCTAAAGAGTCGTTTGCGATACGCACAGTGTCGTTTGAAGTTGTTCCGGCAACTTTATTCTGGTTGCTTCCTACAATCGTTTTACCGTCTGATTCATTCATCTCTTTACTCTTACAGCCAATTAATACTGCAAAAACCGATAAAAAACATAGTATATAAGTCTTCATAACGCTGTATTTATATTTAATAATAAAAGGTGCCTTAGTTTATAAGACACCTTTTATAATATTTTCTATATGTATTATACAGTAGCGCTGTTATCAGCAGAAGAAGCATCCTCACCCTCAGAAGATTGTGAATCATAAGATGATTTTACCTTATCGGCAATTTCGCCACCTTTTTGTTTTACTTCGTCGAATTTTTTACGTGCAGCTTCTTTAACATCCTGATATTTATCTGCAATATCTCCGCCAAAGCCTTCAGCTCTTTCAATTACTCCATCAAGATATCCTTTTCTTTTTAGTAATACTGCTACTACTGCAAGGGCTGCTGCTCCGGCTGCGATCCCTACGATCAATTTTTTGTTACTCATAACTTTCTAATTTTTTAGTGATTATTTTATTTGGTTTATTAAAGCTCTATTTATCCCTGTTACGTTCAGGGTTTTTACTATCCGGTCTTTGCTCCTGGTTCGCATTAAGGTCTGAACGCTCGTTGAAAATAGTTTTACCTTTCTGCTCTCCATTTACCCTAACGTCGCTGGTATTTTCGGTAGCTCTGTAGGTTTCCGGCACTGGCGAATTCTTTTTAGATTCTTCATTTTCTTTCAAATGATCTTTGTTATGGTCTGATGATATCATGGCTATAAATTTAGATTATTAACTTTCGCCTCTATCCGGATTAAGCATCCTTTCATGAGGTGCAGTATGATTTTCAGGTTCCTTACCATAATCCTCATGGCTATCCTGCTTATCACTTAAATTGGCATAACGATTTGGGTCGGTTCCTGCCGCATCATATTTCGGCATCGTTTCGGGCATGCACAATGTTGCTTTACTGTTGGTATCTGTTGGTGTTTTCATGGCATTCGTATTTAAATAACAAAGTATTACACTCTATTATAATACTAAGGTAGCCATTGGATATGGATGCTAATATTAATGTAGTCTTAAAATTCAATTTAATAAGGAATGTTTAACGCCTCATTAACGAAACGCCTAAAATTCAGTAAACTAAAGTTAATTTTATTATGATAATTATATCTTAATAAGCGAGATATAAAAGATTGTGGAATATTGTCGCTCAGTATTTGCAGCGTTGTTAATGCATTAGCAGCATTGTATGCATCGAAATATTAAATGAAATCAGGTAATATTTTTCCGGGGTTCAGGATATTGTTAGGGTCAAATAACTGCTTTATGCCTTTCATCAATAAAAGGTGCGAAGAGCCAAAGGCAATATCCATATAATTTTTTTGCACATACCCAATACCATGCTCGCCAGACAATGTACCTTTAAGCGAAACCGTAAGCTCAAATATTTCTCTGATACCCTTTGGCACTTCAGTCTTCCAGTTCTCGTCGGTCATATTACCTTTAATGATATTAACATGCAGGTTACCATCGCCGGCGTGGCCATAACAAACCGTATGAAACCCATATTTCCTGCCAATCGTTTTTATGCCTTCCAGCAAAACGGGCAGTTCATATCGTGGTACTACAGTATCCTCTTCCTTATATATAGAGTTAGATTTTACAGCTTCGGCAACAGTGCGACGCAGCTTCCATAGTGCATTTTTTTCATCCTCGGTATCCGCAAAAAGTATTTCGTCTATATCAAACTGTTCTACAGCTGCCATTATTTTCTCGGCTTCAGCAAAAAGTACATCAGGATAATTTCCGTCAACTTCTACTAAAAGGTGCGCCTCTACTTCATCTTTAATATCGAGGTTAACACCATCAAGGTACTTGAGGCCAAAGTCTATGGCGTCTCGTTCCATAAATTCGAGGGCACTGGGTACCACGCCAGCACGAAATATCTCTGCTACCGCCTGGCAAGCCTGCGCAGATTTAAAAAACGGAATTAACATTAGCACATTATGGGTATTTTTCGGCAGCAGTTTCATTACTATAGAAGTAATCACACCAAGTGTACCCTCGCTGCCCACCATAAGCTGTGTAAGATTATAACCTGTCGAATTTTTCAGCGTGTTAGCTCCCGTCCATATAATATCGCCGTTTGGCAAAACAACTTCAAGGTTAAGCACATAATCTTTAGTTACCCCATATTTTACTGCACGGGCACCGCCGCTATTTTCTGCAACGTTGCCACCTATCGTACAGCTTCCCATACTGCTGGGATCGGGCGGGTAAAACAATCCCTTTTCGAACGCTGCTTCTCTTAATAACTGTGTTATAACAGCGGGTCCCACAATTGCCTGAAGGTTTTTCTCATCAATGTCTAATTGAGAAAAACGCTCCATACTAAGCCCAATGCCGCCGTATATACTCAAGGCACCTCCACTAAGTCCTGTACGTGCTCCTATAGGTACAACAGGGATTTTATGTTCGTTAGCCAGCTTCATAATCGCAGATACCTCTCCCGCTGTTCCGGGCTTGAGCACTACCGACGGAGGAAAGATGTAATCTTCTGTCTCGTCATGGCCATAATGGGTACGCGTTTCTTCATCAATAAAAAAATATTTTGACGAAACAATGGCTTCAAGAGCCGTAAGCATTAATGGAGAGAGAACAATAGATTGCATATACTTGTGTACTTTAAGAAAGCATCAAAAGTAAGCAATTTAAAATTATAGCAATAAGGGAACTAATAGGACAGTACAATGTATAGCGGACTAATATCTCCTTTTCCTACTTGTTATAAGCCTGTCAACAGAGTATTTACCGGCGCCCGTAATAATCAATACTATGTATACGCCTAAATAAAGACTTGCAAGTTCCTGTTTTTCGAAGCCGTCATTACTGTGTACAATAAATACAGCAACAAGCATTGTAATGATTAGCGGAATTAACGCAAGGCGGGTAAGAAATCCTAAAATTAATAGGATTGAGCAAACCAGCTCTGCAAAAACAGCAAGCGTTAACGACGCAGGTTCGCCAACTCCTATTGGGTCGGCAAACTGTACCGGGTTTGCTTTAAGCATGTCAAGTTTTTGAAGGCCATGTACCATCATAAAACTACCGGCAATCAGCCTTAGTATTAATACAGCAGCACTATTTATATTTTTATCTACAGAGGTTCCGAAAATCCACATGAGCTTGTTTTTAAATTGTTCTCGTAAATTTAACGAAAATAATTACAGAAAATACATGTAATAAATTCTTTTCATTTTCATTCCTACACTTTCATATGCAATCTTTTAAATAAAACCGTTAGCCCTGGCGTGTTCCTCTGCCGCTTTCGAATTTTCAACTAATAAAACCGGCGTTGTCCGGAAGTTATCTACAATACTTTTTACCCTTTGCATCCGCCCTTTATGATTAACACTGCGCAGGTAAACGCATAGTATTCGATTTGGATATTGGCCGGCGATATCTGTATAGATGGAGGCATCGTGCTCACCACTATCGCCTATCAGGATAAAATTAAGATCCGGATAAGTATTTAGAATATTGATAATCTCTTTTTGCTTGTGAGGCTTCTCTGAACCGGATATCTTTTGAAAAATACTATTAAAGCTTCTCAGCAATATAGCTCCTTTAGGAAAGCTATTATGGTCTAAAAAAACTTTTAAGTATTGATACATATTCCACGGACTATTGCTTAAATAGAATATTGGGTTCTTTTCTTTATTTTCAACTCCAAGATGTAGTTTTCTGTATAAGTCTGGAGCTCCCTCGAGTGGTATGCGCTTATACGTATTTATAAAGAGAGAATTTATTAAAACCCTCCACTTTAAAAATGATGTTACACCAGTGTTTAACAGCGTATCATCAATATCTGTAATTACGCCAAAATCAGCTTCTGTCTCCGGAATCAGAAACTCCCCCTGAAATACCTCTGTAACCAAAGCCTGTTGCTCATCCAGTGCATGCAATTTGAAGTATACCCACCCCTCAGCATCAGATATTGCTTTCATATCTTCTGTAACTTCTACATCAAATAAAAAATATCCTTTAGCATCGGTAGTAGTGGTAAATAACGTATTATTTATGCCCAGCTGTACCTTAATATCCGGAATTTCATAAGTATCAAATTGCTTTACAGCATTTTTTATAGTTTGCCATAGTGATTGCTTGTCAATATATTTTAACGGATAATTATCGATTACACGCCCCTTTATGTACATCCTGAATGATGTGCCATAACTGCGATATGGCATGATATGTATTTTATCTGCCTTGTAGTTACCAAACAAAAGTTTTATACGCTTTAGCATTCTTCTATTTTAATACAAGATACAGAAATGAGCAAGGTCACCTTCCCTATTTTTTCTTAAGGTTGGGTAAAAACATTGCGATAACACCTATTAACGGAAGGTATGCACAAACGTCATATACATACATTATCCCTTGATGATCGGCAATATTGCCAAGTATTGCTGAGCCCAATCCGCCCATTCCAAAGGCAAAACCATAGAATAGACCTGACACCATTCCCAGTTTCTTAGGAAGCAGTTCCTGCGCGTATACCAGTATAGCGGGAAATGCAGATGCTAATAGAAGTCCTATAATTACCGAAAGTACACTAGTCCAGAAAAGATCGGCATATGGTAAGAGCAATGCAAAAGGTGCAACTCCCAGTACAGAGAACCAAATTACATACTTACGCCCGAATTTGTCGCCTAATGGCCCCCCTATAAGAGTACCTAATGCAACAGCTGCCAAAAACATGAAAAGATGAAATTGCGCATCCTGAACCGACACATTAAACTTTTCAATTAAGTAAAACGTAAAGTAGCTTGATATACTTGCGATGTAGAAATACTTCGAGAATATGAGGACTAATAATATTATAACGGTTATAACAACCCGTGCCGGAGAAAGATCGGGCATTATAATAACCGGTTTCTTTTTAGCAGTCAGGTTTAAGTGGCTTTGGTACCACTTGGCTATTTGAAACAGCACTATCATGGCCAGCATTGCTATAGCGGCAAAATATACTATGTACTTTTGTCCGTGAGGCACAACAATCCACGCTATCAATAATGGTCCTATAGCCGTACCGGTGTTACCACCTATTTGAAATATAGACTGCGCCAGCCCCCTCCTGCCGCCTGATGCTAAAAACGATACCCGTGAGGACTCAGGATGAAAAATTGATGAACCAATGCCTACCAGCACTACAGAAAGCAGTATAATTGAAAACGTTGCCGCATAGGCTAACAATATGATGCCAGCAGTTGTAAATAACATGCCGATAATTTGAGAATAAGGCTTAGGGTGCTTATCTGTATAAAAGCCTACAAACGGCTGCAACAGGGATGCCGCCATCTGATAGGCAAAGGTAATCAGGCCTACCTGTGTAAAATTTAGGTCGTAACTATCTTTAAGAATGGGATAGGCCGCCGGTATAACTGCCTGAAGTAAATCGTTAAGCAGGTGAGCAAAAGCTATCGAGAATAATATTGAGTAAACTGTTTTCTGGGCAGTATCATTAGTTTCAATATTGCCTGTGGTGATTTTTTCCATGGTAAAAATAAAGATGCAAATTTACCTCTTAAAGCCTACACAATCAAAAGAATTATAGATAATGTAACAGAAGATGCTACAGCGATAAAAACAAAATTAAAATAGTTTCGAAGTTTAAAAAAGTCTTCCTAATTTCGTAACAAATTTTATTACAGAATGATTCCCGGTAAGTTTGCTATTTCTCTACACATACTCACGCTGCTCACAAAAAGGCCGGATGAATTTCTATCGTCAGAATATATTGCCGGCAGCATGAACATCAACCCGGTATTAGTGCGAAAAGAAATAGGCAACCTTAAGAAACATAACATAGTAGAAAGTCGGGAAGGTAAATTTGGAGGTACACGCCTGGCTAAACCTGCAGCAGAAATTACGCTCGAAGATGTTTATAACATGACCTTCGATTGTGTTTCTTTAGGTTATTCTAAAAACAATCCAAACCCGGAGTGCTGTGTAGGCAAAAAGATAAATGAAAACCTCGATACACTATACAAAAACATAAACGGTAGCATTTGCAGCCAACTTAAAGACATCTCATTGCTGCAGTTTACAAGCGATTTTTAATCAGTGTAAATTTTAATCATTAAACGCTACATCACTGGTTTTAAAGTTATTGTATAATGCTACGCGTACCTCGCTTACTGCCTGATCTGTCCTGAATATTGTACACCAAAATCTAACTGTGATTTTACAACTATTGTTGGCAACAGAATTAAAGAAGATTTGTGGCTCTTTATCCATAAATACTAATGGCACAGATGCAAGTGATGCATGTATAACTTCAGCAGTTTTCTCGTAAGATATTTCTCCTGTAAGGGTAAAAGATATGTCGGCTAATTTATAGTTGTCGCTAAATGTCCAGTTTACAATATTTTGCGATAGCATGTTGCCGTTTGGAATTATCACTTCGGCACCGTTTGCGATGTCAAGTTTAGTAGTGCGCAGCCCTATGCTTTTTACGCGCCCCGTTTGGTTACCTGCCTCTATAACATCACCTATTTGTATAGGCCTGTCAAAAATTAAAATAACGCCCGACACAAAATTGCTAACAATGCTTTGTAATCCCAACCCAACACCTACACCAAGTGCACCCAATACGATTGTAATTTTGTCTAAAGGCATCCCTGATGCCGATATAGCGAGCAAATAACCCACCGCTAAAACCAATAACCTTGTGATAAGAAGCTTTGAGTGTTGCCGCTTGTTGATTGCTTCCTCATTTTCTTCCTCTATCTCTCCAAAAAAGTAGGCCACATAACGTTGCAGCAGGTGTGCGAGCCATATTATTACAAAGAACAACATAATACTGCCTATCGTAAATGTTACGCTGCCTATCTTGTTTTGATGCGTTAATATTGTGTCTGCTAAGCTGTATACACTATCAATAAGGTTGAGGTTAGACGCTATAACAACCACCCATAAATAAGTTACTAAGAGCAACAACGGCCTTTTAAGATTGTCCTCGAGGTTTTGATAATCAAAAAGTTTGATGATTCCGCGACGAACACGAATGCTGTACATCTGCAGGATCACAATCTCAAGAAGTATCTTTAAAAATACTGATAGCGCGATAATTTGTGTAAGAGCAGTTACTGCAGTGAGGCTTAGAGTATGTGCCAATGACACCCTGCCGAAGAGATTGAACAGGACAGCAAGCACATTAAAACTAATAAATACAATGTTCGCAAACCTGAAAAATACTTTGATATACAGCTCTTCCTTTATGGTTTTTAGCTGCATAAGCCCAAAGCGTATAGACAGTATATTAATAATCATGAATACACAACGCTGCACAAAACTTACCCTTATAAATAAATCTACAAAGCAAAATAGTACAAATAGTAATACCAGCAATAACCAGTTATTAAAGGCCCGGCCGGACCATTGCCCTTTAAAAATGATGGTGAGCACTACCAGCGATGCTAAATTTAGGAAATCAAAATACAGTGCCGGTGCGTAGAGATTTAATGATATGGCGATATTTATACCTACAACTATAATAGGCAAAACCATCTTGCGGTTTAGGTATTTAAATTTGAATAGTAAAAGGTCTTTAATACGTCCTTCTCGTTTAAGAAACTTGATATTGTAGAGTATCCACCAGAACAGCAGGCTCATCAATATAAATGTCGCTATTGTACCTCCCAGGCTGTAACGGAAGTAATATCCGAACGCCCTCTTTTCAATATCAAACTTTTGGCGAATGTTTGTAGCTTGTTGTTTATTAATTGAATCGTTGCTAATATCCCAAAGGTTGCAATATTCATTTCCGAACATAGATACTCCCGATTTTTGCAGCCTGTCCCCCACTAACTCTAATGACTCTGCAGCCAGCATGTTTTTTTCGGTCGCTTCTTTCTTAGCATTATTAACTAAATTAGAGCTTGCGGTTATTAAGCTATCCGTACGTTTCCATTTTGCGCGCAATGCTGTAAGCTCTTCTTTAAACTGAGCCCTCAGTATACTATCCCTTACTATGCTTCTAAAAATAGTATCCTTCCTTATAACAGACCTCACACTTTTTTTCAAGTGGCCCAGTGTATCAGATACCACGTCCAGCTTTGCCCTATGGTATTCAATTTCACCCTGCTGCTCCAGCAGGATCTTTTTATACATCTGCTGGTTGCGCACGTTATTATTATTCGCTCCGTTAAGATTATCTATTATAAGCGTCAGGGCAGCGGCAGCTTTATTAATTTCAGCAATTTCGAAGTTTGTAGTACCTTTTATCCGTGCGGCATTCTTAGCGTTGCTTAATGCGTCATTAGCCTTTTCTATAGCTTCAAGGTAATCATTATCGCTTAGTTGACTTTTATCTGAAAATACATCCCTGTTTTTTTTCCAATTATTTCTTGTTGATTTTTTTACTGTATCTGCAGTAACTTTTACAGCCTCTTTTGCCGGAACCTGAGCCAAAGCCTGAGCAAACGATAGCAGACAGCAAAAAAGAAATATCCTGTAAAAAAAAGATGGAGTCATAAGAGCAATAGTAATTTAAATCAAAGATAGAAACATTGCTTCCGGATGCATAACTTTTAATAATGTGTTAGCATTTTGTAAGTTTAAAATGACAAGGCAGGACTAATAAAAAAATAACCCACTCGTTTCCAAGTGGGTTGTTTTTTTGCTGTGATCGCGTCAGGATTCGAACCTGAGACCGCCTGCTTAGAAGGCAGGTGCTCTATCCAGCTGAGCTACGCGACCCTGGATGTCCTGAATGATCATCATTTTTCGTCGGGGTGGCAGGATTCGAACCTGCGACCTCCTGGTCCCAAACCAGGCGCGATGACCGGGCTACGCTACACCCCGAAAATAAGCGGAGAGACAGGGATTCGAACCCTGGCGACGTTTGCACGTCGACAGATTAGCAATCTGCTCCGTTACCACTCCGGCACCTCTCCTGCTTTTGCAATAAAAGTTACCCTTTTTTGCGGTTGCAAATGTAGCATTTTTATTTAATTATTTGCAACTATTTTAGAAGGTTTTTTCTATTTTTTTTTGATTTTGCTTCAAAGTATTTAACAGTCAGGCTCCTGCAAATTTAATTATTGAATGCATTTAATCGTATTTATAAAGTAAGCATCGGGATAATACTTTTGTTTCATGCTCTCGCTGTCTAACTCTCCTTTTACGCTGTAGTCAACAGTTTCGGTGGCATACTTTACCCTGATGAAAGATATTGGCGACTTTTCAAGCTCTTCAAGCGACCCCTTTGTAAATAAAAATGAGGCTGTAAGTATACGAATGTTGTTTTTCTCGTTACTGTCATACACTAAACCCCCACACTGGTCCTCGCTGGCGCTTAGTAATGTAACTATCCTGCCGTTAATCAGCTGCAAATAAATCTTAGACGCTTTATCGATGCAAAAAACTTTAGGAAAATCTTTCCCTTTAGCTAAATGCTCAAAATTAAGTATAGGTACGCCGCCGCTGTTAGTTAAGGAAAAAAATATAAAATGCGAGGTGCCAGCAAATACCTTTTCATACATTAGATATTCACGTGTAGATTTGGTCTCCTGCCCGTCCTCTGTACTTGTAACGGTAAATTTGCATTCATCGGTCTGGGCGCTAATATTAAGTGTAAATGCAAATAACAAAGCTGTAAAAAACGATTTTATAAACTGGGTCTTCAAAATTGTGATTATATTTATGATATATTGGTGCCAAATATAAATAAAATAAGTCAAGTCCCGCCTGTATATCAACTATCTGTACCTACACGGTCATTCGGTATGAAACGCAATGTATATTTGAGTAAATTTGGTAATCATAACATTCCCCTCTTATGCGAAAATTTATTCTTTCAGCACTATTGCTCACAGTAACAATAGTAGCTACTACAGCCTTTATCAGTAAAGATAATTACACCCCAATAACAGCAACTACCAAACCTCTTGCAGGACCTGCAGAAAATTATGCTACATACTGTGCCGGCTGCCATGGCGAAAAAATGGATGCTTTTACCGACAGGCAATGGAAACACGGAAACAAATTGGCCGACCTGATGAAAGCCATTAAAAATGGCTACCCCGACGAAGGTATGCCGTCCTTTGCTAAAACTTTTACCGACGCTGAAATTAAAGAACTCTCTCAATACATTTTAAAAGGGATAAAAAATGTAGAAGCGTATAACTTTGACGATGCACCTGTAAGTTCAATTTTTAAAAATGAAAAGCTCACAGTAAAGCTCGACACTATAGCAACGGGAATAGACGTTCCCTGGAGTATAGCTTTTTTGCCTGATGCATCCATACTTGTAACGAATAGAGATGGCCAACTGTATCGTATTAAAGACAAAAAGAAACAACTTGTAACCGGCGTACCAGATGTTGTAGCCGAGGGTCAGGGAGGACTATTTGACGTTATCCTCCATCCAGAATTCGAAAAGAACAGCCTGATTTATATTACCTATGCCAAGCCTAAAAAAGAAAACGGAAAGACCCTTGCCACAACAGCAGTAATGCGGGCAAAGCTTGAGGGCAGCATGCTTACCGGTCAGACTATAATTTTTGAGGCGCTTCCATACGCTCCCACCCGTCATCATTACGGCGGCCGCATGCTTTTTGATAAAGGCTATCTGTTTGTATCAGTAGGCGAACGTGGCAATGAAAAACAGAATCCGCAAAACCTTAATGATAACCAGTTGGGTAAAATACACCGGTTAAAAGATGATGGCTCCATTCCTGCCGACAATCCTTTTAAAGACAAGGCGGGTAAACCTACCTCGTTATACTGTTATGGCAATCGTAACCCGCAGGGGCTTGCTATTAATCCGTCAACCGGCGCGTTATGGGAGAATGAGCATGGACCGCGTGGCGGGGACGAAATTAATATTATAAATCCCGGTGCAAACTATGGGTGGCCGCTTACAAGTTATGGTATTAACTATGATGGCAAACCAATAACCGATAAGGCTGTTGCGCCCGGTATACAGGCGCCGGAGTTATACTGGGTGCCTTCTATAGCACCATCAGGTATGGCATTCGTTACCGGGGATGTTTACAAGCCATGGAAGGGCGCTCTGCTTGTTGGGTCCCTTCGGTACAAATATTTAAACCTTTGTTATCTTGATGGCAACAAAGTTGTGAATCAGGAAAAACTCCTTAAAAATATAGGAAGAGTGCGCGACGTTCGTATAGGCCCTGACGGATACATTTATGTGGCGGTAGAAAAGCCAGCAGCTGCGGTATACAGGCTCGTGCCCGTACAATAGTTCCATCCTTATATATATCTGCAAGAAGCCCTGCAATTACTTGCAGGGCTTCTTGCAGATATATATTTACGCAAACGATTAAACAATAAAAAATAGTTAAATATCTATATATCGGGAAAAACCGATATACCTTTGTGCTATGGAACCGGTAGACATTTTTAAAGCATTATCTAATAAAACACGCCTGCAAATATTGGCATGGTTAAAAGACCCAGCACTTAATTTTCCGGATCAGCAGCATGCGGGATATGATAATGGTGTATGTGTGGGCCAGATACAGGCAAAGGCGGCTCTGACACAGTCTACTGTTTCAGAATACTTGTCTATACTGCAACGTGCAGGATTTGTACAATCCACCCGTGTAGGGCAATGGACGTACTACAAACGCAATGAGGACGCCTTTGCCGGACTAATTAAATTAATCGAATCGAGTATATAAATAAAATAATAATATGAACACACAAAATTTGTTTCAGCCGTTTAAGCTGAAATCCATAGATATAAAGAACCGCATTGTAATGGCGCCAATGACGCGCTCCTTTTCTCCTAATGGAATCCCTACGGATGAAGTAGCCACTTATTACCAGAAGAGAGCGGAAGGCGAAGTAGGCCTTATCCTTTCAGAAGGAACTGTTATAGACCGCCCTTCGGCATCGAATGATGCTAATGTGCCTCATTTTTATGGAGAAAAAGCATTAGCAGGCTGGAAAAAAATAATTGATGGAGTCCATAGCGCAGGTGGTCAAATGGGTCCGCAAATTTGGCATATGGGTATTATGGATAACCATCAGTCAGGCTGGGTACCGCCTGTACCTTTTGAAGGTCCATCGGGCTTAAACCGACCAGGTAATATCAATGGCAATACTATGAGTGCCAAGGATATTGAAGATACCATACTGGCTTATGGCAAGGCAGCCGCCGACGCTAAAAAGGCAGGTTTTGACACAGTAGAGATACATGGTGCACATGGCTACCTTATAGACCAGTTTTTTTGGGAAGATACAAACCAGCGTACCGATGCTTACGGCGGTAAAACCATTGCCGAACGTAATCGTTTTGGTACCGATGTTATTAAAGAGGTGCGCAGGCAGGTGGGTGAAGATTTTGCTATTATCATCAGGCTATCGCAATTTAAACCGTCAGCTTATGATTATAAGCTTGCCGCCACACCAAAGGAAATGGAAGAGTGGCTTGTCCCATTAGTAGCTGCAGGGGCCGATATTCTACATTGTTCACAACGTCGCTTTTGGGAACCGGAGTTCGAGGGATCTGACCTTAACTTTGCCGGATGGGCGAAAAAAATAACAGGGGCTGCTACAATTACCGTAGGTTCAGTAGGCCTTAGCGGAGATTTCTTTGGAGCATTTGCAGGAGAAACATCACAACCAACTTCACTTGATGAGCTAAACCGCCGTTTTGATCGCGGGGATTTCGATCTTGTTGCTGTAGGCAGGCCGTTACTTAGCGACCCTAAATGGGTAAGCAAAATTAAGGAGGGCCATACAGATGCACTTAAAGGCTTTAGCAAAGAAGCCTTGTCTGAACTTATCTTAGAATAAATTTTGTTTATATATAGATCCTTGAAACGGGCATTGCTTTCAGCAATGCCCGTTTTTTATTAGTACATCAGAATAATCTGCTAATGTATGGCGAAATCATCAGCTATAAGAAGCCCTAAGTATTGTAGCTGCAGGAAAAAGATTTTACTTCAGGATTTGTACTTTAATGTTTGACTAAAACTCAAAATTAAAGCCTTTTTTAGTAAGTTTCTCATAAATGGCCTGATCAAAAACATACAGCTTGGCAGCACGGTGCGATACATCCTTTTGTTTTTCCTCGAGCGGCTGCAGCAACTTCATATGAAGAATCTTGCGCCTGAAATTAGACTTATCCATTTCAACGCCAAGAATTTCCTCGTAAAGCTTCATCAGTTCAAAAAGAGTGAATTTTTCAGGCAACAAGTTAAAACCCACCGGCGTCTGCTTAACGCGGCTGCGCAGGTTGGTTAGGCTATACTGTAATATTTCGTCATGGTCGTAAATTAGCTTAGGAATATCTTTTATCTTATACCACTTAGCATCAGATGCGGTAAAGCCGGCCTTGATATTATAATTTTCCCTTTTTACCAAGGCGTAATAACCAATGGTAATAACACGGCCTAATGGAAAACGGTCCGGATCGCCAAATGCTTTTAATTGCTCAAGATAAATATCGTCAAGTCCGGTTAGCTCACCCAGGAGCCTGTGTGCTGCATTGTCTATACCTTCTTCCTCCATTATCCAGCCACCCGGCAATCCCCATTCGCCTTTACGTATACCCTCGCCATGCTGAATTAAAAGCACCTCAAGGCTTCCTTTATCAAATCCAAAGATTACGCAGTCAATGGTAATGGCGTTCATGATAGTGCCTTCAACTGTCTTACCCAGCTCTTTATAGATATATTCCTTTAACATACATTCGTTTAAACATCGACGAATATATGAAAAATTTGACAAAGCAAGATGTAATGAAGTTTACCTTTTGATAATGCTATAGTGTACCAACCATTTTATCTAAAACCCAATTAGTATGCGCGCCGGTACGTCCGGTAGATGGGTGATCCATATTCCCTAAAAGGTGTTCGCGCATATTTTGTACATGATACAACTGAATATTTTCAGGATGCTCTACAATTACCTCCTCCCTACCGCCTGCGTTAGTAAGCACGAGCGGAACGTCTTCGAACACGGCAAAGGAAATTGTTCCCTCACTGCCATATATGGTAACAGCATCGTCTCTCTTAAAAGCTCCAAAGTTCCAGCTACCGGTCCCCGTAACCCCCGATTCGTGGAGCCAGCTTGCAGCTACGGCGTCTTTAGCAGTGTATAAGCCCTGTTGGTTCAGACTCACGCCACTCACCTCTTTTACATCTCCAAAGAAATAAATAAAAAGGTCTAAACCGTGGCTTGCAAGGTCCTCAAAGTATCCTGCTGCTGCGATTTGAGCATCTGTACGCCAATTGTATTCTCCGGAAATATCTACCGCAGACGGCACTTTAGTGAGATGCCAATGCAGGTTGCGAACAGTACCTATACGGCCTTCATCTATCCATTGCTTAACCTTTAGAAATCGTGGAAGGGAACGTCTATAATAGGCTACAAAGAGCGGGATTTGTTTTTCTTCAAATGCTTTGCTGATAGCAACGCAATCCGCATATGTGGGTGCCATTGGCTTTTCTATACAACAGGGTTTGCCTGCTTCGGCAACTTTTAACCCATAATATTTATGGGTATCGGGCGGTGTAGCAATGTATACAGCATCAATTTCCGGGTCGTTTATCAAGGCATCGGCGTCTGCACAATATTTATCGATATTGTGCCTGCTGGCGTAATCTTCTGCTTTTCCAATATCGCGGCGCATTACCGATTTAATCTCAAAGCCTTCGGTTTTTTGATAGGCAGGCCCACTTTTTTTCTCTGTTACGTCTCCGCAGCCTATTATACCCCAACGTACATTATTTTGGTCACTCATTATTTGGTTTGTTTGTGGCATAAAAATAAGGGAATTTATTAAACCTACAAACTTATTGTCATAATGACAATAATATATTTAAATATAGTATTTAAAGCGCAGAGAATTTCGATAATTAAATTTTATAATAATGAGACTAATTTCGGGTCCGCACATAACGTAACATAAATAACACTATCTTAATATAACAATACCGATTTTTGCCCTAAAATTTTATCATGGCTTTTAAGGTATTTTTGTTTGCAATTATCTGCATGTCGACGTCATTGCAGGCACAAACTAAAAAAGAAAATATACAGGTGGCGTTTCTTGCCGATGTACATTTTCAGGATCTTTATGGAAATTTAGACGGAACTGACTACAAAGGAGTAGTAAATCCTAAAGATGGAAAGCATACCCTTTTGCGCACTATGGATGCTCAACTGCACTCTACCCGCATCTTTAATGAAAATTATTTTGCTTTTATAGCTGCCTTAGATGATATTGCCAAACGTGGAATACACTATGTGGCACTACCCGGGGACTACAGCGACGACGGCCAGCCTGTACACGTACGTGGTTTGCAACGCATACTAAATGAGTACAGCGCCACGTACAAAATTCAGTTTTTTATTACCACCGGCAACCATGACCCTGTGGGTCCTTTTGCACAGGAAGCAGGTAAGGATGACTTTTTAGGTGAGGGAGGCAAACGCCAGGCCGTTTACAGCAAAGCAGGACTATACAAGCCAAAAGTTCCAACCGATTTGCCAGTTGTTATATCGCCGGATATTGCAAAGATGGGATATACAGGAATTACAGAATACCTGTATGATTTCGGGTTTTTCCCGCAAAAGGGTTATTTTTATTGGGCTACACCATTTAGCACGTACACAGCTGCCACCTACAATCTCGAAACAGCTCTTGAACAATCTAAATTAGAAAAACGCTTTTATGAAGTTGCTCCGGGATACTCAGTACCGGATGTGAGCTACGTCGTAGAACCTGTAGAGGGGCTTTGGCTAATAGCTATAGACGGAAATGTTTACCTGCCAAAAAACAATGGAGATGCTACCGACCCTAAAACGTATAAAGGTGCCGATCTGGGTTATAATAACGTCCTTACCAACAAAAAACACCTGATAACCTGGGTGCAACAAGTTGCCGCCGATGCCAAAAAGATGGGTAAAACGCTCATTGCTTTCAGCCACTACCCTATGGTAGAATTTAACGATGATGCGTCTTCTGAAATTGAAAGCCTTATGGGAAAAGGGAAATGGCAATTGGACCGTATACCTGTAGAAGAGGTTGCACAAACTTTTGCCGATGCAGGTATACAGATACACTTTGGCGGGCACATGCATATTAATGATACGGGTATGCGAACAAGTGCTAAAGGAAATACGCTGGTTAATATCCAGACACCCTCGCTGGCGGCATATATTCCTGCTTATAAGTTACTGACCATAAAACCCGATAGCGTACTGGAAGTTGAGACCATAACAATAGACAAAGTGCCTGGTTTTGACGCATTATTTCCGCTTTATGAAATGGAATATAGCCTCCTGAAAAGCCGTAATGAAAAAGATATTTGGAATCGAGATATCCTAAAAACTAAAAGCTATCATGATTTTACCAATTTTGATTTAAAGGAGTTGGTGCGCCTGCGCTTCCTCCCCGATGACTGGCCGGCTGAGTTTAAAGATTTTATATTGAAGTTGTCGGGTGAAGATTTGCTTTTACTTTCAAATATAGATAGTAAAGTAGCTTACGGCTTACTCATTAAAAATAAAATTGGCTACGGCAAAGAATGGAAGCTTGCCGGTGACAAAGTTAAAAGGCAATTAGCACAGGAGAAGCTAAAGCTTAAGGATTTTAAAAAGTGGAAAGGCCTTGACCTTATAACTGACTTTTACCGCATACGCAGTGCTGATGAACTGGCTCTTGCAGATATTAGCAAAGACCGCATTCAACAATATAAATTACTTACAGAACACTTTATGCAAAACGAATCTGCGGATACAGACGTTAATCGAAGCAATCTGAAATTATTTTTTTCTATCCTGCACAAATTTTTAAACGGCGACCCAGCTAATCATTTTATCATAGATCTTAAAACAGATACGATAAAAAATATTGCTGAATAATAGACCAACCCTCAAAATAAAACTGCGGTACCACTTATTGTGAATACCGCAGCACATATATAACCCTGAAACAAAACTACTTCTTCTTAACTGCGCCTATAATGGGGTTAACCCTAACATACCCCCCATCGTCAAACTTAATATGGTAAGGCGAGTTAAAAAATTTACTGGGCATATAATAATCTGTTGTTATAATCTGAGCACCTGACTTTTTCGCCGCTTCAAAGTGGCTGTAGTCGTTGGCACGCGCCTCTTTAGTATCAGAATCAGCACGGGTGCGTATTATATAACCTTTTTTAATAAGGTCGGGTATCGCAGCATCGTCCGATTTGTTGCGGAACATCGCTGCAGCTTCGGGCGTGCCCGGTTGTGCGTTAACAAAAACAACACGGCCTTTTAGGGAAGGATGCCCCTGCATATACAGGTCCCGCTTATTGTCGCTGTTGTCCAGTATAAAAAAGAATTTACCCTTAGCCTCTTTGAGCGTTGGCCAGTTACCTTTTAAAACAGCTTCTTCAAGGGTTTTATAATTACCGCGCACCATATCGGGCGTTATAAGTTTATCATTACCAAGATTCTTACGAATAACGGCATCAACCTCATCAAATAACTGGGTGGTAAACATCTCCGGCTCTGTACCAAAGCGGTTCTTCTCTCCATCTTTGGGTTCCAGGGTTATAAAAATAGGTATGTGACCAGGATGAGCATCAGACCATGTTTTCAATTTTAGTAAAATATCTTCAAATATCAGGCTTGAACTTCTAAAGTCGATGTCGGTAACATGAAATACCTTAAAGCCTGGTTTGTTCATTACGCCATCAGGGTCGTAGGGCTGATCTGGCTTTGCGAGGTCAAGGCCTTTAGGGTGGGCATATTTACCACCTTTGGTGTCCGCATAAATATCGATCTCAAGATTGCGCAAACCCATATCGAGCTGTTTTGTAATGGCAATATGTTCGTATTCAAGTCCGCTTAATCTGTTAGCGGTGTCTTTTGCAGATATCACTTTATACAAGGCGGGTTCAATAGCATTTTTATAGCTGTTATGCGACCCTATAACCTGTATTTGGTTAAGTTTAAGATTATCGTCCTGCGCATATACGTTAAATAGCGGCGCAGCTGTAAGTAATAGTGTAAGTGCTGAAATAGATGGTTTCATGGATAATATAATGTGTAAGTAATTTAGTGCAAATGCAAAAGTACCTTCAATATGTTACCGCTGTGTTAGCCCAGGAAAAACAAAACTTTTACAGAGTGTCAATTTTATGTAAAGCAATTGTACTTAAAACTCTCTTGTAAACGATATAGTAGCACAAAATTTTAAAATTGAGATAACACAAACGTCCATTTTCATTATGTTTTATGCTATTGGCTTAATTTAAAGATAACCTTCCGGAAAAACGGATTGCCTTTTCATTTCTTTATTTCGCAAACAATAATTAACTCTTTATTAAGAGCAACCAACTTTGACAAATTATTGTACATACGACCACATAAACCACATATAAAGAAATCAAATAAACATCATCTATGGCTAAACACTAACTACCCGAACACACAAACACACAAAAAAACCGCAGTTGCTACGAACAACTACGGCCTAACAAAAATTAAGCATCGTTAACCAATAACTTAATCTCAATGTATTTTAAAAATACCTTTACTAATTTTAAAAGCGCCTGCTTTATTGTGCCTGCGGTACTGTCATTTACGGCAGGGTACAGCAATATCACATCCGGAAAGCTAAAAGTAAACATAAATCGCGAAACATTATTGGCATCAGCCATACAACAAACTGTAAGAGGCAAGGTTGTAGATGAAACAGGACTACCACTTCCCGGCGCAACTATTATGGTAACCGGCACAAGCGTAAGCGCTGTTACCGATATAGACGGTAACTTTGAAATTGCCGCAGCAAATGGAGCGACCCTTGACGTTGTATATGTGGGCTATAAAACCCAAACGGTAACGATAACCGGAACTACGGTTACAGTAAATCTGGTCCCAAACGCTTCAGAACTTAATGAAGTAGTTGTAGTAGGTTACGGCAGGCAGTCTAAAAAAGACGTAACCGGATCTGTATCGCAAATAAGCGAAAGCCAGTTCAGACAGGGAGTGAACATCTCTACAGACCAGTTGTTGCAGGGTAAGATTGCAGGTGTACGTGTTACTCCTACCAGTGGGGAGCCCGGTGCGGGGATTAACGTAAACATTCGTGGTGTAGGTTCTATACGTAGTGGCAGTACGCCATTATTTGTAGTAGACGGTGTGCCGTTAACTAACGATGGTGTAAGCCCTACAGGCGCTAACGTGGGCTTTGGATCTTCGGCAGCAAAAAACCCATTAAACTTTTTAAACACCAGCGATATCGAGTCGATATCAGTACTTAAAGATGCTTCTGCGGCTGCCATATATGGGGCAAGGGGTTCTAACGGGGTTGTAATTGTAACGACTAAAAGAGGTGCTAAAGGTAAGGCGAGCTTTACGGTAGATTCTTACCTGGGATTATCTAAAATAATGAACAAGCTCGATGTGCTTAGCGCTGATGAATACCGTAGTGCCATAACAAACCCAGCTTATGACCACGGTGGCAATACCGACTGGCAAGATGTAATTTTTAGAGATGCAGTAACCAAGAACAACTCTTTCTCTTTCTCTAAAGGTACAGATAGCGGTAATTACTACGTATCTGTAGCACAAATGGATCAGGAAGGTATCGTTAACAATAATAATTTTAGGCGTACATCAGGAAGGATAAACGCATCCGAATCATTTTTAGATGATAAACGTTTAAAAATTAAAGTTAACCTTACCGCCAGTGAAACTAAAGACGACGGTGTACCAACGAGTGATGATGGAGGATCTGACGGACAGTTAATCATCCATACACTTATGGCGAACCCTACCCGTTCTGTATTTGACGAAAATGGCGACTATACAAACTTCAACATGAATGCCCATTATAACCCGGCATATCTGTTAAGTATTTACGAAGATGTGACCCGCACCACGCGTATACTGGGTAACATGGAAACGTCGTTCAGGATATTAAAAGGGCTGGAATATAAATTAAATTTAGGTATAGACCGGTCTATTGCAGAGAGAAACACAACTATTTACCGTAACCTAACCGACCGTAGTACAACGGGGCGCTATGTACAGAGTAATGTCGACTCTAAAAACACTTTATTAGAGCATTATTTAACATACGACTTCCTTACCGGCAAACATAAGTTTGATGCTTTAGCAGGTTTCTCGTATCAAAAATTTGAAACAGGCGGCACTACTATTGCTTTTGAGCAAATAGGCACAAGAGGTGAAGGAATTAGCCCTTCTATAAACCCCGGTTATAGAGGTGTAGCGTTACCTGCATCGGGCTTTGCCCAAATAAACGAGCTTCAGTCTTACTTCGGCAGGGTTAATTATGCTTTCGATGGTAAATACCTTTTAACAGCATCGCTAAGGGCAGACGGTTCCACCCGTTTTGGTGAGAACAATAAATATGGTTACTTCCCATCTGCAGCAGCAGGGTGGAATATCTCCGAAGAAAATTTTCTTAAAGAGTCAAACGTTGTTAATAACCTTAAACTTCGCGCAAGCTGGGGCCAGACCGGTAACCAGGAAGTATTAAACAAGCAAACAAAAGAAAGTTATTCGTTAACACCTGCGGAAGGGTACTACCTGTATGATGGTTTAGAATTGGTAAATGGTATATCCTTTTCAAGAACCGCTAATCCTGATCTTAAGTGGGAGGTCGTAACCCAATTTAATGTCGGGCTTGATTTTAACCTATGGGCAGATAAGCTATATGGTAGTGTTGATTATTTTAACAAAGCTACTACAGATGCCATTCTTTATATTCCGGCTCCGGCAGGAAGCCCTACAAATGATATCTGGGTGAACATGGATGGTAAGATTGTAAACAGTGGTATTGAATTTATGTTAGGTTCTAAGATTGTAAACACTGAAGACTTTACATGGGACTTAGATGTAAATGGTGCTACCCTTAAAAATGAAATTAAGGACCTTCCTGTATCGCAAATTCTATCAGGAACTGTATCAGGACCTGGACTATCGGGGGTATTGGGTAATATCTATAAAAATGGTTATGCAGCGGGATCCTTTTACATGAAAGAACATATAGGATTTGATGAAAATGGTGGTGATATATATAAGGATCAGAATGGTGATGGCCGTATTGACAACAGTGACAATAAAATATATGAGGGTGCCATACCTAAATTTACCTATGGCCTTAATAGTAACATGCGTTATAAAGCTTTTGATTTTTCATTCTCTATCATTGGCCAGACGGGAGGATATTTGTTAAACAATACCAACCTTAATGCACTAAACATTAATAACCTTGCATCCGACAGGAACACCCTTACTAATTATATTGCTTCAGGTGCAAGCCAGTCTAATGCACCCCAGCTTTCGTCATTGTATCTTGAAAAATCAGATTTTATCAGGCTTAATAGTGCGCGTATAGGCTATACTTTTAAACATCCAAGCCTTGCCTGGATGGATAGTTTAAACCTTTACATTACAGGGCAGAACCTGTTTACAATTACTGATTATTCCGGTTTTGACCCACTAATTAACAGTAATAAGGCTAATAATGGTAACCAGTCTCTTGGTATAGATTATGGAAGCTATCCTACTGCAAGAACTTTAATACTTGGTGCAACATTTAAAATATAATAGCTATGAAATTTAAAAACATATTTACTAGTAACGTTCTAATTACAGCTTGCCTAACGGTAGTATTAGCAGGATGTACTACCCTTAATGAGGAAGTTCTTGACGAAGTTTTGATAGGCCAGCCGGCCAGCCCTGCTAACGCACTTGCTGCCGTATACGACCGTTTAGGCGACGGTACTTTTACCAGCGCAGGTGCTATGCTTGCCATGCAGGAGCATACCAGTGATGTAAGTATACTACCTACCCGTGGATCTGACTGGGGTGACGGAGGAAAATGGCGTGCCATGCATGAGTTCACATGGGCTCCGGACAATGCCGTTATTACAGACAACTATGCCCTTATTACCAACGGTATTACACGTTCTTTAACTGCAATTAAAATAATAACAGACGGTAACGACGAGCAAAAAGAACTGTTCCTTGCCGAGGCAAAAGGTATGCTTGCTTTTTACACGTACCATACACTGGACCTTTATGGACAGGCTCCTTATCGTGACCCGCTTACACCCGATGCACCAATACAAGCATTACAGGCAGGTGAGGGTATAGATAAACTAATTGTAGATGTTGAAGCTTTGATTCCTCAGTTGGCCGATCTTGGCCAGCAGCGAACACACAACGGCAGGTTTACAAAACAGGCTGCATATGCCCTACTGTCCACTATGTACCTTAACCGAGCTGTATTTAAAGACCGTTACAACGCTACATCTGCCTTTAACTTTAATGAAACAGCAGTGAGTGGTAGCGGTACAGATATGGACAGGGTTATATACTATACCAGCCTGCTTATCGATTCAGAAAGGTTTACACTTGCAAGCAATTACTTTGATAATTTCTCTATTAATAATAGTGCTGCACCCGAACTAATTTTTGCTATTACCCAAAAAATTGACAACCTTCATAATGGCAGCAATGACCTTGCCTACAATTCAATGGAGCGTAATCAGAGGGTTTCACCTACTAACAGGGGTACTAATGCATCTTGCCTTACCCCGGAGTTTTATGCAAGCTGGGATGGTCATCATAACGACCCGCGTTTTAGCAGAAAATACCAGTATGCTGACGGAACCTGGTTTATGAACGACGGCACCGATGTGAGCGTACCCGTTGTAACCGGCACAATTTCAGGTTTAACCCAGCCCTGGTTCCATTTTAATCGTGGTATACAAGTTGGACAGCAATATGGACCTAAGCTTACTGCAGGTGGTGGTTTTGAAATGGTTGACGGTAGAATTAAAGTATCTGCACTCGTGTGCGAAAAAAGTGCTACGACACCTATGGTATTTACGCCGGAACTTAATTTTGACAACCCTACACAGGCCGTACTTGCACAAAACCAAATTAACCGCGGTACACGCTGCTTTAAATTTGAGTTCGACCCTCAGGCAGGTAATGGTGCAAGTAATGTAGATATTCCGCTATACCGTTTAGGTGGGATTTACACGATGAGAGCTGAAGCTTATCTTCGTAAAGGTGACAACGGCGCTGCCCTTGCTGATATTAACCTTTTGCGTACTGCAAGAACACGTGAGGCGCTATATGGCAATGTTCCTGGTGCTGCAATAACATCTATTGACATGGATATCCTTTTCCGCGAAATAGGTTTTGAAATGTATTGGGAAATGTGGAGAAGGCCGCAAATGATACGTTTTGGCAAGTTTGACGCTGCCAGACCTACGTCAGCTAAACCGGCATCTCAGCCATTCCGCAGGGTATTCCCCATTCCACAAAGGGTAATGGATGTTAACAGAAGTTTTGTTCAAAATCAGGGATATAACTAATACACTTATACAACTAAACTTTACTCTGCAAAGCCACTTTAAAAAGTGGCTTTGTTGTTTTAATTATTAGGATTACATTAAAAATGTTGCTATTAAATCCTGTTATCTAAAAATCTGAGAATCTGATATTATGTACTATATTTGCATAAAATATCATTAGATGAATAATAACGACGTATTTAAAAAATTACGTGTGGCACTTCAGCTTCGCGACGACCAGATAATTGAAATATTGAATCTTGTAGATTTTAGGATTGCCAAAGCAGAACTTGGTGCATTCTTTCGTGCTGAAGATCATCCTAATTATATGGAATGTGGCGACCAGGTTTTACGCAATTTTTTAAATGGGTTAATAATTCACCTGCGAGGCAGCAAAGAGAACCCAACAAACGCCGCCGATGTTATTGCAAAAAATGCTGAGGCGTTAAAGCAGCCACTCATCGCTGATAAGCCTGCCGGGGGTAAACCTGCTGCACCGAGGCCCAAATCTAAAAATCCTGCAAAAAAGGGCCCAAGCCAGAATAAAAAGTATGACAATGCAAAGAAGCCAGCTCCCGTTGTAGAACATGTAAAGTTTAATAACGGTAAAAATAAAAAAGGTTAATCTGCCTAATTCGATTTGAAGCTGTCTTTTGGACAGCTTTTTTGTAATAGATATTAGCAGAGCCTAAATATCCATAGTTTATACCGTGTGTCGAATAATATACGAGAATAGAATTTACTAAAAGAAATGGGGCTTAACCAATATAAAAGAGAGATAGAAATAAATGGCTTCACAACTATTGATGCTATCTACACTGATACCGAAGTAGCCAATATTATCTCAGCTATTGAAAATACTGAGATACGAAGTGAAACTTTTAGGAAATCAGATGACCTTTTTGCAATACGCCAGTTTTTAAAAGAAATACCTGCTGCCGCTCCGTTACTTTTTAATACGCGGTTTAAGGGTATTATAAAAAGTATATTTGGCAGTAATTACTTTATAGTAAAGTCTATCTATTTTGATAAGCCAGCCGCATCTAACTGGTTCGTGGCCTACCATCAGGATTTGACAATATCTGTAGATAAGAAAGCCGCCATCGAAGATTTTGGACCATGGACAATTAAGCAAAATCAATATGCAGTGCAGCCGCCACTTCAAATACTGGAAAATATTTATACTATACGGATCCACCTGGACGAAACTAATCAGGACAACGGCGCCCTAAAAGTTATTCCGCAATCGCATTCTAAAAAAATCTACCGGCCCGAAACCATAAATTGGGATATTGAGACCGAATCAATTTGCAATGTAACAAAAGGCGGAATCATGATCATGAAACCTTTGCTGCTTCATAGTTCAGGCCGCACGATGAACAATAAAAGAAGAAGGGTTATACACATAGAGTTTAGTTCTGATAAATTGCCTGAACCTTTGCAATGGGCAGAAAAATTGGACCTTAGTTAATATAATTATGCACCTTTTAGACACTATTGATTATCTGCAATACGGCACTCCCAGGCAGCAGGAAGCTTATACGGCACTAACCGACAATGAAATAATAGAAAAATTAGGTAGCTTCACCCCTTTCCTTGCAGGAACAGTACCGTTAAATATTGATATTGAAACAAGCGATCTCGATATTTTGTGTTGTTTTCATGATGAAGATGCTTTTTATAAAAGAGTATGCGCAGAATTTAGACATCATGATAATTTTACGGTAAGTAAAATAATTATTGAAGGCAAAAATACTGTCTTGGCTAATTTTTTTTGCGATGGGTTCGAAATTGAGATCTTCGGACAAAACGTACCGGTCAGCCTGCAATTGGGTTACCTGCATATGATGGCCGAGTATGCCATATTGCAACGGGAAGGAGAAAGATTTAGAAAAAAGGTAATCGAACTTAAAAACGCAGGTTATAAAACGGAGCCAGCTTTTGCAAAACTGTTGGGTTTAAAGGGCAATCCGTACAAGGCAATTCTCGACGTAAATGACATCGATAATTCAACATCTTAACTTTATTTTTCACAAGTAAATTGGCAATGGTATATCGCTACAATTATAACATTTGTAATGATGATATCGTAAAACGGCTATAAAATAATGTTAAGTAACGTTTTATAAACCGCCCGCGCAGTAAGGGTTTTGTAATTTTATAGAAATAGTCAAAGTTATTTATACTCTTTGACGAAATTACATTTCATGAAAATTATTACTGTTTCTTACAGGTTGCCCCTGTCTATAAAAACGCAAAACAAAAAAACTACCATTACACAAAGTGCAGGAGGACTTGCTACATCCATACTTTCTTATTCGGAAAAAAGTGATGCCGACCTGACGTGGGTGGGTGTGGCGGATTTTGAAGCATCTCTCTGGGAAAAAAATAAGGACAGCTTTCCAAAAACTTTTAACGTCGAGCCCGTTTTTTTAGATAAAAAATTAAACAAAAACTTCTACCATATCTTTAGTAATTCGGTGTTATGGGCGTTATTTCATTACTTCCCTTCTTTCGTCGAATATAATGATGAGGCTTTTGAAGCATACGTAGAAGCGAATGCCATCGTAGCACAGAAAATTAAGGAAATATATGAGCCGGGCGATATCGTATGGATACACGACTACCATTTTTTAGGCCTCGGTAAACTTGTGCGGGAATTCTATCCGGATGCTAAAATTGGTTTCTTCCTTCACATACCCTTTCCAAATTTCGAAATTTTCAGAATATTACCTAACAAGGCTAAACGTTATATACTTGAAGGCATGTTAGGCGCGAATCTTACGGGTTTTCATACCTGGGAGAACTCAATACACTTTACAGAGTGTGTAGAAAAGATACTGGGACTACCACAACGCAATTTTGTATTTAGTCAGGAGTCTAACCAGACCAAAGTTGGCTCCTTCCCCATCAGCATAGATTTTGACAAGTTTCATGATGCATATACCAGGGACAGAGTTGTCGAGCTACGTAACGAAATATCCGAATTATATCAGGATAAGAAGATCATATTTTCTGTAGACCGACTGGACTATACTAAAGGTATTAATAATCGTTTATATGCATTCGAGCGCTTCTTAGAAAAGCATCCTGAATGGAAAGAGAAAGTTGTGTTCCTGCTCGTTATCGTTCCGTCGCGCGAAGAAATAGGGAAATATGGCGAACGAAAAAAGATAATAGAGCTTAACGTAGGTCGTATTAATGGAGCTATGGGTAACTATAAGTGGACCCCTGTTGTGTATCAGTACCAGGCAGTTGACTTTGACAGGCTTATTGCGCTTTATACCAGTGCCGATGTAGCACTGATATCGCCGGTGCGTGACGGAATGAACCTTGTTGCAAAAGAGTACGTTGCCTCAAGACAGGATAAACGCGGGGTATTAATATTAAGCAGTATGGCAGGGGCAGCCAAAGAGTTGCAGGAAGCTATTACCATAAATCCTTTTGATACCGAAATGACAGGCGATAAGATTGCGCTTGCTCTAAATATGGGCGAAGAGGAACAGGAACGCCGAATGGACCGCATGCAAAAATATCTTAAAAACCATGATGTATTTAAGTGGGCCACGCGCTTTTTAACTGAGACAGAGGAAGCGCATTCTCTTGATACTAAAGCCGTACTGTTGGGCAACGACGAGAAAGATACTTTGCTTGAAAACTATTCTAACGCAAACAAACGCCTGTTATTATTAGACTTTGATGGTACATTGGTAAGTTTACAACCAAGACCAGAAATGGCAATACCCGATGAAAACTTGTTAGATACATTAGCAAATCTTGCCGCAGATCCGCATAATGAAGTATGGATTATAAGCGGGCGTGACAGAAACTTTTTAGAGAAGTGGTTTGGTAAATTGCCTATCGGGCTGGTAGCTGAACATGGGGGATATATTAAGCGCGATAATTGGCGATCAGTAATCCAGGGAGTGCCGGAATGGAAAGATCGTGTAGTTGACGTAATGCAGGAGTATGTAGACCGTAACAATGAAAGTTTTATAGAGGTGAAAGAATTTGGTATTGCGTGGCATTACAGGAATGTAGATGAGAAGCAGGGTTTCCTGTCATCGCGTGAGCTGCTTACATTACTTAAAAATCACTTGCATAACACCCCTACTCAAATTATAGATGGCAACAAAGTTATAGAAGTTAAACATTATTTAGCGCATAAAGGGACAACCTGCCGGGATAACATATTATGTAATGAGCATGACTTTGTATTAGCTTTTGGCGACGACAAAACGGATGAAGATTTGTTTGAACAGTTGACGGGTGAAAATGAGTTCTCTGTAAAAGTTGGTGGCGGTAACACCGCAGCTAAATTCCGGATTGCTTCGGTAGAAAAAGTCATAGAATTATTGCATGAATTGGAAAGAAATTCGGCAGTTTTGAGATAAAAATTTAAAGTGTAAATCTGGTGACTCAATCGAAATAGTTAAGGGAATGTTACCATACTTAGCATATAAATTTAATGTTTTATTGGCATAGCGTTACGATAATTTTAAAGGTATAAAGAGCATCTTTGTAAAACAGAAACCACAAACATCTTACGCCATGAAAACGAACTTAGACTTAGCTACCATCAAAAATTTTATACTTACAAACGCACTTACAGAAAATGTGATGCTAATGCTTCACCCATCTAATTTTAATAAGCTTGTAAAAAAAGGTACAAAAAAAGCGAAAGCACTTTGTATATCGGGTATTAACATCATTGCCGATGATAATAATGAAGTTAGAGAAGGAGAAATTGACGTACTTGAAATAAAATTCAGTTAGTCATTTACTTAAACAATTACAAAAAGGCATAAGCTCACCACTTATGCCTTTTTTGATATTTATACTATGCAGTCAGTTAATTACTGCACGCGCAAAACTGTTGGATTATTTATTGTTTAATAAATTTTTTATGATAAGGCTTAGTCCCATCATTAAGCTGCAAATGATAAACACCTGATGTTAGGTTAATAACGGAAATATCTTCCGCAACCAATAAATCGTGACTACTCACAAATTTACCAACAGCGTCATAGATTTGCACGTCTCCTTTAAAATTTTTGATATTTAAAACATCCATAACCGGATTAGGGTACACTACAATATCCATTTTTTGTGGTTGAGTAACGCCGAGATTTTCTTCTACAAGCTCGATACTATCCACAGTAAAAAAGGAAGCTACACCTCCGCCGCCCACAAAAACGCCTCCATGACCAAGCCTGTTCATCAATGAACAATCTAAAATTACAGTTATACTGTCAGGCAATTCGGTGCTTATGTAAACAATAGGGCAGATAAATTCTGTGTATTCAGATGCTGCATTTAATAAAATCTCTCCACTGCCTATGGTATCGCGTCTGGAGCGTGTTTCATTCCATTTTAAAACATATACCCTTGCCGATGCCTGATCGTCTATATCTCCTGTATCACCCATTACCCGGTTGTCAGTATACTTGTAATGCCCTTTAAGTGCTATAGGACGGAAATTTATAGGCGCCGTTTGGGTAGCCATATCCTTTGTATAATTTACCATATTCCCAACATTAAGGCATAATCTCCGCTATGGGCTACCGTTACCGGAGGGAAATAAGTGTTCATATTAGGCAATACACTACGACCATTACTAATTTCCCAGCCTACCGGTCTATTGTTGCCGATACTCTGATCATCTCCCACAGGATTTATCCAATCTTCAAAGCTGCTATTTTGTAGTTGTGCCGAAACGGTAAATGGCAGGATAAAAACCACAACCATGAGTGTAATTGTTTTCATAATATTCTAATTTAAATGTTATAAAAACAAAGCTAACACTACGATATAAAACTAAAGTTATTAAAAAACCTCAAATACTTCTGAATTTGAAGTAGCAAATTATCTTTTAAAAACCGAAGCATGAAGTTCAGAAGGTGTCTGCCCGGTAGATGTTTTAATGAATGCACTAAAATTAGCGGGGCTGTCAAAGTTCATATGGAAGGCAATTTCCTTAAGCGACAACTGATTTAGCAGCATAAGCCTTCGTATCTCTAAGATAGTTTCCTCATGAATTAGTTTTAATGGCGTTTTAGCAATTCCGTTTTTACACGCGGCGGTCAACTTATCCGGACTGCAACCTAACAGGTCACAATAGTCGGCCACCTTCTTTTTAGAGTTTATATGCTGTGTTACTAGAGATAAGAACTGCACAATTAAGTGTTGGTCATGTAAATTTTTAATTCTGCCATAATGTTCTGTAAGGGATATTAGTATAATTTGCAGGTAGCTGTATGCTTTGTAGATCGATAGGGGCGAAAGGAAATCTGCCTGATTAAGTTTGATAATATTTTCTGTAAAATTATATAAACCTTCAAACGTATCCTCATCAAGCTTGAACTCGGGGTCAGGAAAATATAAATGGTAATGTCTCAGCGGATAAATAAAATCGAAGATATCTTTACGAAACTGTATCAATAAGCCCTGCGCAGTGCCGCGCTCCATTAAATGTACCTGACCGGGATATACCGTAAAAACCTGGCCCTGCCGCATAGTATATGGTTTGAAATCGATAAACTGCTTCCCTATCCCACTTTTCACCAGTATAATCTCGAAATAATCATGACGATGCGGATGATGAAAATCATATGGGTTAGGGTAATCCAAGGGCTCGATGATAAGAAGCTTGCCGGGATGCGGTAAAGAGACTGGGCCTTCCATAAGTAATGATTTTACCTACTAAACATTTAAAGTAGGAAATTCCCTAACTATACGCTGAGTTTTTTTAAGAATGTAAAAAGGTGACGGTTTTTACTGCTGTCACCTTAAAAAAGAATTCGATATGCCAGGGCTATTTTCGCTCTATATCTCTTAGATTTTCCATTTTTTTAAGTTCAAGAAAACCTTTAATTCCTTCAAAATGTTCTTTAACACGTTTGTTGCCAAACTCAAACACCTTAGTTACCAGCCCATCGAGAAAGTCCCTGTCGTGCGACACGAGTATTAACGTACCGTCAAATGCATTTAGGGCATCTTTAATAATATCCTTGGTTTTCATGTCAAGGTGGTTGGTAGGCTCATCCAGAATAAGCAGGTTAACCGGTTCTAACAATAACTTTATCATCGCTAAGCGGGTTTTTTCTCCACCAGAAAGTACTTTTACTTTTTTAGTGGTATCATCGCCGCTAAACATAAAAGCCCCCAGTATGGTTTTTATTTGGGTGCGAATGTCTCCTTCTGCAATGCGATCTATTGTTTCGAATACGGTAAGGTTCTCATCGAGCATCGCTGCCTGGTTTTGCGCAAAATAACCTATTTGGATGTTATGGCCCAGCTCAAGCTTGCCATCAAAATCTATCTCGTTCATAATGGCTTTAACCATGGTAGACTTACCTTCTCCATTCCTGCCTACAAATGCCAGCTTTTGCCCACGTTCTATAACCATAGATGCGTTATTGAAAACGACGTGGTTGCCATATTTCTTTGTCAGCTCATTTACCACAACCGGGTATTGCCCTGACCGTACTGATGATGGGAATTTTAGTTTCAATGCAGATGTATCAACTTCATCTACCTCTACCATAACCAGTTTCTCGAGCATTCGCACACGAGACTGCACCTGTTCAGTCTTGGAAAACGTACCTCTAAAGCGTTCAATAAATGCCTGATTTTCGGCAATCATTTTCTGTTGCTCGTCATACGCCTTTTGCTGATGAGCCCGACGGTCTTTGCGAAGTTCTAAATAATGCGAATATTTAGCTTTATAATCGTATATCCTGCCCATTGTAACCTCGATGGTTCTGGTGGTAATATTATCTACAAAAGCCCTGTCGTGGCTAATTACCATAACGGCTTTTGCACTATTTACAAGAAAATCCTCCAGCCATTGTATGCTTTCAATATCCATGTGGTTGGTAGGCTCATCCAGAAGTATAAGGTCGGGTTTTTGAAGTAGTATTTTTGCCAACTCAATACGCATGCGCCATCCACCACTAAATTCAGATGTTTGCCTTGTGAAGTCTTCACGGGTAAAGCCCATCCCTATGAGGACCTTCTCTACCTCTGCTTCGTAATTTATTTCTTCGATCGAGTAAAATTTTTCGCTTAGCTCAGATACTTTCTCTATGATTTTGTAGTACTCATCAGATTCATAGTCTGTTCGCACCGTAAGTTCGTCATTAAGCGCATCAATTTCAGCTTTCATTTTAAAAATGCCTGAAAATGCTTTAGACGTTTCTTCAAATACGGTGGCATTATCGTGTGTAAGCAAATGCTGCGGCAAATAAGCGATAACAGTACCTTTAGGTGCAGATATGTTGCCCGATGATGGTTTGTTCTCTCCGGCTATAATTTTAAGCAGGGTCGATTTTCCCGCACCGTTTTTACCCATAAGGGCAATTTTATCGGTCTCGTTTATAGAGAAAGAGACATCGCTAAATAATGTGGTACCGCCAAACTGCACCGAAATAGAATCTACTGTAATCATCAGGTTTAATTTTTAAAGCCGCAAAGATAGGGTATTTAACACGTGCCTAAAACAGATTTTAGTATATTTGACTATGAAAAACAATCGGTAAAAACATGACGAAAGCCCAAATAAAATACAGCTTCTACTGGGGCGCACTCATGTATATATTTATGGTGTTCGTCTGGCCTTATCTCGATGGAGATGTAATAAGCTTTAAAAAGATATTGACAGGAATACCGATATGGTTTGGTTGTGGGTTTTTGCAGGGATATATTTTTGCAAAGTATAATACACCGGTAAATAAATAGAAAGTCAATAAGTCGTGTAGATATCTAACCTAAATTTTGAATCATGAAAAAATGGGTACGCTACGGCCTTATCTGGGCAGGTATATTATACATAATTACCATGATCATCTTCCCATTGATAGATCATGAAAGTTTTGATCTCGAAAAACTATTGCTTGGTATACCTGTATGGGCTGTAGTTGGGCTAATTATTGGTTATCTTTTCGAGAAAAGGCATAAGAGGAAAGTTAGAAAGCCTTCCTAATGCTATTCGAAAATAGATACAATATTAAAATCTAATTCAGGAAATAACGGGCTTTGTATTACATCATCTGTTGTAAGGGGACGCTGCCCTATCAACTTCTCGTCTTTCAGGTAATAGACAAATATTGCTTTCTCTGTTGGATCGACTATCCAGTATTCTTTAACACCCGCTTCCTCGTAAAGGTTAAACTTTATACCCATTTCTTTCTTTGAATTTCCCGGAGACAGTATTTCTATAACAAGGTCCGGAGCACCATTGCATCCTCTTTCATCCAATTTTTCTTCATCACAAATAATGCAAAGATCCGGCTGAACCACAGTAAAGATATCGTTATCAGGAGTGCTCATTTTTTTATTAAGCAGCCTAACATCAAAGGGTGACAGATAAAGCTGGCATTTTTCTTTGACAAAATACGAGGAAAGCGTAAGATATAGTTTACCTACAAGCAGTTGATGGGTGCGGGACTCATTTTAAATATCTTACCCTTAAGCAATTCCAACCTATCCTGTAATTTCCAAGTGAGATAATCAGCATAAGAGTATACCTTATCTAAATCGAGTTGGTTAATATCTGTAATAGGTGCCATAGCAAAGCGTTTATGTAAAAATAGTAATTTTAAGTTAGTATGTTCACACCTGAATACTACCCTACTCCCCCATTTTAAAAGCTTCAATAATAGGCTCCGCTTTTGCCATGTTGTATTCTTCAACAAAAACCTCTACCGCCTGTCCTGACTGCCCGAAGCCTGCCATCCTTGCTGCCTGAATATTGTTTTTAATTACAACACCTATGCCTGCAGCCTCTATTCGTGCCTGTAATGCCATTGCTAAAATTTCACTCCCTGAAAATATTTTCTTTAAACCCATAATCTTTTTCTGTTATTCAGTTTCTTTCGTATCTGTCTCCTCAGCATCATCCTCTTCTTCCTCATCACCCTCTTCATCGTAAAATTCAAAAAATGCTGGCTCAATCATTATCTTATCGGCAAGGGCTTCTACCCTGTCCGATATGGTATGCGTAAAGAAAAGCCGTTGCGTTTTTGGAATACCATCGCTCATGCGCATTATCCTCACATCATGGCGTAGCTTAAGAATTTCGTAAGCATCGTCCAGGATGAACATTTTAAGCTGGTTAACATCAAATCCTGCCGAAGCAAACATGTCGCTCAATCGTTGCGGTGTGCCTATAAGCACATCTATGCCAAGTGATATTTGGTTTTTATCGTAATCAAGGTCACCTTTTTCGTGAACGCCATAAACTCTCAGGTCGGTATTGCGTCCAAAAAGTTTAAACTGTTCCATCATTTCCAGCACCTTCTCTTTTGTTTGCACAATTATGAGTGCACGTGGCGATTCTTCAAAGTCCTTCTCAAGCTTTTGAATTACGTTTATAACGATAGCAGTACTCTTCCCCTGTTCATCATCAGCCGAAAGTATACAGTCGGCACCACTTTTTATAGTGCCAAATGTCTTTTTCTGTAGTTCTGTAGGTTGGGTAAAGCCTGCATCTTCGAGCGCTTCAGATAGGCCCGGATTTATTTTTTTCAGAAACATAGTTTAATTTTTTGCCCCGAATTGCGCTAATTCCTATACTTATAGTTATAAACTACAGCATTTGCAATTCGGGGCAAAGATACTATTTACTGGCGAACAACCTTACATCGGTTTCTGATATTTCACTGCTGCCAAGAATAATCAGCCGCTCTACAACGTTACGCAATTCGCGGATATTGCCTGTCCAGTCGTATTCCTGCAATAGTTTTATAGCATCGGCCGAAAAGCTCTTTTGTCCTGTGCCCTGCTCGGTTGCGATCTTTTCAGCAAAGTGTTCTATAAGTATTGGTATGTCATCCCTCCTGTCGTTTAGAGCCGGCACTTTAACTAATATTACCGCCAGACGGTGGTATAAGTCTTCACGAAAACGCCCTTCGGCAATTTCTTTTTTTAGGTCTTTGTTGGTCGCAGCTATAACACGTACATCTACCTTTATGTCTTTCTCCGCACCAACACGCTGTATCATGTTTTCCTGTAGCGCCCGCAATACCTTAGCCTGCGCCGACATGCTCATATCTCCAATTTCATCGAGAAAAATAGTGCCTTTATCTGCAGCCTCAAACTTACCTGCACGGTCTTTTACCGCGCTGGTAAATGCACCTTTAACGTGTCCAAAAAGCTCACTCTCTATAAGTTCTGACGGGATTGCAGCGCAATTGACCTCTATAAATGGCTGAGGGGCGCGCTCGCTCTTTTCATGCAGCCAATGTGCTACAAGTTCCTTACCCGTACCATTTGGTCCCGTTATGAGTACACGGGCATCTGTAGGGGCTACTTTTTCAATAATCTGTTTTATGTGGTTTATAGGTTCACTTTCGCCCACCATCTCATAACTTTTGCTTACTTTCTTTTTCAGCATCTTGTTTTCAACCACTAAAACTTTTTTGTCTAATGCATTACGCACCGTATTTAGAAGACGGTTTAGATCCGGCGGTTTAGAAATATAATCGAAAGCACCAAGGCGCATGGTATTGATGGCAGTTTCGAGATCTCCGTGACCCGATATCATGACAAAAGGTATTTCCGGCTTAAACTTTTTTACGGCCTCGAGTACCTCAACGCCATCCATTTTTGGCATTTTAATATCGCACAAAACGAGGTCGTAATCATCTGCTTTTATCCTTTCCAGCCCGTCCAAGCCATCTTCGGCTTCGTCTACAGTATAACTGTCATTTTCTTCTCTCAATATTTTTCCTAATACGCGGCGTATTGCAGCCTCGTCTTCTATAACTAATATTTTGGGCATCTTTTTTTAGATTTTTGGATATTGGATTATTAGACTGACTGATACAAACCAATAGCCCGATTTAAAAGTAACAAATAGTGCGAAGCATAACAAATAAACTAAAAAAGTTTTAACTATTTGCTATGCTTCGCACCACTTAATTGCAATATATGTTCGCCGTATCTAAAAACTGTAACTGCGACTGATTTCTGCCTGCTAATACCTAAGCCATTTAAAAATTTCTTTATACGTTGGTTTCTTTCCGTACATTAAGATACCAATACGATAAATCTTAGCTGCAAACCAAACCACACCAAAAAACGTAATAAAAAGTATGGCCATAGACAACGCTATTTGCCATATAGGTACGCCAAACGGAAGTCGCATCATCATTACAATAGGCGATGTTAGCGGTATCATAGAAAATACTGTCGCTACTGTACCGTGTGGGTCATTTATTACTGTAAAGAATCCTACATACACCCCAAGCATAAGCGGAAGGATAATTGGTAAAAGGAACTGTTGTGAGTCTGTTTCGCTATCTACTGCGGCACCTATTGAGGCATATATTGAACTGTATAGAAAAAAGCCGCCGATAAAGAATATGAGGAATGAAATAAGCATTATTGCCCACGGCAGGGTAAGAATCTCATTAATATAGGTCTGATACTCGCCAATTGAACTTTGTCCGTCAGCAACCATATTGGAAGAAATAGCTGATGTTGCCCCCATCTCCAGACCAAAAAAGCCCATTGCGATTGTTAGCAATATCCCGCCTAAGACTGCCCAGATAAGAAACTGCAATATACCTGCCATTGAAGTTCCTATGATTTTACCCATCATCAATTTAAATGGCTTAACCGATGAAATAATTATCTCGATAATCCGGTTGGTTTTTTCTTCGATAACGCTACGCATTACCATGTTGCCATAGATAATTATGAACATCATAATCAGGTAACCAAAACCAAAACCTATAAAAACCTTAATGTAATTAAACCATTTAAAGCTCTTTTCTCCCGAAAATTTACTTAACCTGATATCTGCCTTTGTCTTTGCAGCATCTATAGCCTTATAGTCGATATTGGCTTTTTCAAGGTTTTTCCTGGTGAGATTATCATTAACTACCTCTTCAATCTTTGTAACCAATTCCGCAGACGGACTATCGTTAGATATATATTCTACCTTATTAACAAGCTCTTTGGGATCACTAACTGTGGGTACATAAATTAATCCCTCATATTTCTCTGCTGCCACTTTTTTTGCCTTTTCTAACGGCATTTTGGAGAGGTCTGTATATTGAATTTCCTTGTCGGATTTAAAATCGTTTGCAAATACACCGGTCGGATCATATAAGGCTAACTTGTCAGCCTCTTCACCGCTAACGTTGGCAAGATAACCCACTAATGCCGCCATTGCCACGAAAAGTATCGGGCTTAGAAACGTCATTACTATGAATGACTTATTACGCACCTTCGCGTTAAATTCTCTTTTTATAATTAAGGACAGGCTCATTATTTCTTTTGGCTTACGGTTTCTATAAATATATCATTTACACTTGGTATCTTCTCTACAAAGTAAGTAACATCACCCTTATCCATGAGGTAGCTAAGCAATTCACGGGGTGGCGTACCCTGCGGTAAAGCTACCTGAAGTTTTAGTTCATCATCCAGGGTCTTAAAGTTTGCCTGCGTAGTTTGATACCTTGTGCTTATATCTGCCAGCAGGTGCTGAAAGTTTGTAGGAGCGATACCCACTTCAAAAGTATTAGTACGGTACTGTTTTTTAACCTCGTTAAGCGGCCCTTCTATAAGTTTATTCGACTGATGTATAAGGGCAATATGGTCGCACATGTCTTCCACGCTCTCCATACGATGTGTAGAGAATATGATAGTCGTTCCCTTATCTTTAAGTTCCATAATCTCATCTTTGATAAGATTTGCATTAACCGGGTCGAACCCACTAAATGGCTCATCGAGAATAAGCAGTTTGGGGCGGTGCAGTACCGTTACTACAAATTGTATCTTCTGCGCCATCCCTTTAGATAGTTCCTGTATTTTTTTATCCCACCAGCCCTGTATATCCAGTTTATTGAACCAATAATCCAGTTGTTCTTTTGCTTCCTTTTTAGTAAGTCCTTTAAGTTGGGCAAGGTACAATGCCTGCTCTCCTACTTTCATCGACTTATATAGTCCGCGCTCTTCGGGCATGTAACCAATTTCTTTGATATGCTGCGGACCCAGCTTCTCTCCATCGAGCAAAACCTCGCCGCCGTCGGGCATGGTTATCTGGTTGATGATGCGTATAAGCGAGGTCTTCCCTGCACCGTTGGGGCCAAGAAGGCCGTATATGCTCCCTTGCGGAACAGAAAGTGAAACGCTGTTTAAGGCAGTATAGTCTCCGTACTGCTTAACAACATTTTTTACTTCTAATATTGGTTTCATTAATTACATTGATTGTGATTGTAAAAATACAGATTATATGGCGCATAAAACGCAAAATGTTACAATGTGGTTTACAGATAATTCTTAAGCCTGTTTAGCTACAATGGTATTCCTTCAACTTAACCCTTTGTAAACACATAGATTTTTACTGCTAAGAAAAAGAGCAATAATATCTCTGTTAAAAGCATGCCATAAAAGGCCAACATTCTGAATATAAAACTACGGAGCCTGTATTTGCCGCGCGTTACCTGGTAATACACAAGTATGGGGAAGAACATCATAAGCGGGCCTATTATACTTTCTAAGGTAATACTTAATTTACCTATCAATATACTTAACAGGAATATTACATAACTGCCCAGTAAACTAAAACCTGCAATTATTAAGTTTTCAGCATAATTTAGCCTTAACTTTTTAAATAGAGTGAAAGAGTTAAAAGCAAGCAAGGGTACAACAGCTAAAAATATATATTTAATATACCTCGCGGCATAATTAAGAACATATAAAATATTTGCTACATCAGGATTATTATGGGTTGCAGGCTGCACATCGCCGGTAATATCTCCTGCTAAAATAAGGAAACCTACTACCAGTAGCATAAGGTAAAATACATTGTAATATTTTATGCGCTTTCCTGCAATATAATCAAGTGCTGCATATCCGGGCCTTGTAAAAGTTTCCTTTAATGTAAATGTTATTCCTTTATCTACATGCCATACCCCGTGCACTAAGTCATGAGCAATAAAATGTTTGGCCGTTATTCTATGGGTCGCCGCCTTTTGCCCGCATTTATGGCAATAATTACCTAGTATAATCTCTGAACAATTTAAACAGCCTGTAGAACTCATAGCAAAAATGTTAATATTTTCCAAATATAAAAAAACCCACCCTTATTTGCATAAGGATGGGAAAAATTGCTATGAAAAAGAAAATCACTAACGAATTAGTGAGATTCAAATATAATAAAGTTTTCTTAAATTATGAAAACATATCCTTAACTTTTTCAAAAAAAGATTTGTCAGTCTTTTCAGGATGCGGCATAAAGTTGTCGTCTGTTAACGATTTCTCAAAAAACTGACGCTGCTCTTTACTTAGAGTCTTTGGTGTCCAAACATTTATGTGCACTAAAAGATCTCCGCTGCCATAACTGTTCAGGCTTGGTATACCTTTACCCTTAAGCCTGAGTATTTTTCCTGACTGTATACCCTCTTCGAGTTTAATTCTCACTTTACCGGTAACCGTATCGATATCCTTAGATGTGCCCAGTACTGCTTCAGCCACACTAATGTATAAATCAAGGTGAAGGTTCTCGCCCTCACGTTTTAGAGTTTCGTGCTCTACCTCCTCTATAGCAACTATAAGGTCTCCCGCCACACTGTTATTGCCTGGGGCATCATTACCCTTACTGCTCACTTTAAGCTGCATACCATCAGATACTCCGGCAGGTATTTTAATAGAAACAGTTTCGTCTTCCATTACCATTCCCTGAGCATCGGCATGGTTAGGTTTAGATTCTATTATCTGGCCACTACCTCCACAGGTATGGCAGGTAGATGCTGTCTGCATCCTGCCAAGAATGGTATTCGTAACCTTCATTACCTGGCCCGCACCGTTACAGGTAGGACAGGTTTTAAAACTAACTCCTTTAGCCTGTACCTTACGTTTTACTTTTACTTTCTTCTCTACACCATTCGCAATCTCGTCCAGCGTAAGTTTAACTTTAATACGAAGGTTGCTTCCTTTAACCCTGCGTTGGCCTCCGCCACCGCCAAAACCGCCAAAGCCTCCGAAACCACCGCCACCAAAGATGTCGCCAAACTGACTAAATATGTCATCCATATTCATGCCGCCACCCTGGAAACCGCCACCACCTCCGCCATTAAAGGCTGCATGGCCATACTGGTCATAACGTGCTTTCTTTTCAGCATCGCTCAGCACCTCATAAGCTTCTGCCGCAGTTTTAAAGTTCTCTTCCGCTTCTTTATTGCCCGGGTTCTTATCAGGGTGAAATTCAATCGCTTTCTTGCGGTAAGCTTTTTTAATTTGCTCTGCCGTAGCTCCTTTTTCTATCCCTAATATTTCGTAATAATCTTTTTTCATCTCACCTTCCGTTTTTAAACTGCCTTCAATTATTAATTACCCAAAACTACTTTAGGGAAACGAATAATTTTGTCGCCCAGCTTATATCCTTTTTCTATTACGTCTACAATTTTGCCTTTAAGTTTATCTGTAGGTGCCGGTATAGAAGTGATAGCCTCAGCAAAATCTGCATTAAACGCATCTCCGGCTTTTATCTCTACCTGCTCCAGCCCTTTAGAAACCAAGGTATCTTTTAACTTATTATGTATAAGTTCTACGCCCTTAAACAATACATCGTCATCACTTTTAGCAATCTGCACTAATGCCCTGTCAAAATCGTCAAGTACAGGAAGCAGAGACTGCAGCACATCCTGATTTGCAGTTTTAAAAAGGTCCATTCTTTCTTTAGATGTACGTTTTTTATAATTTTCAAACTCGGCAAACAGACGTAAAAATTTATCCTTCTCTGCTGCCAGGTCTTCCCTAAGCTTTTCCTCCTCGGTTAGTTCTTCCGCCGAGCCTATTCCGGCTTCGGTTGCTGCCTCAGCAGTATTAGTGGTTTCATCATTAACTAATTCTTCTTGCGTTACCTCTTTTTCCACTTTTTCAGAATTATCCTGGCTCATATTTTTAAATATTTTCTTAAACATTACTTTTTGTGTATGGTCGCTAAAGCGAGTTGCAAAAGTTTTGCCAAATAAACTTAAATGTCAAATTGGCAGAATAGTGAATAATGCTATAATACGGAACTATAAAAATCGAGAGAGTGCTCTATTAATTTAAATCATAAAAAAACCGTCATAAGACGGTTAAGGTAAGAGACAATCTGCGATTGCTTTATTTAGAGAAAGATACTCAAACTGGTAACCGGAGTTTATAATCTTTTTCGCGCTAACGTTTTGACTGTCGAATAATAACTTATGCATTTCTCCTAATGCAAGTTTCATAGCAAACCTGGGCAGATTAGGCATGATGTACGGCTTTCCTAATACCTCTGCAATAGTTTTTACCAAATCTTCCTGACTGATGGGATGAGGTGCTACGGCATTGTAAATGCCCGTTAGCTGATTTTCTAAAACATAATGGTAGATGCCAACAAGATCACTATGGTGTATCCAGGATTGTATTTGCTTACCACTGCCAAATGCAGCGCCTAAGCCTAACTTTGTTGGGCCGGCAAGTTCTTTAAGCACCCCGCCCTCTCCCGATAAAACCAGACCCGTTCTTATTTTTGCAACTTTTATGTTTAGAGAACTTATTCGATCTTCAGCAGCTTCCCATTTTTGTACTACTGTACTCAAAAAAGAATCGTCTTTATCGGTGCTTTCTTCGCTGTAAACTTTTGTTAGGCTATTAGGATAAATGCCCGTTGCTGAAGCGCCTATAAAATGAGTTACACTATGAGCATTGTGTTTTAGAGTATCATGCAAAAGATTAGTGCTTAACACCCTGCTATCCAAAATCTCTTTTTTGTATTCGGGTGTCCACCGTTTAGATATTGTGGATCCGGCGAGATGTATTATAGCGTCAACATCTTTGATACTCGACTTATCTATTTCAGCTTTATCGGGATTCCATAAAAAGCCTTTATAAATTTCCTTATCTTTAATTTTATCCTGTGACGTAGTAAGATAATTTATAAAAATTCCTTTGTCAAGCAATTGCGAAACCAACTCTTTTCCTACAAGCCCGGTAGCTCCGGTTATTAAAACTTTCATTTATATTTTATTATAAAAATACTGCATTAGCTATCAAATGGTAATTATCAAGAATCGTTTAACTTTTGTTTATGACTTTGAAGTAATTTTAGGTTTCCGATAGTAGATTTCAGATTGACGACCCTCAAGTATTAACATTAGGACCATATTCTTGATGTAAGCCATACCTCCTTATGAGGTAATGAATTTTCAAAGTCTAAGTAAGCTAAATCTGAAGTCAGAAATCATAATTCAACATTCCTATTTGGCCCTGACACTCCATTCGAAATCCATTTCAGATACCTGATCGCCTTTTTCGTCTATGCCGATGGATTTCATCCAAAAGGTTTGCCCTTCGCCTGTTGCAACGGTTTTCGCAATAGCATCTTCAATAAGATTACCGTCTTTACAACTAAAAGTTACCCTGCCCGTTGCCTTCTTGCTAAAATTACCTTTGTTATTGGCTACCAGCATTGATATCTTTTTGCCGCTGTTTTTTATATGAAGCATGACCAAAGCACCAGTAGATAATTCTGCAGCCATTGCCTGCACTGCAAAGTACATTGAGTTAAAAGGGTTTTGATTTATCCAGCGATGCCTTACACTCACGGCACACGTAGCAGTAGATATATGCTTTACTCGAACGCCACTTATATATGCAGATGGCAATTTAAAAAACAGGAAAGTATTGAGTTTAGATGGCGTGAATTCCATTAGGTATTGATTTTAAGCTAATCTACAACAATTTACCCAAAGCGTAAAATGTTAATAATTTGTTAAATTGTAGTACTATGCGTTGCACACTACCTTACAATAGATATATATTTGCATAAGACATTAATAGACATACTACTCTACTATGGTAACTACAGCAAACAAAACGTATACTACACTATTGCAACTGAGTGCTTACGCTCAATATCTTTTTCCTTTTGGAGGCTTTATATTCCCGATAATATTGTGGAGCATTAAAAAAGATGAGTCAGAATTTATAGATGTCAACGGCCGTAAGTCAATAAACTTTCAGTTGAGCTTGCTGGTTTATACAATTATACTTGTGGTTATTGCAGTACCAATCATTCTCTACTTATTTTTTAAGGATCTGGATTTTGAGCTGAATGGCGAATGGATTTTTAATAACGACATTCAGTGGACTGTAGAAAACTTTGATATAAGTAAAGTAACCAGCCTCGTAACTGTAACAATTGTTACCGCAGCAGTTTTTATAGTTATGAAGGTAGCCGAGTTCTTTTTAATACTCTATGCCGCGGTAAAAAATAGCAACGGTTTAGATTGCAATTACCCTTTTACTATAAACTTTATTAAACCGCCTTTTAAACTACCTGTAGCCGGCATGCAGGTGTAAGCCCAAGTTCAATCATCAATCAATCATCAATCAATCATCATTAACGTTCCTTATGCCGGTAAGGGACATCATCATCAATCATCAATCAAAAAACGAACAATTATGAAACATTTATTTATTGCAGCAATTGCGGGCCTAATCAGCCTGAATGCACAAGCCCAGGTTAGTGAGACGCGGTCTCTTAAAGAAGTAACATCTATTGAAGTCAAAAATGGTATTGAAGTAATTTTTACGCAAAGCGATACTTTAGCACTAAAGGTTGAGACCGACAACACAAAAAATCTTTATAATATTGCCACAGAATACAAGGGGCATACGCTGAAGATCTATTTAAAGGATGCTGACGAAGTAGCATCTGTAACAAGAGCAAGGGTCTATGTATCACAGAAAGAGATAAAAAGTTTAAAAGCATCTAACGCCGCCACCATTAGGGTTAACGGTATATTGAATGTAAATGATGCTTCATTTAATATTTCTACCGGTGCAATGTTATCAGCTATCATTACAAGTAACGGCATCTGTAAAATAGACCTTAAGTCAGGTTCGGGTTTTAGGGGAAAAATAACAACCAATAAACTTGACGCGAATATTCTTTCCGGCAGCTTTATGAAAGTGACCGGCACTGCAGATGCCACGACGTTGTTTTGCAGCGGTGGGAGCTTTACAGCAGATAAATTTGTATGTAGTGAAGCCGATGTACAGGCACAAAATGCCTCTGCAGTTTCTATATTTACAAAAAATTCTATTAAGACAGATGTAGACCCATCGTCATCTGTTACATACTATGGCGAACCTGCCAAAATAAGTTTAGGCAACAATGCGGTTGCTGTAAAAAGGGATAATTACAGACTAAGCCTTAAATAATAAAAAATGAGAACCTATGAATATTGAGAACACTAAGGCTCAGATGCGCAAAGGAGTTCTGGAGTTCTGTATACTTTCTGTATTGAAAGCAAAAGACGCCTATACATCTGAAATATTGGATACATTAAAAAATGCTAAGCTTCTTGTAGTTGAGGGTACGGTTTACCCACTGCTAACCCGCTTAAAAAATGACGGATTGCTTATCTACCGATGGGAAGAATCAACATCCGGACCACCACGAAAATACTATGGCCTTACCGACGAGGGACACGAATTTTTAAAAGAACTAAACAGCACCTGGACAGAATTGTCTGACGCAGTAAATATAATAACCAGCCAAACAGTACAGCCATGAACAAAACAGTAAGTATAAATTTAGGCGGTTTCTTCTTCCACATCGATGAAGATGCTTTCCAAAAACTTAATCGCTACTTTGATGCCATTAGGCAGTCGCTTTCGTCCGACGGAAGGGATGAAATAATGAGCGATATAGAAAGCCGTATTGCCGAATTACTAACCGAAAAGCTTAAGAACGAGAAGCAGGTTGTTAGCCTTCGCGAAGTAGATGAGGTTATTATAATTATGGGACGCCCCGAGGACTATCGCCTGGATGACGAAGAAAAAGGCGCAGGTACTAACGTTCCTCCTTTCTCATCTTATCCGTATGGCAAAACTAAAAAGTTCTACCGGGACGAAGAGGCTGGGCTTATTGGTGGTGTTTGTGCAGGATTAGGGCACTACTTTAAAGTAGATCCGCTATGGATAAGGATAATATTTATAGTTTCACTGTTGCTGTCTTTCGGTTCAAGCATTCTAATCTATCTGCTGTTATGGATACTCATCCCCAAAGCAGTAACTACTACCGAAAAGCTGGAGATGACTGGCGAGCCTATAAATATATCTAATATAGAGAAAAAAGTACGTGAAGGCATTGATGAAATAGCTGCAAAGTTGCAGGGCGTAGACTATGACAAGTTAGGGGCAAATGCAAAATATGGTGCCGAAAGAGTGGGCAGTGGAATAGGTAAAGTGTTTTCTGTTGCCTTTACAAGCCTTGCAAAGGTTATTGGAGCAATTATTTCGGTTATATCGGCTATACTATTGGGTGTGGCAGTAGTTATGCTGCTATCATTACTTTTTACGTCATCGTTTAAAAATTCTATGTGGTACTCCTGGCTCCATGGTTTCAACTACTCTGAAACGCCGGTAGGGCTCTTAGGTACGGCTGCTTTTTTTGTAATAGCCATTCCATTGTTTGTACTTTTTCTTTTAGGGCTTAAGATATTAGTAAATAATTCTAAACCTGTAGGGGCTGTTACAAGATTGACGCTGCTTGTAGTATGGCTGGTGTCTGCAATTGCTATAATATATGTTGTAATTAGCGGGGTGAGCGAAATAAATGCGGAGGGTAAAACGGTTGCCAAACATGAGATTAATCTACAGGACGACAACATCCTTAAAATAAAGTTCAGGTATAACAATTATTTTTCTAAGTCTATATATTCTCGCGAAGATTTCTCATTCCGTCAAGACTCCTTAGGAAACGAAATTATTTATTCTAACAATATATCCTTTTTTGTAAATAGAACAGATGAGAAAAAACCTTTTGTACAAATTGAACGAATATCTAATGGAAAAACATCTTCTGAAGCGAGAGACAGAGCAGGAAAGATTAAATATTCTTTTAAGTTAGAGGGAAATACCTTAATTTTAGACAATTATCTATTAACTGACATTGGTAATAAATATAGAAACCAAAAAGTTGAGATTTACCTTTACCTGCCTGAGGGGACAACCTTTGCATGTGATGATAGTGTAGAGGAGTATGATTACACTGACAATGAGTTCTTTGACCTTTGGTTTGATGGAGATCATACTTATATAATGGAAGAAAATCATGTTAAATGCCTGGACTGTATTGCAGAAGGCACAGAAATGGAACCTGATGTGGAGGTTGATGAGGCTGGCATTCCATTAGCACCTGCTCCAATTGGCAAAGCTGCACCAGATGACTATAATCCCAAGCAGCCTACAACCCAGGAAACAATTCGGATTATGGAACTGGAAGCCGAAAGAGCTAAAATGGAACAGGAACGTATGAAACTGGAGCGCGAAATTGAAAGGGAAAGAATTAAAAATAATAAACAGTAGGTTATGATAAAAATTATGGTTCACATCTCTAAGGCAATTGTAGGCCTGGTAATTGCATTGTTGTTTTCTTCCTGCTTCAATGGCAAAACAGTCGACGGAAGCGGCAACGTAATTAAACAACCCCGTGCAATTTCGGGCGAATTTACCTCAATTTCTGTAGAAAAAGCTTTGGAGGTTTACATTATACAGGGCAGTCCGGCATCCGTAGTTGTTGAGGCCGATGACAACTTACAGGAACATATAAAAGTCGAACTGAAAGGGAATGAACTAAACATAACATCAGATGTTAATGTTGATGCCGGTTCTAAAAAGATTATTGTAACTATGCCTAAAATTGAAAGCATTGATGCGTCATCTGCTGCTACGGTAAAAGGTAAAACAGTTCTTAAGGGTGATGAAATTAAATTAATTACTGATTCTGCCGCGACAATGGAAGTAGCTGTCGACACGAAATCACTTAGTTGCGAAGCCGGTAGTAGTGGTACTATTAAAGTAAGCGGTAGGACAGAAGAACTAAAGTCCGAATCAAATAGTGCCGGTTCTATAAATGCTAAGGGCCTTATTGCTCAAGATGCAAAATCAGAGGCGGCAAGTGGGGGCAGCACTGTAGTAAACGTTATAGGAAAACTTACTGCAGAGGCATCAAGTGGAGGAAATATTACATACAGTAATAATCCTGAAACTGTCGATTCTAACGCTACATCCGGAGGAAGTATCAGTAAAGAATAGTCGATAAATTAATACAGTAAAATGCCTGCCTTTAGCAGGCATTTTTTAATTTACTTCATTTCTTACATTTCGCTTTATTAAATAATAATTGAAGTTATAAACCGTTTTTAATATTTTTGCCGTTAATATTTGCCTTGTTTACAATGAAAAAATTAAGTGTCTTTATATTTACCATACTATTTACTACGCTTACTTTTGCCCAAAAAAGAGAAAGGGTAAAAGGATCTAAAAACGTCACGGTAACCACGAGAGAAATCCAGCCTTTTGAAATTCTTGAGATTGAGAATGATATTGAAGTCTATCTTACCAAAGGTGCTACACAAAACATGGAGATTGAAGCCGATGATAACCTGCACGATGTAATAAAAAGCGATAGCAATGGCACGACTTTAAAGTTATATACAAGCAAGGATATTAGCAGCTCTAAAAAGCTCACACTTCGCCTAACATATACTGGAACCCTAAAGGTGATAACTGCAAAAAATGAGGTACAGCTTTATGCAGTTAACGAGCTGGAACTGGACACCATATCCGTAAAAAACTTCGACTCCTCTAAGTCGTTTTTAAATGTGAAGTCAGCCCATTTTACATTAACGATGAATGATAAAGCTAAAGCAGAATTAAATATAAAGTCGGCTAAAACTACAATAGAGCTTAGCAAAAGCGCAAACCTTAAAGCACTTATTGCAAGCCCCGAGGTCAAACTTGATCTGTACCAAAAATCAGTAGCTGTAATAGAAGGAGATGCCGTTGCAGCCGCATTCAGGATTGATAATACTGCGGAATTTTATGGAAGAAAATTTGCCGTCAAAAATCTAGACCTTACTGCAGAAGGCTATTGTAAATGTGCTGTAATGTGTACTGAAACACTGTCACTATCGGCATCCGGAAAAACTGAAGTAAGTTTGTATGGTGCTCCCACTACCTTTACCGTAAAAAAATTAGCTAATAGTGCAACGATCTTTAAAAAAGAAGATTAATTAAACGGTAACTACTATTGCTTACAGTAATTATTAATTTAAGAAACATATATAAAAAAAGCAAAGTTGCTCAGTTGAGCAGCTTTGCTTTTTTATAATCATCCAAAACCGGATTTAGAACCTTTTAATAAGACCTTAGTGGCTTCCAATTTCGCCAAGGTAACGTTCTGCATCAAGTGCCGCCATACATCCGCTACCTGCTGCAGTGATAGCCTGCCTATAGTCTTTATCCTGTACGTCTCCGGCAGCAAATACGCCCGGTAGGTTTGTTTTTGTAGTTTTAGGTTGTGTAATTAAATAACCTGTTTCGTCCATATCAAGCTGGCCGGCAAAAATATCTGTATTAGGTTTATGCCCTATAGCAACAAATAATCCTGTAACAGCTATTTCCTGCTTAGCGCCTGAATTATTATTTACTACCCTCAAACCTTCTACAACCTGATCGCCCAAAACCTCATCAACTTCTGTATTATATAGAACAGTAAGATTAGGAGTATTTTGTACACGATGCTGCATTGCCTTACTTGCCCTCATAACATCTTTACGTACAAGCATGGTCACATTTTTACAAATGTTAGCAAGATAAGTAGCCTCTTCGGCAGCGGTATCCCCTGCCCCAACAATAGCTACGTCCTGGCCACGGTAAAAGAAGCCGTCGCACACCGCACATGCCGATACGCCTCCACCCCTAAGGCGCTGTTCGCTTGGCAAACCAAGATATTTCGCTGTGGCTCCTGTAGATATAATTACTGTATGGGCAAGCACCTCTTTATTATTATCTATAGTAACCTTATGCCAACCGCCTTCCACCGTACTAAACTCTACGGCAGTAGCCATTCCTATACGTACCTGGGTACCAAAGCGTTCGGCCTGGGCTTGTAACTGCATCATCATTGTAGGGCCGTCTATACCTTCGGGATATCCAGGAAAGTTGTCAACTTCCGTAGTTGTAGTAAGTTGTCCACCCGGTTCAAGCCCGGTATACATAACCGGATTCATATCGGCGCGCGCAGCATAAATTGCTGCCGTGTAACCGGCAGGACCCGAACCTATAATCAAACATTTTATTTTCTCTATGGTATCAGACATGGTCTTTTGTTGTTGAAATATGTAGTACAAAGGTAAGTTTTTAAAGAAGATATTACCAAACCTTCGTATCACATTTAGCTATTGCCAAATAAATTTAGCCTATGCGTTTGAATATTGAAAAATAGTACTATATTTGCACCCTCGAACACTTCGGGGTGTAGCGTAGCCCGGTCATCGCGCCTGGTTTGGGACCAGGAGGTCGCAGGTTCGAATCCTGCCACCCCGACAAAATAGAGGTTAAAACACCTCAAAACCCGTAAATTGTAAGTATTTACGGGTTTTTTTGTGCCTTTTTGGCATCAAAATACCCCAAAACAATCAATATAAATGTGAGCAATTAGGTGAGTAAAAATGGGCATTCCAAAAACTACTCACAGAAAGTGCTGTAAGTTACTGTATGTAAATAATTTACACCTGTTTCTTTAACACTTTTCATTGCCAAATGCAGCCTTTCAATGCCCCTGTTTCAAAGCAGTTTAATTGAGTCGGTACTTAATGTTCAATTTAACTTAAATGCATTTGGTATGAAAAACACAAACACCTTTGGAATCCAATTTATTATCAGGGTTTTCAAACAAGGAAAAAGCAGGCAGGCTACAGTTTACGCTCGTCTTACTGTAAATGGCCGCAGGACCGAAATCTCCCTAAAACAAAAAGTTGACCCCAACACGTGGGATGATGTAAAAGGCCGCGCTAAGGGAAAGAGTGAAGAAGTTATAAAGCTAAACAACCATCTGGAACGTATACGTACGCTTATTGCCGATGGTTATAATGACCTGGTGCAACAGCGAAAGCCGGTAACGGTTGATACTGTTAAGGCTCTATTCCTTGGTTGTGACGAGGAAATAATGACTTTAGTGAAACTTATGGACTACCATAGTGAGCAGTCAGTACATAGGCTCGCTCCCGGTACCATGAAGAATTATACAACCACACATAAGTATCTAATTAAATTCATCCGTGAGAAATACTACAGAAACGATATCGTGCTCTCAGAACTTAATTATAAATTCTTACTGGACTTCGAAACTTACCTTAATAATTATACTCCCAAAGACCATCAAAAGCCATTAAATAATAACGGGATCATGAAGCATATTGAAAGGCTTCGTAAAATGATAAACATGGCCGTGCTGCTTGATTGGCTTCCCAAAGATCCTTTTGCCAACTTTAAAAAACATTATGAGAAGGTAGAACGCTATTGCTTAAATGCTGCTGAACTTAACACGCTAGCACAAAAGGAATTTAAAATAGACCGTTTAAAAAACGTGCGTGATATGTTCCTTTTTAGCTGCTATACCGGGCTTGCCTATATTGATCTTGCGAAGCTGAGAACTGAAAATATCGTGACCGGCGTTGATGGTGAGCTTTGGATATACACCAACCGGGCAAAGACCGATACGAACGTACGTGTACCGATACTGCCACAGGCAAGGGAATTGATGGAAATGTACTTTGATGACCCTCGGGCACAAAGCAACGGTACAGTCTTCCCTGTGATCTCTAACCAGCGTATGAACGGTTATCTTAAAGAGATTGCTGACCTATGCGGCATAACCAAGCTACTGACCTTTCATATTGCGCGGCATACCTTTGCCACTACTGTTACTCTTAGTAATGGAGTCCCCATTGAAAGCGTATCGAAAATGCTGGGTCACACCAGTATCCGCACAACGCAGATCTATGCAAAAGTTGTGGAAGCGAAGCTCAGTGAAGATATGGGAAAACTAAAAGATCGTTTGTCACAGAACATGGCTTATAATGTTAACCTTAAAAATTAGCCATGGAAAATATAGCTTCAAATGAATTGGTGCAAAGGATATCAGGTTTACTCAATGATGCCAGGCACAGAATTGTCCAATCGGTCAATCACACAATGGTTCTGACCTACTTTGAAATTGGGCGCATGATTGTCGAAGAAGAGCAGAACGGAAATGTTCGGGCAGATTATGGAACGCAACTATTAAAAACACTTTCCACAAAGCTTACAATTGATTTTGGCAAAGGCTTCTCAAAACGAAACCTGGAGCAAATGCGCCAGTTTTACTTGGTATACTCAAAAGCGCAGACAGTGTCTGCGCTTTTTGAAAATCATCAGGAAGCTCCAGTTACGTTCCAATTAACCTGGTCTCACTATTTGAAACTAATGCGCATTGATGATAATAGTGAAAGAAGATTCTATGAAATAGAATCGGTTAAAAATAACTGGAGCTTAAGGGAATTAAACAGGCAATATGATTCTGCCCTTTTTACCCGGCTTTCGCTTACCAGAGACAGAGGACAGGTTCTAAGGCTATCCAAAGAAGGCCAATTATTAGAAAAGCCGGAGGATATAATTAAAGACCCTTACATTCTGGAATTTATTGGTCTGCATGATAAAGCAAGCTATTCGGAAAGCGAACTCGAACAAAAATTAATAGAGAAGCTGGAGCATTTTATCCTTGAGCTGGGGACTGGGTTTACATTCGTTGCAAGGCAGGACCGCATCAGTTTTGACGATAAGCATTTTAGGATCGACTTAGTTTTTTACAACCGCATCTTAAAATGTTTCGTACTAATTGACCTGAAAATTGGAGAGCTTAAGCATCAGGACATTGGACAAATGCAAATGTACGTCAATTATTATGACAGGAAAGTAAGGCTTCCTGATGAGAATAAAACAATAGGCATTATACTTTGCCAAAACAAAAGCGAGGCGGTTGTGGAATTTACACTTCCTGAAAACAATCAGCAGATTTTTGCGAGCAAATACATGACAGTATTACCTAGTAAGGAAAGTTTGATTAGGCTTATAAAATTTAGTCCCAAAAATTGAGGCAATCCACCAGCGATAATGAAGCAAACTAAGGCCATAGTAAGTTCCGGGCCTGAGAGCGCGGGAAAGTCAAATGGCGCCAACTGAACACAGAAGGCGCCATTTTTTTGCTTAAATTAGAAATATTTAACACGTATTAAATCTGTCTATACCTACTAGTTTCCTGATATAAACTTTAATTAAAAGACTTCCTATTAAGAAATTTTAGCTATTAGTCAGTTTCTCTAAATAGGTAACCTTATCTCTTTCAGCTTGTAATAATCTCTCGAATAATATTTCTTTTTCTTCAAACAGAGAAACAATCTTATCAATAGGGTTAAATGTGCAGTAATAATTTAAAGATGAAGACTGGTCATGATAGGTATTTCCAATAATGTTAAATACAGCTTCTTCCGAAAAATTCTTAATTGCCTCGGCAGTAACACCAAGAGCCTTTGCCACCTCTTCAAGTTTCACATCGTCAATAGTCTCACTGTTTTCAATACTAGAAACAGCCTGTTGGCTAATGCCCAAAGCAGCTGCTAAAGCTTCCTGCTTCATATCACGCAATTCACGTATGCGGCTGATTTTTCTTCCTATGTGGTTTTTCGTTGCTGTACTCATAATTCAAAGATATTGAAAATTATGTAAGAATAAGTTTAGTTTATAAAATACAAGTTATAGCTGGTATTATACAAGTGTATATGGTTCGGTACGGTACCATAACTTCTTTACTTGCCACTGAATAACAAAAATACAAATTTCATTTATGCATCACTTCGAAAATTTGATTAACAGGACACAATACTTTAATCTAATTAGACCGCCTACAGGTATTTATGGGGAATTTTTAATAATTAAGTTATTGGTCATCCTAGCCCAGCCAAATGTACTTGAGTTAGTAAATACTGAATACGGGCTTTACTTTGACACTGAAAAAACCAGTGCCACCTGAATCCATTCTGGATGCTAAATTTTTTAAATAAAACTAAATCACATTAAATACTGAAATTATGGAATCCGATAAATTTAAAGAACTCACCGACTTTATAAAAAAAATTGAAACTGCAGGCGGATTTAACAGTTTAAAACCACATCAGAACATTAGTGACCTGCACAAGGCAGAGCTAAACTTCAGCGGATATAATGACTTAATCCTAACTATAATTGACATTATAAAAGTTTGTTCTTCCGCGCTTCATGCCATGGATGATTTGGAAAGCTCGCCAACTGCCGCATCGGTTTTCAATATCTCTGAGGTTTTGGGTATAGCCATTAAACTCATGCCAATAGAAGAAACGAAAATAATTGATGATTGCTACAAGCTACATATTAGACTGAAGGAAAGTCTGGAAAGTCCCGAAGCGACAGAATGATGAAATACTTTTCCAGCCCCATCGAAGCTAAGCTTGCTACAGCTTAAATATATTGTTTAACAAAGAATGCCAAACCGTAAAAGAATTAGAATATGAGCGATCAGATAACAAAAGACGACCTACGGCAATTTAGTCTTTTAATTATTAGTGAAATACGAAAAATTGTGCAAACAACCAATGAAGAAAGAGATGAGACTATCCATTTGGACTGGCTCAAAAGCAGGAGCGTAAGGAAATTATTGGATATGTCCGCGGCATCCCTCCAATCCTTAAGGGTAACAGGAAAAGTACGGTGTAAAAAAATTATGGGCTCCTATTATTATAACAAAACCGATTTAATGAATTTGTTTAACAGCAAATAAACAACAGCTATGGAATCACGTAACTTCTCGAATTACATAAAACTCTTTGAAAAAAATTTAAAGATGAATGTATGGCATTTCGCCTTAATGGTTGCTGTACTTCATTTATGGTACAGCCAGGGGCAACCAACGATCATCAAAGTAAGCAGGAGCAAAATAATGTCACTGGCTCATATCAGGACCTTCCCTACTTACCATAAGTATTTTAAAGAACTTCAAACTATGGGTTATATAAAATATACTCCCAGCCACCATCCGGGCCATCGCAGTGAAGTGCAACTTTGTTTTAGCTAAATCATAAGCGGAATTCATAATTATGGACTCCGCTTTTCTCATAGCGCACAAATCGGACCTATTTTATAAAATATTATTACTCTTACCTACTAATTATATCAACACCAGAAAAAGCAGGCTTTGGAGCAACGCAGCATTGGTTAACCCTTACTTCCCCCCTGATAGCTGAAGCTTTTCCAAATAGAATTTCCGATTTGCGGGAGTGTGCGCCCAATATTTCCAAAAGCTTGGCATCGGATATATTTATTTGTCAATTCTTAATCTAAAAGCTTCCGGAGTGTAGGATTGGGTACCGGCCAATGTTCTTCTTCATATTCTTTAATCATCTTTGACAGAATCTCCAAATCTTCTAATCCCTTGGCATTATACTGCAAGTCCGATTGCAGGAGTTGGTATACCCTTACAAGGGTATCTTCATACTGCATATCATTTTTTATCTCTCTTAACATGGCTTATTTTTTTTCACTGACTTTATCTTTCCAATCTAAACGAACTTTACATCCAACTGCTTATTTAAAGCCCTAATTTCATCTTCCATTTCTAGTATAGTGGCAAGCGCAGCTTCAGCGGAGAGTTCAGGTTTTCTGTATAGCCTGTCCTGCAAATGTTTCATTTCCCGTCCGATGGAAAGTTGCTCAGTTATAGCATACGTTTCTGTTTGCTTTACAGACTGGTGTCCCAGCATCTCTTTTACGACATGAATTGGCACGTCGTTATTGAGCGTTACCGTACTCCCGAAAGTTCGTCTGGCTTTATGGGTATTTAAAATGCTCCGGATGCCACAGAGGTCAGCTATTTCTTTTAAATAGGCATTCATCTTCTGGTTTGAGGTCACAGGCAACACGGAATTTCTTTTTAAACACAAAGGATGGTCTTTGTAACGCTCCATGATCTCGATGGCTTTGGGTAGTAATGGAATATTTATGGGGCTGCCTGTTTTCTGCCTTTCTGTAATTATCCAACGCTCATCATCAACTCCTTGTTTTATGTCATAGGTTTTCAAGTTAAATGCATCAATATACGCCAGCCCGGTATAGCACTGGAATACAAAAACGTCACGTACAGCAGACAAGCGAGGGGTAGAAAATGTATGGCTTTCCAAAGCATAAAGTTCCTGCCTGCTTAGTGGCTTTTTCACCACTTTTATTTTTTTGGATTTGAACCGCTTAAAGGGGTCTTTAATTATAATTTCCTTGTCAATTGCAAGTAGAATAATCTTCCTGAAATTGGTAATATATTTCAAAGCGGTATTGTGGCCGATATTCTTTACAGTTTTAAGATAGAACTCATAATCCTTTACAAACTCAAAATTCAGTTCGCGGAATTCCATATCTTCTACGTTGTATTTGAAACGCAAGAATTCCTTAAGGTGCTTCTTCGCTATTTCGAAACGTGTATGGGTGCCAAGGGCATATTCACCAACATTAACCAGCGCCATCATCTGGTCATTGTGGAGCTGGAACTCTTCCACAATGTTTGCTTTGCCGCCATTCCTGCCCAGGCAAAAATCAATAAGTTTTTTCGAGGTAATAGGCTGGCGTTTGTCGGAGAGCTCGTTCCGGTATTCATGGACTTTCCTTTCGAGGGAATTCAAAAAGAAATTCAGAGTACGCGCGTCCTCCTTATTTCCCGTTGCACGCCCTGTTTTCTGTTCCCATCGCATAACATCCCATTTGCGCTTGGTAGATGTTTCTTTCGGCACTCCATCTACGGTGATCCTGAGGTAAACATACCTCTCGCTGGTGCTTTTTGCAGAAGTCTTCAGGAAGAAGGTCATTCCAAAACTGCTCTCTAACATAATTTAACGGTTTAAGCCGTAAAGATCGAATAATAGAGTATGTAAATCAAGATGTAAATATGTTTTACGTGTTGAATATCAGTTTATTGTGTTTTATTTTTTTTATTTTTTGGAAAAAAGTTGCTGAATTATATATTAATAAATATGATAGTTTTTTATACTCAACAGCTTTAAACTCTAAAATATAAATTGGAGTTTATCAATAGGTGCTACAGCCATCACTTTCGGCTACAGCCTTTTCATTAATCTCTTACTCAAATTGAATCGTATCAAGAGTTTTAAATTGTATTAAATAATTTAAAATTAATTCTTTACAGTTTCAAAATACAATTCAGGTAAAATTATTTTGATTTCTTGAGATGCTCCTTCCTTAAGCCAGTACAAAACGAAATTTACTTTGGCGCTTTTTAGTTCATAATGTTTCAATTTCATTTCTTCAATTTTCTCTATAAGCCGCTTTGAGAATTTTAATACAGATTGGCCTTTTGAATTTAAACACTGATCAGCGCTTATAAATAATTTATCGCCACTCACCAACTCTGAAATTAGAAACTGCTTGTTGTTGAAATAGTCCAACCAGATATCTTTCAAAGTCGCATGTACAGCAATTTTATCTGGAGCAGTGTAAATTTCTAAATCATCAATTCTTTCAAGATTTTCAGCTATCAAATGATTGAGATAGTTTGCATTTAGATGGATAGTTAAATTGCTTTTAGCCCTGGTCATTGCTACATACAACTGTCGTTTTGCTTCTTCAGTAGCCGGGTTAAAGTTCTCAAGCAAGAGATAGACGTTGTCAAATTCTTTTCCTTTTGCTTTGTGAATAGTAGATACAAAAATTGTTTCACCGTTTTCATTATAAAAATCTTCCAATTTAGACTCCCGGATTAAAACCTCTAAATCAGATTTATACTTTTTATAAGGGTTAGTGGCTTCAAAATCCTTTATGATATTTAGGCAAATCTCTAATTTATTGCTGTTCCTAAAAGTACTGATTATGTCTCGTTTTGCATTGTCCCAAACCTCATCACTGATCGTATATATATCAGTTCCTAAATCTATTTTATTCAATACTAAGCGAACTTCAACAAGATTGTACAAACTAAAACCATCGTTAGATTGTATCAGTTTTGCCTCGATGTTATTCTTTAAAAGCACTCCTGTAACTTTTATAGCCTCTTCATTAGTCTTTGTTAGTACGCAGGTAGTTCCGGATAGGCCGGTATTACCTATATCAATTACAAGGGGCGTAATTAGATTAGTGTTTTGATATCTAATAATTTTGATTTTACCATTATCGGTTTGCGTAGCGATTATTGGTGTTTCCTTTAAGCGATGGGGAATTTGCTTTACGAATTGATTCGAAAATGCAACCAGATTGCTTTTACTACGGTAATTTTCGACCAACTCATGTTTTACAGCACTATTGTCATAAATAAACTGCTCAAGGTTTTTAGAACTCGCTCCCCTAAATTCATAAATATTTTGGTCGTCATCTCCCACAGCTATAACCCTCATTTCTTCGTTCTGCTCCATAAGTGCAGTTATAAGTGCAAACTCATCTGCATTCATATCCTGGGCTTCGTCAATTACCAGAACAGACTTAGTAATTTTATTAGCCTCAACATCGCCACTCTTAATCCTGTCAACGGTGTTTTTTAAAATTTCGGCCGATTTTTCTAAAGTGCCAACTTTACCAAGTAAATCAAAACAATAGGAATGAAATGTTTTAATATCAATAAAGTTTGCAGCGTTGCCAATTAGCTTTAATAAGCGCTTTTTAAATTCTGTAGCTGCCGCTCTTGAAAATGTAAGCATTAGTAACTGCTCGTGCTTAACATCCTCCATTAACAGCAGCGAAGCAAGTTTATGTACTAATACCTTTGTTTTCCCACTACCAGGCCCGGCGGCAACAACTATGTGCTGTGTTTCGTTGTCTTTTATAATTTTTAATTGTGTAGGTGACAATTCACCAAAAAGCTGCCTGAATTTTGCAGGTGTAATATTCCGCTTAATCTCGTTCTGCCGCTCACTACCATTAAAATACTTGTTTAAGAAAGAACTATAATTAAGTTGGAAATAATCTTCCACAAACTGAAGTGCATTTCTGTAATCGGTAATCATTCTTTGGGCATATTCTCCCACGATGTGGATTTGCTGGACTTTGCTTTCGTAAAACTGGTTGAGCTTTTGATAATCGTCTTTAGTGTAACGTTTTTTATTATCTTGTTCGGTTCGCTCAATCGTTAAGCGATTATAAACGACAAGAAAACCACCTTCTATCTTTATAGCCTCAATGCGCGAAAGATAAAACAAGGTATCTTCAATGTCATCGATGCTTATTTTTATTTTGAAAAGGCTAAAGCTATTGTCATAAGCAACCTTTAGTTCATGTACTGAAAATTCCACCAAAATCTCATCTTTATCTGCCTGGCCCTTTATTGTTTCCGTGATGGATTTATCATAAAAGAAATCAACGATAAATTTTGCAAGTTCGTGGCGTTTTTCAAGTTTCTCTTTTAATTGCTCTTTACTTTGAAGGCACAGTAACGCAATGTGGTTCTTAGAATATTCTAAGTTTTTTCTTTTAATCCAATTCTTTATAGACCAGAAATTAATTATCGTTTTTAGTTTATTGGTGTTTACATCCCCACAACCATTTTTTTCAGCCTCTTCATTTAATTCTTTCATATGAAAAGTGCTTTCTTCTTCTTTAAAAACCGTAAGTAAAAACTTTTCAAGTTTACTATAGGTTTCTACAATAGCAAGGGAGCGATTTTTATTATCAGCCTTTTTTATAAATGCAGTCAAGTCTTTAGCGTCTGCAAGGATGTTTTCCTCACGTAGGAGGTTTATTATATTGATTACTTCTTCTTTTACAATACCTAAATGATCACTTATATAATCTACCCTTGATTCTGCAGTTTCGTTATTGGTCTGCTTGCGGCTTTTACTAGAGAACAGTTTCTTTATTATACGTACACCTTGCTCTTTTTGCTTTTCTTCAAATTTATCCGAAGCGTTTATTTTATCAATAGCTTCCTGGGCATTTTTAGATAAGATACTGTTGGCGAAAACCCGTGGCATATTTTGTCCCCGTTTTAAATATCCGGCATCTTCCAGGGCAGCAATTGCTGTAGTTACGCGCGTTTCTATCTCTACGACATTATCGTCCCAGCCCGCTTTGCGTGCAATTTCTAATGCGGAGTTGGATACCTTAGAACGAAATTTTGTAATATCCTATATCGCTTTCCATACCTGCTGGATTTCTTTGATGGAAAGTTTGGTCTGGTTCAACAAAATAAAGTGCTTACTGAGGTCTTCCTCATCAAACAATACAAAACAATCGGCCGAAATATTTTCATCCCTGCCTGCACGTCCTGCTTCCTGCACATAGTTTTCAAGGGAGTCCGAAATTTCATAATGAATTACCAAGCCTACATCTTTTTTATCTACTCCCATACCGAATGCAGAAGTAGCTACCATAATCTGCGTTTCACCATTTAAGAAAGAATCCTGGTTCTCAGTCTTCTCCTGTTTATCCATTTTGCCGTGGTAGGGCTTTGCATTAAAACCGTCTTTTGCTAAACGTTCGGCAAGCAGAAAAGCTTTCCGGGTTCGGGACACATAGATAATCGTTGGACAGTTCTTTTCTTCAATTAAATCTCTGGCGGTCAAATATTTTTCTTCATCATTCTGTTTTTCAAACACCTTGTAATGGAGGTTAGTCCTTGATGCCTTAGACGTAAATACTTCAAGGTCTAATGATAACTTTTCGCTAAAATAATCTCGGATATCCTCAATTACCTTTTGTTTGGCAGTTGCTGTAAAGCAGGATACCGGTATACCATCTTCTAGGTTTTTCTTTTCTTGGATTAACTTTATGAAGTCCCCAATGTATAAGTAATCGACCCTAAAATCTTGTCCCCATGATGAAAAACAATGTGCTTCGTCAATGACAAAACGGGCGACTTTCCGACCCAAAATCAGTTTTTCAATAGTTTTTGAGCGCAGTGACTCAGGAGAAATGTATAGTATAGAGGCGGAACCATCTTCAATTCTTTCAAACGACTTAGCTCTCTCAATGGGGTCTAATAGTCCATTAATGGTAACAGCTTCAGTTATGCCGTTCCTTTCAAGGTTGTCAACTTGGTCTTTCATTAAAGACTGAAGCGGAGAAATTATAACCGTCAATCCTTTACAATTTTCGGCGCTCATAAGTGCCGGAACCTGAAATGTAATGGATTTTCCTCCACCCGTTGGGAAAACGGCCAACAAAGATTTGTTATTGACAGCTGCCCTAACAGCTTTTTCCTGTAGTGGTTCACCTCCATAAGACCGGTAAGAATCAAAACCAAAAAACTTATTTAACCCTTTATAGATGTCCAGGGAATTATTACAATACTTACACCCTGTTACACAGGGTTTGCTTCGTAGCAATACTATTACACGCTGCACTTCAGGATAATTTTTCAGAACCCAGGGTGGCGTAATGGAATGAACTTTTTTATGGGTTATAAATGAATTAATTAATGACAGGCAGTATGCCAGCTCAATGGGATGTTATAATATTATTTTCGTTAGGTCTGAATGTTCACAAATTGCGCCATGGAACTTCAATCTAATTAATACTTCTAAATCTGTGTTGAAAGTGTTGAAATTAATAAACCGGAAAAAAGCACCAAACTCCGTTGACGAATGTAAAAGAAGATAGAAAATTTCTTTTAGTACTTCATCTATCTGCCAAAAAGCTGCAACTTCGCTATGAAATAGGTCCCTCGCCTTTTTTGAGTCGTTTAAAGGGTTATTGGCGTCTTCTGTCTGTAGCTTATCGTCTTTTAATAGCGCGTGATAGGGCTTAGTTGGAAACAGTAAGGGAGAAAGGTATAAAGTATCAATAACATTTGAAAAATTAATATTTGCGTCATTGATTGCCCTATTTATATATTTAATGTCGTGATTTAAAACATTATGCCCACATATATAATTACTGGCTTTTACAAATTGCACAAATTCCACTATAGATGCGCTATGGAAATAATTCCCATCATCCTTGATTGCGCCGATGTCGATAATTTTACCCTTATTGGGTTCAATTTCTGTATCTATAAAAGTAATAGATCGGGTATTTCTTTGCTCACCTATTAACATTAAAGTTTATCAGGATTATGGTTTAGTTTACTATAAAGCAATCATAGGCAAATATTTAACTGCTATCAAAGTAGAATGCTAATTTAGTTTTTATTTCTAAATTTACGCCATAGATGTTAAATTGTATTATTTAACTTAAAACTCAGTTGGGCTAATATTTGCCGTGAAATTTTCTTTTACACTAGCTATATTATCTATTTCTAAATCGCTGTTCTATTATATATACTAGTTCCTGCTCCGTAGTAATTGGAATATATGTGCTGATAAATAGTAACCGTTTTAAGGCTGACTTCTTCATCACTATAAACCTCTTGGGGTAGCCATAATAATTGGTTGTAAATTTCACTTTTTACTTGTGCAGTAACCTCTCTTTTTTCTCTCCAACGCTCTATTTTTAATTTCTCAGCTTTCAGTTTTTCAAGAGTTACTTGCGCTACCTTTTTCACTTGCTTAAGATCATCTCCCAGTAATTCTTTTCCTTCCCGAAGTAAATCAAATATAGCGAGGGTTTCCTGGTTATCCAGATTTTCTCGTACTGCTCGTTGTTCTTCAAAACTTAGATCTTTTATGAAATTAGTCAAATTGTTAAACGCGGCCAAAGTATCTTCTAAAGACTTACCTTTGTTATATTCTTCTACAATTTCTTTGTACCTCTCATAAAAATCCAGCCGCAACGGATTCTCTTTTAGCATTTGTTGCAATTTTATATCTATTGCCTGTTGTAAATCATATACCAGGGTGTTTTTATGTTGCGCTTTCGCGAAGGCGGCTTTTAATTTTTCAAAATCCAGTTTGCTTAAATCCACATAAATTTCTTCTTTCGGCTCGTTCAATGTTCTGATTTGAAGATGTACACTTTCATTTACAATGCTTTGGAGTTGCAACATGATTTCAGTAACATCCGCCGATTTTACATTTTGGTTCAATAAACTGTAAATCGCATCAATTGCATTGAACTCTTTAATGTAAAGTTTTACTTGCTCTTCAGGAAAAAGGGCTTTATATTTTCTAAACACATTACGGGCCATAATTTCAAAGCTCGTTCTGGTAGTTTCATTTAGACAAATACAATCACCAGCCTTTCTCAACAAACCAATTTTTTCCATAGGTTTTATATCAAATAGATCAGAGAGTTTAAAATTCAAAGTAACTAAGTATTCCTTAACTTCTTTAACGGCTTCTTTTAAAGCTTTTTCTAAATCTTCTAATTCTTCTACTGGTTTTCCATTCTCACCACCATCAGGACCCTTGGATCCCTCACCATAAACGGAATAAGCCTTTTCCAGTTGCTTATAAACGTTCCCATAATCTACGATTAAGCCATTCTCCTTTTCATCATCATACACTCTATTTGCTCTGGCAATAGTTTGCATTAGAGTGTGCCCCTTAATAGGCTTATCAAGGTAAACTGTTGACACACATTGTGCATCAAAACCAGTAATCCACATAGCACAAACGATAGCAAGCCGGAATGGGTTTTCTGAATCTTTAAACTCCTTTTCAAGATTGCGCTCTACCATTTTTCTGCGGTGCTGCTCAATATCTAAATTCATTTTTCGGAATTTATCTACTTCATTTTGTTCACTGCTTACCACTACACAAACTTCAGTTTCTGCAACCCTGTTATATTTACGTCGCAATTCTTGTGCTTCTTGTTGGTCTTGTGCTTTAGTTATATCCTGTTCTAATTTTTTTAGGTATAAAGGCCAATATTTCATGACTAATTTGTGCATGCGTACAGCAGTAGGTTTATCTAACGCCACATACATAGCCTTGCCCTGATAGCCCCTTTCATTAAAATGCCATACCAGGTCTTTAGCAATATCATCCAATCGGCTTTCGGCAGTGAGGATTGGATAATTTTTTTGAAATAAATAGGATAGTTTTTTCTTTTTATCGTCATCTATACTTTCATCTTCAAGCACCTCGGCCATTTTTTCGTCCAATTGCGGATTATCTATTCCTAATTTTTCTCCGCGGTTAATATAGAGCAATGGTAATGTGGCCTCATCTTCTATGGCACGTTTAAAATCGTAAACTGATACATACTCACCAAAAATGTTCTTCGTGAGTTCTTCTTCATCTTTGATTATTGGAGTTCCTGTAAAACCTAAAAACGATGCATTTGGCAAACCAAAAAAGCGCATATTCTGGGCGTATGTTCCTCCTTGGGTACGGTGCGCCTCATCAGAAATTACAATGATGTTCTTACGATCGGTAATCAATGGATAGGCTGTTTCTTTTTCCGGATCGATAGAGAATTTGTGAATTAGTGTAAACACATACCGATGATTTTCTGCAAGTAACTCACGGAGATGTTCCCTTCCTGAAATCCCGGTTTTTTTACCAGCAATAATATTTTTATCGTTTACAATACCTGCGCCGGAAAAAGTATCATATAACTGATTTTCTAATTCCGTTCTGTCAACAGCAATTAAAAATGTATACGCCCCGCCAAATTTCCTGTGTACCTTTTCGCAAAGAAAAACCATGGAGTATGACTTACCACTACCTTGTGTATGCCAGTATACACCTAATTTACCCTGAAGGTCTTCAATATTCCTGACATTTTCCAAAACTTTATTTACACCTATATATTGGTGGTTTTTGGCCATCAGTTTTACAACTTCACCACTGTTTTCATCAAACAATAAAAAATTTTCGAACAAATCCATCAAACGACTTGGGGCACAGGTACCGCGAAGCATTGTATCTAAACTTACCACTCCTTCCTGATCTTCTTCAATCCGTTTCCATTCCAGGAAAAATTTATAGGGGCTTGTTATGGTGCCTACTTTACTATCTACACCATTGCTTAATATTATGAATGCATTAGTATGAAAAACCTGAGCAATGGTATCTTTATAATCTTTGATATTGTCGTTATACGAATTTCTCAAATCGGTATGGTGCCCTTTGAGCTCAAAAAACACCAGGGGAATTCCATTTACAAAACCAATCACATCGGGCCGGCGGCTATACAATTCACCTAAGATTTCTAACTGGCGTACCGCTAAAAAATGATTGTTGGTATAATTATTATAATCAAAAATTTTAAGTTTCTTCTTTACTAATTCACCGGTATCATTGGTGTAGCTTACCGGGATTCCGTTTTTAAGTAACTCATACTTATCTTTATTAATGGTGCCTAATGTTTTATCGGCAACTTTTTGAGCAAGAATTTCAAAAGCCTGTTCATAAGCTGTAGTCGGCAAATCAGGGTTTAACATTACCAAAGCCTGTAAGGCATATCGCTTTAAAATTACTTCCTGTTTGTTCTCGCGGCCTAACAGCCCTTGTTCTCCAAAGGTTTCTTTAGTCCAGGCGGTAACAACTTTCCATCCCAGTTCTTCCAGTACATCCTGAGTAGCTTGTTCTATAAGGGCATCTTCTGAATATTCGTAGCTCATACTTATTTACAATATTTCTTTATACCGGGCAGATCTTGACGTAGTAATAAGATCTTCAATTCGCAATAAAAATTTGTTCTCATTTAAAATTATATCTTCCAATGACATATTTTTTTGGACAAATATACCATCTACAATAAATGCATATTGATTATTTCCTTTTGCAAATAGACTTGATGAATGTGCTTTCAATATATTAATATTTCCGGATAATGGATACAACAACCCTCCAAATAATACGTTAGGTTGATAATACTGGATATAAGAATGTATCTGATAAAAATCACTTCTATCAACATCTTGTTTTCTTATCTCCATCTTCTTGAACTTAGCATCAAAAACCACAATCTCATTCGTTTCTGTATGTTTCATTACGATATCAGGAAACATTTTACGCCCATAAAAGAAGTCCGAATATACGTTAAGCTCTTCCTGTCCTGTTACCGTCCAGTCTGTAAAATACCTGCTTAAAAGTTTTTCAAGATACACTTCAAATAATTGCGAAATATCAAATAGATATCCACATGTACTTAATTTATTATTTTGATTCTGAATAGTTAAGTCATAATCTTTTAGAATAATTTCAGCATACTTAAGCACATTTTTAAAATTACTAAACATAGGGTTTTGCAGAACATTATGTTTTTTAGCTTCCTGTATAGTTGTATGTTGGGCATAAATCCCTGAATAGTTTTGTTTCAATAACTGATAAATACCATGTATTTTTCGGTGTATGTCACTGCCGTAGTTGTGTTCTAATTTTCTACACGTAAGATACAAAACATCAATTATTTGCTGAACATATACTTGCTCTCGGTAAATTGTAGTCAATTTTCCCTGAAAAGGAAAATCATGCTTTAAATAAGCATTTACGTCAATTTTACCTCTTACTTTATGGCTACGCTGCTTTTGTACTTTATACCCTTTTGGCAAGCCCATAACGCTGGCCTTTTCTAAGGACTGAATAAACAGATAGGCAATTATATTTTGAAACTCGTTTGTTTCTTTTATTTCCGAAGCTTCGGCTTCCCTATTATCAATATATATGTCATTAATAACATTTAGCATTCTTTTTAGGAATGCGTCCCCGTAAGGAGTTGTGATATTGAACTGACAATCTTTATGGTATAAAATCCCCGCGAATAAACCGGTTTGTATAAAATATTCCTTTTCTTTATTTAGAAACTCCTTAGCGTAAAGTTTCAGTATAAGCTGTTCGTCCTCTTCGAGTTTATTGCGATTGTTCTTAAAATTAAAAATCTGTACTTGTTCTAATGTTTCGTCTTTTGTGGTAAACTCAAAAGACGAGGAAAAGAATTTACTTTTTATCTCATCTACCTCTTTAAATCCCGCACCAAATCGCTCTCCTAAACCATTTTCTGTTAAAGGATATTCCTGATAGTAATTATGATTGGTAGGTAAGTTTACACGCATTTATAAAAATTTCTTAAACTCGACTAAAGCTTTTTGTACATTATGATCCAATTCTGTTTCAGGATACAGTGCTCTTAAATATTCTTTAAGTGTAGGGCTTAAGTGAAGGTAAAATAAATTTTCTAAATTCTTTGATGTGATTTGTTTTCTATTGGCAACAGAAGACATCTTCATGTAAAATGAGTGCCCAAATTCATAAGACTTTCCTAATCCTAACACTATGCTTATATAGTTATTTAAATTTGCACAGGCTTTTACATAAGCGTCTATATTTGCGAAAGGTTCTCCGTTTTTAAATGTGGTTTCACGTTCTAATACTTCATAATCGCAATCTTTACGAATCCATTTGAATCGTCGTCTTAAGGCAAGGTCAAAGGCATCGATGCTCTTATCTACATCATTCATCATACCGATAAAGAATAAGTTTGATGGTACACCAAAGTAAGCATTGCCATCCTGAAAATGATATGCCAGCTCTTTTTTAGTAGCATCCTCTTCTACCATTGTTTCGATAAGGGTAGAATACTGAGTTTTTATTAGATTTTTATCATTGTTCAAAGAAACATCATGTCGATAGTCTTTTTCTAAACAAAGTAATGTTTCGCCAAAAACCGACGACAAGTTGGCCCGGTTAATTTCATCAGCTATAAAGTAGTAACTTTTATCTGGGTTTGCCTTGGCTCTTTTACAAAATCTCTTAAAAACCCCGTCAATCAGTTCAAACTTAATATTTCCGTTTTTACTTACACCCTTTGGCTTAATACCTTCTATAAAGTCTTCATACGTAAATGAAGGATGAAATTGAACAAATTCGTACCTGGTACGATCGCCTTGGGTTATAAAATCCAGGCTCTCTTTTACAATAAAGGTTTTACCAGTTCCCGGAGGCCCATATAATATTACGTTAGGAGTATTAATATCAGTAATGCTTTTAGTATTAGCATATTTCCATAAAAACCACGACAGCAAAACAGACTCTGCTTTATCATCCTTGTTAATATCCAAAATTTGATTTGCTACAGCTCTTATTTCATAGTTTTTACCCAGATTTGCTGATTCATCTGAGTTTAAAAATTCGTTGTGTAATATATCTATTATACTGTTAGAATATATAAATAAGAAATCTGCCATATTATCCAGTACAGCAAGTTTACGCAGCACTTGTTTGGAGGCAAAGCTGCTATCTTCTACCAGCTTAATTTTATCTGCAGGCTCGTTTGCATTAACAATATTTTTCAAAAGGCCTTTGATAGTATCATTAAATAAAGAGGTTGCCTTGTCCTTGTCATTTTTATTTTCCTTTTCGCCGCTATTAAGTTCTTTACGTATGGTATAAGTTGCACCATCGCTATTTAACTTTATCTCAAAGTTATTAGCGTTGCCTGGCTTAGAAGATCCTAATAAATCACTGGTGTACCTTTCTAAAAAATTACACAGATACCCACCCGGCATAGCTGCTGTAGGAGCACCTAACCGGTTTGTATATTCATCTAAAGAAAAAGTATCATCTTTAATTTTTGATTTGTATAGTTCCCATACAGATAGCAAAGCATCAATGTCTTTTCTCAGGTTTGCATGTTCTATAAAACTATTTTTATACCGAACCCACATACTTTTAATTTCAGCCTGTCGTTCTTGAGTCAATTTTATGTTCTCCATAAGTTTATCTAACTTTCTCTTTCGTATAGCATTGTATAATTGGTTTACTATACTTAAATCGATTTGATTTTCAACGGGTTTAAGATGATATAATGTTGCAGGTTGTTTAGAATTGCCCCAAGTACTGTCATTAAAATCTAGACCTAAACCCTCCAACTCTTTTTTTGAAATGCAATAATTTAATTTTCTGTTTTGAGCTATGCTTGGTGTTTTAGATAAATGTTCCCATTTTGCATCAGTTGAAACTATACCACATAAATAAGGGACTTTATTTGAGTTTTGTCCCTGTGCTAACAAGATAACGTCTCCAATTCGAATGTTGTTTTTAAATAACTTCCCAAAGTTGTGGTCATCATTATAACCTATAAAAGCATATTCTAAATCTTGAATGGCTTTTTTCCATTCATTTTCATCTTCACCATTTTTAACGTTCGGGGATAATATCCAATATTTCGTCAATCAGCTATTTCTAAAGTTCCTATTTCCAGTTCCTCTACATCAACCATTCCGCTCATTAACCTTGGCAATAATATATCACGTGCTTCTTTGAGAAGATGGTTTTGACTCGATAAATTTTCAATGCAAGTAAAAATCGGTGAGATTTTAATAGCGAATAGATTCATTAGATCTGAATTAGGTAATAAAATTTTTAATTCGAGTAAGTCTCCAACCTTTATACTTGGTTGTGCTGATCCTCTATTTTGATTTTGTATATTTTTGCGGTTGTATATTAAGTACCAATAAAGAAAATATTGATTACATAAGTTATTACATCGTAATCCAACTGTATTTTGGATTATTACACTTTTAGCTTTTGGGGCTACTGAAATGCTACCGCATCCATTTCCTACAAGAGTAATTAAAATATCTGCAGGTTTTAGATATTTCCTAATAAAATTATTATATACCTGTTCATCGATAAATCTTTTGCACTTAGAGTAATCGACATATGTTTTATTGGTTATTAAATAATTGTCAATAACAGGTATGCCATGTTCACTATAATATTTTGGATTTTTACCTCTGTTGTCAATTATTACATCAATAACCTCATTTAGATTTTTATTCTGCCATCCCTCCGGCAGAGCTGTTAATTTATCAAACACCGCCGTTTCATAACCCGGAAAACGCATTTTTACAAACCACTCTTCATACGTCAGTTGGGCTTTTTCTTCCAGTAATTTTATACGCCTTAGGTTATTTTCTATTAAGTTATCATACCCAGATAAAATGGAGGCTATTTTGCGTTGGGTAGGTAGCGGCGGGAGCAGGATTGAATAATCGGGAATTGATTTTTTATTTCCCCTAGGCATCTTTGTCCCATTAGATCCTGCCATCATGTAATCAAAAAAGTCATCCTTGGATAAATAATAAAATATGAATTTTGAATCAGCAATGTTATCTATTGTTCTAAACACAATTACATCGTTAGAACAACCTCCGTCTGATTTTGCATACCATATCTTTTTAAAGTATGGTCGTATGTTTGATACAAGTATGTCATTCTGATTGTACAAGGTAGACTTACCAGACGTAGGCACATAAACCGAATCTGTTACACCTCCTTTGTCAACTAACATATTATCTGCGGATATATAATTTGCAGCATTCAGTTCCTTTGCATCAATTTTCTTAGTAAAGTATGGGGCAACATGTTTAAGTGTCACTTCTTTCCAACCATCTCTCATAATTGCACACTTTGAATTTGTTCCATCAATGCAACAGCCTCTTCGTTTAAAGTGGCAAGTTCAGCGTGTATTTCGGCCATGCGCCCCTGGTAGTCAAAATCCATATCAAGGTCTACCACAACGCCCACATAGCGGCCTGGCGTTAAGCTATAATCCTGTGCGGCAATTTCTTCAATATCTACAATTTTACAAAGCCCCTCTACATCTTCATAACTACCTTTAGGGAACTTTTCGTTAAACCAACTGTTATCAGGTTTTATTTCGGGGGTTTCGCCTCTAAAGAGTTGCATTATGGCGGTTAGTCCTTCAAGCTGTTCTTCACTAAAATCATTAATGGTGGTGCTTACCTTACGGTAGGTGTTACGCGCATCAATCATCAATACTTTATTCTTATTCTCCGGCTTTTTGCCTTTGTTATAAAACCATACATGGCACGGTAACGAACGGGTATAAAAAAAGTTGTTACTAACAGAAACTATGCATTCTACCGCACCCGTCTCTATCAGTTCTTTGCGTATTCTTTTTTCTGCATTACCGGCATCCGTCGCCGATGAAGCCATTACAAAACCCGCACGCCCTGTAGGGTTAAGGTACGAGTAAAAATATTGCATCCATAAATAGTTACCGTTACTCACAGTACCATTGCCTGTAAGCGGCGCTCCAAAAGGCAGGCGTTCATCTTCCGCCAGGAATTTATTTTTGGCATCTACCTTATCCACATTAAACGGCGGATTTGCCATTACAAAGTCGCACTTTCCATTAAGGTTATGCGGATTGCTATAAAAGCTGTTACTCTCTATAATTTTGCCCTCAATACCATGAATGGCAAGGTTCATCTTGGCTAATTTGGCATTATTGCTTTTAAGCTCTGTACCGTAAACGGTAACCGCCTCGTTTACGCTTTTATTTTCATGGTTTTGTATAAAGTGCGCCGATTGTACAAACATACCTCCCGAACCGCAGGCAGGGTCGTGTATGATGCCATGGTTAGGCTGAATAAAATTCACAATTAGGTTTACCAAAGAGGGAGGGGTAAAGAATTCCCCGCCTTCCTGTGCACCGGCTCCCTGCATGGAAAATTTCATTAAGAAAAACTCATATATGCGCCCAAAAACATCACCTCGGGCATGTCGCACTGCATCCTTATTAAATACACGTACTAAGTCACGCAAAAGTTTATCATCAAACTCCTGGTAACTTTTAGGCAATATACCTGCCAAGTCAGGATATTCAGCCTCTATAAGCTTCATAGCGTTATTAATCGCTTCGGCTATATCTTCGCTTTCCGGTAACGCGGCGAGGTAATCATATTTGGCTTTTTCCGGCAGCAATATTGCTCCCGCAGCGGCAAAATCATCTTTAGTCGCTTCGCGCTGCAACCCAGTCCGGGGATTTATCGGCAATGAGTTGGCGATGCTTATTTTTGCATCTTCATATCGGTTTTGTGCAAAGCGCAATAATACCAGTCCCAGCAATGGGTCTTTATATTCGGCGGCTGTAAGCTTAGAGTTTCCCCTTAATTCGTCGGCAGCATCCCAGAGTTCTTTCTCTAAATTCTTTATTTGTTCTTGGGTCATGAAATAGTATAAAGGCGTGGTTTTTTATGCATCTTTTGATAAAGGGCTAAAGTATCAAATAATTTTTTAAGATGATTGAGGAAACCCTGAAAATGAAAACCTGTTTTAACTAAAAGTATAACTGGATAAACATACTCATTTTCTACAGCTATTCAAATTTAACGCGAATTTCAGGATGCTTTTACTGTTAGTAACCCGTCAACTCTTTCTTCTTCTCATACCTTTTCTACTAATTAATTTAATCTTTTAGTGTACTAAAAGTATTTTGAAAATACATTGATAGAAACTTTTCCCAAGATAAACCGCTAAAAGGCAGCTAATGTATTGCGGGTAAAGCCAGTGGTAAAAGCAAAAGACTACGGCATAATGGCTTTGCTCGCACACTCACTAACCCACCCTTCGGGACTTATTCCGTTTCCTTTTGTTTTCCCGCTTTACCCGCATTGTTTATCTGCTTTCTTTTTCCGGTTTTCTTTTGGGAAAAAGTTATGCGGAGCGCAAGCGAGGCAGGACAGTATCAAATTAGAGGACTGGCAGAAGATACAAACAGATTGTATCATTTTAAATTCAACGATTATGAACATTATCGGAAGAGTGACAAGGGATGCCGAGGTGCGCACCCTGTCAGAAAACAAAAAAGTAGTCAATTTTTCCATTGCCGTTAACGACAGCTACAAAGCCAAAAACGGGGAGAAAGTGACGCAAACCGAATTTTTTGATTGTTCCTACTGGCTTGCTACAGGCATTGCGCAGTACCTGACCAAAGGCAGCATTGTAGAACTATCAGGGCGGTTGAGTACCCGTGCATGGCTCGACAACGACGGCAAACCCAAAGCAGGGCTGAACTTTCACACCGCAGCCATTACCCTGCACGGCGGCGGGAACGGCAAAGCGGAAAACGAAACACAGGCGCAGCGGCAAGAAAACAGCAATGAAAATACCGTAAATGCAGCCGCAACAACCGTGTATGAAGCAGAAGTATTACCCAACGGCGCAGCCGCTGACGATGACCTACCATTTTAAACTGTATAATCTTAAAAGTAAAAATCATGGCACATAATTTAAATTTCAACGAACAAACAGGGCAGCACGCATTTATGAGCGTTAAGCAGCCCGCATGGCACGGATTAGGGCAAATTGTAGAAGATTACCCGACCAGCCGCGAGGCAATTGCCTTTGCAGGCTTGGACTACGAAGTGGCAAAAGCCCCGATTTTTGCCAAAGGCGCAGGGCTTTTTGAGAGCTTTCCCGTTCCTGACCAGTTCGCCACGATGCGCACCGACACAAAAGCCGTTTTCGGTGTGGTCGGCAAGGATTACCAAATCGTGCAGAATGCCGATGCATTCGCCTTTTTTGATGCTATCGTAGGCGATGGCGATGGGGTACTCTATGAAACAGCTGGCGCACTCGGTAACGGTGAACGCATTTTTATTACCGCCAAGTTGCCTGGCTATATCCGTGTGGGCAATGGCGATGACGTTACGCAGAAATATATTTTCCTGACCACCTCCCACGATGGTAGCGGAAGCATAACCGCAGCATTTACGCCTGTGCGTATCGTGTGCCAAAACACTCTTAACGCTGCGCTGCGCAATGCAACTAATGTGGTACGCATACGCCACACCGCAGGGGCAAAAGAACGTTTGGAACAGGCGCACAAAGTGATGGGCGTTGCCGATACCCTTTCGTTGCAATTAGAGGGCATCTTTAACGAGTGGGCTAACGTACGCATTGCGGACAGGCAGGTAAAAGAGTTGATACAGTTGGCACTTTGTCCGAATAAAGAAACGTACAACCTTTTGAAAAAAGGGGCTACCGACGAGCTTTCAAGCATGTACAAAAATGCCTGCGAAGCGGCATTTGAATACGCTATGGCAGACGAAACGCAAAGCTTGGAAACGACCAAAGGCACATTGTTTGGCGCGTACAATGCCGTTACGGGCTACTACCAAAATGTGCGCAGCTTCAAAACGGGCGAGGATAAACTCAAATCCATCTTTTTAGGCGGTACAGCACAGGCACGGGGGCAAAAAGCCTTTGACCTGTGCGGGGACTTTGCCAAAAACGGGGCAGCCGCACTAATACTGAACTGATAAGTAACCGCAGCCCTGCTTTGCGGGGCTGCTTAAAATTTCAAGTTATGAGCCGATTAGCACAACAGACCGAGCGTAAGGCAATTACAGTACTTACCAAAGTGCTGCCGTATTTCGACAGGCTTGACCATGTGGAAATGAGCGAAGCCGATGCACACGACACGACCACCGCCTTAAACCTGATAAGGCGTGTTATCGAGAGCAACCCCGCACCACAACGCAGAACCCTAAAATAACAGTTATGCCAGTTACTAATTTTTTCGCACACGCAGCCGCAATCCCTTTTGAGGGCTGCCTGAACATTACCGTCAAAAAAGATGGGGAGCAACTGACCGTTTCGGTGCTGCTGCAAAACGAGGGGTGTGGCGACACCGCCATAGCCCACATACCGCCCCTGATACTGAAAGGCAGCCCGAAAGAACTTTGTGAAGGTTTTTTCGATGCCATCAGCGCACCCATAGCGCAAACTTCTACGCTGCTGACCAACATGGAACAATTCCTTAAAGGACAGGAAGCCGCCAAGAAAAATGCGGCTATGGAGAAAAAGAAAGCCGAAAAAACGGAGAAAACCGACAAGCCTGACAAGCCCACCACGCCCGAGGAAGTGAAAGCTATGAAATACAACGTAATAATAGCGCAGGTGGATGCTCTTGAAAAAGAGGGCAAATTCAGGGAGGCATGGCTCAAAGTGCCGCAGCCGACCGAGTTCCCCGAAAAAGCCGAGGAACTCCGCAAGCGCAGGGCAAGGCTGTCCGCTAAGTTTAGCCCCGACCTGTTCGGGGCTGAACAACCTGCCACAGAAGAAAATAATGTTGAACCTAATACCGATTACGATGCTACAGACGACACTGATGCTGAGGGTATTCCTGATGAAGGAGAAAGGCAATGAGATTGCCCTTTCCGACCCTGACCCAAAATGGAGCATAGAAGCCGTAATGCATTTCTATGCCAATAGCTACCCGACACTGACCACCGCCAAAACGGTCGGCCCTGAAATAAAGAACGATACCGTTGAATACCGTTTTGAAACCACGATGGGGACAAAAGGATAAACCTAACATTTAAAAGTATGGACGATGCAAAAGCTAATAACGGGGCAGTTACAACTGCCCCAAAACAAAAGGCAAAAGCTACTGCACAAAAACGCAGGCGATTTCCTGATGGGCTTGCAGCGCAGGAAAGACACCGCCGAAGTGCTTGCCGACCGCCTGCAATCTGCCCCGCAGGGGCTGCTGCCTATGATTTTCTAAAAATCCGCTTCCTGCCCCATCACACGGGGCAGGCTGTGGCAGGCTACAACGGTAATACAGAAAAAGCTGATTTTTACCGCAGTTTTAAACTGCTGTGCAGCCACTACAAAATCAGCCCTGTAGCTACCGATGGGTTTGCGTATCCCTATGGCAGGGAGGTTGCGCTGCATGAGGCGGCACGGCTATTAAACGAACAATATACACAGCATATTGAAATCGTCTTGGAAGAAGATAACGGGAATTTTGTATTGGTTGCAACAGAACATTTTAATACTCAAAACACCCTCTTTTATATTCCCGTTGTTCCCGTTTATTTAATGATGCAGGATAAAAAGCGAAAAAAAACCGCACGGCTGCTGCTCTGCATTTTTCATTACCTACACCATACGGCAGGCGTCCCCTATTATACGGAGGATAGCAGTTATTTATGTTGGAACTATGAAATGCTTGCCGACTGGGTAACCGATGACCCTGACGGATGGGATGCCGAAGATTACCACAACAATGTCCGTGAGGTAAGGGCAGCGCAGCATATCGGGGACACCATGATGCGCAGGCTGTGGAACACCATACACAGGGAATGTTTTGAAAAGTGGCTGACGGAATTTGTACCCAACAATGCACTGGACAGGGAGTGCCATAGTATAGCACGAAAATTTTACAGGCTTTGGCAAGACTACCCACACAGCTATATCTACAGCCATGCGGATGATAGTTGCCTGCCCAACACCGAAGATGATGATGATGACGACAGCGCATGTATTACTATGGAAAAATACATTGGTTTTGTAGCTTCTACTAAAGGGTGGCTGTATAGCAACCTTGAACAAACGATTAACAGCGAGTTTGGCGAATGCGATTGCATACAGGAACCCGTCCTGAAACGCTGCTTTGACGGGCGGGAGCAAAACACCGATACCCTTGATTTCGAATGCCGCCTTTTTCCCCTGATAAACGAACTCTGTTACCTTTTAAACAATTTGGATTATGACACCTGGTACAATGCAACTATATGAACCCAAAGCCGCCCTCGTAGTATTTACTGCAAATGGCAGCGCAAGCCCTTATATTGAATATTACGATATGGACAGCAGCGGCAACCCTGTGAACCCGCACCCGTTATCGGTACGCGAAGCCCAAAGCCTTGCCAAAGCCCTGGACACCCGTGAGCAAGCAGGCAAAGCGTTCCTAAGACCGCAAGGGCTATTGCCGACCAACGTGCTGCACATTGACCCCTCGGCAAACGGCAGCGTAGTGTGGTATACGAAGCCGCAAAGGCAAAAACTGTACTTTACCGAAAGCCTTGGCTTGGAAAGCGGCGAAGCCGCCCTGCCTTCACTCGTATGGAAAGCCAATAAAAAGGAACTACAAATCTTTGCGTTAACAGGCAAATCAAAGCCTAAAATTACCACACCGCTGTACAACGCCCCGTTCTTTAATCTTTACCGTAAAGGCAATGTCTGCATGGGTACGGTTGATGTCCGTATCAAATCGGCTGCAACCTTAGAAGAATTTATATCCGCATGGCAAGGCTACTTTTTTGGCAGCTTTTTCAGCCACCACATCGACAACCATAACCCCATAGCACAAAACCTTATCAGCCTTTTTAAAGACTTAATGGACAGCGAAAAATCATTTCCCTGTGAGGTGCTTACAAAGACTACATTAACCATTAAAAACATACTATTATGAAACCGACGAAAGTAAAAGCGCATTTTACAGCCCCCGAATTGCTGAACCCCACCAATCCTGTAACAGTTTGCCTAATTGGGGCAGGTGGTACAGGCTCACAGGTGCTGACAGGATTGGCACGGATGTCCCACAGCCTGCAACAGTTAGGGCATGCAGGTTTTCAGGTCAGTCTTTGGGACGATGATATCATTACCGATGCCAACCGTGGCAGGCAGCTATTTGCCGAGTGCGAAGTGGGTTTATCCAAAGCCGCTGCACTGATAACCCGTACCAACCGTTTTTTTGGAATGGCTTGGAAAGCCATTGAAAAGCCCTTTACCATCAATACTACAACTTGTAGGGCTGCCCTTTACATTTCCTGCGTTGACACCGCAGCCGCCCGTTTTGAAATTGCACAGGTTTTAAGTGAATTGGATTTGAATACAAGCCGTTCTGATACGCCCCACTACTGGATGGACTTTGGCAACGGCAAGGACACAGGGCAGGTAATCCTGTCTACCATTGGCAACATCAAACAGCCTGCCTCAGAGAAATTCTTGCCTGTGGGCAGCCTACCACAGGTTACTGAGGAATTTGCCGAAATGTTAAGGGAGGGCGATACCGAAGACCTGCCAAGCTGCTCCCTTGCCGAAGCACTCGAAAAGCAGGATTTGTACATCAATTCTGTATTATCACAGATGGGGTGCAGCCTGCTGTGGCAGCTACTAAGGAAGGGGTTTACCTTGCACAGGGGCTTTTTTCTGAATTTGGAGGATTTTCGCAGCCAACCGTTAGCGGTTGGCTGATTATGATGGAAAACCGGCGGCGCAAAAAGGCAATCCCTCCCTTTGGTCGGGAACGGCTTTTTGCGGTTTGAAAGCGGTGCGCCCACCAGGCAACAGCATCGGGGAAACCCCTGATGCATTTGCCTGGCGGGCGCTCTTTGTATGGTCGGTGCATCTACATCGACATACTATTTTATCGAAATCATGTTATGCACATGCATAAGGCTATCTGTAGAGCCATATTCCAACACTTTAAAGCAACATTATTATTTTCTGCAAAAGTACTTTTTGTCTGTTTTGACTCTATTGGGTAAATTATAAATTAAGTAATTTCTTAACTAACAGATTTTAATAAACATAAACTATGGCAACAACGGTTGATTTAAGCACTGAATCGCCAATTTCTTGTAGGTGCTGTCAGGCAAAGATCTTTTAGTCGGTAAAGTTTTCGATATTAAACTCAGTGTCTGTATTAATTCCAATCCACCTTTTTATTTCATCTTCATATCGTTTGTATATCTTTTTTTTGGTTGTTAACTTAGGATTGATAATAACTGCAACAGGTTCCTTAATTACTTCACCGTATTTGTTTTGATAGACATCTATTATTGGCATCCATTTCGTCAAGCTCACAAGGCTTTCTTTTATAACCTCTTTTTCGTCTATACCCCAAGATTCGCAAATTGCTTTGATGGTAAATCCAAATATTGAACGGTGATTAATTTGATTATCATAATCTACTTCACCTATTTCACCATTTTTTTTTAAATCATTCCCCCATATTTCTTGCTGGAAGTGCCTTTCTTTATCTATGTCAATAATAGGCGCACCCATTACAGAACAAATAATATTTGGTAATACTTTTAATGAATCTTCTCGCCCTTTAACTACAAATCGCAATAATACATGATCCCCATGTTTCATATTAACTAAATCATCATATGTTTTCCAACCTTCTGAAGTATTTGCTATTGGTAGTTTCTTACACGGAAATCCTAAAGAGTAGAAAACACTCGCTAATTCAATTTTCTCACCTTCTGTAATCTTATCGCTCCCAATCACCAAATTATACTGTTCTTCAAGCCATGGCATTAGCTCTTGATACGTACAAGTAGGTTTGGCATAATCTCTTGAAACGACTTCATTATTACCAAGCCAAACACCGGGTAGTCTATATAGAATACTTTGTTTCAATCCTCCTACAGTGACAACACCGTGACCACTGTAATTATTGTTTGCGGGCAATTGTTTAACAATAGTAGCACGGGCAATTATTTCCTTTTCTCCCCTAAATATCGGGCGGACAAATTCTGAAATATACTTTAGCCGTTCGATATTCCAACCTTTTTCTTCACTGCTACTGAATCCAGAGATTCGTTTCAATAATGTTAATGAATCTATTTCTGTCCAATCGTTACCTATGTTTGTTACAATTTCAGGTAAATTATCCTTAAAAAAAACCGTCAATTTTTCTGTTAGTGAAGGAGCTAATCTTCGGCAGGAATATGCTAACGGATTTTCAACTTTTACATCGGAAAGCTCGGCAATTCTTTTATAAATATTATCAATAAGCCCCTTCTCCGCACAAATAATTCGAACTATTGTTCCGCTTTCGTGTCTCTCTTCTTCCTTTTTTGCTTTTCTTAGAATAGGATTAAAGGACAGACCATTATTAAATTCCAAAATAATAGTATTTGCTCCATCATTAAAGGGTTTAGTGATTATTTGTATAAAATCTGAAATCATAAAAACGGAAAAGAAACCAATTCCGAAGTTACCCGTTGGAGAAAAGCCACCAGATAATAATCCGGGATGCTCTTTTCTGATTAAATTACTCTTCCAATAAGAATTTCCGAAATCCAGTAAACCATAAAGCAGAGCGGATTTTGACATTCCTATACCATTATCAATTATTTCTAAACAATCATTTGCATTCTTGTCTTCATAGTACTTAACGATTATTTCACCCTTAAAATCCTTAACGAAATGTCTTTTAGCTTGAAGTGCATCACAAGCATTTTGTATTAACTCTCTTAAAGGAACATCAGGACGGTTTCCATATAATTGTTTGCCACCGAGTTTGCCTATTAAATTTTGAAAATCAGATATTTTAAATTGAGTGTTAGCAGGTTCCCAGTTTTCAGTTTTTATGTATTCAGAAAATAGAAGTGGTGTTTCAATTCCTTTGACACCCTTGCTATCGAAACAAGGAATATTGAAATCATTTAAGAGGTTGTCAACGGATTTAATCTCTTTGTCTATATCGCAAATAGTATTATAAGCAAGCCACCAAGCCTCGTTATCTTCATATTTAAAGTTCGCGTGGGACTCAAAGACTAGTCTACCATCTTTAGTAAAAGCTCTATTTAGTTTATTTTGAAAATTCCAATGGTTATCAGAAACTCCTATTGGTTTTGTTAGAGCATACTGTAAGCTTGGTGCTCTTCTGTCATCAATATGTATAAAATCGGCAAGCCGTAAAAGACAAGCTAACTTTATATTATTTATTGTCCACTCCTTAGGAAATGATGTTGGTGATGGGCTAACAATTTGGGATTTAAAAAATGTTCTGATGTCATCGATATTCCACCAATGACTTTCTGCAATTAGTCCAATTTTAGAACCCAGTTTATTGCGGAGATCGCTCGATTCAATAAGAAAAATAGTGTCTTTTTTTAGGTTCAATGATTTTAATGGAAGTTCCTTTGCTTTAAAAGCATGTAGGTCACGAAGTCTTGCATATAATGTAGCCTTACCAATATCGTCAGGAATTGTTTCTAGTTCTTTTTCTGTTGGGTTTCTTTGTAATTTTATCTTATATAATTCGAAAGCTAAATCATTATATTCATTTGATTTCTTTAATTGTTCTAAGTTTTCGTCATATAATACCAAAGCCATTCCTAAATCATGAAATAAAACTGAACACCCAAAAATATAAGCTTCGATAGGGTTTAACTTTAAGTCTTGTCCAGCAATTGTATGAGCAGTTTCCCAAAGGGAATCTAAATGAGTAATGTCATGAAGGGTCAATCCGGGCTGCGATTCATTGATATGATTAGCAATTACTTCTGCCTTTTTTCTTATGTCCTTAAAACTGCTCCGAAGTACTTCCACTTCGTCCTTATACTTTTCTGAATAAGAAGATTTTTCATCTAAAGTTTCAAGCCAAATAGAAGATTTAAAAATTGTATTGCTCATGTGTGTTTATATATTTCACCTAACCTATATATACCCGGTACCTTATATCGTATATCTATCTTTTTATAGATTTAAATGGGTAATATAATTTAGTATAGAATTTACAATAGTAAACAAAAACAGAATACTACGATTAATGTTTTTGATAAATTGAAATTATTTTTTGAGACATTAAAAAAATTATGCTAAGCGACTTGTTAAGTATATTACAGAAAAAAACAAAACCATTGGAATCCAAGGTATTTGTTTGTCTTTCTCTGGAGTGAGCGGGACTTCTATCGAACACCTTATACCTATTTTAACGTTTTTTGACAGTCCTAAAATTGTGGAAGAGATCTACTTGGAACTATGTATACCACGCATTAAGAACTGTCAAATTTAAAGGCTGTTAGAGTCAAATACGGTCATGGGCAAATTTTGCATTTCATCCGAACGACAAAAAATCCCTATGATTGGGTATATAACTGATTTAAAATTGTATTAAATTTAACACATTGTAAATGTGTTAAACCCAGCTAAAATATTAACGATGATAGCAATTCAGCGCACCTCCGTCCCTGAAATATTCAATAGCCATAAAATGCAGGATGCAATAGGGGCTTTATATCTTAGCAACAGTAAGGATAATTCATTACGGGCTAGATTTGATTCTGATGTGCTCCAGCTCTTACACAAAGAGCTACAAAAGACATTTGGGAACAGATGTGCCTTCTGTGAAACAAGCGTTGAGGTGGAATATCCTGAAATAGTCCACTTCCGGCCAGCAACGGGTTGCAGGGGACTCAAAGGGGAATATCATCCGGAACATTACTGGTGGCTGGCTTATGAATGGCGCAATCTTTATTTATCGTGCAGTATGTGTTCAAAATTTAGGCGAGACCTTTTTCCCGTGCAAAACGAAAAATACCGCGGCCGGCTTCTTGATGACTGGGATACATTACAAAATGAGAAATACCTGCTACTTGATCCCTGCGTGGATAATCCTGAGGATTTCATTGCGTATGATGATTACGGCCTGGCACTGGCAACTGATGAAAGAAGTAAGGTAACCATAGAAGCTTTCAGTTTGAACCGGGGGGTGCTTGTTGATATGCGGCGGAGCGAAATTGATCATTTTGAGCGAATTCTGACAGGTATTTTACAAAACTTTGATAAAGAACTTATCCAAGAGTTGAAAGGTTACATAAACGATCTGTTTTCAACCACTACAAGACATTCGTTCCCAGGAGTCCAGCGCCATTTTTTTAAGGTATGGCTTGGCAAAAATAATCTGTCGTGGGACGAAATCATGGGCCTTAGCCACCAAATATCCTCAAAAAAACTTCCAGCGAAAACAGAGACCGAGAAGACAGCCAACTTTGAGCTGTCACAAAATTTATCTATGGATATGATGGAGACTGTATCATTGAAAGATAACCTCGAAATCGAAATCCTCAGCAATCTCCAACGATTTACTATTAAAAGCATACACATCAAAAATTTGCGTTCCATAGCCAGTCTCGATATCAAATTGCTCCCATCTGATATTAATCAAAACAGGGAATCCTGGCTTCTGATGCTTGGTGATAACGGCATTGGCAAAAGCTCCATCCTGCAAGCTATTGCAATAGCACTTGGCGGAGAAAAAGAAATCGGCCGCTTAGGAGTACAGCCATCAGAGTTTTTGAGGCGCGGCAAACGAAGGGGTTCTGTCATCATAAGGAGCCATGAACAGGAAGAGCCTATCGTACTCCAGTTTACATCGAGAAAATTCACCTGGCGAAACATTGAATGCCCCACCTTTTTGCTTGCCTACGGTGCAACAAGACTACTGCCAAAAGGAAAATTAAAAGCGATGCCCGCCTCAAAAAAGAAGGTAAATATTGATAACCTATTTGATTATAGCATAGCACTCAAGGATGTCAATAAATGGCTAAAAAAAGTAAAGAAAAGCGATTTTGATACCCGCATTGCGCCAACACTTGCTGACCTGCTCGATTTGGGTGTTGATGATAAGATATGCTTTACCGACGATGAGCTGTCTATAAGGGATGGCCTGCAAAATTATAAGATGCACCAAATCAGTGACGGCTATAGGAGCATGATTGCATTAGGGTGTGATATCATGCAGACGCTAAGTACCTATAATGGCAGTTTCCACTCTATACAGGGTACTGTGCTTATAGATGAATTAGGCAATCACCTCCACCCACGATGGCGTATGAAAATAGCATCGTCCCTGCGAAGGGCATTTCCAAGCCTGCAATTTATTGTATCGACCCATGAACCATTATGCCTCAGAGGGCTATCTTACGGTGAGGTAATAGTATTGCACGAGATTGCCGATAAAGATAAGGATCCGGAAATCGAAGCTCTCGACTCCAAATCATTGCCTGACCATACGCTCTTGCGTGTTGACCAGTTACTTACATCAGATTTTTTTGGACTGATTAATACATTGGGGGAAGATAAGGAAAAGCAATATGAGGAATACTATTCGCTTCTGGCAGCCGGTCCGGAAAATCTGGATGAGGCAAACATGGAAAAGCTCGCAATGTATAAAAGTACGCTTGCAGATAGAGAAATAAAAGGGGCATCTCCGCAGATACAGGCACTTTATGAGATCGTTAATGAAAATTATGTCAAAAAGCTCAAACAAGAGGGTTTTAAAACACAGAGAGAGCTAAAATCCGAGACTATCAGTGAAGTATCAGATATGATAAAAAGCAAAAAAATAGATTGGTTATGATCTTTATCGAACGACAAGAAGAACCTCAATTCCTTAGCAAAGCCAACAATAAATGGGATAAGGAAACCAATAGAGCTATTGCCCATTACACTGCTGTACCCCAAAACAATGGCCAATTCACCTATAAACACTATAGAGATGCCCAGATTAAAGAGGCATTAATGAAAAATTTTCCAAAGTGCGTTTATTGCGAAAGCTCCTATGCAGGAGTTTCCGACGGTGACATAGAGCACTTCAGGCCAAAGGGACAGGTATTTGGAAAGGTTCCGCCTAATCCGGGTTACTACTGGCTTGCTAATGCATGGAATAATCTTTTTATGTCCTGCATGCATTGTAACCAAGTACGTAAACATAAAATATACAATGAAGAATTGGTCAGAACTCAGGGCAAGTTAGACCAGTTCCCTCTAATTGGGAACAATGCCAACAGGGTCATCGATGATATAAATGATGTTGCCGCGGAAGAACCCTTCCGTTTATTGCTCAACCCATGCATCGACAACCCGGAAGATCATTTGGAATACAGTGAGGACGCTTTAATCAAATCGGGTACCGACAAAGGCAACAAATCGATAGAAGTATATGCACTGCAACGCCAATTCCTTGTAGTTGAAAGACAGAAGCAGCTTGATTTTATATTTACTCATATTGAGTTGACAAAAGATACGTTGAATCTTTTCAATGCAAACCAGGACCAGGCTCATAAACATATGCTTGATAAACAGCTCAACGCCCTCAAAAAACTTACTGATGAGAAAGAGCCCTATGCTGGGATGGCACGTTATTTTGTAAGACGCTTTCTCAGGGCAAACAACCTTATTTAACCAACAGAAGATTTTCTGCAACAACCATACTAACCTTATGAAAAATATAGAACGCCAAGCTGTAGTAATTATCCATGGGATGGGTGAGCAACGCCCTACAACCACGCTCAGGGAATTTGTCAAAGGAGTCAAATGGCAAATGGAACAATTCGATTCCAGAGAAAAAGATTCCAAGATCAGGAGCAAACCCGATAGTGTTGGCGATATCTACGAGACGGTAAGGCTGAGCCTGGAAGGAAATTTTAAAACCAAACGGCCCAAGACCGATTTTTATGAATTCTATTGGGCGCACAACATGAGGGGAACCACCTTCAGCCATATGGTTACGTGGCTTAAGCAGGTAATACTAAGGAGGTTCAGCCAAGTGCCCCAACACCTGAAAAAAATCTGGCTAATGATCTGGATTACGCTGATTATCTGCATCCTGACGGTCGGGCTATTTACACTGCTATTCGATATCCCTTTGTGGCTAAAAACCCTTGTTGCCCTTTTTGGCGGTGGGCTGCTCTCTGCTGCTCTCGGTGCGATAGGCAGCTTCATCAAAAATTCTTTTCTGACCTCTTTGGGCGATGTGGCCCGCTATATGACACCTGACCCTGATAATATCAGCGAAAGGAGCAATATCCGCCAGCAGGGCATAAGCTTTTTAAAGAAAATGCACCAAATCAGTAATGAGACCCGGCCTGACCGTATTATCGTAATTGGGCACAGTCTTGGATCGGTGGTATCGTACGATCTGCTGCGCCTCTTATGGACAGAGTATAATGAAACGTACACCAGCTTTCCAAAACACCAACCGATGGCAGATGCCATTGATGGATTTGCCAAAGATCCAAATTCGATTGATAGAAATCCGGATGCCTTTTCTAAAGCACAATTTGATTTTTGGGAGGAAGCCCAAGCCCTGGGAAATCCCTGGCTTATCACCGATTTTATTACTCTAGGGGCAGCCCTGAATTCCATCGATTATCTAATGGTGAACAATGTGCCCATAAGTGACCTAATCTTTCAGCGTGAGCTACCTGTATGCCCACCAGAAATCGATGAAGAAGATAAGACTATCTTATACCGAAAGTTTTTTGAGGTTGCCCCAGGCAAGAACAGGAAAGGCTTAAATGTACCGCATCACGGAGCGATGTTCTCCATGGTACGTTGGACTAACATTTACTTTACTTCTGATTTCGTAGGGGGCCCAATGCGAAGGTTATTCGGCAAGGGCGTAAAAGACCTGCCTATAGCACGTAAGTCATTATGGCTCTATCCGGGCGGACACACTAACTACTGGGAGGGAGTTAAAGGAAACAAGGCCCTTGAAGCAATTGTACGGTTCATGAATCTAAGCAACGCATAGCCAACAACAAAACACAATCGAATATTATCATAAAATTTATTGATTGCCAAATCGGGAATTGGCAGAGGTTTCTATCGAGCATTTAATTCCTGTCTTAATTTTTTTAAAGTCTAAAAATTTAATTAATATATTGTCAGTATAAATTAGACAAATTCTGATGGTAATGTTAAAGATTCTGCTACTGCAATTTTGCTGAATTCTGCTTTCAAGGATGGAAATAGTGAAAAGCTGTTTTGTATTCTTTTTATAAGCCATTTTATCGGATAAGGCTGTTGCGACATATCTATAACTGATTTGACTGTTTGTGGATTTAAAGGATAATTCTCAATAAAGCAAACTATCAAATCGCATTTGCTATTTACCCATTTATAATCGGTTAAGTTTTTTTGAATAATCGCAATGTCAAAAATCGCTTTTAAAAAGTCATTGCCCTTAAAATGCCTTTTAACAACCACTCCCTTATTCCTTATACGGTCTTCGGCCTGTTTTCACTAGAGGTATGCTTCCCGTGCGCACCATCGTTATTGATAAGCAACCTGAGCCTTTAACCTAAAGCTTCCAAGCGATTGACAATCTAGGGTTCGTTAAGGTCATAGGCCACCACAGCAACTTTTGCTAAAGCATCTGCGATGCCTTGTCTAGTACCTCAAGAATCGCACTGCGGGCCTCAAATCCCATACACGCCAATGCCTCTTTCGCCTTTGGTTATGTACAAATTTTCTGAATACAAAGACACATTTTAAATTCAGCAACATATCAAAATCTTGTATCAAAGATGTTAGAGAAAGGCTTTTATCTTTTTGAGTAATTTATTCAACTTATTTTTATAAGTATAATATTCTTCTTTATTTACAGCCCAACTTTCCATTAATTCCTCGCCAGGATGGGAAATATTATTTTTATTACGTCTGTCAAAAAATTGCATTGAAAAATTTAACATTTTTATTGAGAGCCCCAAAGAATCAAGAAAGTCGGTAACATTATTTTGATTATATTTTTTTAGCTCACTTGAAGTATTGTCATTGGAAAAACAGTAATAATGATAGATATTCAAGAGGTGATTGAAAGCAACATTATATTTACCTTCTATCTCTGCTAACACTAACATTTTTAACTGTTGCATAAGAGTATCTTTAGATACTAAAAAAGTTTGTTCAATTGATATGTTTTGATTTCTGTGTAGTAACGTTTTTTTATCTAACATTTTTTTAATTAGACTTAAATAATTGTTAGAATCTTTAGTATTCAGTATTTCACCATTGAATATTGCATCGGTTGGATTTGAAAGCAAATACTTTTCTAAAAGAAATAAATATTGGGGATTACTAAGCTTAAATTCTTTATTTTCAGTTAAAAAGTCTTTTAGAAGATTATTTTGATTAGAATTTTTGAGCAAATAAATAAGAGCCTGAGAACTAGACAATGTTAGAAGTGGATTCCAATCAAGGAACATTTTGTCAACTAAAACTTTTGCATTTGGAGTAGCCAAATATTGCATTAAGGCTTTAGAAAAAATTTCTTTTAACTTGTTACTATCCTCTGTGCTGATTGATATTTTTCCACTTATCTTGTAATTCTTTTTTAGATTTTCAACTATTTCTTTAATTTCTGTAAGTTTTTCTAATGGTTTTTTATCCTTTTTTAAACTTTCAGGAATACTTATAACTTTTTCTTTTTTAATAAATGTTTCAAAGTCATCTTTATCATTAATAATTAGAGTTTGAGTTTTAAGTTCGTTAATTTTTAAATTTAAATTTTCATGCAAAAACTCTGATATACTTGTCGTAATATCAAAAATTTCGTCGCCTATTATATTGTTTTTAATTCCCTTATTTTTCTTGTAGACAAGATAAAAGTCATCTACATATCTACAATATATAAAGTCTTCTTGCCTAGATATGGGTAAATTTTGGATGAAGTTATCAAGTTCGAAAAGGTATAAATAACTTAAAAAGTTTGAAAGAATATTTTGAGAGAATAATGGAACACCTTTTAAAGATTTATTAATAAAAAGTAGTAAGTTTTTAATTTCTTCTATCGTGGAACTATCAAAATGTTGTCTTTTAGAATTTGAAGGAACAGCATATTCTTTGATAATATTTATTAATATTTCTAAATCAATAGATTTAAAATAGTCTTGAATGTCAAGTTTAATTATTACGACTTTTTTGTTTTTCTCTAGAATTTTTTCAATTTGATTATTTACTTTGTTATTAAAATCGATATAATCATTTTGATAATATAAAATAGATTTTTTCGGTAAATTGAAATCTATTTTTCCACCATAATAGGTAGAGATATTGTCTCGTTTTAATTTTTTTATTTCGATTGTCTCATATGATTCTTTTATTAAATCATAAATATAAAATCCAAGAGCATAATAAATGACAAGCATATGAAATGAGAGAAAATCAAACTTCCTTGTGCCATAAATCCCTTTTGGAATCAAGTATTCTATATTATAAAAAACATCACCATTGTTATATAATGCATCTTTCTCTATAAAATTATTGTAAAATTGCTCGCAATTAAATCCAGTTGCTAAATCTTCATTTCTGTAGATTTCAAATTCTAAAGTTTTGAAGGAAAATTTATCATCATCTAATTGTAGATTAATTAATTCAAACGCTTTTTCTATGTGTTGGATCTTTATAAAATTTCCAATATTATAATTTTCTATCATTTTGTTGTGTATAGATTTATCTCATATTTATACTGGTTATTTTATGATGTATGTCTATCTCAATAGAGAGTATACACTACATAATCAAGCACAAGTTTTTACAATAGTACACAAAAACGGAATACTACAAATGAGATTTATTAACAAACTGAGATTTATTTGTAACAATAAAAATAGGCAAAGCAATTTATGAAGCATTTTTAGCAAAAAATAACGCCACTGTCTTCCAGTGGCGTTATTTGTCATTTTGTGGACTATCAGGGATTCCAACACTTTTACTTTTTTTAAATCTTGAGATTAGACTACTTTAAGACTTGGCATAGTTTAGTATTTAATAAAATAATCGTGAAGCTGCTCAAATTCTATAAAAGCAATCAGTTCTTTCATGCACTGTATCTTAAATCCCCTAAAACAAGTAAATTTTGATAATGGAATTTCCGCCAATTGTTCAACTGTTTCAATTTCTGCACGTGTAAAAAAACTCAGCATCCTTTGGCTAAACGGGAATTTACTTTCTGAAAGTTTCATCTGAAGTTTTGAAGCCGGATATACCATGTTATTTAATCCTTAGTGAATTATAATTTATGGTAAGTGTTGAGGCTGCGACGGCAGGTCCGAAGAGTTCTTTGCCTAAAAAAAAATAGGCGCAGACCACTACACTTACCGACACTGAGGCACTGGTATACCCGACTTCGAATAAGCGAGCGCCCACGCCGTAGCATGAGCGTCTCCACTTAGTCTCGAAGTCGTTAAAAATTACCAGTTTTCAGTGACGAGACTTAAAGCAAAAACACTTTAAGATTTTCTATATTTTACACAAAGATAGCGAGGTTTACCGTATTATCCAATCGCTTACTTTTGCACTCCTTTAAAATTTGACATGGAGCCTGCTAATGGGCTGCGCCTTTATCAGGTCGGAATTCCTGACCTTTAGTACCTGCCCACGTCCGCCATCCTTTTCAACTACCTCAATATGCAGTGCCTGTCCGTCGGTCAGCGTAAACACATCGAGCAGGAAGATGTTTTTTTCGGTAGTATTTCCCGAAATAGTTAGCAGCGGTTTATACGTTCGTAACGGTGTAAGCGTACGCTCCTGTACCACCGTTCGCTTCGCCACTTTTCGGTCAATTACCTTGAAGCTGATAAAATCAATTTTAAAGGGAACAAAAGTTTCATTTTTGATCTGGATATGAAAATAGTATTTGCCATCATGGACGTAGATGCCCTTTAGGCTCAACGTGATACCATAGCTGTCAGATTTAATTTTCCGTATACTCTTTCGGTCTTTTTCATACAACTGTTCCATCAGTAATCCCGCAACCGAGGCCGGTGTTTTGCCTAAGGCTTCAAAACGGACATCGGCGGCTTTCGAGCGGTCGACCAGCTTTTGACCCTTGATAAGGTTGTAACTCATGACTTGCGGCGCATCGCTATAGCAGGCATTGAACCCATAAAAATTGCCATCCTCTGTAATTACTGAGAAATTGGTTTCGGGATCGAAGCCTTTTGCAGCGGATTTTACGCGGAGCACATTGTCTGCATCCTCCGCCTTGCCGGCAATGATATAATCACTGCCCAGGTCCACATAACGGATACCGGCAGGAAAAATGATATGGGAGGTTTTGTCATACGTTACCTCTATAAAGTAAGGTGGTACTTCACCAAGGGGTAACACTTCAGGTTGCTTAACCTGTGCCTGTAATAATGCTGTTATGCTTAATGTTATAGCCAGTAATCTATGTTTTATCTGTGGTAGTTTCATAATGTAATTCTTTTAATTTATTGCTGTTTTGAGACCAGGAACAGCTGGTAGCCCTGTTTAAGGGTTGCTTTTTGCGCCGTTACCTTTTTTGAAAAATAACCCGATACCCCCTGTATCAGCCCCTTGGTCATATCCGAGGTAAGCTGCTGACCGGCAGAACGGTTCAGGGTTAAACTGCTGCCACCGGTGTTACCCATATTGCCCAGCGTGCCGTTTACAGCCGTGACTTCAGCCGAATACGGCAGGTTGAGCCCTTTCTGACCGTCCAGGTCGTACACCGTGAGGTTTACGGGTACGATACTCCCGTCAACTTCTATGGATACGACCTGCATTTGCAGCCGGTTACCCTGAAATTTTGTAGCTGCGGTCAGTATATAACCACTGGATAGTACCGCTTTTCCAATACGCACATCCTGTAAAAGGCGCAGTTGCACGCTGCCTTCACCAACCAACTTAAGGGTTTGGTGGATACAGGCACGGATGCTGTTGGGTTGCAGTGAAACATCAGTTTGATTGCCTGTCGTTGTAAATACCTGCTGCTCCCCGTTGGCCAAACGTGCCAGTAAGAGAGAATCAGGAACCTTTCGATACAATTGTGATACGACGGTTTTCTTGTCTGGTAAAACAGTTACAAAATCGTCCTCCTGCTTTTCTGTTTTAGGATAGGTATTTACAGTATCCATAGCTTTTGTTGCGCCGGGAAAATACTTGGCTGCCATCTGGTAGGATTTCTCCATCAGTGCCAGACGGTCATCCGGTTTTTGTCCCTGCGAAGCCTGACTTGCCTCCAGTTGCGCTTTCAAGCGTTCATTTTCAGATTTCAAGGCTTCTTGGGCAGGATTTTTTTGATAGAAATTGCCCAGTGAATGCTGCATCGTTTTGTAACTGTTCAGTGCAGGGTTGGCATCGCGGGCGGGCTTTATTTCCTGCGTCCTTTCCGAAAGGTCGGTCACCGTATCATTATCATTATCCTGCCTGGTACTATCGGACTGCCAGTAGTCGGACAAGGTCATTAGCGTTGCCCGTTTTTGCCGCTCTTTTTCTTCCAGCATTTCCTGCTCATAAGCTTTGCCCTTATCGGTAGGCAACCCGTCACCCGACGCCTGCGGCAGGGTTGCGTTGATACCGATATCTATGGCTTCTTTAGCATTTTTTCCACCATCCCTACCGAATATCAGGTACAGGCATCCTATAAATACTAGCGCCATAACACTAAATATCAAAGGCTTTTTTAAGCGCTCCTTATTGGTGCCTGATCCGTTTTCAGGTGTATTTGCCACAGGTGTACCCTCGGTAACCTGCACTGCTGCTTTCTTTTTTTCATTCTCTTTCATCATTTACTGTTTTAGGTTCATTTATATTTTTACCCGCTTTAACATTAGCAACTGGGTTGCTAATGTGTTTGATCTCCATCGTGTTTTGCCCGGCGTTAAGTTGATACACGACCTTTACAATTATCACGAGGGTAATCAACAGGTATCCGGCAAAGCTGTACAGTACAATACGACGGGATTCCCGTGCCGGCAGTTCTTTCCAACGTCTGTCCATGGTGTCTATCCAGGAACTTATTGAGGTGGTATACGCTTTCATAAATGTTTATTTACGGTCAATTACCTCAACGTCCCTGTTCTCCAGTACCCTGAATTGTTCGATGTTGAACCCCTGCGGGTTGTCATCCGAACGCACGGAGTTGACCAGCAGGCAGGACGTGACCAGGCTCCTGCGCGTCACGTTACTGGCGCGGATGATGTACTCCCTTGCATAGGTGCGCACTGCATAGGGATACTTCTCAAAATTGCATTGCACGCTGTCCACTTCAAGGCGTTGCTGAACATTGGCCGATATGATGCGGTTGTAGTACCCTTTTTCAGATAAGTCTTTGTAGTAATCAAAGGCACTTTTATCAGCAAGGCTGAACGCCCTTCTCATATTGCTTTCGATGGCCGCCTTATCAGGTGCCAGGGTAAAGAAGAGCTCGTGGAAACGCCGTACATGCTCACGGGCCTCTACCGGGCGGTTGATGGACGCATCCTGCGACAGGGCCAGCATCAGTGATTTTCCCTGATCCAGCACATAGACCTTTTCACGCTGTACTTTGGCAAAACGGTACGATTCCCATACCGCAAAGCCCGTAATGCCGAGGCAAACTGTAGCAAAAATGATCGCGTACAGCCGTATCTGTCGGAAACTGTTCTCAATATTTCGTAAGGTTTTAAATTCCATAATTATAGATTTTAGTTTTTATTCATAAGCCTGCCGCCAATATTGCCGGTGGCAGCACCTGCCGAGGCTCCAGCAATGTTGCCTGCTTTCTGTGTGGCCTGGTTGACATTCCGGGTGTAGTTGCCTGCGCCGCCTGCCTGAATAATCCAACCCGTCACCGTCGGTATGGTGAAATAGCCGATAATCCCAATGATCATAAAGATGATGTACACAGCGTTGGAGGTATCCGGGATGAAGGTCGGGTCGGACAGGTTCTCAATATCTTTCTTCAGTATCAGCGATTGTATCTTCGCCAGCATCGAACTGAAAAGGTCGGAAACTGGCAACCACAAATACACGCTGATGTACCGTGTAAACCATTGGTTGAGGGTAGACTGGAACCCATCCCAGACGGAAATTGCAAAAGCAATTGGACCCAGTATGGAAAGCACGATCAGGAAAAAGGTGCGGATGGTATCAATGACCAGTGCCGCTGCCTGGAAAAGGATCTCTAAAAGTTCCCTGAAAGCATTCCGTATATCCTGCTTTAACTGGTACATGCCCCGTTCCAGGTACATCCCCGACATTGTGGCCAGGTCTGAGGGCGACCAGCCCAGCTCTTCCAACTGCTTGTCAAATTCTTCGTCCGAAACAAGGTAAGCAGTCTCGGGGTTGCGCAGCATGGCCTCGCGTTCCAGCTGGTCTTTCTGTGCCTGTAATTCATTAAGGTCCAAAACCTGGCCTTCTAAAATACCATGTGTTCCCGTAACAATGGGGCTAAGTACTGCGTTGACCGTTCCCAATACCATCGTGGGAAAGAACATAATGCAAAGCCCTAAGGCAAACGGCCTGAGCAGCGGGAACAGGTCGATGGGTTCAGCGCGGCTGAGTGCCTGCCAGACTTTCAGGGCAACGTAAAATAACGCGCCCAGCCCGGCAAGCCCTTTGGCAACAGCCGCGATCTCTGCCGAGAGCGGCAGCATCTCATCATAGAGATTGCGCAGCATCTCGTGCAGGTTGTTGAATTCAATATCCAGCAGCATCGTTCCTTACCAGTATTTTTGGTTTGCCGTACCGTAAAGCTCCAGCACACGCTGGGTATCGTTCTGTTTTCGCGCCCTGACAAAGCTTACCGAAATATTCTTTTTGGTATAGTAGCGCACCAGGTTGTAGTAATGAAGGACTTCAGCGTGAACGCGCTCAATAACATCCATTCGCTCTTTATCGCTGAGTGACATGCTGGAAGCCGTGACAATCTGGCTCAGGTCGCCCAACAGCCCAGTGGTCTCGTTGAGCAGCTTGGAGTAGCCAAAGGCAATGGCGCTCAGCTCCTGCGGGCTAAAGTTCGGGTCGTTCATCATCAGGCCAAACCCCGTAACATACATATCGGATATGTCCCCAACCAGCAGCACCGTTTCCTGGACCCTGCGGGCATCCTGCACGAGGTTGTTAACCGATTTCAGGGCATCGTAATACTCTTTGCCCTGGTCAAATACTTTCTTAACTTCTTTAAAGCTGTTCAGCGTGTTGCTTGCCGTAGCCGACGTTTCAATAATCTGGTTGGCCGTGTTAATAATGCCCTGCGCATAGCTTCCGGGGTCGCTCACAACCCACTGCGCTTTTGCCGGTGCGGAAGCCAGTACCAGTACTGCCCACACCAAGTAGATGATCTTTTTCATTGTTTTGATTTTTAATTATTGTTACTATTTATTCCTCACGGCGCTTTGCCGCGATACGCCGGATGGCGAGTTCCACATTGCCGCCAAGCTTTGCTGACAGCTCCATGACTTCCATCTTCTCGGTTTCTTCAGTGGTATAGGCCAGATATTCTTGAAGGCTAACTTCTGTAGCGTACACCGCTGACTGGGTGCCGCCGAGGCCAATCCATACTTCTTTGTACAGCCTTGAAGGGTCGTTGTTCATGTTGATGGAAAGTACCTGCGCTTTCTCTTTGTCCGTAAGCCCCAGCATCGCCTGTATGTCATCAAACTTGTTCATGTACTTGCGCTGGTCCAAAAGGATCTTGCAGTCGGAATTGTTGATGATGCTTTCTTTTACAATCGGGGATTGTATGATATCATCTACCTCCTGGGTCACCACGATGGCTTCTCCAAAAAATTTCCGGACGGTCTTGAACAAATATTTTAAATAATCCGCCATGCCTTCTTTTGCTATCGCTTTCCAGGCTTCTTCAATAAGGATCAGCTTGCGCTGGCCTTTCAGCCTACGCATCTTATTGATGAACACCTCCATAATGATGATGGTCACTATCGGGAACAGTATCTTATGGTCTTTGATGGCATCGATTTCAAAAACAATGAACCGCTTGGAAAGCAAATCCAGTTGTTTGTCGGAGTTGAGGAGGTAGTCGTATTCGCCTCCCTTGTAATACGGCTCCAATACATTCAGGAAATTAGCAAGGTCAAAGTCTTTCTCCCTGACCTTTTTTTCCTCCAGTACTTTTTGATAATCGCCCTTCACATAGTCGTAGAACCCATTGAATGACGGAATAACGGACTGTTGTTTGATCCGGTCGATATACCCGCTTACCGCATTGGAAAGCGCCACCTCTTCGGCGCGTGTCGGCGGTTCGTCATCCCGTTTCCAGAGCGTCAGCACCAGCGTTTTGATGCTTTCCCTTTTTTCAATATCGAACACACCATCATCGGTGTAGAAAGGGTTAAAAGCAATAGGATTGGCTTCCGTATAGGTGAAATACACGCCGTCTTCGCCTTTGGTCTTGCCGTGAATGAGCTCACACAGTCCCTGGTAGCTGTTACCGGTATCCACAAGTAGCACGTGGGCGCCCTGTTCGTAATACTGACGTACCATGTGGTTGGTAAAGAATGACTTTCCACTGCCCGAAGGCCCTAAGATAAATTTGTTACGGTTCGTGATGATCCCGCGTTTCATCGGCAAATCGGAGATATCCAAATGGATGGGTTTGCCGGTCAGGCGGTCCGCCATCTTAAGCCCAAAGGGTGATGGCGAATCCCTGTAATTGGTTTCCTGGCTGAAAAAACACAGTGCGGGTTCGATGAATGTATAAAAACTATCCTCACTGGGGAAGTCGCCCGCATTGCCCGGTATGCCTGCCCAGTACAGGGTGGCCACATCTGTGGTATTATGCCGTGGCTTGCATTCCATCAGCGCTAGTGCGCTGCCGGTATCGTTTTTCAGCTGCTTCAGTTCTGCAGGGTCGTCTGACCAGGCAACCACATTGAAATGGGCGCGGATGGAGGACAGCCCAAACGAGTGCGCTTCATTCAAATACCGCTCGATCCATTCCTTATTGATCTGGTTGCTGCGGCTGTACCGTGCCAGTGAATGCATGTTCCTCGCCGATTTCTCAAACTTCTGCAGGTTGTCATCGCTATTGTCCAGGAACAGGTACTGGTTGTAAATATGGTTGCAGCTGAGCAGCAACCCTACCGGGGCGGCAAAGGAAAGCCTGCAATCGCTGCGGTCGGTGGACAGCTTTTCGTAGCGCGTGTCGGCAGACACCGTTCCCGGAAGGTCATCCGTATCGGAAAGCGTATGCAGGCACAGCCTTTTGTTCCCGATACGCACTTCCTCAGCGCCAAGGGCGATATCCTGCATCGGCTCATCGGCATAGGTGGATAAGGTCAGGTACTGTTCCAGCAGCCCCTGCTTTTCGTCCGTCCCCACAATGTCCTCTTCGGTGAGGCGCAGCATTTTGACCAGTCCGGAATCATTGACTATACGCTCAAACTGGGCAACGGCTTCCATGAACTGATGTACGGTTTCCTTGTCCCTTGCTTCCTTCGGTACAAACTTGCCACGGCAAAGCGACGAAAAATTGCTCTGCATACGCATGCGCTCCTTCGTCGTCTTGGTAAGGAACAGGTAGCAGTAATGGTTCAGGAACGGTCGCTCGTTAAAATGCTGCTTGTAGGACTTGCCTAAAAAGCTCAGGCCTTCTTCAGTTAAGTCGGGGGAATAGGTTTCCTTGATAAACCAGTCCTGTTTGTGTACTACGGTGTAATCCGGCAACGTTTTGATCGCCTTATGCCAGGCAGCATGGATGGCCTCGTATTCTGCCGAGCCTACGGTAAAGAGTTCGGGGAGGTGTACTTCAAAACAGGCGGTAATGTCTGCGTCCTTACTCAGGATGCAGTTCTCTTCGACCGCTAATAGCGGAAACTTTTTTTCCAGGGTGGTCGCTTTGGCTGTATTTCTCATGGTGTCTCCTTTTTAAGGTTTGACCTTACATACCGGCAGATGCGCCTGCGTGAGAGGATGTACTTCGGGTGGCGTTTGCGTGCCGCAACCTTCATTAACCCGTGTTCGCCGTACTTTTTGTTCATGGAAAAGGTTTGCCAGATAAGGAGCGATGCCCCGCCGCCGCCAATGCCGATGCACACATAAGAACCTATTCCCGCGATATACAGTACCATGACCAAAATTAATACACCCAGTAAGCCCCCCGCGAAGATGAAAAGGTACTGGGCCTTAAGCCCTTTGAATTCGACCGTCCTGCCAATCCCTTTATTAATGTTATAGCTATTCATAACAGTATGGGATTACAGGAAGAATGACCTTAGGATGGTGGCAGCCACAATAAGGAAGATACAGGCCCCAAACCAGCTGGCCGCCGTCTTGCTGGTATCGGGATCACCGCTGCTGAATTTGTTGTATACCTTTACGCCGCCTATCAGTCCAACTACTGCCCCGATGGCATAAATAAGCTGTGTTGCGGGATCGAAATAGGATGTTACCATCTGCGTGGCTTCCGTGATACCCGCCGAACCATCCCCTTGGGCAAAAGCCCCCGATACTGCCATCAACAACGCTGCTGTAAACAGTACTTTTCTGCTTTGATTTTTCATAACATTTACCGAATTAATGATTATTAACTGTCTGCTTTGTGCAGGGTTAAGGGCAAATGTCTTTGAATAATTACTGCTACATCAATTATTTGAATTGATTGGAGTTACTTGGCAATAAAAGTCTTTGAATATAAATGTTTATTTATTCTGAGACTGGAGAGTTATCTATCACTAAAAATGTATTACTCAAAATTTTAGTGAATTCCTCTTTTCAATTGTACATTACCCTTCGAAAGATTACAATTATATTGTTGTATTTTAACATTTTTTCGGTACGTTTATACTTATTTATTAGATGTATAAAACATTTAATCACATAATTAAATTGTAACTAAGAAAAATGGATATATCACTTGAAAAAGTAAAGCAAGCTTATAATAAGCTAAAAACGTACATTTACTACGACAATACTGAACTATTATTAAGGGAGAAAATTGTTGAATTTGAAACAGATACGGTTAAATCTAATTTTGGTCTTAATAGGGAGGTTTCAAATTTATATGCGGACGTTACTGATGATATATTTAATATTTTTACTAAGCCTGCAAAGAGTATTAATTCCAATCTTGAACATAAGTTTGAGAAATTACTAAATGAAGTAAATAGCTTTGATGAGAACAGTATATTTTTCAAATCTTTATTTGATTCTATAGACGTGAATTTCTTTCCAAAAAAAATTTATGAACAAAAGCTTGATGAAAATTTTATTACTAACAAAAAGCAATCGACTATTTATGAATTAGAAAGGGTCACTGCTTTCATAGAAATGCCTATTGAATTTCATATAATATCAATTATCTGGATAAGTGAATACGGTTATTTGTTTGATGTTGATTTACAAAAAGAATGTAAAGGAAATCGTCTATTATTAAATAGAGATAATACGGGTGTTATCAATAATTCTTCTTTATTCAAGCCTTATTTTACTCAATATCAAAAGTGGAGAGATGAATCAATAATTGTTGCTCAAAACCTTTTGAATGAGGGAAAAAATGCGTTATTCATCAATTTAGATGTTAAGGATTACTTTCATTCTTGTCGTATCGATTTAGATAAATATTTTCCTATAGATTCACACGATGTAAGTAACATCAATTATATCTTAAAAAAAGTTCACACAATTTACTCAAATAAAATATCAAAAAAATACAAGTTTCCGAATGATTTTTCAACGGAATTAGATAATAAATCTTTATTACCTATAGGGCTATTGTCATCTTATGTGATTGCAAATCACTATTTAAACGATTTCGATAAAATAATTACAAATAAATATAAACCTGCTTACTACGGCAGATACGTAGATGATATCTTAATTGTCTTATCCGAACCGAACATTACCGATTTTTCCAACGGGATATATGAACAATATTCATTTGACTTTACTGAATATAAAAATAAGATAGCAGCAGAATCAACCCATAAAATAAAAGATTTTAATTTATCAAAAGTTGAAAAATATCTTTTACAGACATTACATCCTCTTTTTAAAGTGTTGCCTGGGCAAAATAACGAAAATATAATTAAGATTGATCAATATGACAATCTGATTTGTCAGTCTCAAAAAACATTAATGTATTATTTTGAAAAAGGCGAATCAGATCTGATAATCGATAAATTAAAACAAGAGTTAGATTTTAAATCAAGTGAATTTAAAGATCTTCCCGATGATAATGATGACCTCGGAGATTTTGATAAAAATGCGTATTATTTAAATTACACAGATTCCGACGGGAAGGTACGAACACTGAAAGACTATAAAGAAAATAGATATGGCTTAACAGTCTATTTGACAAATAAAATTCTTGGAGCAACAAAGCACAAACAAAGTGTTTCAGATGAGGAAATTCATAAATTTTTGCAACTTTTTAGAGGTCAAAATATAATAGAGTTTTACAGATTATGGGAAAAAATTTTCACATATTTACTAGTAAATAACAAACCAGCAGAATATGTGGATTTTTACTTTTCTTGTATAGAGGAAATTCAAAAAATTACATTACATCAGGTTAATTTTAAAAACACAAACATTAAGGAAATTTATGTCGTAAACACATTAGTTAAATTTCTAGATATATCTCATGAGATTGTTTTGTCATTAAATCCTAATTTCCTCAAACAAAATAAGGGAATTTTAAAAAATTTTGAATATCGAAGCAACAAATTGGAATCAGAATATTTAACTTTTTTTTTCAATGAAATTACTCGTCCAGATTCGTTTTGGACAATGAGATATAGAAAAACCAACATGCTAAGGCATCACTATGTTTCAATTCCTTTATTAAACTATACCAAAGAAAGCTATACATCAGCGATAAATTTGTTAAGTTTAAATTTTAATGTTGAAAAATATACTATTGACAATAACCTTATAATTAATTCCCCTCGTCCGGTTAAGTTTTGGGAATGTACAATATCACAGCTATTTATTGATTTAAAAATCAGAAGTAAGAATATTAAAAATGAATTTATAGACATTGCAGATTATTACGAAAGCCAACATTTTTTAGACAAGGCCTTTAAACGGTTCGAACGAGCTAATCAAAGGCACAAATCATCTGATACATTTGCTGATTCTATAGATACTTATAAAGACAAATTTTATAAAATAGTTGAAACCGATGACTATAATATTTTACTCGAAATTCATTCTAATACCAATGAAAAAATAGATAAACCAAAAATAGGTGTAGCTAATACATTTATAAGCGAAAAAAATGTTGTTGATGGGTTAAGAAACACTCCTAATATTACTAATTCCAGATATCAAAGTCTGGTAAAATTTCTTAAGGATACACGACGGAATAATGCTAATATTATTGCATTTCCTGAATTCTTCATTCCTATAGAAATTTTTTCAAGTCTGGTAAGGTACTCTGAAAAAAATCAAACGCTAATAGTCTCTGGGTTAGAACATATAACTGTAAATAACTTTTCGTTTAATTTTGTTGCTACAATTTTGCCCGTAGATATTAATGGATACAAAGACGCTACAATTGTTTTCAGGTTAAAAAATCACTATGCACCAATAGAAGAAGAAATTATTAGAGGAAATCACTATATGGTTCCTAAACCTATTCAAAGTAGATATCATATTTTTAATTGGAAAAATATATATTTTTCAGTATTCTACTGCTTTGAGTTAGCTAATATCACTCATAGAAGCTTACTTAGAAGTAAAATCGATTTGCTGTTTGCAATAGAATATAATCAGGATACAAACTATTTTTCCAATCTAGTAGAGTCGGTAATTAGAGACATACATTGTTTTGTAGTTCAAGTTAATTCGAGTCATTTTGGTGATACAAGAATAAGTCAACCATCAAACTCATACAATATTGATATTGTAAAATTAAAAGGAGGGGAAAATAATATAACTGTTTTAGGGACTATAGAAATTGATAAATTACGAGAATTTCAACGTAAAAAGTTCAGCTTGACAAGAATAGATAAAACATTTAAACCACTACCACCTGATTTTGATAAAAATGAAGTAATAAAGCGAATTAACAACAAATAAGGAATAAGAAGTTAATTAATAATTACTAAGCACGTTTTCCCGTTTTCGTGTAATCTATCTGAAATTGAACTAATAAAATTAATTGGGGATTAAACATAATCCCCAATATCAAAACCTTCTTCACTATCACTTAGTAGTAAGGAAGAGCCTTCATCTGGCTGTTTGTCAACCCCTCTGTCCAACAGCATAGCTATCCTTTTTGAGGCATCGCCGATTTTACTTTCGAGCAATCCCAGAAGTTCGGTTCCGTCAATTTTTGAAACTATTGCTGCCGCTGTTTTTTCTTCGGAGGGATTAAGCGACTGGCGCGCCAGCATCTCTTGTGCGATAGCAAGTTCACCAAAGGTAATCCCAGTAGCAAAATCTTCGTTTTTTCCAGAAGCCGCGTAGTTTCGCATTTCTTCTTCTTCCTCATTTAAGTCCGGTCCCGTGTTAGCGGCATCAGGCCCTTCCTGCGGAATTTCAGAAATTTTAGATGTTGCCTCATTTCTTTTGTTAAAGTTATCGGTTGTGCTTACAGCAGTTTCCTTTTTACTTTGAGCAGTTGTACTGGGAGATAAAGAGTTGGGGGCGCCTTTTGGTCGCCCGATTATATCAGGTAATCCGGCCAACGGGTCTTCATTTTGTTGGACGTTATTTTTGTCTTTTTTTTCTTGTACTATTACAGAGAGTAATAAGGCAACTGCCAGTACTAACATGCATATAATAATTGTTTCCATAGTTATAATATTGGTTTATACTTGTCATCAAAACTTTTTTTAATCTGGTCGCCAAATTCCCTGAAATGATATTCCAGCACATTCTCCAAATAGGAATACAGGCTTACTTTGTCTTCGCCAATAACCTGCACAATGCGCGTAAGCCGCTCATGGAAATCGGGGCGAATGTAGACTGATTTTCCATTACGGGCGTTACCCTCTGTAATTCGCAAAAACAAGGTTTCGTAGTCCTCAATGGTATTTTTTCGCAGCTTTTTCTCTTTACTTACTGAAGGTTCTTTTGTGGGTTTTTTGTCACCATTGGTAGCTTTAGGTTCAAGCCCATCCTTACGGACACCACCTGCCATCATGGACATCAGATACTGCTCATCAATCTCCCCGCTGTTGCTGTTTTTTTTATCATCCTTTTCCATTTCCATCATAATTTCAGCATTTGTAAAAACTCGTTGATAAAGGCATCAAGGTTACAACCCTGCATCAGCCGCTCATCAGGTGGCAATAAGGTAGACCGGAATACCGCCTTTGCATCGGGTTCACTTTCTTTCCGGAATCGAACACTGCTTGCAATAGCAGATCCCATCAGGTTAAGCCCAAGCGACCGGATAAATTCTCTATAGGACTCATATAAAGGGTTGCGCTCCCTGCCATCCACCTGGTTCCAAAAGAGGTAAACTTCTCTTATTGTGACACTTTGCTGTTTCATCAGTACATCAGTAATCAACTGGGTAAAAACCAGTGTGCTTTCCATAACCACCCTGTCTGCAATTATCGGTGTAAATACATAGTGCATCCCTGCCAGTGCTTTTATGATGCCCGCTGAGTTTACCGTCCCGGGCAGATCGAAAAAGAGGATGTCTATAGGAACTTCCGAAGTGGCTATAAATTCGTGGGCAGCTTCAAGCACGGTCTCCGCTTTTTGCTGTAGGATGGTATAGGCTTTTTTATTCAGGGCTGTGAATTGCCGGTGCGCCATTTTCTTAAATGCTTCATTTTCCATAACGGCTTTCATATCCCGTTCACGCATCTGCACCAGGCTGTACTGGGGGAAGTCGCAGTCGAATACCGCAACATTGTATCCCAAGCGGTAGTGCATGGTACTGGCTACTAAACTTGTAAAAGTACTTTTGCCAACGCCGCCCTTTTGAGAAGCAATGGCTACAAATAATGTGTTGTGCTGTGTTTCCATATTGATGTACTTAATTGTGTATGTGTATTTGTAATGCCGTACCATGCTATGTATACCGTTATAATTGTACGGTGATACGTACTTATACGTGCGCAACTATGTATTGAGCAGCATACAACAGTAGGCCGGTACGGACGTATGACTGTCCTGCTATTGGTCCGTCCTGATCTATATAGGTACTTATTTACACATGTTTGTATATACTTCCTGCGCTACATATACACCGCTTCACCTGCATTCGGCTGTACTGGTGTAGCTACGTAATGACGTATATACATATCAACGTACTTACAAATGCAGGTACAATAGTACGCTGCTACTTCACTTATTTTCCCCATTGGAAGCAATTGGCATTATACGTCTTTCTACGGCACTGCTTTCGTTATCAATGATTTAAACAACAATTCTTTACTTTGCAGGCAACAAAGTGATTCCTGGCAAATATGTGTAAACGGCAGGGAGCCGTTTTCATCCATGCTAACCTTAATCCGTCCCACAGGGCGGATTTTCCTTTCGAAAGAAAGGAGCAAGTTGTGTTTTGAGGCACCCCAAACTACGCGGGTGCCACAAAACAACTTGCCCTTGCAGGGGGCTGGAAAACACCCTCCGAAGTCGGGGTTTTGTACAACGTAAAATGGACTGATATGGAAGGAGCAGATAAAAAAAGAGGTATTGGCGGAAGGAAGCCTAAGGCTGACCCGAGTACCCACCGGTATGTGTTCCGGTTAACCGATCAGGAAAATGCCAAATTCCTGTCACTTTTCGAGGCATCAGGCTTGGATAACAAAGCAAAATTTATTGTATCGGTGCTTTTCTCAAGGGAGATCAGGGCAGTAAAAATAGATGCTGCAGCAATGGATTACTACATGCGCCTGACCACATTCTACGGGCAGTTCCGGTCGGTTGGGGTGAATTATAATCAAATAGTCAAAATACTATACCGGAATTTTTCGGAGAAAAAAGCGGCTGCCTACCTCTTTAAACTGGAAAAGCAGACAGCAGAATTGGCCTATCTGTGCAAACAGATCATGGATTTGACCGAGGAATTTGAAGTAAAATACCTAAAAAAATAACGGTTATGATCGCAAAAATTGGGCATGGTACGAATATTATGGGCGCGCTTTCCTATAACCTGAGTAAGGTTAACCAGGAAAAAGGGCAGGTTTTGTTTACCCAAAAAATGCGCGAAAACAGGGATGGTACATTCAGCCTGGGTGAACGTTATAAATCTTTTGAGCCGTATTTGGCGGCCAACATGAATACCGAAAAACCATCGCTGCACATATCACTAAACCCTGACCCGGGAGATAGCGTCGATAACAGTAAGTATATTGCCATGGCACAGGATTATATGAATGAAATGGGATATGGTGAGCAGCCCTACATTGTATTCAAGCACACCGATATCGAGCGCACGCACATCCACATCGTTTCCACTAATGTTGACCGCCTCGGAAAAAAAATATCGGACACGTACGAGCACCGGCGCTCCATGCAGGCGTGCCGGCAATTAGGACAAAAATATGGGTTAACGGCCGCAACAGCGGAAAAGAACAATAATACCGAAAACCTTTTTAAACCGGTGGATTTTCAGCATGGCGATGTAAAAAGCCAGATTGCGGCGGTAGTGCGTTACGTGCCTAAATATTATAGCTACCAAAGCTTCGGAGCCTATAATGCCCTATTGTCGCTGTTTAATGTTACGGCGCAGGAAGTAACTGGGGAACAAGCAGGGAAACCAAGGCAGGGTATCGTTTATTTTGCGTTGGATGCTTCCGGGCAAAAAGTAAGCAACCCTTTTAAAGCCTCACTATTTGGTAAAAATGCCGGTTATGCGGCATTGCAGGCACATTACGAAAAATCGGGGGAGCAGTTTAAAAATAGTACTGCTAAAAGCATCCTTAAAAACACCATCGAATTGGCAATGCATACGGCACATGGTGAAAGGGGTTTTAAAGCGCAACTAAAAGAGCAGGGCATCAATACCGTCCTTAGAAGAAATACAGAAGGGCGTATTTACGGGATAACCTTTATTGATCATGCGTCAAGAGCCGTCTGGAATGGCTCCCAATTATCGAAAGGTCTTTCTGCCAATGTGTTTAACCAGTGGTGGAATGATGGGATCAAGCCAAAAAGCATGGATGTCGGTCACAATCAAATACTGAAAAAAAATTCCTCTTCTCAGGAGACCGCAATAGAGGGGCCGTTTAGCTTTTTGGACAAGACGAACAGCAATAGCAACAGTACCGGAAATGTACTGGCCGAAGTGATGGGTGGATTATTACCCACTGACCAAGGGGAAGATTATGAGGAACTGGCTTTTGAAAACCAAATGAAGAGAAAGAGAAAACATCGAAGAAGGTAGTTGTACGTTTAATGGAATGAAAATAATGCTGCCTTCATCATCTTTTAATTAAACGACTGCCTGAACTCTAAAGGCGAAACGTTTGTCTTTGTCTTGAAAAGTTTACTGAACGATTGTGAATGTTCAAAACCCAATTCATAAGCAATTTCCGAAACGGAAAGATTTGTAGATGATAATTTTTCTTTGGCTTTTTCTATAATTGTATTCTGAATGTATTGTTGTGTATTTAGCCCCGTCAAGGAACTCAACATATCACTCAGATAGCGTTGTGAGATCTTTAATTCTGTGCTTATATATTTAACGGATGGCAAACCGTTTTTCAGACTGTTTTCTTCTTCAAAATAGTTGTCTAACAGCTTGTCCAAAGAAGTTACGATGTCGTGGTTGACTGCTTTCCTGGTAATAAATTGCCTGTTGTAAAAACGATTGCTGTAATTCAATAACAACTCTATTTGCGACACCAAAACATCCTGGCTGAAACCGTCAATATTGTTGTCCAGTTCATTGGATATCGTAGCAAATAAATTGGCTATAATTTCTTTTTCTTTTGCCGATAAAAATAAGGCCTCCGAAACATCGTAAGAGAAAAAGCCATATTGATTTATTGTTTTTCCTAATGGATAATTTCGGATAAAGTCCGAATGAAAATACAATGCAATACCTTCATAGCTTTCCATATCTTCCGGTGGAAAAACAACTTGTTTAGGCTTCAAAAAAGCTAACCCGCCTTCTTCAAAATCGTAATACCCCTGTCCGTATTTTATTTGTCCTGTGAATGTAGGCTTAAAGGAAATTTTGTAAAAATCAAGGCTTATTTTTTGCCCTTTCGGAAACATTTGAATCGAAACATTATTGTAATCAACCAGTGTAATCAAAGGGTGCAATGGCGCGGGAACGCCTAAGAAACGCACAAGTTGCGATATACTATTAATGTGATTTATGTTAGGTTGTTGTTGCATTTCGTTTACGAATTTAATCAATTTTGTTTTGACGGACGGATAACAATATCGCCAATTTCAACATCGTCAGGTTGGCTTATTGCATAAATTACAGCATTGGCAATGGCTAAAGGATTTATGGCAATTTGTTCCATTCCTTTTTGAATAGCTGTTTTCATTTCTTCGTTCTTTATCTTGTTCGCAAAGTCTGTTTTTACAAATCCGGGCGAAATACCTGTAATGCGAATGTTTCCGTCGGACTCCTGACGAAACGCTTCTGCAATAGTGCGAATGGCATTTTTAGTTCCTGCATAAACGCCTTGCATTGGCACGATCTTTATCCCTGAAGTTGAAATGATATTGACAATATGTCCCGATTGTTGTTGTTTAAAAACGGGAATTGCGGCAGCCATCCCATACAAAACACCTTTGAGGTTAATGTCGATCATTTCTTCCCAGCCGTCAATATCCAATGCGTCAATGCGGCTTAACTGGCTGACACCTGCATTGTTTACAATAACATCTAATTTTCCGTAGTGTTCAACTGCTGTATTGACAAACCGAAGTAGGTCAGCTTTATTCTTGACATCAATTGTAATACAGGTGGCCAAGCCACCTTTACTCTTAATTTCTTCAACAAGTTGTTGCAATGGCTCTGTTCGTCTCGCGCCTATAACAACTTTTGCACCGTTTTTTGCTAACTCTATTGCAATGGCTTTCCCCATACCGGTACTTGCACCTGTAATGGCTATAACTTTTCCTTTCAACTTTGTTTCGACTGTCTTCATTTTTTTAATGTTTTGCAGTACGAAAGTCGATAGTTATTTTCTACACGATGTAGTTGGAATGGTAAATTGTGTAGTCAAATTGGTTACCAATCAAACGTACCATCTTTGCTGAAAAATTTTCCTGTCGGTGCGTTGTTGTCTAAGGTAGCATATTTGATAATTACGCCGACTGCTTCTTCTACGGTTTGCGTACCTTGATAATTATTCAGGTTGGTTGCTGTAAATCCAGGTTCAACACTATTTATTTTAAAGTTTGTGTCTTTTAATTCCTTTGCCAGGTTTACAGTAAATGCATTCAACGCAGTCTTGGAACAGCTATAAATAGCATACATTCCAAAATCAGGCGAACTACTATGAAAAGTTAAGGAACCTAATCCGCTTGAAACATTTACAATTCGTGGCTCGTCCGATTTTTTTAGCAAGTCCATAAATTGCTGTGTTGTTTGAACCGCACCGAAAAAATTAGTTTCAAATACTTTTCGTAAATCTTCAATGTTGTCAAAGGATAAATTCTGCGGTTGTTGTCCTGCAATACCTGCATTGTTGATTAACACGTCTAATTTTTCGGTCTTTTCCCCTAATCTCTGTCTGGCTAATTTTACTGAGTTGATGTCTGTTATATCAATTTCAATAAAACCTACATTGTTAACTCCCAAGTCATTAAGCTTGTGTTTTGCTTCAATTCCTTTGGATTTATCACGACAACCAATGTAAACGTAATAACCAAGTTTTGCTAATTGTTTGGCTGTTTCAAAACCAAGTCCCTGATTTGCACCAGTTATCAATGCTACTTTCTTTGCTGTCATAATTTTTTATTTTTAAATGATGATGCAAAGTTGAACTTTCTAAGGCCAATAAAATGGTGAAGTATTCTGTTTAAATGGTGAGCTATTCTGTTTTTGATTTTCTGTATTGCGTTGGCGTTAAACCTACAAATCGTTTAAAGAACTTTGTGAAATTCGATGGATCGTAATCTAATGTTCTTGCTATTTCGCTGATAGAATTGGTTGAGTTTTCCAGCATTTCTTTAGAAATTTCAACCAACTTATTTTCATAGATTTCGCAAGGCGATTTGCCAAATACTTCGCTTACGGTGTCGCTCATATGATTGGGGACAATGTGAAGTAATTCCGCAATTTCATTAAGTTCAAGCGACTTTTCAACTTGTCCTGTTTTTAGTTCCACCAAGTGATTGTCAAGCACAAACAAAAAACGATTGGCTATTTCCATTTTGCTGTTTGATATATTTTTTTCCTGATATTCCATGGTTCAAGTTAGAAATAGTTGCTTGTTGAGCATTTGGCAAAAGTGCCAATCTGTGCGGTCTTAAAATCACTTGTAACGAAGGGAAGCCCTTGACGAAAGCGGGGCAACTTAAGTGCTTTCGTTAAGCTAATGTACAAAATTTCAATAGAAAAACAACTTGCAAACCTTGGATTTTCGACTGCTTTAAGCAATATTGCTCCTATGTTTTTGATGCACTTTTTTGTCCAAAATAAAGCGAAATCATTTATTATCTCTCAATCTTAAATCTTAAACCTCAAAACATAATAAGCTGGCTAGCTAACTCTATTGCAATGGCTTTACCCATTCCGCTACTTGCACCAGTAATGGCTATGACTTTTCCTTTAATATTTTCCAAAAAGACTACTGATGTAGTCAAAAAACCAGTTACGAATCTTTTGCATGTCGAACACTGCCGCACAAAGCCATTGAATGCCAAATTGTTCTAACCACCATTTAGAGCCTTTAAATTCAATTCCGAACATAAAAAATTAAAATAATGCAGGGAGAAGATGATATAAGGGGGCTCGCCAAGATTATGGCGTTTATGCGCGCAGTAAGCATATTGCTGGTACTGATGCATTTTTACTGGTTCTGTTACGTCGTTTTTTATGATAGAGGATGGACTTTACAGCTAATCAATAAGATACTGTCCGGTTTCCAGGACAAGGCAGGCTTATTTTCGGAGTTGCTCTATACAAAGCTTTTTGCTTTGGTTTTGCTTGCGCTAAGCTGCCTGGGTACCAAAGGGGTAAAAAATGAAAAGGTAACCTGGCGCAAAATAAACAGCACGCTTATCATTGGATTTGCTTTATTTTTCTTCAATACGCCATTATTAAGGGTTTTTGGCACTACCGGGATAATCCTGTACATACTTACCACAAGCGCTGGATATATTGCATTAATGGTATCCGGTGTGTGGATGTCACGATTACTGCGCAACAACCTGATGGACGATGTATTTAATACGGAGAACGAGAGTTTTCAGCAGGAAACACAATTAATGCAAAACGAGTATTCGGTTAACCTTCGTACCAAATTCTATTACGAAGGGAAGTGGAACAACGGCTGGATTAATATTGTAAACCCCTTCAGGGCGACGACCGTACTGGGTACGCCGGGTTCCGGTAAATCCTTTGCCATTATAAACAACTACATCCGGCAGCATATTGAAAAAGGGTTTGCCATGTACATCTACGATTTTAAATTTGACGACCTTTCCACAATTGCCTATAACCACCTGTTGCATAATACAAGCGGCTATACAGTAAAGCCAAAATTCTATGTCATCAATTTTGACGATCCGCGCCGCAGCCACCGCTGTAATCCCATTAACCCGGAGTTTATGAGTGACATCTCTGATGCTTACGAATCGGCGTATACCATCATGCTTAACCTGAACCGGAGCTGGATCCAAAAGCAGGGCGATTTCTTTGTTGAATCTCCCATTATCCTGTTGGCAGCTATCATATGGTTTTTAAAGATTTATGATAACGGAAGGTATTGTACGTTTCCCCACGCCATTGAATTGCTCAATAAAAAATATGCGGATGTATTTACCATCCTGACATCCTATCCTGACCTGGAGAACTATCTGTCACCCTTCATGGATGCCTGGCAGGGCGGCGCACAGGACCAGCTTCAGGGGCAGATAGCATCGGCAAAAATCCCTTTATCGAGGATGATCTCGCCACAACTGTATTGGGTAATGACCGGCGATGATTTTTCACTCGATATTAATAACCCTCAGGAACCTAAAATACTGTGTGTAGGTAATAATCCCGACCGCCAGAATATCTATTCCGCAGCACTTGGCCTGTACAACTCAAGGATTGTAAAGCTGATCAACAAGAAAGGGCAGCTTAAAAGCTCCGTCATTATTGATGAGTTGCCTACTATTTATTTTCGTGGACTGGACAACCTGATCGCTACCGCACGCAGCAATAAGGTGGCTGTATGCCTGGGCTTTCAGGATTATTCACAGCTTACCCGTGATTACGGGGATAAGGAAAGCAAGGTGATACAGAACACGGTCGGCAATATCTTTAGCGGTCAGGTCGTAGGAGAAACGGCCAAAAACCTTTCGGAGCGCTTTGGGAAGGTCTTGCAGAAAAGGAAGAGCATGACCATTAACCGCAGCGATAAATCCACGTCCATATCCACCCAACTGGACAGCCTGATCCCGGCCTCTAAGATATCAACACTGACACAGGGAATGTTCGTAGGCGCAGTATCCGATAATTTTGACGAACGCATCGAACAAAAGATCTTCCATTCGGAGATTGTGGTAGATACCCAGAAAGTAGCAGCAGAAGAAAAGCGGTATCAAAAGATTCCGAATATACGTTCCTTTACCGGTAAGGATGGCAAGGATACTATGAAGCGGGATATTGAAGATAATTACCGTCAGATAAAGCTGGATATTGTAAATATCATCGATTTGGAGCTAACCAGGATAAAAAATGACCCCGATCTGGCACATCTTGTACCCACGCAAAACAAAAAATAGGTGTTAAAAAAATGCCTGTAATCGGAATAGTTCCGATTACAGGCTTAAAATTGAACAAGACCAAGTTTACTGGTTATTAACAGAAAGTGATGGTGTATTTTAGAACACTCTGATGTCCTGCAAGCAATGATTGGCCTTATTAGACCCATTAAGCATAACTGGTTTAATGCCACCAACTATTTAGTCTCATGAAAAAAATCTATTTTTGCCGCTTAATATACATCCTAATTATGACAGAACTTATCCAGAAACTTGCTGCCGAGTTTGAAACTTTCAAAGCAGATGCGGAACTACAAATTGAAAAAAGTAACAAAGCTGCCGGTACAAGGGCACGTAAATCATCCCTTGACTTAGAAAAGCTGCTTAAAGAATTTCGTAAGCTGTCGCTTGAGGAATCTAAAAAATAGCAAAAAGGCTTGCCATATTTACGGCAAGCCTTTCTTTTAAATATCAGTCCTGAACTATTATTTTTCAAAGGCAAACTTAACCTCAGATTTTTCATTTAAAACCAGCCGTGCAGTAAAGCGTTTACCTGACTTGCTTTTCATTTCCTTTAGCAAACTGGTTTGCTTTTTTGTCACAAGGTTTTCAATCTCGTCGTTAGATAATATCACCCCGCAAACATTCCTGAATTGTAACCACCCACAGCCGTCGTCAGGGCATTTGGCAACCTTGTCAGTAATCCGTAAATGATGCTTGTTGCATTTTGGGCATTGTAGCTGCGGAACAACCTCCTGTTTAATTTCTGCCTGCAAAAGTTCGGAGGTAACCTCACTCGCATAGGCTTCTATTTCTTTTTGAAACGTTGCACTATCCAGTCGGCCTTCTTCAATACCTGTAAAAGCGACCTCCCATTCGGCAGTCATTTTTGCCGAGGCAATTCTCTTATCGGCTACCAGGCTGTAAACAGATGTGCCTTTGGATGTTGGAATAAGTGCCTTTCCTTTTCGCTCAATATAACCCCGTGCCAATAACCCTTCTATAATGCCGGCGCGCGTGGCAGGTGTACCCAATCCCGCACCTTTTAGGGCCTGCTTCAGTTGGGGGTCATTCGCTTCAGACAGTACATGTTCCATAGAACTCAACAGACCCGCCTCAGTGTACAGTTCGGGACTTCTGGTCTGCTTCTCTACAAGGGCAGCACCGTTACTATTAATTAGGTCATCCTCTTTCAGTTCAGGCACCTGTTCGGTGATTGCCTCACCATCGTCAAATTGCCCCTGTATGCCACGCCATCCCGGTTCCAGCACGTTTGATGATCCTATTTTGAAATCATAGTGAAGCACCTGTAGTGTGGTATCAATAATTTCACGGACACAGGTTTCCGATACAGCCTCCAACAAGCGCAAGGCAATCATCCGGTATAATGCACTTTCCTTTACCGATAAGGCAGATGGCACTTTTTCGGTGACCAGCAAGCCATGATGGTCGGTGACTTTAGCCTCGTTGACAATGTGTTTGTTAAGCCGGCCAAGTTTCATTTTTGAAAGTACTTTACCCAATACAGCATCGCTTTCCATACCCCGTATCAGCGCGGGAAGTTCAGGCCATAAATCGGGTGTGATATATTTACTGCCGGTGCGCGGGTAGGTAATGAATTTCTTTTCATACAGGCTTTGAGCGATATCCAGTGTTTCCGAAGCGGTAAAGCCCAATTTACGGTTCGCTTCTTTTTGCAGTCCGGTCAGGTCAAAGAGCAGCGGCGCCGGATCCTGTACGATACGGGAATTTACAGTGGTAACAACCGCCTGGCTTTTGCGCTGTATGGATTTTAAGGCATCTTCTGCCTGGGCCTTGTCATCCCATGTCAGAACCGAGGTACTTTTAAAATCGGTAAACGATTTGGTATGCTGCAACTGTATTTGCCAGTATTTTTTCGGTACAAATTGCCGGTGCTCGGAATACCGTTTATAGATAAGCCCTAAGGTGGGGGTTTGCACGCGGCCTAAGGAATATACACCGGAACCTGCGGCAATGGTTAATGCCTGTGAGGCATTGATACCGACCAGCCAGTCCGCACGGCTGCGAGCACGGGCGGCAAGGTGAAGGTTGTCAAAATCAGTGCCCGGCAGTAAATGAGCCAGCCCGTAGTTCAGCGCCTTTTCCGTCAGGGAGCTTACCCATAACCGCTGAAAAGGCTTGTGGCAATTGAGGTAGTCATAGATGTACCGGAAAATAAGTTCGCCTTCACGGCCTGCATCGGTTGCAACAATAATACTGTCACATCTTTTAAACAAATCTCCGATGACGATGAGTTGCTTTAGGATTCTTTTATCCGGTAAAAGGCGTTCTTTTCCTGCACCTTTTCTGGGGGTCAGTAAAAAGGGAGCGGGAATAATAGGAAGGCTGTCTTTTTGAAAACTTTTAATCCCATAGTCCTCAGGTAATCCTAAAGCGACCAAGTGCCCAAGTGCCCAGGTCACGGCATAGCCGTTACCTTCGAGGTAGCCTTCTTTTTTTGCCGTAGCCCCTAACAGCGAAGCCAGTTCACGGGCCACGCTGGGTTTTTCTGCAAGTACTGCTATCATAATACATCATTTTTTTATTACATTTTTCTGCCCCTGCTTTTTGCCGGTGCGTCTTGTTGCTCCTGTTGTTTCGTGGTATCCGCCTCCTTTTGGCCGGCTTTCTCCGCTTCTTTTGCCGGCGTTACAGCTTGTCCTGCTTTATTATCGGCAGCGGTAGCCTGTGAAGTAGCAGCTGGCAGGGCTTCCTCTTTTGATTTCGACGGGTTTTTGAATGAAAAGCCTACTTTGCCGCTCTCGTTATTGTAGGTGATATAGCCCTGGTATTCCTTATTGTTTTTATCCACAAGGCCGCTGACATAAACCGTTAAGCCATCTTTAAATTTATTGTACTGTTCATCGGTAAGTTCTTTGCCCCTAAACTCTCTTGGGGCTTCGTCGTAGGTTTTGCCCTGCGACTGCGCCTGGGCAGGCTTATTATCGAACAGGAATTCTACATAGCGCTTATCGGCATTGAACTGTACGGTGGCATCAAAAGGTTCGCCTTTCTTGGAGATCATCCCTTCAAGCTGCAAAGGTTTGCCTTCCTGCAATGCCTGTTTTTGCGCATCGTCCAGTTTTACACCTTTAATCTCCTCAGGTGCCTGTATCCATTCTGCCTTATACGCCACCAGTTCATTGGTCTTGCGGTCTACGCTGATTACGGAAGGGACATACTCACTGGTCTTTTGGTTGAACAGGTCAACGACCCTGCCCATGTTACCGGTTTCTAAGAGGTTCGCCTTGTCTTCCTTGGTAAACTCATGTCCGAAAAAAGGATAATTCAGGCTGGGTTCTTTTCGTATCCCGTGCATGGCTACAACCACCTGTCCCGCGTCATTGGTTTGCAGGGAAAGCCTGGCATCGAGTTTTGCTACGGCATCACCCATAGTAAGGGTAAGAGGCACGGTATCATTCGTTTTAAACCCTTTTAATAAGGGTTCCATTAAGTTCATTTTTTCAAGGCGCTCCTTGTTAATCCCTAAGTTGGCGAGTGACTCCCAATTGACCTGTTCCGGTTTAAATTTGTACTCGCTTGTTTCCGGTGTTGACGGTGTTGTTTCCATACTATTATGATTTTTAAATTGATATTCTGAGTTAAGGGCGTATTTAGAAATGAGCTTTTGGGCATCCTTTCCAAGATTGTCCAAATGGGATTGCAGTTCAAGGGCGATATCCTTTCCGGCAGCAAAAGGGACACGGAAAAAGTCAAAACGGGTCGGTTCTTTAAGCTGGCGTAGGAAGTTGCCGAAAAAGTTGGAAAAGAAATCGCCATTGCGCTCGATGCGCAAAAAGTCCGGCTGTGCTTTTTCATTGACTGCTTTCGCTTTTACGATACCGTTTTTGGACAACCCCGTAACCCCCTTGATGGTGTTTCCTTTTTTATCCATTACGAGCAGCATCTCATTGAGCTCATCAGGATGTTCCGGGATATGTGCTTTAGCTGCCATAGTAACTTTTTTGAGGGTTAAAACTATTTTATGCTATGACTGTCGTGGTATCAATGGTACCGGTGCAGGCTACTTGTCAGCCCCTGGCGTTACACAGGGACTTCGGTGCGTGAAAACTATCACGGATAAACTGGTGTACATCGGAAAGTTTGTAATACAGTTTGCCGCTAATGGTGTAGTACGGCAACCTTCCGTCGGAGCGGTAGCGTTGCAGGGAACGCCCGCTGATCTTGAGCATTTGCAATACATCCTGGTTATCCAGCAATTCTTCGCCATCAATACTGTTGTGGCGTTGTTCTACCTGGAGTATTTTTTCAGCAAGCAGGTCAAAGCGTTGCATTACACGTTCCATCCAGGCGTTAAATTCCATTTTGTCGATGTTCATGGCATTACGGTTTTGAGTTAATACTACCGCTAAGTTTGTAATTCCGAAAGTGTTTATCTGCCAAGTTGTGCCAATGGGTACGTAGTTTTTTAAATTTTAGAGCATAAAAAAAGCAGCACATTGCTGTACTGCTTAAATAAAATTTGAATGGCCTATAAACTTTTGTCCATATACTGCTCTAGTGAATCTTTTAACTGGTCGATAAAGAGTGTGCGGCGGCCAGCCCGGTCTTTCATACGGTGGAAGGCATGGTGGATATCGCCCAACGGTGTTTTAAACAGTGCCTGGAAAATGAGGCTTACTTTACGCACCCCGATTTTACCGTGTGATATTACCCCGGAAATATACAGTGCATAAATAAGTTCGATCAGCGCGTTTTTTGTTCCCGTCCAGCATAAGTCCTCAGGGAGGTCGGTCAAACCGATTTGAACGGGATTGTCCGGGTCAACGCGGGATAAAAGGAACGCATACAAAAGGTCATTAGCCAAAATACGGGCGACCAAATGGTCGTAATAGGTTGAAAAATGCGGGTCCATCTCGAAATAAAAAACATCAAGCCCGTTGATAAAATGCAGCTTGTCCCGCTGAAAAAACTCCGTATCCTTATCATTCCGTCCCGAGCGGTAGTAGCGGTAAAAGTCGAGGTCCAGCTGTCCCGCTTTATTTTGCTTTAAAAGCTTCAGTTGCCGGGAAAAATATTTACGGTACATTTTCCCTCCCTGTACCGGGCAGGTGGTCTCAATACGGTACACTTCATTGTAGAAAATGAGCTTACCCATTACCTGCGGCTTGACTTCCCTGAAAAAGGCAATTTCTTCGACGCTGTCCGTAAACGGGACTTTATTGAGGTGCTCCTTAAGTTCGCAAAGGGCATCGTGTAAAAACGTAATCATTCGTCCGGCATGGTCAATGGTATTGCCTGAGGATATAGACAGTTCCTGCTCCTTTGTGCTTATGTCTGAAAGTATCTTCCTGTAAAATGCAGAGTGTACCATACATACTAAGTTTAAAGTACATTATACCGGCCAGCCTGATTAACGGCGCACTACAATGTAGGAGTTGATGCCTTGCCACGGATTACTCAACCGTGAAAGTCCCTTCGGTAGGAATTAGGGGTCATCTGGGTATGTTTTTTAAAGAAGCGGCTAAAACTGCCATAAGATCCGAAACTCAACTGTTCGCTGATGGACTCTATAGTATCCTCCGAGGTTTCCAGCAAATACTTTGCTTCGCTGACCACAACATCCGCAAGGCACATGCCCACGGTTTTCCCCGTAACCTCCCGCACTGCCTTATTCAGATATCCCGCAGTAACAAATAACGCATCGGCATAGAACCGCAACGCACGCTCAGTCCTGAAATGCTGCATTAAAAGCTTTAGAAACTGCATGGCAAGAGATTCTTTCCTGGTATATTTCAATGCACCGGTAGTGGCTGTAGTATTGTAGTGCCATCCCGCTTGTAATACAAGGAGGCTTAGTGCCGCTGCAAAGGATGGTTTTGAGAAACGCGCGGGGCTGGACCGGGTGCCGTAAAAATAGTGCAGTAACTTCATGATGCGCAACAATACGCTTCTGTCAAAAGTATCCGGAAATAATTTAACGGGGCCGCTACTGACGAATGCCTCTATAAAATTAAGGAACAGCTTGGTACCCATGATAAACTGCCACTGTACCTTTACAATATAGCACAGCACTTTTTTACCGTACTTCAGTATCTCGTGGTGCTGCTTGCTCACAGCAACTACAAATTCACCCGACGTACAGGAAATCCGCTTTCCATCGATTTTTATGGCAAAGATTCCCGACTTCACAAAAATGAAAATAAAACAACCGGGAGAGGTAATTCTTTCGATACTAATATCAGCACCGTCATCTCCAATGTAAAGCACTTCTGCGGGCAATTCTTCTAAAATAAATTCCATAAACGGGAATATTAGTAGTTTATAAATAATGCCAGGCAACGTCTATGTCACCTGGCATTACATTCAAAATAGCTAAAGGGGTACAAGTTCATACTCTCCGATTCGGGTAATCAAGGTATATCGAATAGCTATGTCAGAACTAATCAAAGCGCCTGCGGTTGCCGCCACGATATTGCCGACGGAGGTTTCCCAGTCGGTATCCTCGCAGCATTTATTGGACAGGGAGTAACGGGCAATAGACATTACCGTGAGCAGGACACGTTTATCATTCGTGGTCAGTGAAGCCAAATCACTAATGGTAGTTTCCTGGCTGACGATTTCAATGTAGATGTCGTCAAATGACTTGGCTTTTAGTACCTCAAAGCCCGCTACAAAATCGGAAAGTATATCCTTTGCATTTTGAGAGAGTTCTGACTGTAGAAGGATGGTGCTAAGACTTGTTTCCGGGTATTGGATAATATCCGATAGCAGTGGATCGGTAGTGTCTCCTGTTGCCATAATAGTGGGCGAACCTGTAAGCTCATTAACAATGGCTTTAATTGCTGTAAGGGACTCCGGGGCATAATTACCGGACTGATATTCGGACAATACTTCCCTATAACTTTCTCCTGCACTATCATAAGCATTCGATTTATTGCCCGGGGCAATCGTGCCTAATTTAAGATGTATAGGCTTGTCCTGTGCGTTAGGATGTAAAGTATCCGTACTATCCTCAGGTGAGCAGGAACACAACAGGGTTACTACAAGTAAACTCAACGAAGGGAAATTAACGTTCTTCATGGCTTTTTAATTAAATGTTACTGATTCGTTTCAATCAGTTCATTTACCCGGGTAAGACAAACTGGCTGCCGTGTTACTGGCATGTTGGCTTTTGAATTCAATAGCAAATCTATAGGCGTGCATAACATGTTGCAAATCATTGGGTTTGGAAATTCGTATTTTACACTGTGGATTTTCGGAAAATCCATAGTCTTAAAATTTGTTAAAATGGCTGCAAATGGTAGCATTTTGGCTAATTTTGGTTTGCCTCCATTTTAAAATTCTGCCTTACTATAGCTACAATATTAAAAGTTCGAGTATTAACTTTTTCGCATTGCAGATGGCAGCAAATAACATTTTTAGGGTAGCATTATATGGTATAATCACCCTGGCAGTACAAAATTCATTTGGGGCAGCTCCCCATGATTCGCTCAGTCAAAAAGAATACAAGTACCTTTTCACTAAGATTAGGGACGCAGGGCACAATGCAGCTTTGCAAAAGGTATACCTCGAATCATTTCTCAAAAAGGCCAAAACGGAACAGGATCTCGAAATGCTCGTTACTGCCTACAAGAATTATGTAGACGTTACGGACAGTGATCTCAAAATAATGTATACCGACAGTATGGTGATTGCTGCCCGTAAATCCAACGATGACAAAATTATAGGAGCTGCGTACCTCTCGCGGGGCATTGCTTTCTATGGACTTAAAAAGCACGAGCTGGCACTCGAAAATTATCTTACTGCAAGCCCGTTTATAGAAAGGTCGAAGGACGAGTACTTAATCTATAAACTGAAATACAACATTGCCCATGAAAAATACTACCTCAAAAAAAATGAAGAAGCCATTCAGCTTTTTAATGCCTGCTTGGAATATTTTAAGGAAAACAGTGCCCGTGCATATCTTAATACGTTGCATTCGTTAGGACTTTGCTATAATAGTGAAGGCAATTACGGAAAATCTGAAGCGATGGTTACCCTGGGCTATGAGGAGGCAAGCCGCCTTAACAACCATAGTATGGACGGTTACTTTTTGCACCTTGACGGGCAGAATCAGTATTATAAAAGAAATTATGCGCAGGCTATTGAAAATTTAAAGAAATCAATTCCGGCTATCGAGGAGCAGGGTGATTATGCCAATGTAGCGGTAGCCTATTTTTACATCGGCAAGAGTTACTGGGCAATGAAACGATATCGTGAAGCAGTGCCCTATTTAAAGAAAGTAGCTAAAGTATTCGATGACAGGGAATACATACGCCCCGACCTGAGGGAGAATTTTGAACTCCTGATCCGGTTTTACAAAAACCATAACCAGCCAAAAGAGGTGTTATTTTACGTAGACCGTCTCCTGAAAGCAGATAGTATTCTTGTTAGTACCCATGACCACCTGTATGACAACATCCATAAAAATTACGACACCAAGGCGTTGGTTCAGGAAAAGAAAAATGTTGAAGAGCTTCTTGAAAAAGAGCGTTTAAAAAAAGACATTTTCATAGCGGGTTCTGTAATACTGGGAGTGACAAGCGTAGTGTTTCTCATTAACTGGCTTAGGAATAGACGCAAAGAGCGTATATTTAGGGAGCTTTTAAAGGATACTAAAAAAGAAACACCCAAAAGGGAAAAGGGTACACCGCGTGAGCTGGATATTGCGCCGGATACCGTTGCTAAAATACTGCATCTGCTGGAAAAGTGGGAAAAGGCTATGAAATTTCTGGAAAAGGATATAACGCTTACCTCTCTTGCTGTCTATCTGGAAACAAACAACCGTTACGCTTCAGAAATTATTCTCTTCTATCGGGAGAAAAGTTTCTCAAAATATCTTAATGACCTCAAGGTTGATTATATAATAGAACTGTTAAAGACAGATAAGCACAAGCGTTTGTACACGCATGATGCCTTGGCTAATGAAGCAGGTTTTAGTACTACGCAACGCTTTGTCTCGGCTTTTAAGGCACGCACCAGGATTTCCCCTAATTACTTTAGTGAGAAGATTAGGAAGGAAATTGAAGACACGGATAAATCTTAGTAAGGGAGATACTCTGCCAGTACATCGCTTAATTTGTTGGCTAAGCGGATAGTTCCATAAGTACTTGCCTCATTTTGCTTGTTGTAATTACATCGAATATAATATAAGCCGGTATCCTTAACTTCTTGGGCTTCCAGGGAATGTATTTTAATGTTATGGTTGCCTGAGGCGTGTTCCAGCTCACTAACTATAAGGTAGTTACGTTATTTAATTTCTTTTTGGCAGTCTGGGCGTTTCATAAATATATTTACTTGCAGTGATGCAAAAATAAAGCAAATAAGTAAACTGTTGTATAATCATAATATGTTCAGATGGAAGATTACTAATTATTAGATTTGTAGAAGACAGGTAATTATTAATTTAGAAGGTACGTAAAAGAGGTGATTTTGCATATAAATCGTTTTTTTGACTACCTGCAAAGCAGTATTTTTGCGAACTCATTTAATATAAAACATCATGAACGAATTAGCGGAAAAAATTAGCGCAGGAATTGAAACATTCCAAAAAGAATCACAGGCACACCTTGGTGGTACCAAAGCAGCCGGAACACGTGCCCGTAAAGCTACCTTAGAGTTGGAAAAATTTTTTAAGGAATACAGGAAGATTTCTATCGAGGAAGCAAAAAAATAGTTTCTTACAGGAAGCCCTTTGAGTTATCAAAGTGCTTTTTTATGGACGAGACCGTTCCCCTCTATCTTTTTCGGCCAAAAAAGATGCCGCTGCGATCCCCTGTCGAGGTAAAAAATAAGTAAAACGCCATGTCCTGAAACGCCAATTCATTTAATTGTTTTCTTGTTTAATGTTTCTCCCTTCCAATGCCCAGGACTTCCATGTAGCCCCGAATATGCATAGATCGGGATTTGGATCATTAGCTCTTGCCCAGGGTTCACTGCGGCACCTGTAATCAGTAAATGGATTAGCAGGGTTTCCCGCATCGCAAAATTCTTTCAGGCCACACAGATTGCTCCTCCCTAATTTATTCCAGTCTTTTGTTATTAGATCCCGTATCTCACTAAAAACCCAAAAATATTCTGGCTTTACAGGATAACCGTAGGCATTTAATATATTTTCAAAAAACATTTCATTTTGGTTGTTTACGATAATAGGTGTTCCAATTTTAGCTTTGATTTGGGCAAATATGTCACTTTCTCGTATGTCACCCGCACGTACCAAATCTAGCATAAATGATGGTATTTGAGTCCGTAGAGTTTGCGCTGCAGATAGTGTCCTGGAAATCCAAATGTCATTAGCCCCAAAAATATTTGAACGAAAGTAATCTGATACTTGATCAGTGCATAAATGTCCGGCATAATGGAATAGTTCCTGTGGCTCTGTAATTTGTTCGTAGTTAAAAGAGATATTTGAGTAGACAAAATCATAAATATCTTCAGCTTTTTCCGGGCTAAAGACTTTTTGATGCATAAGCTTTAAAATCTGACAGTATACACTTCCCGGGTCATTATACATAAGAGAGGCATCACATAGGGCTATGATATTCTCTGCATCATCAGAAAACCCGGGATACAACTTATTTGCAACCAGCCTTGGCGCTGAGTACGGAAGCTTTGTCGGCAACGGAAGGATAATGGAAGGATAAACTATTTGTTCCATTTCATATGCCATTCCTTCACAAATACAATAAGAGCCAAAATAATATTTAAATCCGCCCTCGTTTTTATTACCAACCTCGATAAACTGACGGTTTAGTGGATAAACCATATCATTTGCAGCAAGATTGTATGTTTCGCTGCTCAAACTATATTCACCATCAAAATCCCTATGCTCCCCACCGCCAATCCATACTTTTTTCATTTCCTGACTAATATATACATTTCCATCTTCTAATGCGGTTTTAAAAGGTACTTCAATATAAGCCTCGGTACTTGACTGAAGTTTCGAATTAAAGAGCTTTATAAAGTCCACTTCGGTTATAATATTAAAAAGACCGTTAGTGGTTGTTATGTCCTGAAGAAAATGAATGTATTCATGGAAAAAAATTGCAGCACCTAATTCCGATGTATTTTCATCAAATGAAAGGAAAGTATCATTAGTTTCCACTTTAATTCTAAAATAAGATGAATAATAGAAGCCTGCTGATGTAAAAAGTTTTTCTCTCATTTTAAATCTCTATTTGTTGCTGTATGACCTTATGAGGTCAATTAAAAAATGCCGGTAGTTCTTCACTGTAGCTTTGTACGCTTATTGTAATGGATATCTTGACATCAGGATTGTTTCCCTATTGTTTTCCAGATATTGATCAAATTTGATTTCCTTTATAATATTTAAAATTTCATCGCGATCCAATACCATATTTTTTACTTAAAAGTATATTGGCAAAAAGTTCTATGGATTGCCAGACATTTTTATCCGATAAATATTTAAAGTTGAAATATAGGATTTCGCGTAGGTAGTCAATATAAATTTTGTTTAAACTATTATGGTTTCGGATAAGAATAGGTTTAGCAGTTTCAAAGTCCTGAATTCCACCCTCATTATTCATATTTTGATCAGGAGAAGAAAGGAAAAATTCAATTTTTTGCTTAAATTCAGAGAATTTAGAAAAATGCAAATTCTGACTACACATCCCCCCAAAAGTAACACAGGCCATCCTATCACTTAAATCAATCGATTTAATAACTGCTTTTAAATCAATATCATAAGAAACTCCGCCATTCCAGTTCTTTTGACTGGTCATGGCTGAAATAATATCTTTTCCAATAAAACACTTCGATAACTTAATGTACGAATCAAAAAGCAGGGCAAGGTATACATGTCCTAATTCATGGTAGACGGTTTTCACTATTGTAGGATTTTTTATCCTCTTGTTATATCTTGATTTAGCACTAAAATTTGTAAACCACATTATTATGAAATTAAGTTTAGGTATTGAAGAGTTTTAATTAGTGACGATACATAGTTGAGTTGCCTACATGGCTCCGTATCTATCGTAATATTAAATATTTACTAACAGCCAAAATTTGTAGTGAGATTTTAATTCCGCTAAAATCTTCTGCATGTAATTTCTTTTTAAGAAGTTTCGGGTGGCAGCTCATCTTCAAGATTATATTGTCTCGCAAGATCCCTGTATTTTTCCATCTCATTGTTACTCTTTTTAGCAATCATATGGATACCATGCTTTAAACTTATCGCAGGCGAATTTATAACGTCAAACATCCGATGGGGTAAACCAAGTAGTTTTCCAAATTCCAGGATAATGTCCTTACAGAGGCCAAGTAAAATCTCAATTTTAAACAAGGGTATTAGATTGTTAATATTTTCAGATCCGTCTTCATGAGCATATACTTTATCACGTTGCTCTTTCAAATTTATAATGGATTCATTTTCATTACGCATTATAGCCTCCCATTTATGTATTTGCGCAGCAGGCACGCCGAGTTCACTGTAATCGCCATCTTTTTTCACCTTTGCAATTATTCGGGCAATGCTAAATTTTTCTTTTTCATTAAGGAGTTTTGCAAGTTCAATAATTGTGATTTGCCAGTAAATCACCCGTGAATAATAAAAGAACGTATTCATTCTTTTATGATACATTATAGCATTATCGTCTTCATCTTTTTCAAGATATGAAACAATAAGGTACGCCTCTTGTGCCTTAATGGTAATGTTATTTACAATAGAAATTTCACGTTCTAAACGTTGTCTTCGCTGCTCATTCATTTTTTATTGATTAATTGTTTGCTTAAAATTGACTGAGGAATGACTCTGATGATGTATTATTACTAGTTAGTTAGGAATTTATAATCCCGAACTAACTGTTATTATTTTTAAGATCGTCAAAAGTCGATATGTAAGCAAAAGAAGAACTTTCCGACTGCACATTTTCAATGTTATATTGAGCAAGGTTTTTTATTATTTCTGAGCAAAGAGGTATTAATGCAGTGGTTAGTATAATACCTATTTCCTTGATTTTTTCTAAAAAGAAATTATCAGCATTCATGCTAAAAGGTGAAAACCTCCCCATAAAGAATGAATCCATAGTGGTTGAATCAAAGGTAGATTCTAAATGTGCGACCCCATGTTTGTTTGCGATGATTCGGATAATATTCCTGACACTAAAACAGTAGGTATGGGCACGCTCTATTTTTAGGCATATCTTTTCAACAAAGTCTTCGACAGAATATGGACTAAGTGGTTCATGCATTAATACCTGGTAATTGGTTTTGCCTCCCTGCAAATGTGAATCCTTAAGTACACTTTTTATATTTATGGTTTCTTTATTTGTTAATGGGGTACCAGAGATTTCCTCTTTATTAGCATGAAGCTGTATCTTACCCAAATAATTTTTAGAGATGGTCTGCAAGCCATCGTCTAACAGTAGCATTCTTAATATCCCCGAAGAACGTATCAAATGATAAGGAATATTAGAATTCACACAGTAGTGTAAATCATTTATACAGTCTATAAAAAAGATTTCATGGGAAACCCTCGAATTGACATATTTTCCCCTTAAATCAGCGGGAATAGTAAAAATGTTGTTCTCCATTAGTATTTTATTTTAGTTATATAAAACTAATCATCCTACGACCGTAGGCGGGAGGTAACGGGCTTTCTTATTTAAAGTTTATGCTTCTTATGGCTTGTAAATAATATCCGCAAGACGTAAACCTTGCGGATATACTATTTACCTTTTACAAAAGAATTTAAAATTTTAACTAGTGCATTTCCTACCTGTACCCAAACCGTTTTCTGAGCATCACGCTTGCCCTTTTCATAAGCGTTCCTGCTGCCTCCAAAAATCGCTCTATAATCCCCTTTAGCCATAAATTGTAATGTTTATTATTAATTAAATGTAAATGCAATTACAACTTTTGAAGTTTATAATTTTTAATGTTTCTGATTTTTCGGTTAAAGCTAATTCCTAAAGCAAATATCGGTTTATTTTCTAATCGATATTTAGAAGCATAATCTTTTTCAATTATTTGGACTAATGCTGCCTGGCTTTCATCAGAATCTTCTGAAAATTTAAATTCAAGAATATAGATTTTGTTGGAAAATTTTATAACACAGTCAATCCTTCCAATATTAGTAGTGTCTTCGGCTATGATATCAAAACCCAGGAGCTTGAGTATTAGGTAAACGTTAGCATGATAATATCCTTCGGATTCTCTCGCTATTGCATAAGAGACTGACGAAAATATAGACTTTAGATCGTCAATGAATGAGGAAACATTTTCTCCTATTAAGTGATATCTTAATTGTTGATATAATAGCATATTTTCGTCCTCCAAGTCGTATATCTCGAAAGTATAGTCTATAGCCTTAATTATTTTGTTTTTATACTCAATAAAATGTAGAATTATATAACTTGTTTTTTCATCAATCTCAGTTTCGGCAAGCAAAAAACTGTTTTCCTCTAAGTATACCTTAAATAACCTTAAAAAATTGAGCAGGTCGCCCGGGGTCGTAAACCTGCTGGGTACCAACTTTGGAAATCTTAAACGCTCTTCAATGTTTGCATTAACATTATTTAAAAAATCTAATATTTCATTCCCTCTATCTAATTTATAAATTCCCCACTCCCGTTGCTCGTATGTGGTTTGAAAGAACAAATTGAGCTCAAAAATATTATTTTCAAAAAAGTCATAGAGGTAATCTTCAATCCTATTTAGCTTAGTCATTTGTTTTATGGTTTGAATGATTTATACCTCTGGGCTAAAGTACTGAGTTATAAAAAAGGTGGATATAAATGTAATCGACGGACAATTCGGAAGTGCATTGTAGATTACTGTAGTGTAAATTAGTTTTTGTATCATTTTGAATAGGTAATAGCGTTTTTGTAAACGTTTTTAGGCTTTAGGAGGTAGAGGGTTACTAAACTGGAAATTCTCTGCAACGAGTTGGAAGTTATGAAAAACATCTCTCCGGGTCGCTGTTAGCCAGTAGTTTTTATAAGGCGACGTTATGAGTTTTAATTACACTACCCAATTTTCGACTTAAATAGTTTTTCAACACTATCTTTGATTTCTGTTTCATTTTTTCTTAATGATCGTAGAACATTAAAAACTTCTTCTCTCTTATAAATGTGAAATCCATCTTTTATCAAATCTGTAAAAGATTTCAATTCACTTGCTGTAAGAGATGCCAAATGTCCTCTCAAAATTTTCTCAATTCCATCTCTTTTCTGATGGCAAATTTTACACAAACATCTTAGAGCATCTAAAGGATATTGCCAAGGTTCTAAGCCATATTTGTAATAGCAATGATGGATTTCTAAATTTTCTTTAGATTTGCAATCTTCACATCTTCTGTTCGCACGTTCTAATACTAATTCACGTTTGTTTCTCCATCTTTCGTCTTTTAACTTTTGCGAATAAGTTAAATTTACATTTGGTGTTTTCCACTCAGGGTCGCAATAAAATCCTAAATTCCAAGAATGTCCAAGCTCATAGAAAAAGCCGTAAGCTTCTACTAAATCGTCAAACTCTGTTGAATCGCCCCAATTTAAAATTGTATAAAGTCCGCCTTCGGTAGTTATAATTAATTCTGCGTCATTATGATAATCTTCGCCTCTTTCTTTCCATTTTTCTGGAGTGTAAAAGTGCGTATCAGTGTGTAAATCATTTTTTTCAAGCCAAAATTTCAGCATTGAAATCATCTTGTCTAATTGTGAGTTCATTTCGTTTCAGAATTATGGTTCATAAGTATCGTAGCTAACCTTTCATATTCAGTAACCGAAAAGATTCAGATTGTATCGATTTTGTAAATATTCGCTTGGTGTATAAGAAAATCCGTGAACAATTTCATTTCTATTGTTGACAAATCCGTGATCCATTTGTGTTTCGAAAAGTAATGCATAAATATCCTCCTCGGTATCTTTAATAAATGTATCGTAATATAGAGGCTCGAAATAAACATTTTCTGCATGTGCGCCAATTAATATCGAGATATCCAGCTTTAATTTATTACGAGTCTTTAATTGATTTGAGACTTTTTCATATAAATTACTGTCATGTGTAAAGTAACTGAAAATAAAATAACTCTTATTTTGAGATTTTGCAGGTAGAAGAGTAATAAATACATTTTCCATACGCGCATCAGAGTGAGGTATCTTATTCCCTTCAAAATCAAAGTCCAAATAAAATGACGAAGAGCAGGCAATGGGATAAAAAAATGGTAGTTCAAAAACTTCAGAGACTATCTTTGAAAAATCATTATTAATTAACGCATTATCAAATAATTCCCGGTTTCTAGTTATATCGTCATCTGCCTGACCACCAAAATTTATAAAAGTTGACACTTCCATCTTTTTATGAGAGGCTACAACAAAGGCCCGGTATGCAAATAAAAAATTTTGTTGTTGACTTCCAGTATACGGAAAATTTTCATTTGGTTTAAATATAGCATCATGAGTATTACAGAAACCCCAGAAAATGGAGGCTACATTCTTTTTGACCACCCTTTTGTCAATTTTGCCGGGCTCGAATTTATATGTAGCAACTTCATGATTTTGGCATATTGTGCTTAATATACCATTATTTTGAATTGAGTGGGCAGCACTGACAATAATCTTCCCTCCACTATCGACCTTGCAAGTAGTATCATCAGCTTTGGGATGCCAACAGAATTTTGAATCTTCTACTGCACGTCTTAATACTTCTTTCATGATGACCATTAAATCTTCCTCGGTTACGTCGACAAAATTATACTTATCAAATACCTTGTATGATAGATAATTTCTTTCTCTAATTTTTGGAAGGGTAGCTATGGTAGCCAAAAAAGAATAATAATTTTCCGGACTTAGCCCGCCTTTCCTGAAATCACGCATAACTTCATAAATTTTCTCGTAATTGATCTGAGGATTTTCAAGATGTCTTAGAAAGTTTACCATTGGAGAAGTGTTACAAATTATTTTAAAATTATAAAACTTAGTAAAAGTTTAAAATGTAAATTATTTCCTTGCGCATAATTCTTTGAACTCAGCAATGACATCTTCAAAAGTAGGGCCTCCAATATCCTTGATTTTTCGATAGGAGTCTTTGCCTCTTTCAGTAGACATGGCACTATAAAAAAATTGTTCAACTTTTTCAGCGCTCACCTGGGCATTTAGTCTTGTCCTTGTAATATTTACTTTCTTCTTTATTGTAGGCGTAGCTTTCGGATTATTCTCGACGGCAGTAAGTACATTTTCATCAAGGAATTTGATTAGTTCGTCTTTGGTTGCTTTCATTTTTACAAATAGTAATAAAAATTTTTACCGCTACCTAATGTAACTAAAAATATTACAAGTAGTGGACCTGGTTTAATTTAGTCAAACTCACCTATATTTATACTGCCTCGGATAAATAGTGTAGGCGTACTCCACCGTTCTTTATGATTCCAGTCAATCCCAATTCCAAATGTTGACGGTAGTTGGAATTTAGTAAAATTCAATTTCTTCCCTAAAATATTACTGTATAGACCTACTATATAGGTTGGCTTAGCATAAGAAGTTGGTTCCACAACAGAATATGGGATAATAGTAATATACCAAAAGGATAGTGGGACTGAAATTGCTATACGTGCTTTATTTTTACCCTTGATAAGTTCTCCATACTTGCCTTCAAATTTATCAAAAGCAACTACGTCATTGTTAATTTCCGCATCCTCAATTTTTCTATAATTTAGTAAAGTATTATCATTCCAGCCATTACTCACTGAACCAGTTAGTGAAATGACCATCCACCTAATAGGAGTGAATATAGTTAAATTGGCCTCCATTCCTATTGACAATGGCGTCTCATGGCTAAAATTACTATTTCTACTACTATAGTAATCAAAATTATCAACTGAGATGAAGAAGGCTGCACCCGCAGCAAATGTAAATCCTTTATAGCTATCATCAATGGAGTCGACAGCTGTCTGCCAGCCTGATTTCAGTTTACCTCCAATTTTTAGGTCTTTAAAAGATGTAAGGTCTAATCGGTCAGTGACATTGATTAGGCTTGGTTGTATAAAAAAATTACTTTTCTTAAACACACTCGGATCATTGCCTAATGTGTAATTTGTAAGTATAGGGATTGATCCAACAGTCAAGGAAAAGTCTTTGCTACTAAAATCGACACGGTACTTTTTAATTGCATTAAATGTAAAAACACTTTTTCCTTTGCTGTCAGTTGCAACATCCTGAGCATTGCAATACAAGTTGATCAAAAGTAAGACTGCTAATAAAATATTTCTCATATAGAAGGTATTTAGATGAAGATTTTTTCAGGCACATCAAAATTCACATCGAACAGTATTATATGGCTATCGTAGATTACAAATCTACCTTGGATCAGAATCATCAATGTAATCTTTTACACTCATTTTAATCATGTAATGATCTGACAAAAATCTATCGTGTTGAATTAAGTCGGATGATCGCAGGATATACTGTCGGCTATATTTGAATTCCAGCCGATTTGCAGCAACAAATATCCTGTCAAAAGGAGCTTCGTTAAAGTCCTTACTCCAATAGGTTGCACCATCATTATTATTCAAATCAATATATCCGCGACTAACAAAAGTCTCAATTGCAGGCTCGTCATTTCGCAATATATTAGTATCTCCAAGCATAATAAGGCTTGGATCAAATTGATCTCTAATGAGGTCAAGAGTATCACAAAGTGTCAGAGCCTCCATGGCACGAATTTGTCGATTTACAGTTACTCCTCCATAATTTGATTTCATATGCAAGGGCACGACAGAAATTGTTCTTCCTTCAGGTTGTTCAGACCAACTACCATCAATCCCGCGCCTCCAGACTTTTATTGACGTTTTAAATGTAAGAAGGTGGGGTTTGCGATCCCAAAGAGCAAGATTGTTTTCATTATGTTTGACATCAAGCGCGAGAATGTTGTCTAACGTTAAACGTTCAGTATTCCATAAAACAGCACATAATTGTGAGCGGTCTCCAGATGATCTGTTACCGAGAATTGTATATTCCCACTTTATATCTAGATGTTCTTCGAGAAGATAACAGACAATATCCAAATCTGAATTCCTTCGTTCAGACTTAGCCCTGCTTGGAATTTCCGGTTGATTTTCAGATAAGCGTACAATTTCATCAGATGGTGTTAGATATACTTCCTGAAGAGCGATTAAATCTATTCCTGCCATTTCGATATGATCAGCTAAAGCGTAAGCGCTTTGCTTTCTTTGAGCCCTGGGTTGACCAGACAAGTGCTCAATATTCCAGCTTGCAATTTGTAAAAAGCCCATAGAATTGTGATTTAAGGTTATAACTTAAAATAAACTAAATTGAAAATACATTTAATTCAATGATAAAATTGTCAGTTTACTTAATTAGAATTTACACAGGCAGTGTACTAAGTATTAATATTTTACAAGGTAAATTAACACTTATTTATTCTTTAAAAAAATACCTATTAATAGGTATTTTTTGCAAGCCTCATAAAACAAAAAAGATGCTTTTGCATCTTAAAGAGGGTTATCAGGTAAAATATCTTTGGGGGAACACTGAAAAACTTTTGCTATTTTATTAATATGATTTAAATTGTATTTAGCTCGTTTCGTGTCAGATTCTACATGGCTTACGAAACTATCGTTCATATCGATTTTTTGTGAAAGGGCAAGTTGAGAAATATTTCTCTCAAGTCGCATTTCCTTCACCCTTTCAATAATAAAAATCTCAATTTCAGTCAAAGTCTATAGAATTTATATACAAATAGCCGAAAATTTCCTAAAAAAAACAATGGTACGTGTACCATTGAATATTTTATTTTTGCTATATTTGCTTTGATGATATATATTTGCGATACTTCAATTATAATATGAAGCATTCGCGCTTTGAATCTCGCCTTCAAAAACTGGTAATTTTTAATGGGAACGAGGTAATAAGTGAAAATGCTCACGCCATATGGCGTGGGCTCACTTATTGTTCCCGGTATACCAGTACCTTGAAGGCAATAAGCTGAGTTTAAACCCACGCCTCCTTTTTAGGGACAATAATTCTCAGCTTACATTCTTAGCGTTTTTACTTCTTTCAGCATTGATCTCGAATACAGTAGTAATACGTAATCTGTTATGCCTATGGTTTAATTTTTCATAGTTAAGTGGCCCGGTCAGTACTGGTATTCCTTCTTTGAGTTAGTTTAGGGGAAAGGCCGGGTTACTTTTTTTATTTAGGTACATAAAAAAGCCCTCTGATAGTTTGGACGCCGACAGAGGGCATAGACCAATAAAACCGTTTGTTTCATTTAATCTTAACCAATGTTATGAAATTTATTTCTTATGACAATGGGCTGAGGGTGCTTTTCTATTCTCTTGTTTTAGCATCCCTTCCTTACAGTGCCTTGGCCCGGGCTTATGCGTCACCTTTAAGAGTGGTGTACTTCCAACAGACCATTACCGGCACCGTATCCGATGCTTCCGGCGCTTTACCCGGCGTAATAATTATGGTTAAGGGAACTCAACGCTCCACAATCTCCGATGCCGATGGCCAGTTTTCTCTTTCTGCCAGTGCAGGTGATGTACTTGTTATCTCGTTTACAGGCTATAGAACTGTTGAGGTTGTTGCCGACGCGCAAAACAGCCTAAACATTAAACTTCAGGAAGACAGTACACAACTTGAAGAACTTACTATTAATGCAGGTTATTATTCCGTAAAGCAGAAAGAAAGTACCGGAAGTATTGCACGCATAACAGCAAAGGATATTGAAAAACAGCCGGTCGCTAATCCTCTTGCTGCCATACAGGGAAGGATGGCCGGTGTTGATATTGTGCAGTCTACAGGCGTGCCCGGTGGAAATTTCTCCATACGGATCAGGGGAAGGAACAGCCTTCGCGACAATGGCAACGAACCCCTGTACATCGTAGATGGGATGCCCTATTCTTCTGATAACCTGAGTAGCGTAAATGCCAGCCAGAGTATTCTCCAAAATGGAGGTATAAGCCCCCTGAATGGTATTAACCCTACTGATATCGAGAGTATAGAAGTACTCAAGGATGCAGATGCCACCGCTATTTATGGTTCAAGGGGAGCCAACGGGGTGGTACTGATCACTACACGTAAGGGAAAGGCGGGTAAAACGACCTTTAACATAAATATGATGACTGGTGTAAGCAGGGTGACACGCTTCCAAAAACTTATGAATACGCAACAATACCTTACGATGCGCCAGGAGGCTTTTGCCAATGATGGTTTTACGGAACTTCCCTCATGGGCTTATGATACCAACGGTACCTGGGACAGGGACAGGTATACTGACTGGCAGAAAGAACTGATAGGCGGGACAGCGATTACCAAAAATATGAACGTTGGTGTATCTGGCGGTAACGAACAGACAAAATTTACATTGGGAGGTACACTATACAATGAAGGTACTGTATTCCCCGGTGATTTTGAGTTCAGGAAGTCGTCCTTTCACAGCAACATCAGCCATACCTCTGAGGATAAAAAATTACGGGCAGACCTATCCGTAAATTATGTGCTCTCAGACAATAACCTGCCCGGTACTGATCTCACCTATAAGGCATCGACCCTGCCTCCAAACGCGCCCAGGCTTTACAATGAGGATGGTTCACTGAACTGGGAAAATTCTACATGGCAGAACCCCTTGGCAACTTTGGAACAAACCTATGTATCGAAAGCGACGAACCTTACGGCAGGGGGCTTTTTATCGTACGCGATAGTAAAAGGCCTAACTTTTAAAACATCGCTGGGTTATACCGAAAACTACATAACCGAAACCCGTTTGAGCCCAATCTCAATGTACGACCCGGCATTTGGATTGACAAGTGCCAGTTCGCAGTCATTGCTCAATACCGTGAAACAGGAATCATGGAATGTGGAACCGCAGTTGAATTACACTACCCTGTTGGGAATCGGGACTTTAGATGTATTGGCAGGGATAACATTCCAGCAACGTGAAACAGAACTGTTGGAGATCATAGGCACCGGCTTTTCAACGGATAATCTCATTACAAACCTTGCCGCTGCTTCAACATTGGCTATCACGGCAAATGACATTACCATGTACAAGTATAACGCTGTATTTGGGCGCATTAACTATAATATTGATAGTAAATATATTGTAAACCTGACCGCGAGGCGTGACGGGTCAAGCCGCTTTGGGGACGGGAAAAGCTTTGCTAATTTTGGTGCAGTAGGCGCTGCATGGCTTTTTGGGAGCGAAACCTTTCTTCAAAAAGCAGTACGATGGCTCAGTTTCGGCAAGCTGAGGACAAGTTATGGTATCACGGGCAGCGACCAGATTGGCGACTACCAGTACCTCAATACCTATGGCATTACCGGAATATCCTATCAGGGCACTATAGGGTTACAGCCGTTGCGCTTATACAATCCGGATTTCAGCTGGGAGACCAATAAAAAAATTGAAG